>Ga0310690_10000977_pt1 | contig 54585 bp, 88 predicted proteins | sample AusTroGonzalo_MG_2_FD_207661 | JGI IMG/M metagenome (GOLD analysis project Ga0310690, IMG submission 207661) | Bovine rumen microbial communities from tropical cattle in Woodstock, Queensland, Australia - Gonzalo_04 (v2) (version 2) | ecosystem: Host-associated > Mammals > Digestive system >... | reverse complement strand
CAAGACGCGCATTGATCCGGGACAGACGGTATGGTGGGTTCACTGCACCGGAAAGGTGCACAAGGGTACCGTTCAGGCCATCACGATCTGCGAATATCAGGGCGCGCTCTACTGCCACATCTATTCTCCGTCGTTTCGGATCAACCCGTACCCGACCGTCCACTACTCCGATGTCTTTCCGACACGGGACGCCGCTCTGGACTTCGCAGAATACCAGACAGCGAACCCGGACGGCGTGTACCCGCGCTGCATGGGATGCCACTACAACATGAAGGAGAGACAACACAATGAACACACTTGAACTCGCCGAGCAGCTCTGCGGGGAGCAGACGGTGCCTGACAAATAAGAGGTTGCCGGCAAAAACCACAGAAACGGAGGTGATAGGTTGCCAAGCGAGCTTGTACCTATCCCGCAATACACAAAAGACGACTTTACGGAGACGGACGCGCCGTTTCAGTTCCTTTATCAGTTTGCCGACAAGCCGTTCCTTCTGGAGCAAATGTTGGAGCGAATGAAGAGCCAGGCTGCGGCGGTCGGGATCCGATCATTCATGAAGCTCTGGAAGGGGTTTCTGAAAAGCGTTTCCGGACAGAACGAAGTGGTCGGAAACGAGACAGACTTCGACGGTATTCCGACCAAAAGACAGCTTCGGTCCGGCAAATACGTCTGCGATGTGAACGGCGTGAGCATGACCGACCAGTTCGGTTTTACCCGTGAGATCTGCCCGCACCCGATTGCTCCGGTCCGGAGGTATAAGAACATCGACACCCGCGAGGAGTACCTTGATATATGGTTCCGCAAAGGGTTTGGAGAAACCGGATACCGAGACGAAACCATTACAGTTGCGAAGGATACCATCGCAAACAGTATCCTTCAGCTTGCCCGGTTCGGCGTCGTCGTGAATCAGCAGAACGCTAAGATGCTTGCCGCGTACCTGATGGACATCGAACAGTTGAACTACGACACCATTGAGGAAAAGCAGTCCGTAACGCGTCTCGGATGGGTCGGGGATCATGTGTTTTCACCATACGTCAATGACATTTACTTCGACGGCGAGGACGACTTCGGCGCGCTGTTCCATTCCGTACACACAGAAGGGGACGAAAAAACGTGGGTTGACGCGATCCGGAAGGTCAGGAAAGAGAAGACCGCCGCCAGATTCTACCTTGCGGCAAGCTTCGCAAGCGTCATCCTGAAGCCATGCGGTCTTCTTCCGTTCCTGATGCACACATGGGGCGGGACAGGCAACGGCAAGACCGTGGCTCTGATGGTTGCCGCGTCAGTATGGGCCTGTCCGGAACTGGGGGAGTACGTCACAACCTACAACGGCACGCGGTACGCCCAGGAAACGACGGCTGCGATGCTGAACAGCCTGCCTCTGTGTCTGGACGAGCTGCAGATTCAGGCCTCACAGGGCGTGAAGGACTTTGACGACGTAATCTATCAGCTCTGCGAGGGCGTTTCCAAAAAGCAGGGCAAAGCGTCCGGCGGCCTCAGAAAGCAGCAGAAGTGGAGAAACGTCATCCTGTCGACCGGTGAACACACCATCATCAAGCCGTTGTCAGGCGGAGGAGCCAGGAACCGCGTCATTGAGATTGAGGTCCCGGAGAAGATGTACTCCGATCTGGTCGGACTGTGTGAGCTGATCAATCACAACTACGGATTCGCCGGCAAACGGTTTGTCGAATGGCTGATGGTTCCGGAAAACATGGAGCGCGTCAAACAGATGCAGAAGGACTTCTACCATGAACTGCTGAAGATCGACGCGACGGAAAAGCAGGTTGGATCCGCGTCGGCGATCCTGGTAGCCGACGCCATCGCTACGGAGCTGATTTTCAAGGACAACATGGCGCTGACCGTCAACGACATGAAGGGCGTACTGCTCACAAAGGGCGACATGGACATCAACCAGAAGACGCTGGACTGGCTTTACGACTACATTGCCTCTCAGAGTATCCACTTCAACCCGGACAACGCCAAGACGGAGATTTGGGGGCAGATCGATGACGAAAAAGGCTGGGCCTGGATCATCCGCAGCGTCTTCGAACGGGAACTGCATGCGCATGGTCTGGACTCCCGGAGCTTCCTGTCATGGGCAGACAGGCACGATTTGCTCGACCACGAACAGGGCAGAATGGACCGGAAAAAGAGACTAGTGGGAACAACGGGAACCGCGCGGTGCATTTGTATCAGATTGCCAGAAATTCCAAAAAACCAGGAACCCGTTGAAAATACTGACGAAATCGGAATTGACGGACTCCCATTTTAATGCGATTACGAAACAAAAATCGCATGTTCCCACTGTTCCCACTTTTTTCGCGTTTTATATATATATTATACGCGTATATATACTTCATCCGGATGAAGACTTATATGTAAGAGACGCGCGTGTGTGGTTAAAAATAGTGGGAACACTGGGAACACTGGGAACATGATTTGAAAAGTCCAGTATTTTCAATGCTTTTTCGACACGGATAAAAATTGGAAAGTGGGAACAAGGTGGGAACAACTGGGAACAGAATCGAAAACATCAGACTCATGGCATACAAAAACGAACACCTGGACGAAGGATCGCAGTGGACGATTGCAGACAGGCTGCTGTGGTATGAGTACAGAGAGCTTTATCAGCAGTTTCGTGGCGGTCTGATCGACCAGAAACAGGCAGAAGCAGAAAAGAACCGGATCATGCAGCGATACGATACGGCTTTGGCTGTTCAGGAAATGAGCGACCGCGTGTTTCAGGCGCAGTCGGATCTTTGGAAGAGGATTGAGCCGACAGCAGACCGATACAGGCTTAACCGCACCGTCGAGAACGCAGACGCATTTATTGAGGCAGTATACAGTGTGAAGTCAAAAAACAATTGAGTCAGCATACAACACAAAGGAGGCAGAACACAACGGATACCAATGACGAATACATTTTGAGAGGAACGAACATTTACGACGAAATCGAAATCCATGAGAACTGCACCGTCCAGATCCTCCGGAACAGCGTGACCGGAGAAACCAGTATCGGTTGGTGGGACAACGAACCGGATGGATCGGGACCGGAACATCTGCCAAGCTGACAGAAAGGATGGATGTGATATTAAGATCATAGAACCAAGCGTGGAGATCATCACGCCGATTGACTACGACGCGATCATGCAGCACCTGGAAGCATGCGGACGGACTTGCTACAAGTCTGAGCACAAGACAGGACCCGGAAGCGCAGAACGGCTCGTCAGGAATCTGATTAAGAGGGGCCATGAGAGCGTCCTGGAGCACTACAGTTTTACAGTGCGATGGATTGTGGACAGGGCAATCAGCCACCAGATTGTCCGGCACCGGATTGCGAGCTATAGCCAGGAAAGTCAGAGGTATTGCTCTTATATCAAGGACGCTTTTGGGGGCAACGTCACATTTATAAGGCCTGTGCAGATTGAACCTGGAACGCCGGCGTATACCATCTGGGAATCCATGATGCAGCGATGTGAATGTGCGTACTTTGATATGCTTGCGCTGGGTTGTTCTCCGCAGGCAGCAAGGTCGGTACTGCCGAATTCCACCAAAACGGAACTGATGATGACGGCCAACATCAGAGAATGGAGACACTTCCTGAAACTGCGCACATCTGCCGGAGCGGATCCGAACATGAGGTACATCGCGGGACAGCTCCTGACAGTGTTCAAGACAGTCATGCCGGCGCTGTTTGACGATATTGAGAGGCCGGATGACGATATTGAGCAGAAGGGAGTGTGACCGGATGGAGTCGTCGTGTTTTGAATGTGCGCATTGTGAAAATATCGATGTCGTGAATATGCTGTGTACATGCGGAAAGTATAAGAAACCGCTGAACAGAGATGATATAGACCGTGCTCCTCTGCTTTGTGCGTACTATGCTCCGTGCGATTCCGTCCAGAACAGCATTGCCGACAGCGGAGACCGCACGACGTTCGGGACTGGAGCCGTCCGCGATATGCATGCGGGAAAAGGCCGGATGGATCTGCTCCCCTGGAACGCCATCATGCAGGTCAGCAAGCACTGCGAGGCCGGAGCGCAGAAGTATGGCGAGCATAACGTAGACAGGGGCATTCCGGTTCACAGTCTGATGGACAGCGGACTGCGGCACGCCGCAAAGCACCTGACAGGGCAGACCGACGAACCACATCTGGTGGCTGCCTGCTGGAATCTGCTCTGGGCGCTGGAAATGGAACTGACCAGGGAAGATATGTGTGATATCCCGTGGACGAGGCAGGAGTGAAAGGAACCGGATCAGACAGCAATAAACGGGACAGAAAAGCAGGAACGCAGCCAGCCGGAAATCAACGGCGCAGATCAGCTTTTATCTTATATTCTCCGTCAGTTAATTGACAAATCGGACATTCATGAATAGAAAGGAGCATAGCGAGTTGTTCGGAAGAAAGACAAAAAGGGACTTTATCGCAGAAATCAATGAGTTGAAAAGCCGCTGCGACCAGCTCTCCGGCGACCTGGAACGGAACACCCGGATCTTCTCCGATGAGATCAACAAGGTAAACGACGACCTCCAGAAAGCGCGGTCCCGGTACGTCATCGCAGAAAGAGCCGCCCAGGAATATCACGCCGAAGCAGACCGGTACCAGAGACGATACAAGCAGTTGGAACAGCACCTGAACGATATGTATGAGTCATATCAGCGTGGGAAATACAGGGACAACGGCGATTGGCCGGAAAGAAAAACCCTGGAGCAAACAGAAGGGGAGTGAACAGATTGCCGAAAATGAGCAGGACAGATCCGTCCGGTTCGCAGAAATCCGGACAGACTGTGATTGATATGAAGGATTGGACGGAAGCACCCAAAGTGCCACCTAAAGTGCCATCCAAAGTGCAATACGCCGGACAGAAAAGCAGGGAAATTTCAACCGTCGAAGAAGCCGCCAAAGAGGTTGTGAAACACAAGAGACCGGGCAGATCGGAGCTGAACGTCCCACATCCGGAACCGGGCGAGAATACCCGATATATGCGGCATTCCCTGACTATGATGGAGTGGAAAAAACCGGACATGAAGGATCCGGCCGCCGTGAAAGACCGTGTCATGCAGTACTTCGAACTGTGCGGACAGAACGATATGAAGCCGTCAATAGAGGGGCTGGGCGTCGCGTTCGGGACAAACCGCAAGGTGCTTTGGAAGTGGGTGAACGGCCTGGTCCAGAGCGTCCCGCCAGAGTCCAGAGAAGTCCTGCAAATCGCTTACGATACAATCAACGCCCAAATGGCAGACTATATGCAGAACGGCAAAATTAACCCGGTCGCCGGCATATTCCTGATGAAAAATAACATGGGCTATGAGGATAAGACAGAAATGGTCCTGACACCGAACACGCCGCTTGGAGAGGAACAGAGGCCGGAAGTCATTGCCGAGAGGTATGCGGAGTTGCCAGAGTAAGAAGACACGATAAAAACGCAGCCGGGTGTGTCATTTTTTAGGCACATATAAACTGCTCCGGGTGTGTCATTATTCGGGGTATATATAAACGCAGCCGGGTGTGCCATATTTGGATACAGGAAAACCGCTCAGATCCTTTCGGTCTGGGCGGTTGTTTATTGATATATACAAAGAAATATCACTCAATATCGCATTTAGGTTTATAGGTTTATAGGTTTCCTTGTTTAGGATATCACACAATTTTCAGTTTGTCAACAGGAAATTTCGCAGAAAGCAGAATGGCGCAGAAAGAGGCTTCCTGGTGAAAGTTGACCGTTTCAAAAATCGCAGAAGGGCGCAGAAGGACGGCCGGGGTCGGTCCGGGGTGTGGCCGCCACCTGGTGGCCTTTGGCGTGTGGCTCCGGGCGGGGCGGAGGGCTGCAGGCCGCGCCGGACGGATCCGGGCGGGCGTCGTCGGGCGGAGCTGTCACGCGTCGCGCGAGGCCGTCGGCGGGCGCATACGGAGACTTTATCGTTATGGCATAAACAGACGGCGACGACACAAAAACGGCGTGACGGGGCGTGAGTGACGCGAGAGGGGCAAACGCAATAAATCGGCGCGGGCGTTTCGACGCGTCCGCGTCGATATTGTACGGGCGTGACGGCACTGCAAAGCCGCTGTCCGGTTTTCCGCGTCCGGGCATAAAATAGCCCGCCCGGACCGTTGCGGGTCCAGGCGGGGCGCGTGCGGTTTGTGTTACTGTCAAACGATTTCATAGCCGACGATCTCGCCCTGCTCTGTGTCGGTGTCGTACTCTATGACGGGCTGGATCGAAACGCCGTCTGCGTCATAGCCCAATCCGTTCCAGTACTGCGTACCGTAGTCGGCCATCCAGGCGCCGATCGTGTCGACGTCGATCTGTTTGCAGTCGGGCGCGTCCAGTCTGGCGCGGAGTTCTGCATAACTGTATCTGTTATAATACTTGGTTTCCATGTTAAATCTTCCTTTCTGCGGTCTCTCTGCCGCGCTCCATGTTATATATTGTTCGCTCCAATGTTATCACGCGTCTAATCGATCTGTCAAGCTCCGCGCGATGTTTCGCGGCGATACGGTCCGGGACGGCTTGCCCGCTGTCAAGCTGGACTGTCCGCCGCGCCGCGATCAAATCCAGCTTTGCCGCGTCAATCAATTCATACAGCCGGGAAAGCTGCGTGTCGTAGTATGCTATACTGTCAAGCGCTTTTTGTCGGTCCGCGTCCGTCCTGGACGGATCCGTGCGGGGCGGGCGGTCTGGTTTCGGAACCGTCGCCGGCGCTTGCTGGACGGTTCCGAGCGGGCGGATCCTGGACAGTATCGCGCCGGCCGCGTCCGCCGCTAGCGAGGCAACGACGATAAACAGCGATATAAACAGCGTTATCATTCGCAACCTCCGTTTCTGGTTGCCTTGGTCGCGGCGTCTTTGATCATCTGGCATGCTTGGAACAGTGCGCGGGCTTGAACGTCGAGCCACGCCTCGCTTTTGTTCGGTCTGCGTTCACCGTTGCGGGTCTTCTTGAGTTCGGACGGATTGCAAAGCCGGGCAGCAATGTCTCCGTCATAGATCATGGCGCAGCCGCCCCAACTGTATTGCTTCCAGTCCTTTGCGCCGCTCAGCAAGGCCCGCTCAAGCCGCGCCGGGTCATTCAGGTTGTCCAGTGCAATGTATCCATCGCGAATGTTTTCTTTCAGTTCCTCGACAAGCTCCGCTGCGTAAGCGGCAACGCCCTTGCACCACGCGCTGCGGCCCGTGTTGGAGGCGATCACATTATCAATGGCCTCCACAGCTTTCTGCGGATCGTCAATGTGTGGGCACTCGATAATGGGCTTCCCTCGCTCCTGTGCGCTGCGAACGTCGGCGTCGGTTGCCTCGGAAATCTTGAACCACTCATACTTGCCGTAATGGGCCTCAACGTCTGCTACTGCCTCTGCGCGGGCAATGTTGCTGCAATAGACGGATTCGGAATACTTGAAAGATACGTTGAAATACTTCATAATGAAATCCCTCTTTCCCGGCTCGCGGCCGTGTTTTATTTTCTGTCCATACTATATCATAGTTGTATTTACTTGTCAATAGTAAATATAAAATTATTTCATGATTTTTTGTAAAAATGCTTCCGGGGCGGGCGGTCCCTGCTGCTGCACGCGTCCAGGATCGACGGCCCGCCGGCCGCCGGTGTCCCTGGACAGCTCGCGCCGGGGCGGTCCCCGCCGGGGGGGATCCGGGCGGCCCAGCACCCGGCGGTAACCCCCACCCGCCCCGAAAAAACAAAAAAGGCCCACCAAACTTCGCCCGGCCCAACCCGGCCATTCTTAAAATTTTTCAAAATGCAAAAAGACTGCGCGGTGCATGGAGGGATTGTTCTTTGTTGGCCTGCCCAGCGCCGATGTGCGACGGGGTGAATCAACATGCTGCGGTTTTCAATACTGCTGGTTTTCCCATGTTGCGGTTTTCATTATTGTGGGATTCCAGTGCTGCGGTTTTCGATATTGCAAAGCTTTACCCGCTGCGGTTTTCGATATTGCGGACGGTTACCTGCTGCGGTTTTCATTATTGTGGGACTTCACATGCCGAGGTCTTCAATGTTGTGATTGTTGGCCCGCCCCGGTTTTCCTTATTGCACCAAACGAAAAATATTTTTCAAAAACCTATTGACATTTGCATTTACTCATGTTAAGATAATGCCAGAACAAAACAGCGAGGTGCTGACGATGAACATTCTGAAAAACGCGATTGGGTACATCCGGGTATCGACCGAACAGCAGGCGAACGACGACAAGTTCGGCATTGACGTGCAGCGCAAGGAGATCCTGTCCTATGCCGACGCGCACGGTTACGCCATTGTGGACTGGAAGGTCGACGAAATCAGCGGCGCGAAGGACGACCGTCCGAAGCTGAATGAGATCCTGTACGGCGAGAACACGACGAATCCTCCGTATGAGTCCGTAATCATCTTTAAGAACGACCGGCTGGCCAGGGATACCAAGTTGTACTTCTACTACCTGTACACGCTGGAGAAGAAGAACATCAAGCTCCTGTCCACGAAGGAGGAGTTCGCGGAGGGCAGCGACTTCGCAAACATCTACCGCGCGCTGCTTCAGTTCGTAGCGGAGCAGGAACGGAAGAACATCGCGCTCCGCACCGGAAAGGGACGCAGCATGAAGGCGTCGTGCGGCGGATACTCTGGTGGCCGTTGCCCGTATGGGTACAAGGTTGTCGGCGGACGGCTGATCATTAACGACGAGGAGCGTCCGATTGTGGAGTTTGTCTTCGATGAGCACCGGAAGGGTACTCCCATGCTGACCATTGCGGACAAGCTCAATGACGCCGGGTTCCGGACCAGGAAGGGTACCCGTTTTCAGAACACAAGCGTCCGCAGCATTGTCGGAAATGAAAACCTGTATCGCGGCATGTACAAGTACGGCAGCGACATGAACTGGGTCAAGGGCGTACACGAACCGATCCTGACCGATTAAGGAGGAGCAAAACATGAAAGAATACAAGCGCGTTGAAGTCGGCGGACTGATCGGAGACGATGTACGGATGATTGACGGACAGCCTATTCGGTTTGTAGCTGGCTGCGAACCGGTCTGGAATCCTGAGTGGGTATTCAATGCGATTGATCTTGGGTATGACCCGGACGAACTGACCAATTCTGACATGTACCGGCTGAACGCAAAGCCCGATCGGTGCCACATGTACCTGGAGGAATTTGACGGTGTACGGTCTCTGGTCGTGACGGACGGTGACGAGCAGGAGACACACTGGTGGATCGAACTGTACGAAGACGGCGGCGAGTACCGTGGTGTGAATATCTATGACGGCGCATTGGATGATGTCGCTGAACAGATCCGGTCTGCGGTGACGGACAAGTTCGCTGCAATTCAGGAGTTTATGGAAGACGAGCGGACAAATTCCGCATGGGACAGGTGCGAGTCACTGGACGCTGCGGAAGAACTGGAACTGTCTTACATTGGAGGAGAGGCAGCGCACAGTTACGTTGAGATTTGATCTGAAAAGTACTTTCTGAAAAATTCCGAAAATTCAAAAAGACTCGTCCGAGCGTGGACGGGTGCAGCCAAGCGGGGCTATTCCAACTGAAAGGGGTAGTCCCGCTTTTTCTGTACAATTCCGGACAGTTCGGACTGAACGGCCTGTTTTGAGCAGTGCGGAATGGTTTGTCTGATATATGCGGGACGGCAGATTATATGGAACGGTCTGAAATCGTGCGGCTGCAGAAGAGACTCATCTCTGGCGGCGAACGCGACCTGTCAATGCTGAGTGACGCGTTTGAACTCTGTCGGGACCTGGACGACCATGAAGGAAACAAGCAGGTACGGACGCTTGCGAGCAGACACATACGGTCCGGCGGCGGCTCACGGGCGCTGGAACTGTATTTCAAGACGCACCTGTTCGACGCGGCGCAGAGCTTCGACAGCTACATGATCTATATGGAGAAGAACCGCGACCAGCAGAAGCAGTTTTATCTGCCCAGACGGAAGCGGCTGCTGCCGGTCGCCGAGTCCATGCAGGATCTGTCGGAGCATAAGATTGAGCTGCTTGCCGTCAGCCTTCCACCCGGCGTTGGGAAAAGTACGCTCGCCCTGTTTTATCTGACGTGGCTGGCCGGGAAGTATCCGCAGAAGCCGATCCTGACCGGGTCGCACGCCAACTCGTTTCTGTCCGGAGCGTATGCGGAATGTCTGCGCATGATGGATAAAGACGGAGACTATCTGTGGCACGACGTGTTTCCAGACCTGTCCGTGATCTCGACGAACGCGAAGGACATGCTGATCGACATCGGGCGGGACAAGAAGGACGCGAAGCGGTTTACGACGCTGGAATTCAGCTCCATCGGCTCCGGAAACGCGGGCAAGGTCCGTGCGGAACAGCTCCTGTACGCCGACGACCTGATCCCGGATCTGGAGACCGCGCTGTCCCGCGACCGGCTGGACAAGCTCTGGGGGCAATACACCACCGACCTGCGCCAGCGCAAAATCGGCGACTGCGTGGAACTGATGATCGCCACCAGATGGTCCACGATGGATCCGATTGGCCGGCTGGAGAACTACTACGCCGACAATGACCGGGCGCGGTTCATCACGATACCTGCGCTGGACGAGAATGACGAGAGCAACTTTGACTATCCCATCGAGGCCGGATTCACGACGGAGTTCTACCACCAGCAGCGGGAAATCATGGACGACGCATCCTGGAAGGCGCTTTACATGAACCAGCCGATTGAGCGGGGCGGTCTGCTATACAACGAAGAGGAGCTGCGCCGGTACTTCGATTTGCCGGACAAGGAACCGGACGCAATTTTATCTGTCTGTGACACGAAGGACCGTGGCAGCGACTTCTGCGTCATGCCGGTTGCGTATCAATACGGTCAAGACTTCTACATTGAGGACGTGGTGTGCGACAACGGAAGTCCGGAACTGGTGGAAGCGAAACTGGTGTCCATGTGCCTGAAGCATCAGATCCACATGAGCAGGTTTGAGTCAAACAGCGCCGGCGGACGCATCGCGGAAAAGGTCCAAAACGAAGTAAAGGCAAAAGGCGGGCGGACAAAAATCACCACGAAATTCACAACGTCGAACAAGGAGACAAAGATTCTGGTGGCGGCGCCGTTTGTGAAAGAGCACTTTTTGTTCAAGGACTCGTCCAAGCTGAAGGACAACAAGGAGTACCGGACATTTCTGCAAATGCTGTGCTCCTACTCTCTGGCGGGGAAGAACAAGCACGACGACGTCCCGGACGCGGTGAGCATGCTGGCGGACTATGTCCAGGGCTTTACGGTCGGCAAGGTTGAAGTATTTGCCCGGCCCTGGTAAAAATTCCGATGAAACCTTCGTGTTTCGCTGCGGATTTCGCAAGAATTTTACCTGATTTTTAATTCACATATTGAAATTTTGTAAAATTTATGAGATAATAATTATTTTATGCTTGACAACGGGAAAGTCTTGTGGTAGGATGTAGGCGGGAAACTATATCCTTCTTTGCAGGAGAGCGTATGAAAGATCAGATACGGAAACTGACGCCGGAGCAGATCAAGGCCATCGAGGACACCGTGAATCGCGGCGACCGGGCGGAAGTCGTTCCGGTTCGTGACGGTCTGAAGATTCTGCGCGCCAGACGGGAAGAGGTCAAGCCCAAATAACGCTCAAGCGCCCGAAGCGTTTTGAACTGCCCGGCGGAAACGCAGGGGGTTTTTGGACGGGCGACCAGGCAACACGCGAGAATATGAGCGGAACCGGGAGTGTCCGGTTCCAAGAGCCGAACGGGGCTGACTTGCAAGGAAACTTGCAGGTCTGTCCCGTTTCATTTTTTGGATTATCGTCTTGGAGGTGAACCGTTTGAGCGAGCAGACCACAGAGGTTCAGGTCAGAGGCATCCACAACAGCTCGGATGATTCCTTCCTGGGCGTTATGTCGGCAATGCAAATGCACGGCCGGCGCCAGATCTTCACGAACGAGCGGGAGATCACTGGCGGGAACGTTGTCTCCGTTTTGAACAAGGCGCTGCAGACGCACAACGCGAACCGGCAGGAAGAAGTCTATCTGGAAAAGTATCTGCGCGGCGTGCAGCCGATTCTGGACAGAGTCAAGCAGTACAACGACTATGTGTGCAACCGGGTCGTCGTGAACGTCGCCAACCAGATTGTCACGTTCAAAACGGCCGAGTTTGCCGGAGAACCGATTCAGTACGTATCACGCGGGAACCGCCCGGACGTCCCGGAGAAGATCGACAGGCTCAACGCCATGATGCTGTCCGAGGGGAAGTCCTCCAAAGACATGGACATGGCGTACAAGATGTTTACGTGCGGGACGAGCTACAGACTGGTGCTCAACGACAAGGCGACCGACTATGCGAAGGGCGTTCTGTTCGACGAGGCACCGTTTGAAATCTACGTCCCGGATCCGCGCAACACGTTCGTCATCCGGAGGAACGACGTCGGCCGCAAGGTCATTGCCGGCGTGACGTATGTATTCCTGGACGAGCAGGACCAGAAGGTACAGTACACGGTCTACACGGAGAACGAGGCGTTTGTCCTGGAAGGGAACGCGCAGTCCGCCGGGAAGCTTGTCGGGTCGTCCGTACACAACACCGGACTGGTTCCACTGGTGGAATATCCATGCAACTCCGTCCGGATGGGCGCGTTCGAAGTCGTGCTGCCGATGCTGGACGCCTACAACCTGACGATGAGCGACCGGCTGGACGGCGTTGAGCAGTTCATTCAGGCGCTGATGGTCTTTGAGGGCGTCGACATCACGCGCGAGGAGTTTTTGGAGCTGAAGGATCTCGGCGCGATCAAGCTCCCGCCGTCTCTGGACGGTCGGTCCAGCAAGGTCTACTACCTCAATCAGCAGCTTGACCAGCAGCAGACGCAGACGCTTGTGGACGACATGTACCAGACGATCCTGCAGATTGTCGGCATGCCGAGCCAGGGCAACGCGAACACGTCCGACAGTTCCAACAACGGCGCGATCCTGCTGAAAAACGGATGGTGGAGCGCGGAGTCCCGCGCGCTGGAGACCGAGGGTCAGTGGCGCGAGGCGGAGACGGAGTTCCTGAAGATCGTCCTGAAAATCTGCAGGGACGCAAACGCACTGGACGGGCTTGCCGTTTCGGACGTAAAGGTCAAGTTCGGCCGCCGCAGCTATGAGGACAAACTGACGAAGGTGCAGTCGTTCACGATGCTGATGGACAAGTCTGTTCCGCCGATCCAGGCATACACCTACTCCGGCATCGCGTCCGACCCGGAAGCGGACGCCATTGCGTTTGACAAATATCAGAAGGACCGCGAGGCCGAGGAAGAGGCCAGGCTGGACGCAGAGGCCGACCGCGAACGGGAGCGGATCGCCAGTGCGCGCGCCGGCCGGGAAGTAGAGAGGGCATCCAATGCAGGAACCGTACAGTCTGGCGGACAGGTCGCTTTCCCGGCTGAACAGGCAGATACTCCGTAGGTTCATGAAGATCCGGGAGCAGATTGTCGGAAACGGATTTGACGAGCTGAACGTCATGAAGTCTCTGGACAGTCTGTATGCCGGACTGAACAAGGACAACCGCGCCGCTTTCCGGAAACTCTGGGCGCTCCGGTATCTGGAGGTCTGGGCGTTATACGGAAAGAAAAAACCGCCGGACGAGGATGAACTGGATGATCTTTGCGACATGCACCTTGCAGGACTTCTGGAGGAGCCTCATCCGGTCACGCGGTACACGTATGAGGCGGAGGTTCCGAGAAAGAAGGACCGAGCAAAGGAATCCATAGCCGCGCCGACGTCCATGCCGGACAAGCGGTTCGAACTTGACAAAGCCATGCGGCACTGGACGCAGATGACCCGGTGGTATACGGACTTCACGTCGCAGGACGCGGAGGTGCAGGCGCTTATCGACAGCGGCGTCGAGAAGGTCGAGCGGCATGAGGTCGACGACACGCGCACCTGCACCGAGTGCAGAGAGGCGGACGGAGCGATCTACGACGTCCGGAAAATCCCTCCGCTGCCGCATCCGGGATGCCGGAGATGGTTTACTCCGGTCAGTTAGGCCAATATTATACGGGAAAATCAGCTGATCAATTGAATAAATATACGGTCTGCAAGCGCGCCGGACCGAATGACCGAGCGGGGTCAAGGTGATGAAACTGTCACTTTGATTCCGCTTTTTTGTTATTCAGAGGATTCATTTTTCCACATTTTCTCAATCAGAGGTTTCCTCCTTTTCCTCCTTCCTTTTTGAACCGCGGCGGCTCGGTTCCTCGTCTTCCAACCGCCCACACAAACAAAAAACACGATAAGAGGTTCGTGCTATGAAACTGGACATCATTGTTCCGCATTACAAAGAGCCGTGGGAAACGTGCTGCTACCTGTTCAACAGCATCTCCATGCAGCGAGGCGTTCCGTTTCAGGACATCCGGGTCATCCTTGTCAACGACGGGGACGAGGTTGTTCTGGACGGAGAAGTGTTCAAGGGGTATCCGTACCGGGTCGAGTATTACGTGAAAGAGCATGGTGGCGTATCTGCCGCCAGAAACTACGGTCTGGACATGTCCGACGCGGACTATGTGATGTTCTGCGACGCAGACGACGGGTATCTGAGCAACTACGCCCTGCACCTGGTATTCAGCGCCATGCATGAGGGGTTCGACTTCCTGATGTCCAACTTTGTGGAGGAGACGCAGGACGCGAACGGAAACCAGATCATCGTCAACCACGACAAGGACCTGACGTTCATGCACGGAAAAGTCTACAACCGGAGATTCCTGACCGATCACAACATCCGGTTCGACCCGTCGCTGACGATCCATGAGGACGGCTACTTCAACAACGTGGCCTTTCTGGTGGCAAAAAACGAAGGAAAGACAAAGTATATCAGCACGCCGTTTTACCTCTGGATGTGGAACGACAACTCGGTCGTCCGAAGCAACCGCGAGGACTTTGTGCTGAAGACCTACGGCCACGTCATGGCGGCACGGATTGCGACGTGCGCGGACATCGGAAGCCGGGGGTACATGGACGAGTATGAGGCCAACGTCCTGATGACGGTGCTGAACAGTTTCTATGACTTCCAGAAGCCGGCATGGCTGGAGCCGAAAAACCGGAAGTACTTCCTGCAGGCGGAAAAGGAATTCAAACGCTTCTTCGACAAGTTCAAAAAAGTCTTTTACAACTCCACAAACATGAAGGTCGCGCAGTATGCGAAAACCGCCCGCGAGACGGCGTCCGCGAACGGTTTGCTTATGGAGGTCACGGACATCCGCTCCTGGATCAAGCACATCGAGTATGAGGTGAAGCCATGAGAGCGGTTGTATATACGGGAACCAGGAATGTCTACAAGGACATGGTGCCGGCGGTCAAGAGCCTGATCGCCAACGCGAACGTCGACAAGATCTATCTGCTCATCGAGGACGACACGTTTCCGTATGAGATGCCTCCAATGGTGGAGACGCGCAACATTTCCAACCAGACATATTTCAGGCCGGACGGGCCAAACTTCAAGGGCCGGTGGACATACATGGTTCTTGTCCGGGCGGCGTTTTCAAAACTGTTTCCTGATCTTGACACGATCCTCTCGCTGGACATCGACACCATTGTGCTGCGGGACATTTCGGACCTTTGGGACCTGCCGATCCCGATGGACGACTTCTATGTGGCGGGCTGCCGCGAACCGCAGAAGTCTGTCGGGAAGCTCTATTACAACTGCGGCGTCATGCTTCTGAACCTGAAAAAGCTCCGGGACGACAGCATGGACGAGCGCTTGATCCGGCTTCTGAACGAAAAGCAGTATCCGTTCTGCGAGCAGGACTGTATGAACGAGCAGTTCCAGGGCCACATCCTGAAGCTGTCTCCTGAATACAACGTGAATCACTTCACGGAAAAATCGGACATCGTGCGCATTGCGCACTATGCGGCGGTTCCAAACTGGCAGGAAAACGCTCTTGTCGGTTTGTACCGGAACATGGACTGGAAGGAAGTCATGAGGCGGCGCGAAAAGACGCTGTCTGCGGAAACTGGATAACATCATATGCCTGCGGAGACTTCCGCTTGTATACGTCAGGGAAGACGTTAATCGCAAATAAGTCAGAGAAGACTATAACCGCAAAAAAGTCAGAGAAGACTATAACCGCAAAGGAGAACATGAACTATGGCTGAACTTGAGACGACCATCACCGGAACGGATGCGGCCGCCGACACGGCTGCGGAAACGACCACCGAACAGGAGACCAACGACAACGCGGAGCTTGCAAAACTGCGCGCCCAGATGGCAAAGCAGAAGGAAGCTCTGGACAAGGCGACCAAAGAGGCAGCCGACTTCAAAAAGCAGCTCCGTGCGAAACAGAGCGCCGAGGAAGTCGCCGCCGAGGAAAAGCGCATTTCCGACGAGGCGCGCGACAAGGAGCTTGCGGATCTTCGCAAGCGGTTTGCCGTGGCAGAATCCTCCAAAAAGGTTTTTGCGTTTATCGGCGACGAAGCAGTTGCCAACAAGGTTGCGGAGTATCTGTACGGCGCGGAAGACGTGGACGCTGCGGTCGACGCTTTCCAGAAGGCATGGGTCGCTCGCGAGAAGAACCTGCGGCTGGAATACGGGAAAATCCCTGCTCCGGGCGTAGGCGGCTCTGACGGGCCGACGATCACGAAGGAGCAGTTGGACGCGCTTCCGTATCTGGAACGTCTCGACTACGCCAACAAACACCCTGCCGAGTACAACGCATTACTTGGGAGGAAATAAAGAAAAAGAAAGGATGACGCCACATGGCACAGGTGAACACCACCACCGGCACTTATCTGAGTGCTCTCTTTAACCCGCAGGTCGTTGCTGACCTCATTGACGTCAAGCTGACCGACAACATGGTCTTTGGGCCGCTCGCCCGCATTGACCGCACCCTCCAGGGCCGCGCCGGCAACACGGTAACGCTCCCGTACTATAGCTACATCGGCGCAGCCAGTGCTGTTTCCGAGGGCTATGACATCCCCATCAGCAAGCTTATCCAGAACACCAGCGCCGTTTCCATCGTGAAGTACGGCAAGGCCGTGCAGATCACGGACGAGGCCGTCCTGTCCGGTTACGGCGATCCCATCGGCGAGGCCGCGGAGCAGATTGCGCTTGCCATTGACGACGCGATGGACAACCTGCTCCTGGCGAAGATGGCGTCTGTTGCGTCCAGCCAGGTCTACTCGACCTCCGACGCTTCGACTCCTCTGGAGCCTGCGGACATTCCTCTGGCGCTCGTCAAGTTCGGCGAGGACTACGACGGCCAGAAGGCGCTGATCGTCACCCCGGCGTTCTATGCCAAGCTCGTCGGCGCGCCCGCCAGCACCAACTGGATTCCGGCGTCTGAGATTGCTGCGAACATCAAGATTCGCGGCTCTGTCGGCATGGCGTATGGCTGCCAGGTCCTCGTCAGCAACCGCCTGACCACGGACGGAGACCTCTACATTGTGCGTCCTGGCGCTCTGGCGGTCTTCATGAAGCGCGACACGCTGATCGAGACCGACCGCGACATTCTGAACCAGTCTACGGTTCTTGCCGGCTCCAAGCTGTGCGCACCGTACATCATGAACCCGAAGGGCATTATCAAGCTGACCATCGGTTCCTGATGAGGTGGCGGCTATGATGCTGCACCGGCACTTTGAGAGGCCGCTGAAGGAAGAGTCCAAGAAATCGGGCGGGGAACCTGCTGCTTTCCCGCCCGAAGAGGACAAGCCGAAGAAGCGGTCGCGGAAGAAAACAGACTGACAAGGAGGCGGCGGGATGGACGTTTTGGAACGACTGAGACTGCGCGTGACGGATCCAGGACAGCCGGAGCCGGACGAGGACGTGCTCAAGGAATGTCTGGAGGAGGCCAGAGACGCGATCATGGCCCGCCGCTTTCCGTATCGTACATGGCCGGATGAACTGGAGCCGCAATACGTGGAGAAGCAGATCCGCATCGCGATTTCCCTCTACAACCGGATCGGCGACGAGGGCGAGACGGGACACACGGAGAACGGCGTGACAAGGACATACGACGAAAGCTGGATTCCGAAGCAGCTTTTGGCGGACATTATCCCATACTGCGGGGTGATCTCTTGAGATGCACGCAGCGCAACAAGCACCGGATCTGGCTTTGCCCGTATTCCGGTACGCAGAACATCATTGACGAGAACGGACATGACACCGGCGAGAAAATCCAGACTTACGGGCAGGCCATTGAGGTGTGGGCGAACGTATCGCCCGCAACCGGGCAGTCCGGCGCGGAGCAATTCGGCAATCTGGAAAACTACGACAAGGTTATTGTCACGAACGATCTCTCTTGTCCGATTGACGAGAACTCCGTGCTGTTTATCGACAAGGAGCCTTCGTACACGTCCGTTCTGACCATGAACGTTTCAGCGGCGTCCACTTTGCTGGGAACGTCTGCCATCACTCCGGTTTATGTCAGCGTCCCGGTTCCGGATTATACGGTACGTCGGGTTGCAAAAAGCCTGAACTCCATGTCCGTTGCCGTCCGGAAGGTCACGGTGATGTAAGTGTCAATCAACATCCGAATGGGGCTGAACGCCTCCGACATCGACGCCGCGGTCCGGCAGTTGGAGCGGTACCGGGATGATCTGGAGAGAAAGGCGAAACTGATCTGCTACAGACTGGCAGACTACGGCGCTCGCCGGGCGGACATCCGGTTTTCCACCGCGCTTTACGACGGGCAGAACGACGTCCAGATCAGCGTCGAAGAGATTGATGGAGGGTACCGCATCTGCGCAAACGGAGAAGCGGTTCTGTTCATCGAGTTCGGCTCCGGCGTCACATACGGGTACGGACACCCGGATCCGCAGGGATACGGACCCGGAACCTATCCGGGAAAGGGACACTGGAACGACCCGAACGGATGGTGGATTCCGAAAGACGCGGGAGGCGGTCACACCTACGGCAACCCTCCGGCAATGGCAATGTACATGACGGCGCAGGAACTCAGGGAAGAGGTCGCGCGCGTGGCAAGGGAGGTGTTCCGGTCATGATCGACATTGAAAACGACATCTACGACTATGTGTCGAAGGCTCTGCTGGCTGCGCATTCCAACGTACACGTATCGGGCGAGTACGAACCGGCTCTGTCGGAATTCCCGGCCGTCACGATCACCGAAAGCGACAACCGCGTCGTGGAGCGAATGCGGACGACCAACGTTGAAAACGCCGTCCGCGTCATGTACGAAACCAACGTTTACAGCAACAAGGCGTCCGGCAGGAAGACGCAGGCAAAGAAAATCGCGGACTCTCTGGACAGCATCATGCTCTCCATCGGGTTTACGCGGGTTGTCCGAACGCCTGTTCCGAATATGGCGGACGCAACCATATATCGCATCGTCAGCCGGTATGAGGCGCAGATCGGACCTGCGCAAGAGTCCGGCAAGTACCTGATCTACCAATCATAACGAAAGGAATGACGCATTATGTCTGAGAGATTTTCGACTGCGGGCATGTACCTCTGCTATTGCCCGGAAACCACCAAGGACACGATGCCCACCGCCGGATACATCAAGATCCCGGAAGTCAAGTCGATTCCTTCCTTCAACCCGTCTCCGGAAACCATTGAGTCCACCACTCTGGAGGAGACCGAGTATAAGACCTACGTCAAGGGCCTGAAGGACATCGGCGGCGCGCTGGAGTTCGGTGCGAACATGACCGACGATCTGGATGCCGCATGGGCGTCTCTGATCACCGCGTTCAACTCCGCAGTTTCCGACCAGAAGAAGGTCTGGTTCTGCATCGCGCACCCGTATCTGTCGAAGGCGACGTTCTTCACGGGCGACCCGTCCGGCATCGGTCTGAACGAGGCGTCTGTCGGAGGCATGGCCGAGACCACTCTTTACATCACGCCGACCGGTTCCCCGGTGCGTTCGACAAAGCCGACGCTGGCCGTCTAAACAAAAAAATACGATAACCTAAGAGGAGGTTACGCATGGACGCAATGGATCACGTCAATCCGATCCGCCTGACCGACAAGGACACAGGCAAACAGTATGAGCTGGACTTCAGCCGCGAAAGCGTTGTGTTCGCGGAGCAGAGACAGTTCGACCCCGGCGACGTCGCCAAGTATCCGCAGAGCAAAGTGCCGGAGTTCTGGTACTATGCATTCCGCAAAAAACACAGAGGCATGACCAGAACGCAGACGGACGCGCTGCTGGAAAAACTGGGCGGACTGACCGCCAAGATGGGCGAGCGCCTCATGCTCCTGTACGCGCAGGCACAGGCGTCCAACGCAATCCAGACCGACGAGGAACTGGAACAAAACCCCAATATGACGGTGGAGATGGACGATTAAGTTCATCCCCGCCGTCCTGTCGGGAGATCTTTGAGCGGGACTGCCCCTATTTTCTTTCCATTGGCATGAGCTATGACGAGTACTGGTTCGGAGACGTGTGGCGCGCATGGGCGTACTACTCTGCGGACCGGAAGCGTCTGGAGCGGATGGATCTCGCGGCATGGCTGAACGGACTGTACGTCTGCAAGGCGCTGGAGGCAACCGTCGGAAACATCGGGAGGCGTCCGGGTGATACTCCGGTTGAGTATCCGGACAAGCCGGTGACGAGCATTCCGAAACTAACGGAACAGCAGCGCATCGAGCAGGAGGCCGCATTCGCAGAGGCGTATATGAACCAGATGGTCCTGGTCGGGAAAGACTGGGGCAAGGAACCGCAACAGGAACAGGCTTAACAAGGGGGTGCTTGCATGGCCGTCGATATGGAACAGATCAACATTGACATTCAGGCGACCAGCGACAGCGCAACCAACCATATCAACCAGACGATTGACGCGCTGAACCGGCTTCGCGGAGGACTGGAGGCCGCGTCGGCTGCGTCGAGACAAATGCGGGAGCTTGCGAGCGCGACGCGCCAGCTTGGAAACGCCGCGTCCCGCGCAACCGCATTCAGCCGTATCGCGGACGGCGTGCGCAGACTGTCCGGAGCGTTCCAGTCCGGACGCGCGGACGGTATCCGCACGATGGCACGTGCAATCAACAGCTTCAACGCAAACCCGGCACAGCTCAACGCGGCGCGCGACACGCTGCGGGACATTTCCAGGCTGGACTTTTCCAATCTGGAGCGCGGCGCGGAAGCGGCGCGGCAGTTCCGCAGCATTGGGCAGACAAACCGACGGCAGCAGACACAGTCAGAGTCCGTGCAGGAACCGGCACAGCAGACGCGGGAGCTTGCGTCCGGCGCGGCCAGAGCGAGCAGCGCGTTCGGGTCTGCCGCGCGAAACGCACTCCGGTTTGTCGGGAACCTTGCGGCGGCACCGTTCCGAAGAGCGGCTGGAAACGTCAAGGACATGGTTTCCAAGGTATCCCAGCTTGGCGCTGCATTTAAGCGCATCATCTTCTACCGGCTGATCCGCACGATCATCAAGGAGATTGGGCAGGCGTTCAAGGACGGCGTCAACAACGTCTACCAGTGGAGCAAAACGCTTGGCGGCTCGTTCGCCAAAAGCATGGACGAGGCCGCGAGCGCTCTTCTGTACTTCAAAAACAGTCTCGGAGCGGCGTTTGCACCGCTGATCCAGTCGCTCATTCCAATCCTGCAGGCTGTCATCGATAAGGTCGTGCAGCTTATCAACGTGCTCAACCAACTGTTCGCGAGGCTGTCCGGAGCGTCCGTCTGGACGCGGGCGAAGCAGTATCCGACGGAGTACGCGAAAGAGGCGAAAAAGGCCGGTGCTGCGGCGAAGCAGGCGCTTGACTACACGCTCGGATTCGATGAGCTGAACGTGTTCGACGACAAGAAAAACTCCGGAGGCGGAGGGGCCGACGCGCTCGACTATTCCGAAATGTTTGAGCAGGTTCCCATCGACTCGGAGGTTGCAGACTTTGTCGACAGGCTCAAAGCGGCGTTCAAAAACGGCGACTGGGAAGGTCTCGGACGCATGATCGCCGACAAACTGAACGGCATCATCGAGGACCTGCCGGCAAATGCATGGGGCCGCAAAATTGGATACTGGATCAACGGAGGGCTTCAGACGGTTTACTATTTCCTGGATGAATTCAACTTTGTAAAACTCGGCCGGAAAATCGCGGAGTTCCTGAACGGCGCTTTGAAGGAGATCGACTTCACGTTTATCGGCCGGCTGATTATCAAGGGCTTTACAACGGCCATTGATTTTGTCGCAGGCTTGCTCGGAACACTGGACTGGAAGCTGATCGGAAGAAAGTTTACGGAGTTTTTCAGCGGAGTTTTTGACGAGATTACAAAATGGCTGTCCGGCGTAAACTGGGCAAACGTAGCGAAAGCGTTTTCACAAAAGGTATCTGACCTTGCGGACGGAATCGACAGCAAACAACTCATGCAGAAACTGTCGACCGCTATTAAAACAGCGTTCAACAGCGTTTCCACGTTTATAAAGAATGTGGACTGGAAGAAAATCACGAAGACTTTGTACGACGAGTTCAAAGAAACCGTTTCCGGCATAGACTTCGCAGGAATCGCGGAAAGCTTCTTTGATCTGTTTGGTGCCGCTCTTGGAGCGGGCGTACAAATCGTTGCCGAATTTGTCCGCGACGTTATCAATGATATTGCACAGTATTTTCTCAAGTTTATTGAGGACGAAAACGGAGACGGAAAGTTTGGCGGCGGCGAAATCATCAAGGGAATTCTTCAGGGAATCGCAGACGGAATTGTCAATATTGCAAAGTGGATCAAGGAGCATGTTGTAGAACCGTTTATCAAGGGATTTAAGGAGGCATTCGGAATCCACAGCCCATCCAAGGTCATGGAGGATGAATCCGCCCCTGTCGGCGAAGGGATCCTGGAAGGGATCATGAAGCCGTTCAAGGACATCTACAACTGGGTTAAGACCAACATCGTCGACCCGCTTGTCAATTCGGTCAAAAAACTGTTCGGCATTGACGGCGGCACAAAGCCGTTTGACGGAATCGGTTCCTCCATCATGGACCATCTTCTGGATGGAATCAAACGTGGATGGGAAGCTATTTCCAGTTGGTTCAGCACGGCGTTCTCCGGAATCAAGTCGATGGCGGAGCGCATCTTCGGCGACATGACCATTGACACGCCAACGCAGACCGTATCCAACAAAATCGACGACGCCGTTGAGAAGTTCAAAAACAAAAAGACCGCGTTTGCAACGGGCGGCTTCCCGGAGCAGGGGCAGCTTTTCGTGGCGCGCGAGGCAGGACCGGAGCTGGTCGGAACCATTGGTGGCAGGACTGCGGTCGCCAGCAACAGCCAGATCGAATCCGGAATCGCAATCGGCGTGGCTGCTGCAAACGGTGCGGTCGTGGACGCCATCAACACGCTGATCGGCGTTGTCCGCCAGATCGACCCGACGGTCGTGATCGGAGACGGCGAAATCGGCAGGGCATATGATCGCTACAGGAGCGGGCGCGGCGCAACGGTATCCTCCGGCGCGTTTGCGAACGCATATTAAGGAGGCGGCGCCATGAGAAGTTTTTTGACGGTGAACGGCATTGAACTTCCGATGCCGCACCGTGGATTGAATCTGAAGGTTGCGACAATCGTAGACAGCGCGAGGAACGCGGAAGGTGTGGTGGTCGGACAGAAGGTCGGAAGGGATCAGCAGAAGATCGACAGTCTGGAGTGGGTGTATCTGCCGGCGGCAACGTGGCAGAAAATCCTGCAGATCTTCGACCAGAACTTTTTTGTGACCGTAACGTACCCGGACATGGTGACGGGGACGTGGACGACCAGGAAGATGTATCCCGGAGACCGCTCCGCGACGCCGTTCTGGCTGGACCAGTCGAGTGGGCTGCCAAGCTTTTACCTGAACTGCAAGGTAAACCTGGTCGACTGCGGCGAGTGACACACACTATTTCTATTATATAACGCAAGGGAGGTGCATGCTTTGAAGACGGTCAGCAACACATATGCTGCCAGCATGGCCTCCCTTTTGCGCAACCGCTCCTACGTCAAAGTCCGGTTTGAAAACATCAATATCTATGCGGCTGCGGACGGACACTGGGTATCAAACAGCACCGGACAGTGGTCGGATCTGGCGACGCTTGATTTTGAGTACAACTACGGGAAACGTTATGAGACGCTGGAGCACAACCGCTGGTCTCTGGACGGAACCGGACGCATCATTCCGACGGATTTTAACATTTCAGACGGATATGTTTCCTCCCAGATGAGCGGGTCCGACGGACTGTTCCCGGATGAGAACCCTCTGTTGGCCAGAGTTTTTTCCGCTCCGCACGACCTGCTCGGACTGACGGTGGTCTGGGACAGCCGCGCCAACGAGTGGCCGCTCGCGGTATCGGTCCGCATGTACGACGATGAGGACACCGAGCTGTTCTCTCAGATCGTCCAGCCGAGCAGTGCAGAGACGTATGTTGAAACCAATACGCAGGACGTCTCCAAAATTGAAATTGAATATATTGCGATGCTGCCATACCGCAGGGCAAGAATGGAGTCGGTCAAGTACGGAATGACGCGCATCTTTGAGAATAAAGACATCCAGAGCACCGCGCAGTCGCACGATGTGGATCCGATCACGCGCCGGCTTCCACAGGAGAAGTTTGAGTTTGCAATCATCGACTACGACCGCGAATACGACCCGGACAACCCGCAGGGCGCGTATGAATTCATCGACGCGAACGCCCCCGTCTCAGTCCAGTACGGCTACGAACTGCCGAACGGTACCATCGAGTGGGTCAAGGCGGACCGGTACAAACTGTCCGGAAAACCGTCGGTCAGTCAGAACATTGCAAAGTTCTCGGCAACCGGACTTCTGGGAAGCATGACCGGAACGTACTACAAGAGTACGGTCGGCTCCAAAACGCTTTACGACATGGCGGTATCGGTCCTGCAGGACGCGCATTTATCGCCGGCACCGGACGGAAGCGATCCGTGGGTGCTGGACAACGGCCTGCAGAACATCCTGACGACCGGCGTACTTCCCATCGATACGCACGCGAACTGTCTGCAGATGATCGCGCACGCCGCGTGCATGAAGATCTGGACGGACGACGACAACATCATCCACATCGGACCGCAGACGATTTATCCATCCAGCTATGAGGCACCGTTCACGTTGGACTTCACGTCCATGAAAGACGGGTCTCCGGTCGTGACGAAGATCAACCCGCTCAAGGCCGTGAACGTCTGGAAATACGGATACACCACGGCTGCAAGCGCGTCGGAAATCTACAAGGGAACGATCACCGGACTGACGGCGCACATCGAGTTCTCCGGTCTGGCGCAGAACGTTTCCTTCACGGTGTCCGGCGGAGCACTGGCCGGATCGTTCGTATACGGGCGCGCGGCAGATCTGGTCTTCACGACAGAAGGAACGCACACCGTAACAGTCAACGGCAAGGTGCTGCAGGAAAGCTCGACGGTATATACCTTTGAGTACGCCGACGACGGCTCCATCGACGAAGAGAAGAATCCGCTGATCACAAACGACCAGATGGTCGCGGACATGGCCGCATGGGCGTCGAGCTGGCTGAAAATGCGATCCACGTATGATGCGGACTATCGCGGCAACCCGGAACTGGAAACCGGAGATCCGATCAATATGCAGACGCGGTACCAGGAATCGACGCTCGGACTGGTCCTGACGGATGAGATCACGTTCAACGGCGCACTGTCCGGAAGGGTGAAGGTCAAGCTGCTGGAGGCGGGATTGTCATGATAAAGGACGCGCCGAAGGAGGCTAGAACGACGTGCTCACACTGATTACAGACCGCACACAGGCGGACATCGACCGGCTGAAGGAACTGACCAACAAGGCGCTGACCGGGGTCGGAGTATCATTCCAGGACCGCCTGACGCCGGAAGAGCAGGCGGAATGGCTTGCTCTGAGCAACAAGGGCGCGTACAACGCAAGCGACCTGAACCGTGTCGGAACGGCGTGCGCGACCCTGTACGCGGCGTTTCAGGCGGCCGGATATGAAATTCCGGAATACTATCCGACGCCGACAGACTGGGGCGTAGAAGACCTGCCGTATCAGCGCGTGATGGACTACTACATCGGCAACGTCGCGGCGCTGAAGGCCGCCATAGGTGCGGAGACGGACATTCCGGACAGCATGGACGGGCTGGACATCTACGGGGCAAACGCCATTGAGCGCCTTCTGGCAGAGGTGGAAGATCTGCTGAACCGGGTGACGCTCGGCTTTATCTACTCAGGCGAAGGAAACTCCGGCGAACTCTGAGAAAAGAGGGATACGATTGAAAGATTTTATTGCGGCGGGAACCGGAAACAGCAGATACCTGAAGTCCTCCATTGCCGACGACACAACGTGGGCGCAGGCGCTGGAAATGCTTCGGAACGGAACGTTCCCGATTGACCTGAACGGGATCAACCCTGCCGGCGTGACGCAGCAGGGAACTCCGCTGAACAAGGCGAACCTTCTGTCAGATGAATCGGCAGCTCTGTTCGGGCTGGACAGCAACGCCGTGATCAACGACGTGTGGGAACTGCTGTCGACGTCCGGTACGCTGTCCACGATCCTGGTCACGACGGAAGCGGACAGCCGCGTAACGGCAACCAAAGGCGATATCGTGAAGTACGGAACGCAGGTCAACGACGTGTACCTGATTCGCGGAATTACGCCGGGAAGCTGGACCGTGACGGCCGAGAAGGGAACAGACACGGCAAGCCAGATTGTGGTCGTGTCGGACCCGAAGCAGTACGCCGTGAACCTGGTGTATCCGCGCATATACGGCGTAAGCTGGCGGTTCGGAAACTCCAGCCAAATGACAAGGACCGACGACGCGGCGGCATTCTCCGACCCGCAGCCATATGTTCTGGGTGCGAGCACCGTGTTCAGTCCGTTCGACAACATCATGCCGTGGGCAGGAATGGTGCGTGTCACAGACGATACGTGCGGCGAACTGGTGGCAATTCCGAAGTTCTGGTACAAGCTGGAATACATTGTCGAAGAGCAGAGCGGCGTCGAGACGAACGTCGGCGTCAACATCAAAATCAGTCCGACAGCACAGGCAGGGTTCCACATCAGCCCGGCGCATATGCCAAGAACAAGCGCAGATACAGAACGCGACATTGTGTACGTTGGACGGCACAGATGCGGAAGCGACTACAAAAGTAAAACAAATGTTGAAGCAATGCAGTACGGGACGTCGGTTGATTCAAATGTTGAGTCCGTTGAAAGCGGAAAGACCTTTGTGTTTGACTATGCAACGTGGTTTACGCTTCTGCTTCTTTATGCAGTTGAGTATGCAAACTGGGACAGCCAGAACTGCATAGGATATGGTTCTGGAGACGGAACGTATGTTGGGGCCGTTTCCACAAAAACCGGGTACACAGACTCAATGCCATACCACACCGGAACAATGAAGGAAAGCAAGGCAACATACGGGCCGGGAACACAGTACAGATACGTGGAAGGCTTGTGGGATATGTGCGGAGAGTTCATTGCGTCTGCATCGCTGAATCACCAAACCGGATTCTCAAAAAACATACGCTTTGCCGGGAGATACGACGCGCAGACCGAGAACAACATCGTTACAATCACAGATTTTGCAGGAACCTCCGGATATGTTACTTCTTTGGCAATCTCCGATTCTTTCTTTCCGCTGCTCTATCCTGTTATGACAAGCAATGACGTCGCAGGAACCCGCGATTATTTTGACAGTTCCGCTTCGACCGAAGTGTACAAGAAATACTGCATCTGCGGCTCGGATGGGTACAACGGGACTCAAATGGCAGGAATATTCGGACTTGTCGGAAGGGAATTTGCCGCCGGAATTTCAAGTCCATACACAAAGTTCCGCCTCATCAAACTTCCGTAGGAGGGTTTGCCATGAGCGACGCAATCATTGTAGCCCTGATTACGGGCGGACTTGCGCTGATCGGGCAGATTATCGTGCTGTCCATCAGCAACAAGGAACTCTATAGCAAACTGGACAAACAGTCCGAACTCGCAGATGAGCGGATGCGCGGAGAAATCACGGTAATCCGGACGGAAATTACGGACCTTCGCCACCAGGTCGAGAAGCACAACTCCGTCATCGAGCGGACATACACGCTTGAGAAGGAACAGGCCAAGCAGGCCGAGCAGATCAAGACGCTGTTCAATCAGAAGAACGGGGTGAGTCAATGAGCAATATTGTTAAGGCGAAATTCATCAACGTGGACGAGCGCAGACTGGATACCGAGCCGCTGTTCCAGTTCGACTACGGGCAGATTCTGGATCTGTCTGAGATTGAAGGACTGCCAACATCGTTTGAAGTTCACTTCTGCAACAAGGGAGACAGTGATGCCCCGGCAAGCATTGCGTTGAACGGACAAGTCGAAATACCAGACGTTTTTCTGGAAACTGGGAAATACATTTATGCGTACATTTATCTGCACGACACGGAAAACGACGGAGAGACCGAATACAAGATTTCAATTCCAGTGGTTAAACGGCAAGCGGTCAGCCATGAAACGCCAACCCCTGTACAACAAAACGAAATAACACAGTTGATGGCCGCGTTAGAGGCAGGGGTAGAGGAGGCGAAGCAAGCGGCGTCTGTGTCCGGTTATATGTTTTTTCATATTGATAATGACGGCCACCTAATATATGAGCACACAGAAAACGTTGCTGTTGACTTTGAGCTGGTGGACGGTCATCTGTTTGTTGGGGGTGCATGATGGCTATAACAGTAAGAAAAGACGACCTTGGAGTTGTTACCGCATACGGATATGCCGTTCAGTCGGGATATACCGGAACGGAAGAAGAGTTTTCCGCGCTATTGGCGTCATATAAGATTGGATATCCATTGACCGCCGCAACCGCAAGCGATATGACAGACCAGACAAAAGTATATGTTTATGTCGGATCAGAATATGGATATACGTTTGGAGACTGGTATTACTTTGATGGAGAAGCGTGGACGTCTGGTGGCGTTTATAACTCTGTTGCCGTTCAAACGGACAAGGGATTGACGCAGTCTGATGAGGCGGCGGACGCGAAGGCAACCGGGGACAGAATAACGCCGATTGAATCGGATGTTGCCAATCACTTGATGGACAAATATAGCGCAGTAACACCGTCCAACTGGTACGACCCAAGTGCTTCGACGGCGGGCGAACTTGACAAAGACGGAGTTGCGAGCGCATCCACCACGCGGTTCTACACCGGTTATATTCCCGTCTCCGAAGGGGATGTTGTTCGCGCGTTTCGGTCCGGAAACTTTAACGCTATTTACCACAGGCACGTCTGTTGCTACGACTCCGGCAAAAGCGTCGTGTCATCCGCAGGAAACAACTCCAGCTCGACAGGGTCGTTTACTGTTCCTTCCGGAGTTTCTTTTGTTCGCTTTACGCTCGACAACATTCCAAACAACTCACAAGGGAATCCGTCATACAAAGTGGTCATTACGCGAGACGGAACGACTCCAACGACATACACGGATTACTTTGAACCATATTTGGCGATTTCCACTGATTTTGTGACACCTGCTGCAGAATCGATTTTATCTGCGCTTCAGAACAACTCTTTCACTACGATGAACCTCGCAAATCGGTACGGATGCGCACTGCCAACAAGGACGCTGCGAGAGACGATTGGGATTCAGCAGACGTGGTACGACATTAATGCATTTACGCCAAGTGGGTCGATTCACTATGGAGCTGGGGCTGAATACGGGACAAAAGTCAACGGAGCGTATAACTTTAAAAATACATCTGCGTTGTCAAGTGCAAATGGATTCACCTGGTCCCAGTATGACGTGTTAATGTCCGTCATCCGATCGTATCTGGACTATAATCAATACGGGTTTGCGCGAAAATTCGTTGCAGAGTCACTTGCAAACTGCTCTTTGCTCATGATCGGAGACAGCACAATTGCAAGCGGTACCATTGGTTCAAAACTGATGGAGTACTTCGGCGAGAAAAGCAAAACGATTACGCTTATTGGAACGCTCGGAACTGGGGACAACAAGAACGAAGGGCGAGCCGGATGGTCTGCGGCGGACTACTTCACTGACCGCACATACAACGGAGTCGTGAATCCGTTCTACAACCCAACATCGGAGACTTTCGACTTCGACTATTATATGACGCAGCAGGGATTCTCCACTCCAGATTATGTTCTGATACAGCTTGGAATCAACGACCTTTACAACTACGGCTCGGAGGCCATCGAACCGCTGTGGTCGAACATCAAAGCGATGGTCGACAGCATTCGCGCGTATGATTCCGGGATTAAGGTGCTGCTGGACCTTGTCACGCCTCCCAACACAGACCAGAGTAAGCATACCAGGAACGCACTTTCGTACCGGAATCGCGTAATTCAGTATAACGACCTCGCCATCGATCAGGTGCGATCTTACGCGGACAGCGCAGTCAGGTATAGTTACGTCCATCTTGTGTTGGACCCGGATGCAGACATTTCTGACAACGTCCATCCGACCGCGACAGGGTACAACAAGATGGCAATGGAGATCATAAACCAGATCAATTGCTGGCAGAACGGCGCATAAGGAGGTGGGCAGATGAGTGAGATTATTATTGAGCAAAACAAGGACCTTGGAGCGGCAACGGCATATGGTTATGCAAAACAGCAAGGGTATGCCGGAACCGAAGAAGAGTATGCTGTCCTTATGGCATCTTATGCCTCCGTCGCGCAAGAAGCGAAGGGTTATGCAGAAGACGCCGAGGCTGCACGCGATGAAATTACCGGGATGTCCGCAGAGGCAACAACGCTTGAACCGGAGTCATCTGCAACCGCAAGCTACTCTGACGGCGTGTTGACACTTGGTATTCCGATGGGAAGTCCTGGAGAAAAAGGCGATGACGGAGACCCAGGATATAGTCCAACAATATCTGTCGAGGCAATTGCCGGCGGGCACAGGCTAACGGTCACAGACGCAGACGGGACGAAGTCTTTTGATGTAATGGACGGCGCAGCCGGAGAAGACGGCGCGCCTGGTGCTACGGGGCCTGCAGGACCTGGAGTGCCAAAGGGCGGCGTTCTTGGACAGGTTCTCTATAAGGGCCTTGGTGGAGACTATGTAACGCGATGGGGCGATGTTTATGCCCCAGCCGTCTTTGAGATAAGTGCAGACGTAGATAATTATGGCATCTGTTTAACGATCGTTACCCCCGAAGAATTTCTCCAGGCATACAATGAGGAAAAAAAGCACGTTGTCGCCAAAGTTGAAAAAAACGGGGGTTTTCTGGGAAGACTGCCTATACAAGAAGTTCAATTCGGCACCGACCAGTTTGGTTTGCATCTTTACGCAGTGTTTACTGGAGTTTTAGACACGACAGAAGTAGCCAAGCTAATATTAAGCGCATACGAAGGGAATCCGCTATCCGGTACATTTATTACTGCTCCGCTCAACGTCGTTCCATCCGGCGGCTCTTCCGGGTATGTGCTGAAAAAAGCAAGCGGGACAGATTACGATGTCGAGTGGGCCGCAGAATCCGGAGGTGGCGGCGGAGCGGTCGATTCCGTCAACGGACAAACCGGCACGGTTGTTCTGACGGCTTCGGATGTCGGAGCATTGCCATCGACCACGACGATCCCGGCGGCGGCGACCGCAGATCCTGCGGATCTCGGCACCAAGGCCAAAGGAACCTCGACCAAGTACGCGCGGGAGGATCACGTCCACAAGATGCCAAGCGCGTCGGACGTCGGTGCCTACGCTCTGCCGACCGGGGGCATCCCGGCGACGGATCTGGCCTCCTCGGTGCAGACGAGCCTCGGCAAGGCCGACACCGCGCTCCAGAGCGCACCCGTGACATCGGTCAACAGCCAGACCGGAGCGGTCACGTTGAGCATCCCGGCGACGGCGGCAGACGTGGGAGCAATCGCGGCTCCCGCTAGTCCTGCAACGGGCGCGTTCCTCGTCTGGAACGGAACGGCGTGGGTCGCGCAGACGCTGGCCACTTGGCAGGCCGGATCGTACTGAAGGGGGTCTGAATTATGGCTGTTGATAAACTCGTTGATTCCACTCAGTTGGACGCAGACCTTACCTCCGTTGCCAACGCGATCCGCACCAAGGGCGGCACAAGCGCAAGTCTGGCGTTTCCGGCAGACTTCATCACGGCGATCGCGGCGATCCCAAGCGGAGGCGGCGGTGGCCTCGACTGCGACTATGGCACATACACGCCGTCCAGCGATGTGCTGGAGGCAAGCGTTACAACCACGAAGGCGCGAAAGTGGTTGCTGCTCTGGGCGGCATCGCTTCCCGGCACGGCAGACCGGATTGCATGGGCGGTCGGAACGACGCAGTACGGAGGGCAAAAGGGCGCATACGCTTACGCGAACTCCAGCCTTGCGTATACCGCTGTGAACTCTGTCACGTCGTGCAGTTTTTCTTCGACAACGGCAAAGGTCAAGCCGCACACGTCTCGGAAGTTTGCCAGCGGGACGACATACAACTGGATTGCGTGGGGTGGTTGAAATGATATTTTACAAACAGGTTGAGGACGGCTATATCATCGCCATCGGCGAAAGCCTCGGCGGCGTGGAGATCTCCGAGGCCGAATACGGCGAGATCATGTCCGTGATCTCTGCCAAGCCGCCCCGCGATGGGGACACAGATTACCGCCTGCGTGAGGATCTGACGTGGGAGGCGTATACTGTCGAACCGGAACCGGAACCGGATCTGGACGGCGACGAGATCGCCGAGATCCTGTTGGGAGGTGTGCCAGAATGAAGCGGGAACACGCGCTGAAGCTGCGCCAGTTGATCGAACTGGCTGCGACCTATCTCAACGACGAGGACGCGCTGGACGGGGTCGAACTGTTCCCCGCGTGGTCGGTCGGCACAGACTACGCCGCAGGAATCCGCGTCCGGTACGATGGGAACCTGTACCGCTGCGAACAGGCGCACACCTCGCAGGCCGGATGGGAACCGCCGAATGTCCCCGCGCTTTGGACGGAGGTTGCGAAACCGGGCGAGATCCCGGTCTGGAAACAGCCAACGGGAGCGCAGGACGCATACAACAAGGGCGACAAAGTCCACTACCCGACAGAGGACGACCCGGTCTATGTCTCCGTTGTAGACAACAACATCTGGCAACCCGGCGTATACGGGTGGGAGGTCGAGGCATGACGATTGAACTGACGTGGCAGACGGTCGATTGCAACCGGGGTGTTCTGTTATGAGAATCAAACGCAAATGGGCAAAGGGCGAAATGTCCAGGACTATCGTAGTATATTGCATCCGGACCATGACGCTGCTCCTCCTGTGGGCCGTCATCATGACGACCGTCGCGTCTGTGACCGGCTGGATGGTCGACCTGACTCCGGTTCTGACGTTCGCCGGCGCGTTCTTCGGTGGAGAGCTGACTTTGCTGGCATTCAAACGGATCTTTGCAAAAGACGACAAGGAGGCCGAACAGAATGGATTACACCAAGATTATTGAGGCAGTCATTGCTTTGGTGGCAGCAGCGCTGTCGACGTTTCTGATTCCGCTGATCAAGGAAAAGATTGATTCCGAAAAGCTCAGAAAGGTTCAGACCTACGTCGACATTGCGGTAACCGCAGCGGAGCAGATTTACAATGCCTGCGACGGAGAAGTAAAGAAAGCATACGTGCTGAACTATTTGGCTGAAAAGGGAATCCAGTTCGACGCGGAGACAGTGGAGCGGATGATTGAGGCCAGCGTGCTTATGCTCCACAACGAACTGTACGGTGTAGAAAAGAAGGGTGGTGAACCGTCATGATGATGGCGAAAGAACTTGCCGACAAAATGAAAGATATTGCCATGAACTACAAGACGTGCTACGTCTGGGGCGGATGCGGGATGCCTATCACGGAGGCAACGATTCAGGATAAACTGACGCAGTATCCTAACGAGAACAAGACATACTGCGCAAACGCAAAGAAACTGATTGGAAAGCGCGCATGGATGTTCGATTGCGTCTGCACCATCAAGTCCGTTTTGTGGGGCTGGAAGGGCGAGTGGAACAAGTACTTCGGCGGGGCCGTGTACTGCTCCAACGGCGTTCCTGACGTCAGCGCAGACGGCATGATCAACCTGTGCAAAAGCGTCACGTCAGACTTCTCAAAGATTTCTGTCGGAGAAGCGCTCTGGCTTCCTGGGCATATCGGCGTATACATTGGCGGCGGTTTGGCTGTGGAGTGTACGCCCGCTTTTGACAACGCCATGCACGACAACGGCGTGAAAATCACTTCTGTCGGCAACATCGGCACCGTCAGCGGCTATCCGACGCGGAAATGGTCGAAGCACGGCAAACTGCCTTGGGTCAACTATGCATACGAACAGGAAGAGAAGGTCGACCCGGCAAAGAACGGAAAGATCATTATCGACGGCGTAGAGAAACCGATCAACCGGATTCTGCAGGACGGGTACAACTTTTTCAAGCTTCGTGATCTGGCAGAAGCGTGCGGTTCTACGTGGCCGTATGAGATCAGCAACAAGGGCAACATTGCGGTCCTGACCACAAAGAAATAAAAACAGCCCCGGCAGAAATGTCGGGGCCTCCGTATAGGAGGGGATTGACCTGCTATCCGATTTTGAGATGATACAACATAAGTTCTTCGGCGGATATGACGTGACGATTATTCCTGTTTCCGATATTCACTTAGGCGCGGAGGAGTGTATGGAGGAAGAGTTCCAGCGTTTCATCGCGTCCGTTGCGGAGCAGGACCATGTGTATCTGACGCTAGGCGGGGACCTTCTCGATAACGGCTTGAAAAATTCGGTCACAAACGTCTATCGCCAGAGATACATGCCGGGGGAGCAGAAGCGCATGATGGCGCGGCTGCTGGAGCCGGTGCGGGACAGAATCCTCTGCTCTGTCGGAGGAAACCACGAACACAGATCCGCCAAAGAAGTAGACGACGATCCGACGTATGACATCATGGCAAAACTTGACCTGGAACATCTGTACCGTGAGAACATCGCGTTTGTAAAAATCCAGATGGGGGTTCCGCACACGGGCGAAAGCAACGGAGAAACAGCCGGGAGAACGCGGCCGACATACATCTTGGTCGTTACGCACGGAGCCGGCGGAGGAATGCTGACCGGGAGCGCCGTGAACAGAGCGGAGCGGTTCGGATACATTGACGGGATGGACGCGCTGATTGTCGGCCATACGCACAAGCCGTTTGTCACGCAGCCCGGAAAGATTTATATTGACCGGCAGAACAACCAGGTTTCCATCAAGCCGTTCAAGGTTATATCCGCGACAAGCTGGTTGGAATATGGCGGATATGCGGCCAGAAAGATGCTGATGCCGTCGTCTCACTGTTTGTCCAGGCTGACGCTGTGCGGCAGCAGAAAGGGTTTGTCGGTGACTATGTGAGACATGTTCTGCCGGACTACACGACAACACAGATTTCCACATTGATTGACGAGCACATCCACAACTCCAAGTACAGGGACATTTTGCGCCTGCGCCTGATCGACGGGATGACTTACGAGCAGATTGCAGAGGAATCGGACATGAGCGTCCGGCAGACAAAAAACATTGTATATAAAGCACTCCAAATCTTAATCCGGTATTTATAAAGTTGCACGTTATTTGCCCTTCGGTTTCATCGCCGGAGGGCTTCTTTTTTTATATACTTACGGCAGAAAGAAGGTGCGGGACGTGGACAGCTATGACAATGACTTCCTGTTTATCGATGAGAATTTCAGCGTTTTCGTGGACACCAGAGAGCAGGACAGAAGGGACCTGAAGCAGTTTGAAATCCTATGGGAAAAGCTGCTTCTGGAGGAATCGGAATGATCTGGAAAATGTACAATCCAAACCCTGTCCGGTCTGACGGCGTCGGGGACTGTGCCGTTCGCGCCATTTCAAAGGCGCTTGGAATTGACTGGGAAGAAGCGTTCTTACAGCTCTCACTCAACGCCTACATGATGGGGGATATGCCGTCCAGCGATGCCGTGTGGGGCGCACTGCTTCGGCAGAACGGATTTGTCCGGGAAGTCATACCGAACACCTGCCCGGACTGCTACACCGTTGAGGCGTTCACGCATGACCATCCAGACGGGATTTTTGTTGTCAAGTCGTCCGGTCACGTCGCAACGGTTGAGGACGGGGTGCTCTACGATTCGTGGGATAGCTCCGGTGCCGTACCGATGTACTACTGGACAAAGAAATAACAGAAAGGACAGATTTTCATGCCAGCCTACAACTATTATCCGTATTATCAGCCGTATCCGACCTATCCGCAAATTCCGCAGGCGGTTCCTCCAACGGTTCCGCAACAGATCTCACTTCCGCAGCAGCCGTTCCAGTCCGCACAGGCCGGAATGATCTGGGTGAGCGGAGAGCGGGAAGCGCAGATGTATCCGGTCGCACCGAACAATGCCGTAACGCTCTGGTCGCAGACAGAACCGGTCGTCTATCTGAAACAGGCAGACGCGACCGGGAAACCGACGCTGAAAGTCTACGACCTTGTGGAGCGCGCACAGGCCACCGACGGACAGGACAAGCCCTCTGACGACTACGCCAAGAAGTCCGATCTGGCAGCCGTTGCAGGCGTTGTGAAAGGGTTCGACGAGGTGATCGGCTCGATCCGGGCTGACATCGACACGATGAAGGGAGACATGTACGGAATCGCCGGAAAGAAGAAACCGGCAAGAAAACAGGAGGTAGAAGATGATGAATAATCCGTTTTTTGCCGCAATGGGAGGCGGGCAGCCGAACATGATGCAGATGCTCACCCAGTTGAAACAGAATCCTATGCAGTTTCTGATGCAGCGGAGATTCAACATTCCGCAGAACGTAGGCAACGACCCAAATGCCATTCTGCAGCACCTCGTCCAGAGTGGACAAATCAGCCAGAATCAGATTAACAACGCCTATCAGATGGCGCAGAAGTTCCGAAAATAACAGGATTTGAACCGTCAGTGCGCAGGACGGTTTGAATAAATTAAATTTGAAAGGAAGCAACAACAATGGCTCTTGATGAATCTAGCGGCTCCGGCATGTATATGCCGGTTGCTCCCGCATACGGCGGCAGCGGCAGCGGCTTTGGCTTTGGTGGAGACTGGGCATGGATTATTCTTCTGCTCGTTCTCTGCGGCGGTTGGGGCAATGGCTTTGGCGGCGGCTTCGGCGGTGCCGACAGTCTGTATCCCTGGCTGAACAACACTCAGGGCATCAGCGAAGGATTTGCCGGCGTAAATTCCTCGATTTGCAATGCCCAGAGCGCGATCACCCAGCAGCTCTACACCAACCAGATTGCCGACATGGAGCGTTCCTTTGCCGCGCAGACTGCTTCTGCGCAGGGCATGTCCGCTCTTCAGGCGCAGCTTGCACAGTGCTGCTGCGAAAACCGCGCTGCGACGCAGGACTTGAAGTACACGCTTGCGACCGAGGCATGCAACACCCGTGCCTCCAGTACGGCCAATACTCAGGCAATCCTCGACAAGCTTTGCCAGCTTGAACTGGACGCGAAAAACGACACCATTGCCCAGCTCCGTTCTCAGATCAACGAACTCGGCCGTGCGGCGTCCCAGAACGCGCAGACTTCCGCGATCATCGCCAACAATGAGGCGCAGACCACGGCTCTGGAGCGATATCTGGCGCCGACTCCGATTCCGGCGTATATCGTTCAAAATCCGGCTTGCTGCGGTCAGAACTACGGCTGCGGCTGCGGCGCGTAAGGCGGTGACGTCATGGCAGAATATGCTTATAACCCGATTCAACTGGTAGAGCCTTCACAGAACGTTATTCTCGACACGGTGATCCCGTGCAACAAAGGATATGTTTTCCATAGGGACCAGTCTGGGATTGTTATTCTCCGCGGCATCGTCAACAATGCGTGCGGGTGCTTTGCCCGGTATCAGGTGACGTTTAATGGAAACATTGCCCTTCCGGAGGGCGCGACCGTCGGTCCGATCAGTGTGGCGCTTGCCATCGACGGCGAACCCGTACAGACCAGCCGTGCAATCGTAACACCGGCGGCGGTGGATGAATACTTCAACGTCACTTCAACGGCGATCATCACCGTTCCGCGCGGGTGCTGCTTTACCGTTGCCGTAGAAAACACGTCCGCACCTGCAGAAGCCGGCGGAGTTGCGCCGGAAGTCAACGTCCAGAACGCGAACCTCACGGTCTCGCGCATCGCGTGAAGGGGGTGTCAGAATGGAACATCTTGACGGCATCCTGAAGCTTACAGAAAAGGAACTGGCCGAAGTGGAACAGAATGGAAAGTTCCGCTCCAAAGAAGAGGTTGACAGCGTTTACAAACTCATCGACATCGCAAAGGACATCTATAAAATCTGGTGTTATGAGGACGAAATGGACGACGATGAGTATAGCGGACGATATGACGGACGCAGATCGTACACTTCTTACGACGGCTCCTACGCACGCGGACGCAGATACGCAAGGCGCGACAGCATGGGCAGATATTCCCGTGACGGCGGTTCCTATCGCGGCGGTTCGTACAGAGGACCCTACAGGGGTGGCTATTCGCGTGAGGACGAAAAGCAACAGTACATGGACCATTTGCGGGAAATGATGGAGGACGCGCCTGACGACCAGACGCGCCAGAGCCTCCAGAGAATGATTTCTCAGATGGAACAGAGCTGACCCGGCAAAATGAAAGGGCGGCAGGTGATGAGCCTGTCGCCCCGTTTTGCGCTGTTATATATCTTTATGAGATAAGGGTCGCCTATCCTCCAAAAGATATACAACGATTGAATAAAATAAATCAAGGTTTGAAATACACATCAAATGTCCACGCGCTCCGGTCGAATACGATTTTGTCAATTACGGTTCGCAACTGTCTGTTTTTCTCTGTGACCGGAACATCCGGAGACCGAAGGATGTCCATGATTTTTACTGTGCGTTCCTTGACTTGTGAAATGTCTGTTTTCTGTTCTTTGGTCTTCTGGTCGTTCTCAATTCCGAGCTGAAGGTCCTGAATCTTCTTCTGTATTTTTTGTCGGATGTTCTTGAATTCCTCGTTGGAGAAAACACCGTTCAGGAACGCCTCTGTTGCCCTGTCAAGCTTTTTCTGTTCGGCGGCGATTACAGGCTCCCAGGCCGGAGAGACCGGCGTTTCTGGCTTCTGGCGCTCTATGGTGTAGGTTTCGTTTGCTATACATTGCTCAAGCGCGTCCAGGACGGCATCGTTTGCCTCCTGCTCCGTAATGCGGTGAGAGACTTTGCACGTTCCTCTTGTGTATGAGCAGCACTGGAGGTATCCTCTTCCGTACTGGGTGATTCTGATCAGCGTGTTTCCGCATGAACTGCACCGGACGAGTCCGCGCAGCAGAACTTCTCCGGTTCCAGATGTTCTCCTGTAATAATCCGGGTCTTTCCCGGTCAGCTTTTTCTGGGCGATTTCCCACGTCTGCATGTCAATGATCGGTTCATGCTGTCCATCTGACAGGTCTCCGCCGCCAGCACAGACATTTGGCCGTTCGTACTTCAGATGGCCGGACTCATTCCAGCGGAGTTTCCCAATGTAAACCGGATTCATCAGAATGTAACGCGTCCACCGGATAGACGGCTCCAGCCCGTTTTTCGTTTTAATGCCGCGCCGAACAAGCTCGGCTGTGATGCCCCGAATGCCGGACCCGGATGCAAATCGATCATAAATAAACCGGACAATTTCTGCGTCTTTGTTCGGAACAAGAATCTTGTTCTGCACGTCATAACCAAACGGCGCTCGGCCGCACGCTTCGCCGCGACGAGACTTCTCCTTCATTCCGCGCCGGACTTCCTCCGCAAGATTGATCAGATAGTACTCGTCCATCCATTCTATGATCCGCTCGATCAACGATGAGAACGGATCGTCGCTGGACGGCTCTGATACGGACCGAACGTCTATGCCGCGCTTCCGGAGGAGGTTTTTGTACATGATGGCCTCCTCCTGGTTGCGGGCAAAACGGCTGAACTTCCAGACGAATATTGCAGAGAACGGAGGAGGGTCCTGCTTCGCCGTCGCGATCATCATGCGAAACCGCGGTCTTTTCTCTGCCGTCTTTCCAGAGATGCCTTCCTTCTCCTGAAACACGTACTCATCCGGAACGATGAAACCCTCGCGTTTCGCATAGTCCCGGACAATCTTGAGCTGACTGTCCGGGCTATATTCCTGTTGGTCGTCCGTAGATACACGGACATAGCAGGCGGCTATCTTAACGTCCATTTGCTTTCTTGAATCTGAGAAGGGCAATCAGCGCCATTACGAACAAAACCGCAAGCCAGCAGGTCCAGATGATCAGGTCCGTATATTCTCCGGCCATCGAGAAGCCGAATATCATTCCAATGCCGCAGAGAATCATGATGGCAATATTCACGCCGCGGGATCTCCTTCCAACAACGGACGTGATACCGACCGCAAGCATCAGGAGCGCGACAAGGACGCCTGCCGAACCACCGATCTCCTCTTCACTTCCGGTGCCGAATTCCCGGCTGATATTCTGGAGCGCGTTAACCGCGCAGGACTGGAAAAACATCACAAAAGAGAACACGATGGACAGAATACCGGAAACAATCTTCCAAGTCACCATGTTTTTGGGGTTCGCCGGAGAAACCGCAACCTGGTGGACCGGCTGTTCGTATTGAACCTGATTCTGAAGCGGTCGAGGCTGTTCCTGCTGAACCTGCGCAGGCGTCGGTTCCTGTTGATTGTTTTTTGTCGGCGCTCCGCATTCCGGGCAAAACATGCTTTGAGCCGGAATCATTTTCCCACAATTCCTACAAAACATCTCACTCTCTCCTTATTTTTTCGAGCTGGATACCCGCTCGATTTTTTCCTGTATGGCCAGATTGATAAACGCGTTGACGGACAGCCCCAGTTCGTCGGCGTGTTTTTTCACGACTTCCTTCTGCCCTTTTTTGAGAAGGATTCCGATTCTGTCATAAGCTTTGTCGTGATATCTTTTTGTGCTTTCGTTGCTGTTTTTCCCGCCCACAATATATCAATCCTTTGTAAAAAACACTTGCATAGGTACACACCTATGTGGTATTATAATCTATAGGATATTCTTTCTTGGAGGTGATACATTGAACGAATATATGAACGACATCCAGAACGCATTTGCCGAACGGACTGTGAAGCGCCTGGCAGTCCTGTCCGGCATCCTGGCGGTCGCGCTGATCGTCAACGCAGTGCTGCCGCGTATCATCAAGCGCTAAAGAATCTTATCCAACAGCCGCCGGATGGTATCGTCCTTTTCGTCCATTCGGCGGTCTTTCTTTTCAATCTGCTCCAACAGAAATGATATCCGGTCCTCCAGGTGCTCTTTCAGTTCGTGCAGTCTGGCAAGCTCCTCGTTCTGGACGTGGATAACCGCCTTCAGCGCGTCGATCTCTTTCGCACACGGAGAATCTTCCGGAGTCGGAATATCCTCCACGGAGAACAGCGCCTCTGCAATCGGAAGCAGAGTTGACTCATAGTTGAAGTTGTTTGCATTGTTTTCAGAGCCATCCGCAAAGACGCGGCGCAACGTTGTGAGCGACACGACCCTTCCGTTTTTTTCCATTCGCTCGATGATACGCGGAAACGTGATTTCGTTCAGGTTCTTGACTTCCTTGAGCCGCCTGATCAGCTCCTGTGACTGCGTATGCTCCATGCGTGACACCCCGATCTGTTCATCTGCGGCGCAAATCGCTCCGTCTACGGTCAAAAAGTGTTCATGCTCGGACGGTTTTGTGTTCACAGAAAGCACCTCCTGCGCCAAAGATGGAACTTGTTTGGCGTGCTTGCGTCTGTTAAACTTAAATCATCCCAAGCAAACAGGGAGCGGTCGACGGCTTGGCGGCACTGAGGCCGCTCCCGCGTTTTATTTCATCCAAACCGGATACCTTATTAAAATCTATCAGGCAAGGAGAAATCACTATGAATCAAGGAGAGGAAAACCTATATTCGAACATCCGTTCGAAATGTCCGCTTTATGGGACATCATCATCTGCTATAATCGGTCTTGCGGTCGCCAAGGAATCAGCAAAGGAGGAGAGAACCACAATGACCGATGAAGAGGAACTGATGCAGATTATTACAGATTATCCTGAGATTTGCGCGCCGCTGCTAAAGCTCTGGCGTCAGCGAGAAGCGCAGCGCGGCCAGCAGGATCAAGAGAGTTAAACAGCTCCATAACCTCTGCAGCGCCACCGTCACCCTCCGGGGTGGCGGTTTTTTCTGTATCATCCAAAAGCGATATTCCAAAGCTTACGCCAAGAAACTTGTTGATCAACTCAAGCGTCGCCGGGGCAGGATAGTTCTCGTTTTTCCTCCAATGAGAAAAAACCGCAGAATTTATTCCGCATGCCGCATAGAAATCACCCTTGCTTATCCCGCGTTCTTTGAGGATTTTTTCGATGACTTCAACAATTTCTTGAGGTTTCATTTTTTCCTCCAAAAAAATATTAAAAATATCTTGACATTTCATCCCGGCTATGCTAAGATATTCTTGAGGTTAGGGCAAAGCTAACGCCAGCCCCCACATGAGCGCGGGCCTGAATATGCTGAATGGTGACATGTTTAGTATACTTCATCCCCGTTCTCATGTCAAGCTAAACTTAATATTTGAAGGGAGGAATTTAATGTCGTTTCTTTCAGAGCGGAAAAAGGCAGGAAAGACACAGGCTGACGTTGCGGAGCACCTTGGCGTGACGAGCGCGGCCGTCAGCATGTGGGAGTCCGGGAAGAACATGCCAAGGGCAAACGCGCTTGTCAGGCTTGCGGCATTCTACGGCTGCACGGTCGATGAACTTCTGGACGGAGAAAATGGTGGGAAGGGGGAATGACCCGACAAGGCTTTTTTACACGCGTCGGTAGTACTGAAATTGGTGGATGAACAAACAACACAAAAACATGAAAAGGAGAAAAACAATATGGCAACCAAAAACGAAAATGCAGAATCTGTAAACATCAAGCCGTTGGATATCAAAAAGACACAGATCCGAATTGTCGGAGACAGCCCGCTTCTGATGCACGCCTGGTCTGAAAAAGCAAAGCGGATGATGCTGGAAGCACAGCAAGGGAAAGCAAAGGGCAAGAAGAAGCAGATCAAAAAGCCAATTGACGATTTTGTACAGGCGGCTTACTGGATTTCCGAAAAGCCAAAATACTCTGATGGCGCAACGGAACAAGAAATTGTCGAGGCGTATGAAAAGGCGATTAACAATGGAGCGCGATTTGGATTCCCGGTCACAGCGGTCAAGCAGGCGGCGCAGGCTGCGGCATACCGTCTTGGATGGGTCAAGAATCAAATGGGCCTACGCGGAGCTTTTTACTTGGATGCACTGGGTGACGGTCTAATTGAGATTCATTCCGATGTGCCTGAAATGCGGGAAGACATGGTCCGCGTCGGCAATGGGGCGGCAGACATTCGATATAGGCCGCAGTTTAACAACTGGTATGCCGACCTGACAATTACGTACAATGCTTCTTCCGACTTCTCTCTTGAGGCAATCATTAATGCGATCAACGCAGGCGGATTTGTGTGCGGAATCGGAGAGTGGCGTCCGGAGCGTGACGGTTCGTTTGGACGCTTCCATGTAGAAACCGTGAAGTAATGCAATAGCCGCAACGCTCGGCAGGCAAGGCTTGGCGAGGCAAGGCATGGCAAGTCCGGGTGCGTCGTGGCAGGCGGGGCAGGGCTAGGCAAGGCGAGGCGAGGTAGGTCCTGGCTGGGTTTGGCAGGCACGGCGAGGCGATGCTTGGCGAGGCGAGGCTCGGCATGGCGAGGCTAGGCAAGGCAGGGCGAGGCAAGGCAAGGCGAGGCGGGGCAAGGCATGGCAGGATTCTATCAGAAAGGAGGTATCTGAATGGTATATCAGTTCAAACCCGGAAGTCACATCAAAGTCAATCCGCAGGTTGCAGGAGAAGTCTGCGAGGAGCTTGCGGCAAAGGACAGTCTGACGGCGAAAAATCTGGTTGACGTGAGCAGGCCGGAAAACGCGCCGCTCCACGACGAGTTTGAGTGGGACGACAGCATCGCTGCGGAACAGTACCGTGAGGTTCAGGCGCGGCACATCATCCGTTGCATCATCAAGGTTGAAGATAATCAGAAGCCGGTGCGGTCCTTTTTCAACATCGAAGTAAGAAGCCCGGAATACAAACATATCGACGTGATTCTGACATCTGAAGACGACACCGCGAAACTGCTGAAAACGGCGCTTTCAGAACTTCAGGCATTCCGCCGGAAGTACAACCGGCTTACGCAACTAAATCCGGTCTTCATGGCAATCGACCAGATCGCGCTGGATATGACCGGAACGTAAGAAAACCGCCCATTGCACGGCGGCAACAGGCGGCGCGTCACGGAGCGTGACAGTCTTATGTGGCAATTTGATTGTAAACGCTCCGGACGAAAATGTCAAGAAGGTTGGATTCATTCATTTTCAGAGGAGATAAGTATGGCAAAGAAAAACGAACCGATCCGGTGTTTGCTGCATATTCCAGACGGATCCGGCGGCTATCGTCTGTGGCACGAACTGTCCAGGGCAGAGCAGGAAGCTGCGGCGCTGGAACTGTCCAAAAGAATGGGCGACGCACTGCTCGGATATGTTCGGAACAATCCGGAGGTGATGGACAGATGAAACCACCCTGTTTCAAATGTGATTTCCGCTCTGTGGGCTGCCATGCGAAGTGCGATTCCTATCAGGCTTGGCGAAAGGACCGCGACGAAGAACTCGCGGAGAGAAAGGCCGACAAGGAACGTCTGTTTCCGACGGAGCGGACACGGAAGAACATTGTCCGGACCGGAACGATGAGCGGCGTAAAGAGGGACTACAAATGAAAAGAAAACAGTTTGCCGCGAACCTTCTGCCGTATCACGTCCGGGTGCAGCGGTACAACGAAGAAAAGCACGAACTGCTCTACAACTCCAGGAACCTATCGCCGGAGCAGTTCGAAGCGAAACTGAAGGAACTGGTAAAGAAGTGGAGGATCTAAAGATTATCGATGTATATTAGTCCATTCTGGGGTGGCGTGTTCATGACGCTGCTGGTTGAATTTCTAATTGTGCTGCTGATCGGACTGCTTGCTGGCATGAAGACTGCCGGCGACGACGACAGGCGGGAAGAGGATCGAATGAACCGGACCGATCTGGACGGGACGGATCTGGACAGGAAGGATAAGTGAGCGGGTGAACAGAGAAAACAACAGGAAAGGAAAAACGAAAATGAGCAAAGAGAACAAAACGTGGTTGGCCTTCCAGATCGGCGGATTTGTCCTGTTCGTCGCCATCATCCTGGCCTGGTGCTGGGCGGTCAGCTCCACTCTGAGACTTTGGGGGCTGATCTGATGTACTGGGTCTGCGAAAACTGCGGAGAGACGGTCCAGCAGGATAAGCAGCCGGACGAGTGCTGGCTCTGCGGCTGCGAGATGGTGGAGGCTGATGAGTGCGACGGGTGCGGCGAGGTCACGTTCACCGGCAGACTGTTCGGCGGATACTGCGAAGATTGCCTCAGAGAGTCCATCAACGAGCTGACTGCCGAACGGTATCTGTCCGAGCGCGGGTTTCTGGTGCAGTTCCTGTGCAACTACGCTTGGGATGTCGCAGACATTTCCGGCGGGAACGAGCGGTTCAAGGCGCTGTGCCTGAACGAGTTTGTCAACAACTACCGGACGTATCACAACCAGGTTGAGCAGTTCATCATGGACGACGACGGGGATGACGGCAAGGCGGACTACGGGAAGTGGTATGCAAAATACCGAAGTCAGTCGAGGGCTAGGCGGGAGAAGGAGAACGCCGATGGGTAAGAACGGATATTTGGAAAAACGACAGGCGGCTATCAACATTTGGCGGCAGGCGGAAAAAGACACGATCCTCCAGTATGCCATCGACATCTTCCTGATTGTCCTGAACGACCCGGAGGTTATGGGAAAAGGCGTGATTGGCAAGGAGCGCATGCGAAAAATCATGACTGCATTCGGCACGACGTATGACGACTACAACGACGCCATCCACGGCGGAGTTGAGGCGGACTACGCGCAGGAGAAACTGGATGATCGGCTGCGGGCGTTTCTTGGAGACGATTTGATTCCATTCCATCAGCGGTATGAATGGATCCGAAAAGAAACCTACAACAAGCGGGGAGGCAGATGATGGGCGCAACACATAACCAGTGCATGCAGACGGCAACCTGCGCCATCCACACAAAGTTCTGCATTGAATGCACGACGTGTGGATTCTACAGGTCGGAGCATGATCGCAGAATCAAACTGCCGCTCACATACTGCGAGGACGGATTGCGGCGGTACCTTGTGAGCGCGGAAGACGCACCTGCGCCGTTGAAGGCCAGTATGTACAAGAAGAAAAAAGATAGGGAGGAGCGCATTGCAGACACTGATTGAAAACGACGAACGCGCCATGTACAACCGGCCGATGCTCGATATCATAAACGATATCAAGCGGATGGTCGACATGCGGGACGTATGCGCCAGGTATGGAATCCAGGTTGACCGCGCCGGCTTTGCACGATGTCTCTGGCACGACGAACGAACACCCAGCATGAAGGTCTACCACGACGGGTGCTACTGCTTTGGGTGCCATGTTCAGAAGGACGTCATCGACGTGGTGCAGCAGGTCTACGGAATCAGTTTCCGAGAGGCGTGTCTGCGGATCAGCGATGATTTTGGACTTGGAATTAATTTTGGAGAGAAACTGACCGACGAAGAGTGGATGGCCTTTAAGAACGCCATACAGAAGCGCCTGGATGACGAAAAGAAACTCGATCTGGAACACAGACGCCTGCAGGACGCATACTCGTCCGCACTGGGCAGATGGCTCGACCTGGACAAAATCAAGGACGAGCGTGCGCCGTCAGATCCGTTCGACCCGCTGGACGACGCCTATGTGGTGGCGTGTGCGGAACTGCCGGCGGCTGAGTACGCACTGGACGTGGCGAAGGAAGACCTGAGACAGTTTGAGGCGAGGAGGTACAAAAAGGAAGCGTGACAGAGAGGGAATACCGACAGCACCATGCAATCAGCCGCTCGGAGCTGTGGCGCATGCATGAATCGCCGGAGAAGTTCAAGTGGTTCAAAGACCATCCACCGGAACCGACGCCAGCGCTTACCTTCGGCCAGGTTGTCCACAAACTGCTTCTGCAGCCGGAAACGTTCGATGAGGACTTCGCCGTTCTGACGGAGATGGACAGGCGCACAAAGGTCGGCAAAGAGGCATTCGATGCCTTCCTGTCGCGTCTGGAAGGCCGTACCGCCGTCATTCAGGCAGACTACGACAAAGCGCAGGAAATGGCGTCTGCGGTCCGTCGGAGCCGTCTGGCGACGTCACTCCTGGTTGGGGAACATGAGATTGAATTCTTCTGGACAGACCCGGACACACATGAGGACTGCAAGTGCCGCTGCGACTGCCTGACAAAGACGGATGACGGCCACTATATCATTGTGGACTACAAAACGGCAGGATCCGCCAAGACCGATGTGTTCAACCAGAGCATATTCAAGTATGGGTACCACTTTCAGGCAGCCATGTACTCTGAGGGCGTCATGCGGGCAATGGATCTGGACTACAGACCGGAGTTCGTCTTCATTGTCCAGGAAAAGGCGGCCCCGTATGCCGTGAACGTGGTGTCCATCCCGGAGACGGTCATGCTCGCCGGGATCGACACGTTCCGGGAATACATTGGCTTGTACCACCAGTGCAAGGGTACGGATTACTGGTTCGGGTATAACGGAGCGTTTGACGAACCGAACGAGGCGTATCTGCCTGGATGGATGCAACTAGGCGTCGATGAAGAAGAATAAGAATATCAAGGAGGAACCCAATGATCCCAGATGAAATCAGAAAAATGAAGCCGCTGTCCGGAAAGGACCGTCTCGGAATGTTCCGCGACAGCGAGTACCTTGGCGCGGAGGACATCGAGCCGGGTACGGAACCGATTGTAACGATTGCAGCCCTGTATTACGGCGAGGTCACGCTCCAAAGAGGCAAAGAGAAGAAAGACATCATCGTCTTCGCGGAAGAGAGCGTCCCAGGCATCCGTGTCGTGCGGCCGATGATCGTCAACGCGACGAACCGGAAGAATCTCAGGAAGGCGTACAAGAACGTATCCGCAGACGCCCTGGTCGGGAAGAAAATTCAGCTCTATATCGATCATAACGTGCGCGACCCGTCCACCGGCGAGCGTATCGACGGTATCCGGATTCGACCAAAGGTTCCCGTCGCGCCCAGAACGGAGCCGATCATCTGTGAAGGCTGCGGCAAACCGATCCAGTCCTATGAGCGCTACACGCCGGAAGACATCGCACAGATCAATAAGAACCGATTCGGCAGGGCGCTCTGTGTGGAGTGCGGAAAGAAGGCCGGCGCGCAGAAAGACCAGACGGATACTGATGCACAGAAAACTGAATAAATATACAGGAGGTACTACATGCTGAATGACATTGTGGTCATGGGAAGACTGACCAGGGATCCGGAAATCCGACAGACTAACTCCGGTGTCAACGTCGCGAACTGGACGCTCGCCGTCGACCGTGACTATAAGAACGGCGACGAGAAGATCTGTGACTTTATTGACTGCGTTGCCTGGAGGGGTTCTGCCGATTTTGTGCAGAAGTTCTTCACCAAGGGTCGTATGATGATTGTGCGCGGCAGCCTTCAGAGCCGGAAGTGGCAGGACAAGGACGGGAACAACCGGACCGGATGGGAAATCAAAGTCGAGAACATCTACTTCGGAGACAGCAAGCGGGACGGCGACGGAAATCCCGCGCCGGCATTCACACCGCTGCCTGAGACTGACGATCTCGACAAAGAGCTTCCGTTCTGATGGAGACGAAACAGTCGCGCCCGGTACTGCTTGTCGATTCTCGCGAGCACTGGACTCACCCAAACAGTACAGACCGGCACATTGCCGACTACCTGGACCGGAACGGAATCCAGTATGTAGTCCACAAACTTGATGTTGGCGATTACATGCTGGACGGCCAGCCCGGCATCGTCGTGGACCGGAAGCAGAGCCTTGGAGAGGTCGCCACCAATATGATGAACCGCTCCGACTCTGCCCGGTTCTGGCGGGAAGTGCGCCGCGCTCATGCGGACGGGATACGCCTGGTGGTGCTGGTGGAGCATGGTGGGAAGATTAAAACAATCAACGACGTGCCGAAGTGGAAGTCAAAGTACAGCCCAGTCACCGGAAGGCGGCTTGTTGACGAGATGATCCGCTGCGAGATGGCTTACGGCGTTGAGTGGAGGTTCTGCGATAAGCGGAGTACGGCAAGGAGGATATTGGAGATACTGGAGGGAAAACCGTGAAGCACTACGGAGACATTACAAAACTGAGCGGATACGACCTTCCCGTTGTGGACGTGATCACAGGCGGCTCCCCATGTCAGGATCTGTCTGTTGCTGGACAGCGAGCAGGACTCGCTGGAGAACGGTCTGGGCTGTTTATGGAGCAAATCCGCATCGTAAAGGAGATGAGAGAACATGACAGAGCAACTGGACGGACAGGTTGGATGGTTCGACCAAGATACATGGCCTGGGAAAACGTACCCGGAGCCTTCAGTAGCAGCGGAGGCAAAGACTTCCAAGCAGTCCTTGAAGAAATCGTCGGGATCGTCGAAGAACACGTCCCCGATATGTCTGAAGCTGTCAAAGGCGGCTGGACAAAATCAGGATGCGTCTACGACGAGATGGGTTCCTGGAGCGTTGCTTGGCGCGTACACGACGCACAGTTTTGGGGAGTCCCCCAGAGAAGAAAACGTATCGCGCTTGTCGCAGATTTTGGAGGGCTATCCGCACCCGAAATACTCTTTGAGCGCAAAGGCATGTCAGGGGATCTTGAACCGCGCGGAGCGGAGGGGGAAAGAGCTTCCACAGGAGCTGAAACTGGCTTTGGAGAGACAGGCAAGGGATACTGGCAGCGAGGAATCCAAACCATCCGGGCAGAAGGAGAGAACAGACCAAGCAGACCCTCAAACGTCGTTGTCGAAGACTCTGCAATCTGCCTCCAGGGAAACGGAATCGACAGAGCTGACACCGCTGGATGCAACGGAGCCGGATGGCGCAGGGGGGGGAGAGTTACAACCTGAATACCATTGACCGTCCGGCAGTGATGGCAGTTGATTGCAGGAATGGCAGAGAAAATCCAGATATCAACGGAACGCTGCAAGCCAAGGATAACGGCGGTTTCAGTTATAATTGTCAGAATGTTGTCCGGCAGACGGAATTTGGCTTTGTTTCGTGCGGCAACCCGTGGGACACGCAGTCACAGCGCGTTTATCAGGGAGACGGAGCGTGGCACAGTTTGAACGCGAACGAAAACGGAGGGCAAAGCCGTGACGCGATATGTGTAGAGACTTCCTGATATTCGATGCCAGAGGAAATGGGGGGGGGTGGAATATGCCCGACGATCACAGGAGACCACCAGAACCGGATAACGGATTATACGGCGATCGTTGTAGGGTATATACACCGACCTCATACGGACAGTACGCAGAAGGCCTTGGAACACTGCGAGCGTCCGGAGGAGACTGGGGGGGCAGTGAGATGCTGATTCTGGAAAGCAATCAAAACCATGCAACCGTGAAAGAGACGGAGATCTGCCCAACACTTCCCGCCAGTATGGGAATGGGGGGGATACGTCCCGATGATTGTTGTGCAGAGACGATTCAGCAACGTGATTGTATCTGATGCGGATATATGCCCCACCATTGAAGCCGGGGGGGCGAGGGAGGAAACAACTTGCCGATGATTCTTGAAACACTTGTTTTCGATGAAGGCCAAATCACTTGCCCCAAAAACGGGCTTCACCCGAAATGGGGGGGGCAATGCCATGCACTGTCAGGAAACGCAGGAAGAACGGTAGTAATAATACGGAGCGAAGATGATGGAACCGATTTGCATCAGGGACGACACGACGATAAAGATCGATAGGGGGGGTGCGCATTCTCGCTCGACACGATGCACAGAATACAAGCGATAATGACATACCAAGACGTTGCCGGGACATTGAGTCCTGGCGGTCATCCGGGAAGCTATAACGGACAGGACGCATACAACGATATGCTGGTGACAGAAAATGATAGAACCAATCTGTATGGAATCTGCGCAGACAAACGCAGGAATTATGAGGGGGGGTGTCCGTGCTTGAACGCCAGCCATGAGCAGCCGATTCTTATGAGCGACCGTAAGGGACACAACGGAGTAACTGAAGACGGCACATCGACAACACTGAACGCACAGGAGAAAGAACGCCCGGTCGTGAAAACGTCCGTTGTCAGACGATTGACACCACTGGAATGCGAACGGCTCCAGGGCTTCCCGGACGGCTGGACGGACATCGGCGAATGGATAGACAGCAAAGGCAAGAAGCACAAGGAAGCCGACAGTCCGCGATACAAGGCGTTGGGAAACAGCATCGCGCTGCCGTTCTGGCAGTGGATGGCAAGACGGATCTGCGCGCAGTATGAACGTCCAGTCACGATGGGAAGCCTCTTTGACGGTATCGGAGGATTCCCGCTTGTGTTTGAACGCTGCGGCGCAAAAGCCGTCTGGGCATCCGAGATTGAGGAATTTCCGATTGCCGTGACAAAGAAACACTTTCCGGAGGTGCAGGATGATCTGTCCATGCGATAAGTGCAAGAAAAAACCGAACTGTCCGGAAAGGTGCTACCCAAAGCTGGACTATCTTCGGCATCTGAGAAAGAAACCAAAACAGTGAAGGAGAAATAAATATGATCGTGACTAAAATTCTAAGCGTTTTATGTACTGCCGCATCATTGGCGTGCTGCATCTTTCGAGAGAAGATCCCGGATAATGTGAGAGATCTTCTGATCTGTTGGCTGTCGATTATTTGCTTTAATCTGGCTTTTGCTGCGGCATAAGAAAGAAACATGAGCGTACTGATACAGGGCATCGATATGTCGTAGGACTATTCAAAAAGTTTGAAGGAGGAACAAACAATGGACAACACATGGTACATCATCCGGTGCGACCGGGCAGGCGTGTTTTTCGGACACATCAAAAAGAGAACCGGAAGCGAGGCGACGCTGACAGATGTGCGTCGGCTGTGGTATTGGGATGGGGCGGCAAGCCTGTCGCAGATGGCGGTCGACGGAACGAAAAGACCGAGAAACTGCAAATTCACCGTGACCGTGCCGGAGATGACGGTTATGGGCGTGATCGAGATCATCCCGTGCAGCGACAAGGCTGCGCAGAGCATCGCGGGGGTTTCGGAATGGAAAGCCTGACGGACAAGGTCAAGGCGTTTCTGTCGGTCGACTCCGGCTCCGGCTACGGCTCCGGCGACGGCTGCGGCTACGGCTCCGGCGACGGCTGCGGCTACGGCTCCGGAGACGGCTCCAGCTCCGGCTACAGATCCGGCTGGGGCGACGGCTCCGGCTCCGGCTGCGGCTGGGGCGACTGCTACGGCTACGGCTCCGGCACCGGCTGGGGCGACGGCTGCGGCTACGGCTGCGGCTACGGCTCCGGCGACGGCTGCGGCTACGGCTCCGGAGACGGCGACGGCGTGAAAAGCATCAACGGCGAGGACGTATACCGCATCGACGATGTTTCGACAATCATCCGCGCCGTGCATGGGAACGTAGCGCGCGGTGCGATCCTCAACTCCAATCTGACGCTGACTCCGTGTTATATCGTAAAAGGAGAGAACAAATTTGCGCACGGCGAAACGCTGCGGAAAGCGATGTCCGCCCTGCGGGATAAGCTGTTTGAGGACATGCCGGAGGAGGAACGGATCGATGCGTTTCTCGCAGAGCACAAGCCCAGCGTCGAGTATCCGTGCCGGGATCTGTATGAATGGCACCACCGCCTGACCGGCTCCTGCGAAATGGGACGGAAACAGTTTGCAAAAAATCACGGAATTGACATCGACAAGGACAAAATGACCGTGGAGCGGTTCATAGAGCTGTCCCGGAACGCCTACGGAGGAGAGATCATCCGGAAAGTGGAGGAGAGGATCAAGGAGGAACCATGAGCGTACTGATTCGTGGCCTGGAGATGCCAAGGAGCTGCTTCGACTGCCCGATGCGGTGGAAGGTTTCACCAGAAGATATCAAGTGCCTTGCTACGGGAGAGATGTTTAAGGAGACTTTTGCCGGGACGATAGAAACAAGGAACCGGGGAAACTGCCCACTGGTTGAATTCCCGCGAAACAAGACGCTGCTATACGCCAACGATCGAGTGTGGGAGGTCGTGGAATCGGTTTACATTCACGAAGCGGTCCCGGTCATCCCGGCAGACAAAGAGGAAAAAACAGGCGATGACTGATTACATTGAACGCGAATCGCTTATAATGGATATCCTTTGCGCTGGAAAGATAGGCAAGCTGACGTGCATTGACATTAGCAGTAATCGTTACAAAAGTAGTCAAAGAGTACAACAAAGTCATGGAAGGTCTACAGTATTTGGAGGAACAACTATGAGTATCTACATCAAGGGCATGGAGATTCCGACAAGTTGTACGGTTTGTTGTTTCAGAGACAATATATGGTGTAGAGCATATCCTGGTCGGTCTGTGATTGAGGCAAAAGAAAATGGAAAAATGGATGATGATTGTCCTCTCGTCCTAGTCCCACCACATGGTAGGCTGATCGATGCGGATAAACCGAAACCGTATATGCTAAATGAACATTACAGGTATCGCCGGGTATACGATGCGGATGAAATAGAAAATGCCCCCACCATCATCCCGGCAGACAAGGAGGAACCATGAGCGTACTGATACAGGGCATGGAGATGCCGACAAGTTGTTCTGTTTGTGAGTTTACGCATAGGATGCACCACGGAGAACTGGTATGCAGATTGCTGAACGTATATGCAAGCGAAGTAGACATGGAAGAAGAATGCCCACTGATCGATGTCCCGCTGCACGGACGGCTGATCGATGCGGACAGATTTGATGTGTTCGCATACGACTCTGAGGCTGCAAAAAAATACGGTGACACATTTGATGGCGGAATTGAGTATGTTCTGGACGTAATCGCACAATCAGACACCATCATCCCGGCAGACAAGGAGGACTGACGATGGTTAAGTTCTTTTGCGATCATTGCGGAAAAGAGATCCAAGACGAGAAATATCAAAATATCGATGATCTTGACTTTCCAGTTGTTTCCCACATGGACGTAAAGAAGTTTTTCGACAGGATTCTGTGCGAGGAGTGCTACAACAGGAGACGGCAATGGCACTTGGATGTCGATGAGGAGTTCTTTCATTGGGAGGAGGATAATGGATAACCACGATTACATCCGACGAATCATTGCCAAGGCTCAGTTCACCGGGAATTTTCAGGACGCATATCCAACGGCTCAAATTCACGCCCTGATCGACACCGTTCCGGCAGAGGATGTCCGGCCTGTTGTGCATGGGAAGTGGGAAATCCGATATCCAGATTTAGAACCAATGGGATCGTTCTGGTATTGCTCAAATTGTGGCGAAGATGACGAGGATTGGGGGTGTAGACCTACTTGGAGGTTTTGCCCCAACTGTGGTGCGAGGATGGATTTGGAGGGACGAAATTGAGTAAAGCAGTGCTTATCAGTATACATCCTGGATGGTGCGAACTTATAGTAACAGGAGCAAAGACCATCGAGGTGCGTAAGACGAGACCAAAAATGAAGACTCCATTTAAGTGCTATATCTACTGCACCAAGCCAAAACGCCGTCCAGATGACTTTGGCTTTTTCGTCAGCGAACAAAAGATTATAGGCGAATTTACTTGCGACGAAATTTACAGCATATGGGCCGGATACACAGCAAACCTCGGTGACGACTGTCTTACGTTTAATGAGCGTGAAAGCTATCTCGGTACCGGCATGGG
>Ga0310690_10000976_pt1 | contig 54626 bp, 43 predicted proteins | sample AusTroGonzalo_MG_2_FD_207661 | JGI IMG/M metagenome (GOLD analysis project Ga0310690, IMG submission 207661) | Bovine rumen microbial communities from tropical cattle in Woodstock, Queensland, Australia - Gonzalo_04 (v2) (version 2) | ecosystem: Host-associated > Mammals > Digestive system >... | reverse complement strand
AAAAGGGCCAAAGAGAACCGTCCCCAATGGCTCCAATTGTATCATTCTTTGAGTTTGAGTATTATCAGGACGGGATTGGAGTCAATGGTGATTCCGGGGAAGTCCTTCTTCATGAGATCGTACTGTAATATGGTTTCGGCTTCAAATGCGTTTATAAGCTTGTTTTTGTAGCAGAAAGAGAATGAGGGTACAAAGTCCAGCGAGGGGTCTGGTTCCATGAGCTCGCTCTTGTAGTAGCGGGTGGTCTGGCCGGTCTCCTTGTTGTACATGGTGAACACAAATTGCTCTTGGTTGGTTAAGGTGATTCCCATATGCCCATTGGTCTCCCAGTACTGCATCTTGGTGTAGGTTTCGTCCGGTCTCTCATCGGGTTTGACGCCCTGACGGACCTGGTCAGGCATGACAATATCGGTCTTGATCTTATAGACGGGGCTGATGCTATCGTTCTTATAATGATAGATGTAGTCAGTGTCCTCAAGTCCCATACAGCCTATAGTGTTGTCGTCTATTGGGACCAGGAACTGGAATCCCAGTATCAGGCGCTGGTAATCAGGGGCTACCTCAAACAGGGGGTGCATGTTCTGGCCGTTTTCATCGGTCTCATAGAGCCCTCTTTCCCTTTGGCTCATGCCCATAAGGTTCATGAACAGCATATGTCCGTTGGGCAGGACGGCAAAATCGGCCGCGTCATAGCACTGCATGGGGATGCGGCGTACGAACTGTCCGTCAAAGTTATAGATTACCACCTGCTGGCCCTGGTTGTCCACTGCGTAGATGAGCTGCTGGTCCTCAAGTATGTCAAAGTATCTTAAGCTGATGTACTCGCCCGGGCCGCGTCCCTTGCGCTGGATGGTGGTCAGGAACTTGCCGTCATAGTCAAAGATGTTTATGACATCGGTAGACATTACGAATATGCGGTCGCGGCTGAATCTGACGTCTTCAACATGGCCGATGAAACTCTCCTCTACGCTGCCTTCCAGGCGGATGGTGTCAATGGATTCAATCATATCGGCACTGAGGGGCTTATCGGTTTTCTGCTCTTTTAGCATGGGCACTTCAATGACTGTGCCGCTGAAATTCTGATCGGCGCCGCCCTTGCATGCGCTCAGCACTACTGCAGTCAGTGCCAGGAAAAGGATGCTCTTCTTTCTCATCATTACAAATAGGTTGTTTCTGCAAATGTAATAAATGACCAAAAGGTGACAAAGGGGACGGTTCTCTTTGTCACCAAAAAGAGCCAAAGAGAACCGTCCCCAATGGCACTTTTTTTCTAACTTTGGAGGTGATTAAACAAAACCGAATATGAGAAGAATCCTTTTGCTTGCAGTGTTTGCAGTTTCATTCCTTTGCCAGGCCGGTGCTCAGTCTGAGTATTACATGACTGATACTACGGTTTACGAGATCAATTCACCTGATAAGAGAATCAGTTTCAGCCTTAAGGTGATTTTCAATGAATCGCCCCTATATAAGGTGACGGTTGACGGCAGGGATGTGATAGGATGGTCCAAACTGGGACTGACTCAGTCTGCCGACGAAGAGTTGAAGAATTGGGAAATACATCCTACGACCAAGAAGGTAAACAGCGCCAAGAAAGTGTGGAAACCGTTATGGGGAAAGCGCTCAGTGGTGAAGGATGAATACAACTGGCAGTCTTTCAGCATTGGCTCTCATGGCGGTATGGATAATTATGATGTGCGCGTCTATAATGAAGGTGTGGCTTTCAGGATGAGCTCACTGACCAATTATTACGAGCATACTGAATTTAATTTTGCCGGGGATTACACGGCTTGGTACTATAACGGCGAGCGTCACAACATAGGGCCCGAGAAACTATCGGATGCCGATGGCGAGAGACTCCCCATTATGATTGCAAAGGCGGCCGATGACCTCTACCTGGGTTTGCATGAGGCAGCCCTCAGCCCTGCAGGCTGGCCCATGAGGCTGCACTCTGATAAAGGCTCTACCAGTTTCAGCGTCATTCCGGAACGTACGTTGAACTCCGAATATTTAGTGGGCGCGTGGCGTGTGCTGATGGTGGGCCGCACTCCCGGTGAGCTGGTGGATTCACACCTGCTGGAGCTGCTCAACCCGGAGCCGGAGGGTGATTTCAGCTGGGTGCGTCCGGGCATTTACCTTTGGGACTGGCGCATTGACGGCGCAGTCTGGGAGGGTTACCGTTACGGCATGAATTATGAATCTTGGGTCAGGATGATTGACTTTGCATCGGCCCAGGGATTCCAGGGTCTGGTACTGGATGCCAACTGGTACGGCCCGGAGTTTGAGAAGGACTCTGATCCCACCAAGGGTGATAAGGCGCGCGATGTTCAGCGCATAATCCAGTACGGAAAGGAGAAGGGTGTGGGCGTTTGGCTCTACCTGAATGATGTGGCCGGCACCAACTATCCCATCGAGGAGACTCTGGCGCAGTATGAGGCGTGGGGTGCAAGCGGCGTCAAGTACGGCTTCATGAACGGTAACGCGCAGGAGAAGAACCGCAAGACCCAGAATATCACGGCTCTGTGCGCCAAGCATCACCTGATGGTTGATTATCACGACTATCCGGTGCATCCTTTCGGTCAGATGCGCACGTATCCCAACGCCGTTACCCGTGAGTACTGTAAGGCTCAGCTGGACGGCCGTCAGATATTCCAGCCCAAGACTTTTGTGACATCGGCCTTTGTCAATATGGTGGCTGGTCCAATTGATCAGAACAACGGATTCCTGGAGCTGCATCAGGGCAGAACCACCCGTAAGGATAACAACCAGGAGGTGCCGTCTACTGTTACCGGTGAGATTGCACGTACGCTGATTACATGGTCAGGTGCTACGGTCATTCCCGATATCCCGGAGTATTACCGGAAGTATCCTTCATTGCTGGAGTTCCTGAGCGCTGAGAAGCAGCCCTGGCAGGAGAGCATAACGCTGGCAGGTGAGATAGGTGAGTACATAGTGATGGCCCGCCAGAACAAGGACGGTGACTGGCTCATAGGCGCCGCAACCAATGAGGATGAGCGCGAGATTGAGATTCCGCTGAGTTTCCTGGGCAAGGGTAAGTTCACGGCCACAGTCAATACCGACGCCGATGATACCCATTACCGCACCAACCGCGAGACTTTCAAGACCGAGGCTCCCCAGACTGTCACCAGGAAATCGACAATAAAAATCAGGCTCGCACCCGGAGGCGGAGCCTGTATTTTGATAAAATAGTACAATTGGGGTCTGACCCCTTTTGTATCATTTGTCAGTTGCCACTGCCACCGGTGTTGGGGTCATTGGGGATGTCAACATTGCTGACAATCTTTCCGCCCTGCTTGTAGCCCTGATAGATGGCCATGAATGCAAACTTGATGCCGGCTTTCTTCTCACCGATATTTTCAGGATGGTCAACAGTTATCTCTTTTTCCTTACGGGTGATGTTGGCTTTCTCCTTCTCATCCAGATCCTTAATCATCTCTTCATAAGTCTCCTTTGCGGCTAATTCAAGCGGGAAGGTGGTCTTTGAAACGAGTGATGTGCACAGGGTGTCACCGCTTTCAGCTTTGAATTTGGCAATATGGGCAATGCCTACTCCTGACTCCTTGTATGTAACGGATATCTCAAGGCCGTCCTCAGACTCGGTGTACTTAGCCTCCTCGCTTTTGTTCATTTCATCACTGGCTTCCTCCAGATCATTGATTAAGTCGCATGATACGAATGCAAGAGCTGCTACGGCTATAAGGCCGAAAAGTTTGATCTTCTTCATTTTTCCTTTTTATGTGAGTTGTTAGTAATTATTCAAGTTTTCCGCCCATGGAGAGCACAATCTGCTGCATGGCGGCCTTTACGGCTACCTTGTCCTGCCCTTTGTACTCGGCGGTATTGTCCTGGGTCACGGTCTTGTCATTGACTGACCACAGATCGGCCTCAGATTTATCCAGGTCGGCAATTTGCTCGCGGTAGTACTGGGTTGCAAGCTCAGGGGTCTGGAAGGTGTACATCATCTTGGAATCGTTGCACTCATCGCCCTTGAACTTGGCAAGCCACTCCATCTTGAATGATACGTAGTCCCATGAGAGCAGGACCTCATCGCCCTTGTCCTCATATGTGGGGGCTGCTATACCCATGAGCGTCATATATGATCCCATCAGGCCCTGCATGCCGGCACCGGCTGATCCACCGTTCTGAGCGGCATACTCGGCATTGGCTGCGGCCAGTGAGTCGTTGTAACGGTTAAGTTCATTGGTTGCGGCATTGAGCTCGTTCACACCCTTGTCTACTTGGGCTTCGACTGCCTTCTCTCCTGCCTGAAGTGCTTTTTCTGTTGCCTTCTCAGTGGTCTTTTCGACCGATTTCTCTACGGCCTTGGTCACGCCGCGCTCGGCTGCCTTGGTGGCCTTTTCAGTAAGACGGTTAAGTAACTGCGCATTGGAAGGAACTGTAAACAATGCTGCTACGAATAACAGAAGGAATGATCTTTTCATAATCAAGTAATCAATAGTTAGTTGCGACAAAAGTAATTATAATATTTAGCATTTATTCACTAAAAGGTTTATTTTTGCGGTAAACAAGACCTGTGTATGACCAAAAGGGCTTTTTGCATATTGTTTATTTTTTTTGCCGTGTCTTTGGGCCTCAGGGCTCAGGGCTATTTCTGTGACCGCCAGGGCGCTCAGCTGGAGTATGTGCGCAAGGAGGTCAAGGATGGCAGTATCGTGTGGCGCATAAAAGGGACCGTCATCGAGGTGTCCGATAAGGGTGACTATGAGGATTGCACTACCGAATGCTTCTTTACGAAGGAGAACGGCAAGCCCTATTACAAGTCATCGGTCCTGCAGACCGTAAGGATAGACAAGAAGAGCAATGAGGTGAGCGTGGATGTGGCTGGTGCAATGGCATCGTACATTCAGGCCAGGGCGGGACTTAAGGCAGACTGCGGCAAAGTGTTCTCCGCACTTCCGGCCGATGCCCAACCGGGCGATGTCCTTCCCTCAGTATTTGCACAGGCCAAGGTGGGCCCGCTTACGTATGACCTTAAGATTACAGACCGCAAGATACTGCGCCACGAGACGCTGGTGGTGCCTGCGGGCACTTTTGAGTGCGTGGTGCTTGAAGAGCATAAGGTGGAGTCAGGTCCCGGCCATAACCGCGACGTGATAAACCACACCTGGTACAGCAAGGGCGTAGGATACGTGCGCCATGACACCTACATCAAGGGCAAGCTGGATACATCTGAGATTCTAACTTCGATAACAAAATAGTACAATTGGGGTCAGACCCCTTTTGTATCATTTTTATAATTATGAAACAGTATATAGAGCAAAACAGGGAGCGCTTCTTTGAGGAGCTCTTTTCTATTTTGAGGATTCCTTCAATCAGTGCCAAAGAGGAGAATAAGCCGGATATGGTGCGTTGCGCCAACCGCCTGAAAGAGCTATTGTTGGAGGCCGGGGCCGATATGGCCGAGGTGATGCCCACCAGCGGCAATCCGGTGGTGTTCGGCCGCAAGATGGTTGACCCGTCATACAAGACAGTGCTGGTGTATGGACACTATGACGTGCAGCCGCCCGAACCGCTGGAGAAATGGAATACCGATCCGTTTGAGCCGGTCATTCACGATGATGCAATCTGGTGCCGCGGAGCCAATGATGACAAGGGCCAGCTCTTTATGCACATCAAGGCGTTTGAGTATATGGTCCGAACCGGCCAGCTCAAGCATAACGTAAAGTTTATCTTTGAGGGTGAGGAGGAGACAGGAAGTCCCTCACTGCCTGAATTCATAAAGCAGAACAAGGATCTTTTATCGGCCGATATATGCCTGGTATCGGATACTACTATGATATCGGACAAGGTGCCGTCAATCAACTGCGGAATGCGTGGCCTGGCATATCTGGAAGTCAAGGTTACGGGTCCAAACAAGGACCTGCACTCAGGCCATTACGGAGGTGCTGTGGCCAACCCCATCAACGTGCTGTGCGACATGATTTCATCTCTCATTGACAAGGACGGCCGCATTACGGTGCCCGGTTTCTATGACAAGGTTGTGGAGCTTACCCCCGATGAGCGCAAGATGCTGGCACGTGCCCCGTTTGACATCGATGAGTACAAGGCATTCCTGGACATCAACGAGGTCAAGGGCGAGAAGGGTTACACCACTCTTGAGCGCACCGGAATACGTCCTTCGCTCGATGTGTGCGGCATCTGGGGCGGTTACACCGGACAGGGCGCCAAGACAGTCCTTCCCAGCGAGGCACACGCCAAGATCTCCATGCGTTTGGTGCCCAAGCAGACCAGCGCCGAGATTTCAAAGCTCTTTATGGATCATTTCCTCAGGATTGCTCCGCCTTACGTGAAAGTTGAGGTGACGCCGTTTGAGAGCGGTGACGGATTCCTTATTCCCATATCATCGGATGCATACAAGGCTGCATCACGCGCCATAGGTGAGGTATATGGCATAGAGCCTGTTCCCAGCCGTGGCGGCGGAAGCATTCCCATCCTGGCTGAGTTCCAGAAGGTGCTGGGGCTGGACCCGCTGCTTATGGGATTCGGCCTGGAGCGTGACACCATCCACAGCCCCAACGAGAGCTACCTGCTGCGTCAGTTCTTTGGCGGAATGGAGAGTATAGCTCTGTTCTACCGCTACTACTAAAATGATACAAAAGGGGTCTGACCCCAATTGTACTATTTTGAAAAGGCAGATGGCACTACCTTCAATCAGGCGGTGCCATCCCATGAATTACTAAACTATTGTCTTAAATATCTCAAATTAATTTGGGATCGGGATTAAAGTTCAAACGTGCTGTTGCGGTAGAACTCCAGCAGGGCGGCGTTGAACAGGTACTCGTATCGGTACTTTATGACATCGGCCTGGGCCGTGATGAGCCGGTTCTTGGACTCGTTGAACTCTGTTATGTTGGCCTTGCCGCCTTCATATTTGGCCTGCACAAGCTCAAATGACTCCTGTGCGCTGGTCTCAACCTCCTGGCTGCTCTCATAGCGGGTCTTGGAGGCTACGGCGTTGTAGTAGGCCTGCTGTATCTCTTTGTAGAGCTGTTTCTTCACGTTATCCAGCTGGAGCTCCTGATTGAGGCGGCCCAGTTGGGCTGAGCGTACGTTGTTGCGGTTGCTGCCGCGTGAGAATATGGGTATGCTCAGGTTAAGGCCCACGTGCGGGCCGAAGTTGTTTTTGAGCTGTGTGCCGAACGCATCGGACTGGATGCTGGAGCTGGTGTAGTAGTTGGTTCCGGCGCCGGCGCTGAGCGAGAGAGTGGGGTAGAATCCGCCCTTGGCTACATCGATGCTCTTCTGGGCTTGCTCCAGACGCAGCTCCTCACTTTTGATGGCGGGCTTGATCTCAAGGGCATCGGCATAGATGGCCTCAGGGCTGTCCGGGATGCTCAGCTCAAGCTGGTCGGTGCCCGGCTGGACGATCTCAAAACCATCGGGTGAGGGCAGTTCCAGCAGCTGGGTGAGCGTGAGGATGGACATGCTCAGGTTGTTCTCAGCCTGGGTCACGGAGAGGCGGCTCTGTGCCAGGGTGGCGCGCTGTGAGGCCACCTCGGCGCTGCTGGCCTTGCCTATCTCTTCAAGTGCGGCCAGGCGCTCTACCTGCATGGAGTCTATGGTGACCTGGTTACGGGCTACATCCAGTATGCTGCGGTTATATACTATCTGTATGAACGCCTGGGCTACCTGTACGCGGACATCGTCCTTGATGCGTTCCAGGTCACACTTGGCGGCCTCCAGACTGAGCTGGGCCATCTCTATGTTGCCGGCAATCCTACGGCCTGCAAACAGGGTCATATCGGCGCCGATGCTGAATGACGTGCTGGCGGTGTTGGTGTTGGCGTAGGTGTTATCGGCGGTGATGCTGCGGCCGAACGACCAGTTCTGTGATGCTCCGGCCGATACGCCTGGCAGGCGGTTGCCGCGGGCGGTGTTGTAATCAACGTCGCGGTTCTGGGCGGAGATGTCTCCCTGGCGCACCTGTATGTTGTTCTCTATTGCGTACTCTATGCAGCGGTCAAGCGTCCAGCCCTGGTCGGCACGGGCTGCCTGGGCCGATAATAATGCTGCCAGAGCTATTGTGATTACTCTTGTTTTCATAGTGGTTTAAGCTTGAGTTGTATCGTCAGTCTCAGTCTCCTCAGTCTCAGTTTCAGTTGCCTCAGTTGTTTCCTGAGCGGTATCGGTCTCATCGTCTATGATACGCGGTCCGCGTACTATATCGCCGTCAGCCAGACCTTCCTTGACCTCGATGTTGACGCCGTCACTCAGTCCGGTGGTGATCTTGGTCATGGCGTAGCTGCCGTCATCGGCCTTCTTATAGACGTAAGTCTCATTCTTTACGAATTCAAGCGCGCTCTCGGGGACGCTCAGCACGCTGTCTGCCTTCTCCAGCTCTATCTGGGCGTTGGCGCTGTAGCCTGAGCGGATGGTGTGCTCAGTGTCTACCTTGACGGCGGCCTTTACCTTGAACTGGTTGGCTCCGTTGTTCTCGACTGCCTTGGGTGATATGTACTCCAGGTCAGCGTCAAAGGTGTAGTCACGCAGGGCGCCTATGGTGATGGTCAGGGGCATTCCCTCATAGAGTGAACCAACCTCGGTCTCATCAATCTGGCCCTCAAAGATGAGGTCGCTCATATTGGCTACGGTGGCAACGGTGGTGCCGTCATTCAGGGTGTTGGCCTGGATTACTGAGTTACCTACCTTGACGGGGATGTCCAGGATCAGGCCGGTTATGGTTGAGCGGATTAGGGTTGAGCTGGAGGTGGCGTTCTTGGATGATACGCCGTCACGGATCACCTCAAGTGACTCCTGTGCTGCGGCATACTCCTCACGGGCCTGGCTGAGCTGCTGCTCTACCTTCTCATACTCCTCGGCGCTGATGAGGCTCTTCTCAAAGAGGGCCTTCTCACGGTCAAAGTTGGTCTGAGCCTGCTTGAGGTTAATTTCCGATAAGCGCACGCGGCTCTGGGCTGCAGAAAGGGAGTTCATATCGGGGATTACCGTGAGGCGTGCAATGACTTCACCCTGCTGGACGGTCTGGCCTGCCTCTTTATAGATCTCGGCGATGATGCCGTTAATCTGGGGCTTGATGTTTACCTCGTTGCGCGGTATGATCTTACCGGTAAGGACTGTGGTGCGGGCTATGTCCTGCTTCTGTGCGGTGAGTTCCTGATAGCGGATCTCCTCAGGTTTTGATTTCTTGTAAAGGAATACGAATGTTCCTGCAAACACTGCTACGATGAGTACTGCTACGATGTACTTGATTACTTTTTTCATATCTGTTTTATTTTTCTGTTTTCTTCAAATAGTTTATTCGTCACGCATGGCATCGACCGGCTTGACGGCCATTGCACGGAGTGCGGGTGCCAGTCCGGCCAGAGCTCCCAGAACGGCCAGCAGCGCTGCGGCCAGGACTGCGGTGTTGAATGATATCTGGAACGGGGTTGCACCGCCTGTGGCTGTCTCGAATATATTGAGTAGGAATACCGCAAACACTATTCCGGCGCTTCCTGCAGCAAGCGTGAGGGCTATGCTCTCTGTAATTATCTGTGCCAGTATCTCGCCGGGCATGGCACCGATGGCGCGGCGAATGCCTATCTCGATGGTGCGCTCCTTGACGGTCACCATCATGATGTTGCTTACTCCTATGCAACCGGCAAGCAGCGTGCCCAGACCAACCAGCCAAATCATGAAGTTGAGTCCGCGGAACAGGTTGTCAACGATCATGAAGATCTCTTCAGTGTTGAGTATCTGCATGGCCTCGCTGTCATCGGGGTCAAATGTGTGCTGACGGGCCATGAGAGCGCGTATGCGCGGCTCCAGGACACTGGTGTGTATGCCGCCTTTGGCTGTTATGCATATAATGTCAACCATGTTGCCGCGGTTGTAGATGGTTGCGGCAAGGGTCTCGGGGATCATGAGCGAATAGCTGGAGTTGCTGTTGATGCTCACGTTGCTTGATGACATATCCACTCCTACAATCTGGAAGTAGATATCACCTGACTTTATGAATTTGCCGCAGGGATCACCGCCGTCGGGGAAGAGCTGCTGGTAGATACGTCGGCCTATGACACATACCTTACGTTCCATCATGATGTCAGTCTGGTTTAGATAGCGTCCGTAGCGCATCTTGGGCTGTTCTATCTTGCAGTAGTCTGCGCTTACGCCCTTGATGGCAGCCGATGTGGAGTACTCTCCGTATTCCACTGAGTTGCCGTATCCGCTGATCATGGGTGACACTACGTCAAGCTCGGGGATCATCTGCTTGAGACGTTCTATATCGGTACGGGTGAAGTTCCAGTAACGGCCTTCAGGCAGTCCCTTGTAGGGCTTTGAGGTGTTGGACGATATAAGCACCATTGTGTTGGTGGCGAATCCGCCGAAGTTCTCCTCAAGAAGGCCTTTCAGACCCTGTCCGCCGCCTATCATGAAGAGCAGCATGAAGAGGCCCCAGAATACTCCGAATCCGGTAAGTATGGTACGGCGGCGGTTACGTGTCAAAGAATCGGCCGTCTCACGGAATGAATCTATATCGAATCTCATAATCAGTCTGCTCTAAGTGCTTCAATGGGTCTTACGCGTGCGGCCTTGACAGCGGGAAAAAGCCCTGCTATGGTGCCCGCAACGACCAGTACTACGGTTGATTTTATTGCCTCGCTCAGTCCTACGGTAGGATTGATGAGGAGGCGTATGCTCTGTCCGAATACATCCATGGATTCCTGGCCTATGGTCTGGTCCATGATGAAGCATGCAATCATGCCCAATACCATTCCTATGTATCCGAACAGGGCGGTTATGCCTATGCTCTCGGCAATGATCAGCTTGGTGATGTTCCAGGGGCTGGCACCGATGGCCTTGCGGATGCCGAACTCATGGGTGCGCTCCTTGACGGTGATGAGCATGATGTTGCTTACGCCTACCACACCTCCCAGCAGGGTGAAGAGTCCCACTATCCAGAGGCCGGTGTTGAGGTACTTGCGGCCTTTGTTCATCTGCATGTTCTGAGTGAACTGGTTCCAGATGTAGTAGGCGCTCTCGTCATCGGGGGCTGCGTGGTGACGGCTGTTGAGTATCTGCTTGAGCCGCAGCTCAAACGCATCGTTCTCCTCCTCGGTCTCCAGTCCGTTGAACGTGAAGGCTATCAGGTCCAGGTCATTGGTCATGCCGAATATGGCCCTGGCGGTGGTGTAGGGGATATAGAGGTCGCGGTCACTGCGGTTCTCATCAGCGTGGCGCACGCCTACAATGGTGAATATCAGGTTGCCTACCTTGACCTTGCGTCCTAACAGCGTGGAATAGTCCTTGCCTCCCTCCAGGAGATTCTTGGCGGTGAGCTGCGTTATGACTATGACCTTGCGCTTATCAGTTATGTCCAGGTTGTTTATGAAACGGCCTGCAAGTATCTTTATATGGTCCATCTGAGCCTGGGCGGGGAAGGTTCCGTTAAGGCTCATGTTGTTGAGATTTTTCTTTTTGTAGCTGATGGTGAAACCACTCTTTGAAACTGATGTGGTAACCTGGTCTATTATCTCCGGAAACTGGCTGGCCAGCAGGTTCATGTCCTGCTCGGTCAGGGTCATGTAACGTCCCTTCTTGTAGCCTTCATAGGGCTGTGAAGTGACGCTGGGATAGATCTCCATGTTGTTGGTGGCAAATCCCTCGCTGTCCTGGTTGAAGGAGTTCATGAGCCCGTTGCCTGCGCCCAGCAGCACGATGATCATGAAGATTCCCCATGCAACCGAGAATCCGGTCAGGCTGGTGCGCAGCTTGTTGCGCCTTACGCTCTCCCATATTTCTGTAAATAAATCTTGCATCTCAGGACTATTTCATGATGGTTGTGGTTCCAAAGGCCGATGAGTTGTGCTGCAGGTTGTCCTCAATCTGTCCTATCACTCCGTCCTTTATGTGGATTATCTTGTTGGTGCAGTTGGCGACACCGCTCTCATGGGTTACCACCACGATGGTAATGCCTTCCTCGCGGTTAAGGCGGCTCAGGAGTTCCATGACCTCGACCGATGTCTTGGAGTCAAGGGCACCGGTGGGCTCATCGGCCAGGATGATCCGGGGCTTGGTGATGAGGGCGCGGGCTATGGCTACGCGCTGCTTCTGTCCGCCCGACATTTCGTTGGGGTAGTGGGTTGCCCAGTCTTTCAGGCCCAGACGGTCCAGGTATTCCATGGCCATCTGGTGACGCTGGCGGCGTCCTATGCCCTGATAGAACAAGGGCAACTCCACGTTCTCAACGGCAGTCTTGAAGGAGATAAGATTGAATGACTGGAATATGAATCCAATCATACGGTTGCGGTAGTCGGCGGCCTGACGCTCAGTGAGATCCTTTATGAGCTTGCCGTCCAGGTAATAGCTACCGGTGTCATAGTTGTCAAGTATTCCGAGTATGTTGAGCAGGGTGGACTTTCCGGAGCCCGATGCTCCCATGATTGACACGAATTCACCGCGCTCAATACCCAGGTTTATGCCCTTGAGTACGTGCAGCGGCTGTCCGCCCGTGTAAGTCTTGTTAATGTCGTTAAGCTCTATCAGCATATTATGAAAAAGGAGTTTTTAAGTTTTGTTTAGTGTATTAGTCTATTAGTACACTGCAAAGGTAAATGGTCTATTTGGAACCGCAATGGGTTTAAGGAGAGATTAACATAATTTTATATTGGATTCATTTGTCGAGTATCTGACGGATGTGCCGCAGGTTTGTTATCGGGAATGGCGCCGATTATTGTTTTTTTAAGTTCCTTTAAGTTTAGCGGTGCATGCTACGCCAAAAAGAGTTATCTTTACAATCTGAATTAATTATCTATACTTGAATATGAAGTTTAAGTATGCTGTTTTATCGGCATTAGGCTGTCTGCTGTGCCTTTGCGGCTGTAAGGATGAGAAGCCTCAATACGGTGCGCCTTTACTGGTTAAGGTGTTCGGTGTGATGGGGCGCGCTGACCTGGCCCGTAATATGAAACTTGGACTCTATGCCAATGAGCCTATCGGTATCCAGAATGTTCAGCTGACTCTTGGCGAGGGCGCTGTTGCAGAGTTTGAGAAGGATATAAGATGGGCGTTTGACCAGTCCGCCTCAACGCGTTTCTTCATTTATGCCCCTTATGATCCTTCATTCACGGGGCAGGAGATAGGAGAGATATCGGTTCCAACGGACCAGAGCAGCAGGGAGAATATCCTTAAGTGTAACATTCTTACGTCAACCGTATCGGGAAGCCCCAAGGAGGCGGCGGTGAACTTCAAGCTCGAGCATGCCATGACCCTGATGATGGTGTCGTTTGACAACCGTACCGGCCAAAGGATCAAATCGCTCAAGGTAAACGGTTTCCGCCCCAACGGTGAGTTCAACCTGCTTACCGGCAAGCTTACGGCTACGGGTAACAACAGCACTATCACTCCTCTGCGTGCTCCTGACGGTACGGATTCATTCTGTTTCATATACATTCCGCAGGACGCATCGCCCCAGTTTGACGTAGAGCTGGAGTCAGGAAAGACGCTGAGCATTGCATATAACAACTACTGTCATGAGCATGCCGGCAGCGTCATCCTCATGGACGATATCCTGCTTACGGAGTCATTGTTCAGAGAGGATAGGAACCAGGTGATAAAGGATATGGACGGTGTCAATACCACCCAATGGACGGTGAACGGCATACCTGAATTCCAGAGATATATGCCGTATATCAACCTGAACCAGCTGGGTGAGATTGAGCCTTATGAAGATGAGGATAATTTCTTTGCCGCATATCTTAATAAGGTTACGGTTACGGCTGTGGATAAATCAAATCCTGAGGTAAAAGGTGTTGTCATAGAGGATTCCACCAGCGCCGTTCACGTATGGACTTATTATGACTCGCCGCTTGAGGTGGGCAATACCATTGTGGGTCCCGTGCTTGGCATAATGGACAAGAAATCGGAAAAAGAGTTTTATATCTCATATTTCTACACGGATTATGCTACGATAAGCAAGACTGATTCACTGCCGTGCACTGTGGGCACCGTGGCCTCTGTGCTGGAAAAGCGCAGCGAGTTTGAATACCGCCGCATGCTGTTCCGTGACGTAAAGCTTAAAAAGCGTTTTGATTCTGACAGGGCGGTGTTTGAGCAGGGGACTGCAGAGTTCAGCGTGATATGCCCGGATATTGATTCAAAACTGACTGAAGGTGTAACGGGTGACCTTTTGGGATTCCCCGTATGGAACGGTCAGGACTTCTATGTGATGGTTTATGACAGCAGGCAGTTCTATGAGTTCGGTAAGGAGGCTGCGGCAAATGCATTCACAAGACAGAAGTCATGCGGTCTTTATGACATATCGACATCACCTGACACCGCATATTACAGTCTGGCAGGTATGGAATCACGGCTTCAGTTCTCTGTGACAAGGCTTGATGTCGGTCATATCCAGCAGATTGCCAATACCGGGAACGGTGAAGTCCACTTCTTCTATTCTTATGACCTGCCTTTGGTTCCTACAGTAGGTCACGAGTACAATGTGGCATTCAACGTGTCTGGCAATACGGCACTGACCGGTTGCACCATGAGTATGGAATGTATTAAAGTTGAGGACGGTCTTGCCTGGTTGATTGACAGGGCCGGTTCAAAAGGTTTGATAATGGCGTTATGAAGAGATATTTTTTGACATCATTACTGCTTGGGATATTCGCGCTGTATGCTGCAGCGGGATTGGTTACGCCTGACAGGGCTGCGGGATACGCTGCCGGCCTGCTGGGTATGAGCAGTACTCCGGTTGCCGAGAACGGTCCTCAGAACAGGGCTGCCAGCCGAAACGGAGCAACGGATCCTGAGTATTACGTGTTCAACAATCCGGACGGAGGCTGGGTGATGATTGCTGCCGATGACCGCGTTACTCCCGTGTTGGGATACTCTGAGAACGGCAGGTTCAGGGTGGATGATATGCCTGACAATATATCCTGGTGGATGGAAGGCGTGGCTAAGGTCATAGATAACGTGCGCGACATGGATATGGAGGCGCCAGATGATGTCCGTAAGGCCTGGAGCGTGTTACAAGAGCGCTACCTGACCGCATCGGGCAATTCAAAGACCATCAAGACCGCCTTATGGGATCAGATAGATCCATATAATGAATTGTGTCCGATGGTGGCGGGCGACAACACCCGTTCCATCACGGGCTGCGTGGCTACGGCTATGGCCATCGTCATGCGTCACAACAGCTGGCCTGCCCACGGAACCGGCGTGGTAAACAGTTACATGACGATGTCTACTAACACCTATATCCCGGCTGACCCCATAGAGAACCATACGTATGAATGGAATGATATGCCGATGACTAATGCCAATGACGGGAAATCGGTCTGGAAAGCTGCCCAGAAGAGGCAGGTGGCCCAGCTCATGTATGACTGCGGCGTATCGGTGGAGATGGATTATACAAGCTGGGGATCCAGTGCATCCAGTGATTATATTCCTAATGCTCTAAGGACCTATTTCTCATATTCTGACAAGGCGATGCAGGTGTTCCGTGCGTCTTACTCTGTGGATGAGTGGCTGGCATTGATGAAGGATGAGATTGATGCCGGCAGGGTGGTGCTTTACTGTGGAAGCGGCGATGCAGGCGGTCACGCCTTTGTGTGCGACGGCTATGACATCGATAATAAGAAACTCAGTATAAACTGGGGCTGGGGAGGTGACTGCAACGGATTCTTTACGCTTGACCTTCCGGCAACCGAAGATTTCGTGTTCAGCGAATTCCAATCGGCCATAATAGGTATTGCACCCAATACGGCCGATGTGACTCACAACGGAGTTGAGGATCTGCTGCAGTATCCTTATGATAACATGTTCGGACTCAGGCCGTCCATGAACGCGGATATAGTCAAGGGCCAGGAGATAAGGTTTGAGATAGGTTACTTCATGAACTACACTGATCATGACGTTGACAAGGATTTCAAGGTGGTTCTGTTGGATTCGGCCGGGACGGTACGTCAGGAGGGATGGACGCTCAGTATGTCATTCCCTGCCAGCAACGGTTACGTCTACTCTGATTATTCTGAGCCGGCCGTGCTGACCGTTACGCCTCAGTTAACCGATTATTTCAAACTGTTCGTAAAGAACGGCAATGACTGGGTTCCGGCTACCCATAACCATGACGTGGTGCCCGACGCCAAAGGTATATGCTGCGGCATATCTCCCAATCCTTTGATAGTATTGCCCGATGCATGCACCGCCGGGCAGGAGATAACGCTCAGCCTTACGCTGGGCTTCGTTCCGGTAAAATCTGTAAAGTGGAGCCTGAACGGCAAGGAGATTCAGGGTAACAAGGTGACTCTGGTTCAGGGAGAAAACGTTATAAAGGCCGATGTGGAGTACCATAACGATACAGAAGGGGCTATCACCGCGAAAGTGATTACTGAATGATTTTATTATTACATACAACTAACTGATTATGAAAAGAATTTCTGGCATTATTGTCTTGGCCGCAGCAGCGCTGATGCTGTCCTGCGGAGGTGGAAAGTACGAGTATCCTTTCCAGAATCCCAACCTCAAGGTTGACAAGCGAGTAGATAACCTTATGTCCCTGCTTACTCCCGAGGAGAAGGTGGGTCTTATCATGAACAAGTCCATCTCTGTGGACCGTCTGGGCATTCCGTCATACAACTGGTGGTCAGAGGCCTGCCACGGTGTACGTCAGGGTGGCTATACCGTATTCCCGCAGCCTATCGGCATGGGTGCATCGTTCAACGAGCAGCTGGTATATGATGTTTTCAGTGCAGTATCCGATGAGGCCCGCGCCAACTGGAACCGCTCGAATCATGACATCTTCAATGTTCAGATGGGTGCCAACTACGTTCCCGGCAATCCGGAGCTTACATTCTGGTGCCCCAACGTGAACATCTTCCGTGATCCCCGCTGGGGTCGTGGTCAGGAGGCTTACGGTGAGGATCCTTACCACATGAGCGTTCTGGGCGTTGCCAACGTAAAGGGTATGCAGGGCAATGACAAGAAGTACTACAAGACTCATGCCTGCGCCAAGCACTATGCAGTACACAGCGGTCCTGAGAGCCAGCGTCACCGCTACGATGCAGTGGTTTCAATGCGTGACCTGTGGGAGACCTATCTGCCGGCTTTCAAGGCTCTGGTTCAGGAGGGTAACGTACAGGAGGTTATGTGCGCATACAACCGCTACGAGGGTGAGCCCTGCTGCGCAAGCGACCGTCTGCTCACCAACATCCTGCGTGAGAAATGGGGTTACAAGGCAATCGTGCTGACTGACTGCGATGCCATCAACAACTTCTACAACCGCAACCAGCACGGAACTCATCCCGATGCTGAGTCTGCATCTGTTGACGCTGTCCTGTCAGGTACAGACCTGGAGTGCGGTAAGGCATTCATGTCACTGACCAAGGGTCTTGAGGACGGTAACATCAACGAGGCCGATATAGACGTTGCCCTGCGCCGCGTGCTCAAGGGCCGCTTTGAGCTGGGTATGTTTGATCCCGCCGAGATGCTGCCTTGGGCTAATTTCGGCGAGGACGTTATAAGCAGCGAGAAGAACGATGAGCTTGCAGTTGAGGCTGCTCGCCAGTCAATGGTTCTGCTTAAGAACAACGGTGTCCTGCCTCTTGACAAGAATATCAAGAAGCTGGCTGTTGTAGGTCCTAACGCTGACGACAAGAGCATGATGAACGGTGAGTACGGTGGCAGCCCCACACAGGAGCACACACGCTCTCTGCTGGACGGTATCAAGAAGTTCTTCCCCAACACCGAGATTGTTTATGACCGTGCATGCGAGATCCGCAACGAGTACTACACTACCTATTATACACAGGATATCAACGGTGGCAAGGGCCTGAAGGGTGAGTTCTGGAAGAACACCGAGTTCAAGGGCGCTCCTGCCGTTACTGGTAACTATACTGAGGCTAACTTCAGCAACTTCGGCGCTTACAACTTTGTTGAGGGTCTGGATCAGAGCGACAATATCTCTGCACGCCTGACCGGTAAGCTGGTTGCTCCGTTCACCGGCGAGATGAGCTACAACATCAGCTCTGACAACGGTTACAAGCTCTATGTAAACGGTCGTCTGGTTGAGGAGGCTAAGGGCGGCCAGGGTGGTCGTGGCGGATTCGGCGGATTCGGCGGCGGTTTTGGCGGCTTTGGCGGTCGCGGCGGTATGCAGCAGATGAAGTCATTCAAGGTTACCAAGGGTCAGACCTATGACATCAAGATTGAGTACACCCACGCTACCGGTAACTTTGCACGCCTGAACGCTCAGTTCTGCGTACAGAAGATCGCTGAGTTTGAGGATCTGGGCAACAAACTGGTTGCTGAGAATGTTGACGCTATCATTATCATCGGCGGTATCACTCCTTCTATGGAGGGTGAGGGCGGCGATAAGCCCGATATCGAAATCCCGGCCGTTCAGCAGCGTCTTATCCGCGCCATGCACGCTACCGGCAAGCCCACCATCTTTGTTGACTGCGCAGGTTCATGCATGGGATTCGGCTCACTTGAGGATCAGTTTGATGCCCTCATCCAGGCTTGGTATCCCGGTCAGGGCGGTGCACAGGCTCTTGCAGAGATCCTGAACGGTACATGCAACCCCAGCGCCAAGCTGCCCGTTACATTCTACAAGTCAACAGACCAGCTGCCTGAGTTCACTGACTACTCAATGGAGGGCCGCACCTACCGTTACTTCCGTGACGAGCCTCTGTACCCGTTCGGTTACGGTCTGAGCTACACCACTTACAAGTACGGTCAGGCTACCATCTCCAAGAACTCAATGAAGAAGAACGGCAGCGTAACCCTGACTATCCCCGTTACCAACACCGGTAACCGCGAGGGTACTGAGATCGTTCAGGTTTACGTAAAGAGTCTGGACAACCCGGATGCTCCTATCAAGGGCCTGCAGGGATTCCAGCGCGTAACCCTTAAGGCAGGTGAGACCGGCAATGCCGTAATCACTCTGACCGGCAAGTCATTCCAGTACTATGACGAGAAGATTGACGAGGTTTCTACTTTCAGTGGCCATTACAAGCTGCTGTACGGCTCTTCATCGGCCGATAAGGACCTGCAGTCAATTGACTTCGAGGTGCTGTGATCACTGTTAACAACTAAATATTAAGGTTAAAGTCCCGCACAATTGCAGAAATTGTGCGGGATTTTTTTGTTTTCCGGGTTGTGAGGGACTTTCTTTGCTGTGTCAACTAAAAGATTAGTTAATGATGAAGGCATTGACAGAGAAAGAACAGATGGTAATGAGCGTGTTGTGGGAGCACCGCCACTGCAGCGTTGATGACGTGGTGGGATTCCTGCCGGAGCCCAAGCCCGCATACAACACAATACTTACGTTCCTGCGCATTCTTGAGAAGAAGGAGTTCATCTCTTACCAGGAGGAGGGACGCAAGCACATCTACTATCCGCTTGTGGAGAAGGGCGAATACACCCGTTGGACCCTGACCGAGATGAAGGACAAGCTGTTCGGCGGATCCACCCGGTCCATGGTCAATACCTTTATTTTTGAATCAGGTCTGTCAGACTCTGATGTACGTGACCTTATCAATATGTTGAACGAACTTGAGACCTCAAAGCTATGATGTACCTGGTTATATCGGCCCTGTCACTGGCCATGATGCTTCTGGTTTACCGCGTGGCTCTGACTCGCAGTACTTACCACGGATTCAACAGGTTTGTGCTTCTCTCCTCGCTTGCAACGGCCGCTGTGATTCCTCTGGTTCACTTTAACGGAGTGGGAGAGCGTGCCGCACATACGGCAAGTGTGCTGCTTGACGAGATTACGGTTTATGCCGATGCACCCGCAATGAAATCCATGCCGTCTGATGCCGCCGCAGGGCTGGGCCTGACGGATATCCTGACAATAGTTTACCTGGCGGGTGTGGCATTCTTCCTGATAAGGATAGCCGTAGGGACAGTCAAGTCAGAGATAATTTGTCACGGCCGTGCCCGCACGCTCTCCGACGGGTCACGTCTGGTGCTTACAGACAGGAACTATGCTCCCTTTAGCTGGCGTAACACGATTGTGATGTCACACGCTGATTATGAGGAGAACGGCGATGTGATAATAACCCACGAGCAGGCTCATATACATCTGCACCATTCGGCCGACGTGATGATTGCCCAGCTGTTCTGCGCCCTGCAGTGGTTCAACCCGGCAGCGTGGATGCTCAAACGCGATCTGCTTGAGGTCCATGAGTTTGAGGCCGATGCCGCCGTGCTGGGTTACGGATATGACCCGACCCGATACCAGATATGCCTGCTGCGTTGTGCGTTGCAGACCCGCTACTCAGTATCGTCAAACAGTTTTGCTCATTGTTTCACCAAAAAACGTATAGTTATGATTAAAACAACCAATTCCAATCCTTGGGTGCGCTTGAGAGTGTTGCTCATGTTGCCGGCACTGGCAATTTCAGTAATCATGTCATCGGCTACAAAGCTGGACGTACAGAATTCTCAGAACCAGAATGTAAACAAAGTATCAATCGCCTATGAATCAGGTGATACAATCGATGGGATAATTTGGACTGTTACTGAGCCGAACATCGAAGAGATGAAAACATTCATGGTCGTTGAGGATCAGCCTGAATTTCCTGGTGGCGAGATGGCTATGATGCAATTCATGGCTGAAAACCTGGTTTATCCGGAGAACTGCATGAAAGAAAAGATACAGGGACGTGTGATAGTGACATTCGTAGTTGCTAAAGACGGTTCCTTAACTGAAACGGAAGTAGTCAAGTCTGCTAATCCGGAAATGGATGCCGAGGCATTGCGTGTAGTTAATTCCATGCCTAAATGGAAACCCGGAAAACAGAACGGAAAGGAGGTCAGGGTAAAGATGACCGTGCCTGTGGTTTTCAGACTTGCTGAGACTGATTGAAATAGTACTGACCTTTGCCTATGGATGCCTTGCCAAAGTTGATGGCGTTCTTGGGGCATCTGTGATAGCAACTCATGCAATTGGTGCAATGGCCGTTCCATTTGGGGCGGCCATTCTCCATTGTGATGTTCTGCAGCGGGCAGTTCTTGGCGCAGAGGCCGCAATCTATGCATGCATCAGATACCGTGAACTTGTGGTCAGTTATGAGCAGGCCGTAGAACAGGGGCTTCAGGATATTGGATTTAAGGAATGATGAGCCTCCCTTGAGTTTATCGAAGTTGCCTTGTGAACGCTGCTTTATCAGTTTTACGGTTTCGTCCAGCTGCGTTTTTGTGGCGCTTATCTTGCGCTGTGCATTCTCTGGGGTATCCAGCTTGAAGCCGGGCAGGTTGATGTAGGTCTCGGGCATCTGGAACGAGAAGAATGCGTCAAGCGTGAGACCCTGTTTGCGCAGGTCCTTCTTAAGGTGCTTGATTGTGAGGCCGGTCTCATCGCCGCAGGTGCAGGCTGCGAATATGTATGCCGGTTTTCCTTTTATCGTGGCTGTACGCAGGAACTCCGATACCAGTTTAGGTACTGACCAGGAATAGACGGGGAATACAATGCCCAGTACATCATCGGGGCCGAACTCCAGCGTCCGGTTTTCACGTGCTGCCTGAGGTATGAAAACCATGTTGTCATCGGAGAGTTCACGTGAGAGCGTATCGGCTACAAAACGGCTGTTGCCGCATCCTGAGTACCAGAGTATCATATCACAATATCCATTTTGATGTCATTCTCATCAGTGGGGACTGACGGCAGTTTCTGGCAGTCAAAGCATACCCCTGCCTTGAGGGCGTGGGGCAGCTGCGGGAGCAGGCGGTCGTAGAATCCGCGGCCGCGTCCCATGCGGTTTCCCTGGGCATCGAATGCACGGCCCGGGACTATCACGAGTGTGATAGGGCTCAGGTCTGTTACCTGCTCACCGTCAGGCTCGGGGATTCCGAACTGATCACCAGGCTTGAGTGTGCCTTCGTAATGTTTGACGATTAGGTCATCACCCTGGATTGAGGGCAGGTAGAAACGTTTGCCAGCGGCGGTCCATTTCTCTATGAATTGCGGGGTCTGGACCTCATCATCCATTGACCAGTATGCCAGTATATCGGTTGCGTTATGGAATGCATCGGTCTGTTCCAGACGCTCCCATATAGCGGCAGACTGTTCGGTTTTTTGCTCCTGAGTCATTACTGATATCAGGCGTTTGATGCGCTGGCGGGCCATCTTCTTGTCATCGTGCATGGCGCTCATGCTGAACTCGCAGCCGCAGTAGCGCTGGTTGTAGAAGTCCTGCTCCTTTATGATTTCTGAACGGCGCTCCTGCAGGCCTCCCTGACGCCAGTTCTTATCCCAGAAGGTCAGGCCCGGGAACTGGGCTGCGGCCCAATTGCCAGCTTCAACAATCTGGTCGTGGCGTTTCCATCGGCTGGAATCAAGGGTGGATGTAAAGGTGCTGAATCCGTGCTCTGACGCATAGCGGGCGGCACTGAGAAGCCGTGTCTTGAAACACTCCAGGCAGCGTGCTCCGCGCTCGGGTTCACCTTCCAGGCCTTTTACACAACACTGCCATGCGGCGTGGTCGTAGTCTGCATCGACTATCTCCAGGCCCAGGCTGCGGGCATATCGGCTACACTCCTCCTTGCGTACCAGATACTCCTCAAAGGGGAATATGTTGGGGTTGCAGTAATAAATGGTAGGGACATAACCGTTCTGCATCATCCATTCGATGATGGCTCCGCTGCATGGAGCGCAACAGGTATGTAAGAGAATCCTCTCCATTAATGGTGATGATGGGTGTGGACGGTCTTGCCTTTACGGGCGCATTCAGGGCAGATGCCCTTGATCATATAATTCACGGTCTCCGTGCGGAAACCATCGGGTAAAACCACGGCGGGAACGGGGATATCCTCAAGGCAGAATGTGCGGTGACATGCCTCGCAGTGGAAATGGACGTGGCGGTCATCGTCAACATCGCCGTGGGCGTGACAGAGCTCATAACGGACGCCGTCACAGCCGTCATCGATCTGATGGAGCAGATGGTGCTCATTGAAGAGGGTCAGGGTGCGGAATATGCCGGACTTGTCAATGGAGTCAATCCTGTCCTCCAGCTCGGCCATAGTTACGGGCCTGTTACAGTCAGCCAATGCCTTTAGCACCAGCAGCCTGTTAGCCGTGGGCTTTATCCCGTGCTCCGACAATATCTTCTCCAGCTCTTCCATCAGTCTACCAGGCATTTATCCAATTCTTGTTTGATGTAGGCTTTATCCAGGTTCTGGCCTATGAAGACCAGCTTCTGCATGCGGTCTCCGTAAACCTCATCCCAATCGGCAGCCAGGGTGGGGTCTGAGCGCAACATGTTGGCCAGCTGGTTCTCAGGCATGGTGGCGTACCACTGTCCTGCGTTCTTGAGGCTCATCTGCTTGCCTGCCTGTTCAAACAGGTAGCAGATGTCAAACTCATCAGTGAAGTAGCACATTCCCTTGGTGCGGATGACACCTTTGGGCCACTTCTTTGATACGAACCAGTCAAAACGGTTCAGGTCCATGGGACGGCGGGCGTAATATACATATGTGCCAATACCGTATTCCTCAACCTCACCGCCCTCGTGGTCGTGATGGTGGTGATGCTCGTGGTCATGATGATGCTCATGATGGTGGTGCTCATGCTCGTCGTGATCATCGTCGTCATCGTCATCATCATCATCGTGGTGGTGATGATGTTCGTGCTCATCATCGTCTTGGTCTTCCAGCTCAGAACCGCGCTTCTCTATCTCCTGAATCCAGGTGGCGCTGGTGGCTACACGCTCAAAATCAAATGAGCCGGTGTTGAGTATGTTCTCAAGCTCTATGTCACCGTAGTCACACTCCAGTATGCGGGCGCGGGGCTGCAGTGCGCGGACCACCTTGCGTATGCGCAGCAGCTCTTCGGCACTTACCTCGGATGCCTTGTTCAAAAGCACTATGTTGCAGAACTCTATCTGCTGGATGACCAGGTTTTCCAGATCCTCCTCGCCGATGTTCTTCTTGACCAGGTCATCGCCGCAACCGAATTCGTCGCGTATGCGCAGGGCATCTACCACGGTTACTATGCAGTCCAGCTGGGGAACGCCGTCCTTGGTGTATTTGGGATCCATGCGGGGGATGGAGTCTATGGTCTGTGCTATGGGACCGGGCTCACAGATGCCGCTGGCCTCAATCACGATGTAGTCAAAACGGTGCGTGGCTATTATCTGATGCAGCTGCTCAACAAGGTCCATCTTGAGGGTGCAGCATATACAGCCGTTCTGCAGTGCTACAAGGCTGTCATCGTTCATGCCAACCACGCCGCCCTGCTGTATAAGGCTGGCGTCAATGTTGACCTCACCTATATCGTTTACTATAACTGCAAACTTAATGCCCTTGCTGTTGGTAAGGATACGGTTAAGGAGGGTTGTCTTACCGCTGCCCAGATAACCGGTGAGCAGCAGGACCGGAGTTTTGTTTGTCATAATCAGAAGATGTAATCAAGAACCATATATAGACCGAAGTCACCGTCTCTTTTATCAAAAGGTATGCCAAACGTGACTGACGGGATGAAATTGTAGTCAATCACCAGCTGGCCTCCTATACCCCATGCCATATGCAGCTCCTGGGCCGTGTCAAGGAGTGAGGAACGGTACTGGTCATATGATACCGCTGTCACATTGTCAGCGGTGTAGAATGCCTGAGCCTGACGCTCAAAACGGTAGGGGCGCATAATGGCTCCGGCATCAAAGAAGGGACTGATGACGCCGAACACCCTGCGGTTAAGCACATTCACGTCAAACACACGGGCACGCATCTCAAAGTTGCCCCATGCATAATCATCACCTACTATGCGGTTGTAGAGAATGCCGCGCAGGGTGGTGGCACCGCCCAGGCCGTCAGACGGCTTGAAATGTATCATGTATGACTGGGTGTAGAAAGGCTGGTTGCCTGCCAGTGTGCCCTGATATGCCAGGCTGTATGCAAACACAAGCCTGTCGGTCCCAAGTCTGAGATACTGGCGGAACCTTGCTGCCACTTTCAGGTAGTCATATCCTGTGTTGAAGATATCGGGAGCCCACGCCGCGTTTACATCGGCATAGATGCCGTGGCTGGGAGAGGCTTCTATGTTACGTGTATCATATTTGAGTCCGATCTGGAACTCCATGACATCGCCGCCGTTGGATTCGGCATCCTCAATCAGGTTCAATGTGCGGTATTTGCGGAACAGGGTGTTGGTGTGGTCATATCCTTCCCAGTTGAGCTCTGATATCCAGTAATGCCAGTATGAGAACTTGGATGTCCAGTCAAGGTACGGTCCAAGCGGACCGGCAAGTTCCAGACGCGTATTCAGGAAGACGCGGTCCATGCTGTAATAGGCAATGCCGCTTTTCTGATTGCAGTTCTTGTCGCGGTCATAGTCATTTACGGCACCGTTGAAACCGTAGAACCAATAGAGCGGATTGTCATCAAGGTAGGCCTTGAATGATGTGCGTATGCCGGGAATCAGATACTTGGAATCATATTGGAACATGTAGTAGCTGGCATGCTTGGAGTATGTCAGAGCCTCAAGGCAAAAGCGGTGTTTGTAATTGGGATAAAGGCCGCCGTAGTAGTTTATGTCAATGATTCCGCCCGCCATAAGGCCGAAGTCGGAATCATAGGCCATGGATGGTATGGGGTTGACAGACCAGCCCTGCTTGACTGTGGGGTCATCATCGCCCGCACCCCATGCGCTCAGGGATATGAGAACAGTTATCAGGATTATTGGAAAGCGGCGCAGAAAGGACATGGGATCAGAACAGGTAGTTGAAGCCTATGTTTGTCCAAAGTCCCGTTCCGTCATTCTTGTCGAAAGGCTTGCCTCCCTCAAATGATACTACCATGTTGTGGTTCATGACCAGCTTGATTCCCAGGCCTGCAGTGAAATGGGGTCTTGTCTCGCCGCCACTGTAGAGACCTTTGTTTTTCTGCTCGTCAAGGCGGTAGGGCTGCAGAATCTGACCCATATCAAAGAACGGGTTGGTGGCTATCTGCCAGTTCTGGTTGATGAACTTGAAGTCATATATACGCCAACGAAGTTCAGCGTTCAGCATCATGAATCCGTCACTGAGCACACCGTTGCGGTTAATGCCTCTTACGGAGGCGTTACCTCCAAGACCCTCAGTGTACATCTTGCGGAAGAACATACTGTTGATGTTGTTCGTGAAGTAGTAGGGGATCTCGCCCCACAGCTTGGTCTGAACCAGACCGCGTACGGCTAATGTCAGTCTGTCTGAATAAACGGGCAGGAACTCGCTTACACTCAGATGGAGTCCCAGGTTGCTGTAACCGTTGCCGTCAATCAGGTCAGGTGCGAACACCAGAGACAGCTCTATGTTCTGACCGTTGGTGGGGTCGCTGTCATGGTCGCGTGAGTCATAGACAAGTCCTGCGCGAAGCTGAGTTACGTTGCCTCCTTTTTCCTCATCGGGACGGATAAGATTTGCCACACGGTAAATGTCATACAGGGTCTGCTGACCGTTGTATTCCTTCAGTTTGAGGTCACCGGTGGTGATGTGATAGAATGCTATGCCGGCTGCCCAGCTCAGGTCTCCGGTTATGGTCTTGCGTACGCTGGCCAATGCGCGGAACTGGTTACGTGACATGTAGTTATATCCGGTTTTGGCATTGGGATCAAAGGCGGCGCCGGAGTTCCAGTAAATCAGGTCGGGGTCATACTCCTGAGCATAACCGTTGTAGCCGTAGAATCCGAACTTGGGTGCGTTGAAATAGGTTACGTCAAAGAACAGCTTGCCGTCAGGTATAAGGGTCTTGAAATCACCGTATGTGCGCAGCACGCTTGAGCCTTTGGTATAGGTCGATGCCTCTACGTTGATCTTATAGTCATACTGCGGATAGTTGGTTCCGTCACCGTAGTTGAATATGTCGCAGCACAGTCCGTACTGGAAACCCAGGTCAGAGTCAAATCCTACGACAGGGAGCGGTCCGAAATTCCAGCCGGTCTTGATGATGTCTTTTTTATCCTGCGCTTTTACGGGAATGAGCGTAAGCGCGGCCAAAAGCAGTGTCAGTAGTTTTTTCATTGTTGTTTCTTGACTTTTTTGTGGATGAGGTCATAACTGATTGATATGCCCACGCCCGTGGGGTTAAGCCATTTGAACACCCAGTTACGCCTTATGAAAAGGCTGGGGTCATCATGCCAGTCATAGTAGGATTTGCCCATATACGGGTTGCCGGGCTGGTACGGATCATAGAATGACATGTAGTAACCTGCCTTGACAAAGAATTCAAGTTTCCAGCGGGTGGTTGCCCTGTCGCCAAGCGGTTGTACGTATCCCAGACCAAGTCCGCCTCCGAAACCTTCACCCTGATAGCCATAGTAAGACTTGTCATCCAGACAGATGTCATAATAGTTGCCGCCTACATAGCCCGACAGGTACCATCCGGTATGATAGTACTCTTTCTTGAAATACCGGCGTCCTTCAAGCTGGAGGTTGATGATCTGGAAGTACTGATGCTTGCTTTCTTTGGAATGCCAGGGGAAATCATACTCCACAAGCCAGCTCCATCGGCCGAACTCAGACGGATACCACTCAGCTTCAACGTTGTAGATGGGCGCCCATCCTATGCTTTTGGTAAAGAATCCGTAATACGGGATGTTGGTCTTTACGGCCAGTATAGGACGCTTTCTGGGAGGCTCCTCCGGTTCAGGGGGCGGTCCAGGTCTTTCAGGCTCATGTGTTATTCCCTTGGGATTGACAGGCGGCTCAGGAAGCAACGGCGGTCTTTCCGGATCCTTGTTGAACGGGGTCTCTTCCTCCAGCATGTGCAGGATGTAGATACCGGTGTTACGGATTACGGGATAGTAGTTGTTGAGCAGGTATTTGTAGATATCGCCTGTCTTCTTGGTCTTTCCCAGGTTCTTCATCCTGGATTTCTTTGTCTCAATCTTGATGTCTGAGTCAATCAGGTCAAGTATCTTCTGCTTGGTCTGCTCATCCAGGTTGGGGTCCTGGTAGACATACTGGGCCAGGTTCTCCCAAGACTCTGATACCAGGTTGACAGAGAGCTTGTCAGCCAGCTCTGGAAAAGTTTTCTTGACATAATCCACCATCACCTGTGAACGGTGCTCGGAAAGCCAGACGTTACGTGAGTAGATACCTTCAGGTGATGACTGTGAAACAATCTCGATAGCTGTGATGTTCTCCAGACCGATGGAGTCAATGGCTATGTCCAGATGCTCCAGGGCAGCCTTGTTCTCCATGTACTTGACGTCAAGGTCAGCCTTGTTGGAGCGGAAGTGGATTTCGGTGTAGTCAGTGGAAACGTATGCGCTGTCTGATATGGGCTTGGGCATTATTCGTCTGACGATGCTGTCCCCGACAACCAACAGATTCTCGGCTTGTGAATGAATCTGGGCCGATGCCTGAAGTGTCATTGCAGAGCACAATACCAAGGCGGCTACTAAGTGCAGTATGTATCTGAATGTCCTCTTCTTTTGCGTGCGCATATGCATATCAGGGCACAAAGATAGTAATAGTTTCACAAAAAATGCGCCTTTAGCACTATTTTGAATGGCTTTTTGCTACTTTTGGGGCAATTAATGGTGCATTTTTTCAAAAACAGACTCAAAAATGAGTGTTCAAAATAGTGTTACATCGGTAAGTAATTCGCTGAAATTCAGGCTAATCATTCTCGTATTCCTTCAATATGCGGTTTGGGGCACTTATCTTATCTCAATAGGACGTTATCTTGCTCTGGCAGGCCTGGGAAGTCAGATAAAATGGTTCTTTGCCCTGAACGGACTGGTCTCGCTGTTCATGCCTGCCCTGATGGGCATAGTGTCGGACAGGTTCATAGAGGCACAGCGTACGCTGTCAGTCTGCCACCTGCTGGCTGGAGTGTTTATGGCAGCAGCCGGATTATACTGTCTCCATACTACGCAACCCCAGTTCGGAAGACTGTTTGCCCTTTACGGATCAAGCATACTTTTCTTCATGCCTACGGTTGCATTGACCAACTCGGTCTCATACAGCGCGATTGCCGGCGAGGGCGCTGACCCTGTAAAAGTTTTTCCTCCCATAAGAGTGTTCGGGACGGTGGGCTTTATATGTACCATGCTGCTTACCAACTGGATAAGGATAGACGGAGTAAGCATGCAGGATTCGGGAGCCCAGCTGCTCTTCTCAGGTATACTGTCAATAGTCATGTGTTTCTACGCTCTGACTATGCCAAACTGCCCTGTAGTCCATGACGGTAAAGGCAGGACTATGGCCGATGCCTTCTCTGTCAGAGCATTCTCTTTGTTCCGGAAAAAGCAGATGGCGGTGTTCTTTGTATTCTCAATCCTGATGGGATCGGCGCTTCAGATAACGAACGGATATGCCAATACTTTTCTTAATTCATTCTCATCCAATCCGGCGTTGGCCGGGACGTTTGCAGTGAGAAATTCAAACGCATTGCTGTCACTGTCGCAGATATCGGAGACCCTGTGTTTCCTGCTTATACCTTTCTTTATGAAAAGGTTGGGAATAAAGGGCGTAATGCTGATGTCAATGGTGGCTTGGGTGCTCAGGTTCGGACTGTTCGGTCTGGGTTCTCCGGATATGCCGGGTGTATTGCTGTTCATCCTGAGCTGCATCCTTTACGGTATAGCGTTTGATTTCTTCAACATTGCAGGCTCCCTCTACGTGGAGCAGAATGCAGGCAAACCGCTCAGGTCCAGCGCGCAGGGCCTGTTCATGATGATGACAAACGGAATAGGTGCCACGCTTGGCGTGCTGGTGGCCGGTGCCATCATGGATAAGCTTGTATTCAAGGCTGCCAGTCCCGACTGGAGCAAGGCCTGGTTCATATTTGCGGGCTATGTCCTGGTGGTGACTGTGCTGTTCGCAGTTTTCTTTAAGGATTCCGGTAAGGAGAAGGAGTCCTGAATCATTCGGTTTCTGTTGGGGCGGTCTGCATGGAGAACCGGTCCATGCGGCTCAGAACCGTGCGGTAGTAGGCGGGTGTGACTGTGAGTTCCTTGCCTGAAGGCGGGGTCAGTTTGATGACAAGCCTTCCATGCTCGCGGCCGTACTTGATTATCTTGCTGGTGTTTACAAGGTATGAGCGTCGGCACCGTACAATGGTGGTATCTTCAAGATACTCCTCAATCTTCTGCGTACTGCAGCGTAACAGATAGCTTACCATCCGGCCGTCCAGCTCATAATAGATCTGTACGTAGTTGTCCTGTGACTCTATGTAGAATATGGAGTCTTCATTGATTGACATCCTGTGCTTGCCTACGCTGTCGCTGAACTTGATGAGCTTGCGGTCAGGCTCCAGGTTCTCACGCCTGTGGGTGAGCTTGAAGAGTTCCAGCTCCTCTTTCTTGGCCTTGTACTGGGCATACAGCCATATTATGGCATAGGGTATGGCCAGGATCAGGGCCACGCAGAGCGGGATCCTTATGAGCAGCTGCGGAATTTCGACCGAACCCAGCTTGAAATAGGCTGAGAACAGGTAGTACTCAGTGGCAATGGCGAAGAATTCGGCTATATGCCACCAGAGAATGCGCCTGACTGTTACGGTATGGTTCTGGCCGAACCTGAACAGCAGCAACTTGCTGATTACCAGCGTGGATATGGCTACCACATAGAACAGGACCGTTACTCCGGCCTGTTTACATGAATGGAATCCGAACCATGTGGTGGAATAGCCGAATGAAGGCTGGTACAGTGACATGAACAGCATGGAAAACAGCGATACGAAAAGGACTGCGCGGAGCAGGAACCTTTTCTGCAGTATCTGCTTTGGAACTGTTGCGGTGCTGTTTTTTGTCATAGGCCGCAAAGGTAATGAAAAACCATCCCTTTTGGCACTTTTTTTGTAAATTTGCAGTCTCAAACAAGAGCGAATATATCTATAACCTTATGCAAAAGATCATAATACTTGATTTCGGCTCCCAGACAACACAGCTTATCGGCCGCAGAGTAAGAGAGATGGACACTTTCTGTGAAATCCTCCCTTATAACTGTTTCCCTGCCGATGATCCCGATGTGATTGGAGTCATTCTGAGCGGTTCGCCGCTTAGCGTCTATGCCGATGATGCATTCCGTCCGGACCTTTCCGGAATAATAGGCAAGTATCCCGTTCTGGGAATCTGCTATGGAGCACAACTCTTGAGTTACACTTACGGCGGTAAGGTAGAGCAGGCCGGTACACGTGAGTACGGTCATGCATCGCTGGGTTTCATCGACCCGGAATGCCCGCTGTTCAAGGGATTTGAAAAGAATTCACAGGTGTGGATGAGCCACGGAGACTCAATCACAGCCATACCTGAAGGCTATAAGGTTACCGCATCGACCGAGAGCGTCAAGTTTGCCGCTTTTGAGAATGCCGCCAAGCGCGTATGGGGCGTTCAGTTCCACCCCGAGGTGGTGCATTCGCTCCAGGGAAAGCTGCTGCTTGAGAACTTTGTCATAAACATTTGCGGCAGCCGCAGGGAGTGGACATCGGACTCATTCATTGAGAAGACGGTAGGTGAACTCAAGGCAGAGCTGGGCAATGACAAGGTTGTACTGGGCCTGAGCGGCGGCGTAGACTCATCGGTTGCAGCCGTACTGCTCAACAAGGCCATAGGCAAGAACCTGACCTGCATATTCGTGAATCATGGTCTTTTGCGGAAGAATGAGTTTACAGACGTACTGAATGATTACGTTTGCCTGGGTCTGAACGTGAAGGGTGTGGATGCATCGGATATGTTCTTCAAGGATCTGGAGGGTGTGACCGAGCCCGAGCGCAAGCGCAAGATAATCGGCCGCGACTTCATCGAGGTGTTTGATGCCGAGGCCCGCAAGATAACTGATGCCAAATGGCTGGCTCAGGGTACCATCTATCCGGACCGCATCGAGAGCCTGAACATTACCGGCAAGACCATAAAGAGCCATCATAACGTAGGCGGTCTGCCCGCCAAGATGGGACTCAAGCTTTGCGAGCCGCTCAAGTGGCTCTTCAAGGATGAGGTCCGCGCAATAGGCCGCCGTCTTGGAATTCCCGAACATCTGATAGGCCGTCATCCTTTCCCGGGTCCCGGTCTGGCCGTACGTATCATTGGCGATATAACCCCGCAGAAGGTGGCCGTCCTCCAGGAGGCCGATGCCATATACATAAACGGTCTGCGCGAGTGGGGCCTTTATGACAAGATCTGGCAGGCCGGCGCAATCCTGCTGGCTGACCGCACCGTTGGTGTGATGGGTGATGAGCGTACGTTTGACAACGCCGTTGCCCTGCGTGCCGTGACCAGCGTGGATGCCATGACGGCCGATTGGGCCGAGCTCCCGTATGATTTCATGCACTGGGTAAGCAATGAGATCATCAACAAGGTCAAGGGCGTGAACCGCGTATGCTACGACATCAGCTCCAAACCGCCAGCCACAATAGAGTGGGAATAAAATAAATTTATTATATTCGCTGAACCTAACTGATTTATAACCTAATAACTGACCAAAATATGAAGAAATCAGCCCTGCTTATGTGCCTGAGCGCAGTCTTGATACTGTCTGCAGGCTGCAAGAACAAGAATTACGAGTATCCGTTCCAGAACCCAAACCTTAAGGTTGAGAAGAGAGTTGACAATCTGCTCTCACTTCTTACTCCCCAGGAGAAGATTGGCCTGATGATGAACGGCTCTATCTCCATTGACCGTTTTGACATTCCCGCCTATAACTGGTGGAATGAGGCCTGCCACGGTATCTGCTATGACGATGTTACCGTATTCCCGCAGGTTATCGCTCTGGGTGCCACCTTTGATGCACCCCAGCAGCTTGAGATCTACACAGCCGTATCTGATGAGGCACGTGCCGTATGGAACACCACGAACCATCATCAGCTGGGCGTGAACCAGACCAACAGCAGCATCTGGCATCAGGGCCTTTCATTCTGGTGCCCCAACGTTAACATCTTCCGTGATCCCCGCTGGGGCCGCGGCCAGGAGACTCCGGGTGAGGATCCTTATCTGAACTCAGTGATGGGTACCCAGACCGTAAAGGGTATGCAGGGTAATGACAAGAAATATCTCAAACTGCACTCATGCGCCAAGCACTATGCAGTGCACAGCGGTCCCGAGCCTCTGCGTCATCAGTTCAACGTGAGCGTTTCAGGCCGTGACCTTTGGGAGACCTACCTGCCGGCATTCAAGAGCCTGGTTCAGGATGGTAACGTACAGGAGGTTATGTGCGCATATCACCGTTATGAGGGTGAGCCTTGCTGCGCAAGCGACCGTCTGCTGCAGGATATCCTGCGTAACAAGTGGGGTTTCAAGGGCCTGGTTGTTACAGACTGCGGTGCCATAGGTGACTTCTTCAACGCCCGCCAGCACGGCACACACAAGGATGCCGCAAGCGCATCGGCCGATGCTATTCTTTCAGGTGCTGACATTGAGTGCGGTACCAGTTACCGTTCACTGGCACAGGCTATGGAGCAGGGACTCATCAGTGAGGCCGATATAGACGTTAACGTACGCCGTATCCTCAAGGCCCGTTTTGAGCTGGGTATGTTTGATCCCGCCGAGAACCTTCCTTGGGCTAACCTTGGTCTTGAAACCCTGAGCAGCCCCGAGCATACCGCTCTTGCCAACAAGGCAGCCCATGAGGCAATCGTTCTGCTCAAGAACAACAATAACCTGCTGCCCCTTAAGAAGGATATGAAGATTGCGGTTGTAGGCCCCAATGCCGACGATGCACGCGTTCTGCTGGGTAACTACAACGGTTATCCCACTGCAGCAAATGCCAAGACTATCCTGGACGGCATCCGTGAGGCTGTTCCCAGTGCAGAGATCATATATGAGAAGGGTTGTGACCTGAATGCCGCTTCACTTACCACACACTATGTTGGTCAGATTAACGGTGGCAAGGGTCTGCACGCTGAGTACTATAACACTCTTGATTGGACCGGTGCCGTAGTCGCTAAGGTTGACTATGACGAGCCTCTGAGCCTCAACACCACATCACCTGCTCTGGCACGTGAGGATTGCCCCTGGGCCGAGGGTGTCAACATGACCGGTTTCTCTGCAAAATACACAGGCAGCTTCACTGCCGATTATACCGGCGATATGGTTTACTCTGTTCGCGGAAGCTCACGCTACACCTTCAAGGTAAACGGCAAGACCATAGTTGAGAATCAGGGTCAGGGCGGTGGCCGTGGCGGATTCGGCGGCTTTGGCGGCGGTTTCGGCGGTGGCTTTGGCCGTGGCGGTGCTCCTGCAACCACCTTCAAGGTTGAGAAGGGCAAGACCTATGAGATCTCAATCGAGCTTTCACAGCCCGAGGCCCGTTCAGCTTCATTCTCATTTGATATCTACAGCCGCGGTCCGGTTGACTTTGCAAAGGTTGTTGAAAAGGTTTCAAAGGCCGATGTAATCATTATGGTAAGCGGTATCTCATCGGACATAGAGGGTGAGGGACATGACCGTTCATCAATAGAGCTCCCCGAGGTTCAGCAGCAGCTGTTGGCCGAGCTTGACGCTACAGGCAAGCCTATCGTTCTGGTTAACGTATCAGGTAGTGCAATAGGTTTCGGTAATGTGGAGAGCAAGTATGACGCTCTTATCCAGGCTTGGTATGGTGGTCAGGCTACCGGTCCGGCTGTTGCCGATGTCCTGTTCGGAAACTACAACCCCGCAGGCCGTCTGCCGGTTACCTTCTACGCATCAACCGATCAGCTTCCTGATTTCCAGGACTACTCAATGGATAACCGTACATACCGTTACTTCAAGGGCGAGCCCCTGTATGCTTTCGGCTACGGACTGAGCTACACCTCATTCAGCTACGGCGATGCCAAGACTTCAGGCAAGGCCAAGAACATGACCGTTACCGTTCCCGTTACCAATACCGGTAAGATGGACGGCGATGAGGTTATCCAGGTTTACGTAAAGGCTCTGGATGATGCCGATGCTCCCATCAAGTCTCTGGCTGGTTTTGCCCGCGTGAACATCCCCGCAGGCCAGACCCAGACCGTGACGGTTGAACTTAACAAGGATGCGTTCAGCTTCTATGATGAGGCTGTTGACGGCCTTAAGTTCAAGCCCGGCCGCTATCAGATCCTGTACGGCGGCTCATCACTTGACAAGGACCTGAAGAGCATCGAGATTAAGCTCTGAAGGAGCCAAAGGGGACGGTTGACTTCGTCGAGCTAAACCTTCTCTTTGGCACCTTACGAAAAAAGCGTCTGAAATTCCAGACGCTTTTTTCTTTCTTGGGGATCTTTTCTCAAAAGGAGCCAAAAAGAACCGTCCCCTTTGGCTCCTTCTCAGTGTCATTCTTCAAAGTACTCCATCACTCTGGTAATGGTGCTGGGATAGCACTGACCGGTATAGCGTGCTACTGTGGCCTCTTCACGTGTTACCCAGTTGCCGTACTTGTCATAAGTGTATTCAGTCCAAGTGTCAGTGAAGGTAGGCAATGTGTCCGTATTAGCCGTATACCACTCCTCATTCTTGACAATGTCAAAGTGTGAATCGTAGGTCTTTTTCATCGACTTGGGGGTGAGAGACATATACGAGGCGGTTCCGCCAAGACTGAAAGTGTCAACTTCCAGATAACGGGGATTGTCCAGCATTGTATACGAAAGTGTGTCCCAGCCCGTATCATAGTTGTAGGCAGTCTCTTCACGAATGACAAAGTCCTTATACATTCCGTTAGGATAGAATGAAATGGCATCTATCTGATAGCGGAGTTTGTCAGATGAAAGACTCTGGGGATATCCATTTTTATATATGAAGGCGAATTCTGTGGTGTCCTCGTTCCATTTCTCCTGAGTGGAATTGCTTATGTCGTATGAGTATTGGCGTATCACAAGACTGTCGTTCCTGAAAGTATAGGTGTACTCGCTGCAGGTATTGGAGAAGGGCTGTCCTACAACATAGGTTGCTTTGGACAGGTCTTTCCAGATGGCGTCTACAGCATCGGATACCTCGGGTCCCATCATAAACCATTCGCGTGCCACGAATTTGCCGGTATTTTCATACTCATATTCCCAATATGAAGTGGGTTCGTCTTTAGAGTATGAAGGATAATACTCCTCCTTGATACGATGCCCTTGAGCGTCATAGGTATAACGGGTTTCATCGTTCTCTTCAGGATCTTCCGTGTCGATGTAGTATTCTTTGATGAGATGTCCGGCCCTATCATATTCATACTCACGGTAGGTGGTGTATGTGCCGATGTGCCATTTCTTGACAGGGCCGCGCAGACCGGCTTTCTGACGGTCTGTACGTTCCCAGAAATTGACTTCGTACCAATCGGGATCAGACCAGTCTACTGAATCCGTTTTGACTTGTGTTGAGTCATTCTTGTTGTTTCCTCCTCCTCCGTTGTCTTTGCCGTTATCCGGATCATCGATTTCAACGGGATCGCAAGCCCAGAGAATACAGAGGGCTGCGCTGACAAATGAAAGGATTGATAGATGTTTCATATTGCTTGATTTTTAGTGTTTCTTGTCCAAAATGATACAATTGGGGTCTGACCCCTTTTGTATCATTTTCCGATGCAGAAGTGCTGGAAGATGTTGCCTAGTATCTCATCGGTGGTGATGTCACCGGTGATGGTTGAGAGGTGATGGATGCACTGGCGTATGTCCTGGCTCAGGAAATCGCCTGATATGCGGTCCTTTAGTCCCTGGCGCACGCGGCGTATGCACTCCTGCGCCTTGATGAGTGATTCGTAGTGACGCATGTTGGTCACGATCACGTCCTGTTCGCTTATTTGAGGGATAGCGGCGGCCTTGACCAGAAGGTCACTGAGCTGCTCGAGTCCGTATCCGTATTTGGCCGATATCCAAACCTCGGTATCCGTAGGAGCGGGCAGGGCGGACTCATCATCGCATTTATTGTGAACGCGTATGAGATGCTTGCCCTGAGAGAGCTCGGATATAGTCTGCTCTGTTTGCGGGTCAGCGGGATGGGCCTCATCGGTCATCCAAAGAATGATGCCGGCCTCGCGGGCCTTGCGGTAGGAGCGCTCAATACCCATTGACTCAACGGTATCGGTAGTCTGGCGGATGCCGGCGGTATCGATGAAACGGAACAGCACACCGCCGATGGTGGTGGTGTCCTCGATGCTGTCACGGGTGGTGCCCTGGATATCGCTTACCAGCGCGCGGTCATCATGCAGCAGCTGGTTAAGCAGGGTGCTCTTGCCGGTGTTGGTCTGGCCTATTATGGCTACCGGAACGCCGTTGCGTATGGCATCGCCCGTGCTGAAAGAGTCGGCCAGGCGGGTTATGATATCATCTATCTGAGCTGCCAGCTGTTCAAGCTGAGAGCGGTCAGCAAACTCCACATCCTCCTCGCTGAAATCCAGCTCCAGCTCAATGAGTGAGGTGAACTGCAGCAGCTGGTCACGCAGAGTGCGCAGCTCACGGCTGAATCCGCCCTTCATCTGGTTCATGGCCAGACGGTGTGATGCGGCCGATGTGGATGCGATCAGGTCGGCCACAGCCTCGGCCTGGCTAAGGTCCATCTTGCCGTTCATGAAGGCGCGCTGGGTGTACTCTCCAGGCTCTGCCTGACGGCATCCGGCGTCAATGAGCAGACGGCATACTTTCTGCAGTATGAATTGGGATCCGTGACACGATATCTCAGTGCTGTCCTGACCGGTAAAGGAGTGGGGTGCACGGAATACGCTTACCAGTACATCATCTACCGGTGTCCCGTCAGAATCGATTATCTGGCCGTAACAGAGCGAATAGGGCTGGGCGCTTGCAAGCGGATGCTTTGAAACGGACTTGAATATGCTGTCTGTAAGACGTATGGCATCGGGGCCCGATACACGGACCACGCCAAGCGCTCCACCGCCGCGGGTGGCAACAGCACAGATTGTATCGTTGAGTTCGGTCACTTTTTAGATGCGGTCAAGTACGCTGGTTATAAGGTCCTTCATCAGAGGCTTGTAGTCTGTGTTCATCTCCTTGGCGTAGCGGTTGGCTATCACCATGCAGACTGTCATGGCCCTGTGTCCCAGAATGGATGCCAGTCCGGCCACAGCCGAGCTCTCCATCTCGAAGTTGGTTATGCGCATGCCATTGTACTCAAAGCTCTCCACTTTGGCGTTCTGGTTAGGATCAGCCAGCTGTGCGCGGAGTACGCGTCCCTGGGGACCGTAGAATCCTCCGCAGGCTATGGTCACGCCGGGAACCATACGTTTGTCATCGGCCATTATCCTTTTGAGCAGGTCAGTGTTGGCGTTGGCTACATAGGGAGCGCCTTTCTTGAGCGACCACTCCATGTGGGCCACGAATGCACGCTCAAAATCCAGGTCACAAACCTCATCACGGCCGGCGTAGTAGTTGAGCAGACCGTCAAATCCGATGCTCTTGACCGAGCAGAGCCAGGTGCCCAGCGGGGTGTAGGGCTGCAGGCCTCCGCAGGTGCCTATGCGTACTATGTCAAGGGTACGGTGTCGCGGTTTCTCGGTGCGTGTGGCATAGTCTATGTTGGCCAGTGTGTCCATCTCGTTCATCACTATGTCTATGTTGTCACAGCCTATTCCGGTGGCCTGTACGGTAATTCGTTTGCCTTTGTAGAGACCGGTTGCGGTGCGGAACTCGCGGTTGCTCACGGTGCACTCCACGCTGTCCAGCATGGATGCTATAAGGTCCACTCTACCGGGATCACCTACCAGTATGACTTTATCGGCCAGCTGATCCGGCTTTAGGTGCAGGTGGAAGCATGAGCCGTCATCATTTATGATAAGTTCGGATGGGGCAAAATAGGTACTCATAAGGCTTATCGTTTTAGGTAATTGACCTCGGTGGTGCGGATATCGTTCTCCATTCTGATGATCTGCTGCTCTGTCTTGAGGACCTTTTCCTCAAGTTCAAGAAGCTGGTCGGTCATACGCTGCTTCTCCTGGCGCGAGGCATCGGCATACTCGTCACGCTGGCGGTTGAGTCTGGCCAGGTCCGCGTCATACTGGCGTTTAAGCTCAGTCCATTTCTGGAACATATCGGCGGCCTGAGGATTCTTGAAATCATCCACGTCATGATATACCGTGACATCGTCTATGATGTATGTGAATGAGCCCTGCTCGGCTTTCTCGGCCAGCTGGTAACGCAGGAGCGTGAGGCGCTGGCGTGCGGCACGGACGGCATTCAGGTCAGTCTGGGACTCCTCAATGGACTCTATGTCTGCGGCGCGGTGTATGGCGCGAATGTCATCATTCTCATAATTGAATTTCTGGGTGCGCTCAGATGGGATGAATACGTAAACGCACACAGTATCTTCAGGCTGACGGCGGTCAGTGGCAAACCAGCCCAGGTTGTTGGCCTCATCTATCACATAGAGGTAGTCATTGGCAAAGGAGTTGAAGGGCATGCCTATGTTCTCCGGTTTGAGGTACTTTCCTGTGGCGGTGTTGTATCTGGATACGAATATGTCAAGGCCTCCCATGGATTCACTGCCTGTAGCGGCATAGTAGATGGTGATGCCGTCGTTCTGCAGGAACGGGTAGCGCAGGTCACCGTCGGTCTCAAGGCCGCTTACCGGGGTCTCGTCGGTCCAGCGGTCAAAGCTCTTGAACTTGGTGAACAGGCGGTACTGTCCGCTGGCGGTAAGACGGCTGTAGAGTACGTTCTGCTCAGTCTCAGGCAGGAATACCTCTCCCTGGGTCTCATCGTCAAAGAACTGGCCGGCAGGATAGAACGATCCGGTGGACTCACCGGTTATGTATGTGCTGAACAGCTCGTCCTTGCTTATAAGGAAACTGTCTATGAAGCAGATGCGACTGGTGTTGCGCAGCATGCGGAACAGGACCCTCAGGCTATCGGATACCATGGTTAGGCTGTCTTCAAGAGCGGGGTCGTGCAGTTCTTTATCGGCCGATATGCCGCTTACGAATGACTCGTAGTTGGCGATGGCGGCCTGATAGTCGTCCCTGTCCTCATAGTACTGTCCCATGGCGCGGTAGGCCTTGAATATCTTCTTGGCTGCGGCCTTTTCAAGATAGGGTATGGCTATATCCGGTTCGCCTGTTTCCATGCAGCATATTCCGTACCAGTAGTTGCGGCTGGCGTCATCGGGTTTCTGCTTGAGGTATTTGAGCATGATGGGCTTGGCCTTCTCATAGTCCCCTTGTAAAAAGTAATTACGGCCTTGCTGCAGTGTCTGGGCGCTTGCGAAAACGCAGATCAATGCAGATATGATGAAAAGTTTGATGCGTTTCATGGGGGTAAAGGTATATAATTTTTGCTACTTTTGCGCGCGAATTATAAAATACGGACAAAGATGAAAGGAATTGTGACCATATTGCTTCTTGTGGTGTCAAATATTCTGATGACATTCGCGTGGTACGGCAACCTCAAGCTTCAGGAGATGAAAATAAGTACGGACTGGCCTCTGATACTGGTCATCCTGGCATCCTGGGGCCTGGCTTTCTTTGAGTATTGCGTCATGATTCCCGCCAACCGCATAGGGTCCGATATCAACGGCGGTCCCTTCAATCTGGTTCAGCTCAAGGTCATCCAGGAGTGCATATCTCTCATCGTCTTTTCGCTAATCCTGGCCTTCTGCTTCAAGACCCAAAGTCTCCATTGGAATCATCTAGTGGCCTTTGTGTTCCTGGTAATAGCAGTATTTTTTGCTTTCTTGAAGTGACAATGGGGACGGTTCTCTTTGTCACCTTTTGACGAAGGATCTCTAATAAAGAAAAAGCGTCTGGTTTTCCAGACGCTTTTTTATCGTAAGGTGACAAAGAGAACCGTCCCCTCTGTCACTTGCTCAGTTCGGCATGCATGCTGGCGGCTGCCTTGCGACCGTCACCCATGGCGAGGATTACGGTTGCACCGCCACGTACTATGTCACCACCTGCAAAGATGGTAGGTATTGATGACTGCATGTTGTCGTTTACGGCGATGGTGTTCTTGCGACCCAGCTCCAGACCCTCGATTGACTTGGGTACGATGGGGTTGGGGGATACACCTACTGCTACGATTACCATATCGACATCGATCGTGATGGTCTCGCCGGTGGGAACCGGGCTGCGGCGGCCGCTTGCATCGGGCTCGCCAAGCTCCATCTTCTCCAGGACAGCCTGCTTAACGCGGCCGTTCTCATCGCCGATGTAACGGATGGGGTTGTGCAGTGTCATGAACTCAACGCCCTCTTCCTTGGCGTGCTTGACCTCTTCAAGACGTGCGGGCATCTCTTCCTCACTGCGGCGGTATACGATCATGGCGCGCTCGGCACCCAGACGCAGGGCGGTGCGGACAGAGTCCATAGCGGTGTTACCGCCACCTACTATCATCATCTTCTTACCGAAGGTTACGGGGGTATCGGAATCCTGGCTTGCGGCATCCATCAGGTTGACGCGGGTCAGGTACTCGTTAGATGACATTATATTGATAAGGTTCTCACCCTCGATGTTCATGAAGTTGGGCAGACCGGCACCTGAGCCTACGAATATGCCCTTGTAGCCATCGGCCTCAAGCTCGCTTACCTTGATGGTCTTGCCTACGATGCAGTCCTTTACGAACTTGACACCCATCTTCTCAAGGTTCTCGATCTCAACGTCAACGATCTTGTTGGGCAGACGGAACTCAGGAATACCGTACTTGAGCACACCGCCAATCTCATGCAGGGCCTCGAATACGGTTACGTCATAACCCAGCTTGGCCATATCGCCTGCGAATGAGAGGCCTGAAGGACCTGAACCGATGACTGCTATCTTCTTGCCGTTTGATGCTGCAACCTCAGGAACTGAGATGTTGCCGCTCTCACGCTCGTAATCGGCAGCGAAACGCTCCAGATAACCTATGGCAACGGGCTTCTTACCCATCTTGAGGTGTATGCACTTGCTCTCGCACTGCTTCTCCTGCGGGCATACGCGGCCGCAGACAGCGGGCAGGGCGCTGGTGTGCTTGAGCACCTTGGCGGCAGCCAGGTAGTTGCCGCGCTCAATATTCTTTATGAATGAAGGAATCTCGATGTTTACGGGGCAACCCTCCATGCAAGAGGGATTTGCGCAGTCAAGGCAACGCTTGGCTTCCAGAAGAGCCTGCTCTTCAGTAAGTCCCTGGTTAACCTCTTCGCGGCGGCTGTGACGACGGTAGTCAGGTGCCAGCTCGTTCATTACGCAGCGCTCGATTGCGGTGCGGTCCTTGGGTTTCATGGTGCCGCGCAGGTCAACTCTCCACTGTGCGTTGCGGTCAGTCAGAACCTCGATGGGCTCAACCTCGGCCTTTGCCTTACCGCCGCAGCAGCACTCAGCCTTCTGGGCAGCGGGAGCGGCTGCAACTGACTCCTCAAGTTTCTTCATCTCCTCACGCTCAATCTCCTTGAAGGCACCCATACGCTTCATCATACCGTCCCAGTCAACCTCGTGGCCGTCAAACTCAGGACCGTCCACGCATACGAACCTGGTCTTGCCTCCTACGCTTACACGGCAGGCACCGCACATACCGGTACCGTCCACCATGATGGTGTTGAGGGATACATCGGTAGAGATATTGTATTTCTGTGTGAGCAGGCAGCAGAACTTCATCATGATGGCGGGGCCGATGGCAAAGCACTTGTCAACCTTTTCACGCTGGATGACCTCTTCCATACCAACGGTTACAACGCCCTTGTTTCCGTATGATCCGTCATCGGTCATGATGATGGTCTCATCGGCATACTTGCGAACCTCATCCTCAAGTATGATGAGCTCCTTGGTGCGGCCTGCAAGAACGGCTATGACCTTGTTGCCGGCCTCTTTCAAAGCCTTGATGATGGGGAGCATGGGGGCGGTTCCTACGCCACCTCCGGCGCACAGTACTGTTCCGAACTTCTCAATATGGGTAGCCTGGCCCAGAGGACCTACCACGTCAGTGATCATATCACCTGCTTCCAGTTTGCAGAGACGGTTGGTTGAAAGACCTATGCGCTGAACCACCAGGGTGATGGTGCCGCGCTTTACGTCAGAGTCGGCAATTGTAAGCGGAATACGCTCACCCTTCTCTCCGATGCGGATGATTACGAAGTGGCCGGCACGGCGTGATTTTGCAATGAGCGGAGCCTCTACTTCAAACTTGAAAACATTCTCTGAAAACTGCTGTTTGGATACAATCCTGTTCATATTGTCGTTAAAATCTATGCAAAACGCTTTTTTGTGCGGCAAAGTTACCAATTAAAGCTTTTTGTCTTTATATTTGTGTAATCTAAATTTTAAACAAGGACTATTATTTTGCATTTATTTGCAGAACGATTGCATAATCAATAAGAATATATACAAAACAAATGAGTTATCTGCGTTTTGAAAAGACATTCATGACCAACCTTGAGGAGACGCTTCCAAGGGAGATTCTCAGGACTAACCGTTCAGGCGCATATCACTGTACAACCATAGTAGACTGCAATACCCGTAAATATCACGGTCTGCTGGTCGTGCCGTTGCCTGAACTGGACAATGAGAACCACGTGCTTATATCCTCGCTTGATGAGACTGTAATACAACACGGTGCGGAATTCAACCTGGGAGTGCATCAGTATTGGGGATACAATTTCAGTCCCAAAGGTCATAAATACATACGTGAGTTCAACTGCGACAAGGTTCCTACAACCATATACAGGGTGGGAGGCGTACTGCTCAAGAAAGAGAAGCTGTTTGAGCACAATGAGAACCGTATACTTATACGTTATACGCTCATGGACGCCCATTCTGAGACTACTCTGCGTTTCCAGCCGTTCCTGGCATTCCGCAGCGTCCGCCAGTTCACTCATGAGAACAGCAACGCCAGCCGTGAGTACCGTGAGGTTGAGAACGGCATAGCCACCTCCATGTATCCCGGATATCCTGAGCTGTTTATGCAGTTCAGCAAACAGGGTGAGTTTGTGTTCCGTCCTGACTGGTACCGCAAATTCGAGTATTCCAAGGAGCTGGAGCGCGGATATGAGTTCAATGAGGATCTCTACGTTCCGGGTTATTTCGAGATGCCTATCAAGAAAGGTGAGAGCATTGTTTTCTCGGCCGGTTTATCGGAAGTAAGGACAAAGGGTCTCAAACGTACGTTTACCGTCGAGGCTAATGAGCGTACCCCGCGTGACAATTTCTATCACTGCCTTAAGAACGCAGCACACCAGTTCCATAACAAGGTAGGCGGTCATCACTATATCCTGGCCGGCTATCCGTGGTTCAAGTGCCGCGCACGCGATATGTTCGTCTCACTGCCCGGACTTACCCTTTCAATCAAGGAGGTGAGTGAGTTTGAAAGCGTAATGTATACGGCTCAGGAGGCCATACATGCTTTCATCAAGGGCGTTCCTTCAACGCTTCAGATATATGAGATGGAGCATCCGGACGTGTTCCTCTGGGCCGTCTGGGCTATCCAGCAGTATGCAAAGAAGGTATCCAGAGAGCAGGCCTGGAACAAGTACGGCAAGCTGCTCACCGAGATGATGGATTTCCTGCGTCATAACCGTCATTACAACTTCTTCCTGCACAGCAACGGACTGGTACATATAAATGGCAAGGAGAAGGCTGAGACTTGGATGAATTCAACGGCTAACGGCGTTCCGGTTATCCCGCGTACGGGTTATGTGGTTGAGATCAATGCCCTTTGGTACAACGCACTGATGTTTGTGGCTGACCTTACCAAGGAGTTCGGTAAGCCCGATTACTCCAAACGCCTGGAGACGCTTGCAGCCCAGACCGCAAAGTCATTTGTAAAGACATTTCTGAATCAATACGGCTATCTGTATGATTTCGTGGACAAGGATGCCCCTGACTGGAGCGTACGTCCCAACCAGATATTCGCAGTGGCTCTTGATTATTCACCGTTGGATCTGAAGCAACAGAAAGCGGTGGTGGATATCGTGACCAAGGAACTTCTTACCCCCAAGGGCCTGCGTTCACTCAGTCCCAAGAGCATGGGATACAACCCCAACTACGTGGGACCGCAGCGTGAGCGTGATTATGCTTATCATCAGGGTACTGCATGGCCATGGCTGGCAGGTTTCTATTTTGAAGCTTACCTTAAGGTCTTCAAGATGAGCGGCCTCTCATTCGTGGAGCGCCAGATGATAGGATATGAGGATGAGATGTCATCGCACTGCGTAGGTTCACTTCCGGAGCTGTTTGACGGCAACCCGCCGTTCAAGGGCCGCGGAGCCGTCTCTTTTGCCATGAATGTGGCTGAGATACTGAGAACCATCAAGATGATTAATGAATTTCAATAAAACGACTATATGAAGGTATTGATGTTCGGCTGGGAGTTTCCGCCCCATATCCTTGGAGGATTGGGAACGGCCAGTTTCGGATTGACAAGAGGACTAGCCAATCAGGGGAACGTTGACATCACGTTCTGCCTGCCCAAGCCATGGGGTGATGAGGACCAGAGCTTCATGAAGATAGTGGGCATGAACACCGTCCCCGTGGTGTGGCGCGATGCCGACAAGGGCGTATTGCAGCAGCGTTATCCGTGGATGAACGCCGATGACTATTACCGTTTCAGGGACCATATCTACTCTGATTTCAGTAATCTGTACACCAATGACCTGGGTTGCATAGAGTTTTCGGGCCGATATCCTGATAACCTGCACGAGGAGATAAACAACTACTCGATAGTGGCCGGCGTCGTGGCACGTACCGAGGAGTTTGATATAATCCATTCGCATGACTGGCTTACCTATCCGGCAGGCATACATGCCAAGCAGGTAAGCGGCAAGCCACTGGTAATACATGTCCACGCAACGGACTTTGACCGTAGCCGCGGCAATGTGAACCCCACGGTTTACGCCATTGAGAAGAACGGTATGGATTATGCCGATCACATCATGTGCGTGAGTGAGCTTACCCGTCAGACGGTCATCAACAAGTACCATCAGGATCCGCGCAAGGTATCAACCATGCATAATGCCGTTGAGCCCCTGCCGCAGGAGATACAGGATATAGTGCCCCAGAAGAAACCGCATGAGAAGGTGGTTACTTTCCTGGGACGTATCACTATGCAGAAAGGCCCGGAGTACTTTGTCGAGGCCGCAGCACTGGTACTTAAGCGTACCCGTGACATCAGGTTCTGCATGGCCGGAAGCGGCGATATGATGAACGCCATGATAACTATGGCGGCCGAACGCGGCATTGCTGACCGATTCCATTTCCCGGGATTCATGAAGGGTAAGCAGGTATACGAATGCCTTAAGGCCAGTGATGTGTACATAATGCCTTCGGTATCGGAACCATTCGGCATTTCACCTCTGGAGGCTATGCAGTGTGAGGTTCCCACAATCATCTCCAAACAGTCCGGTTGCGCCGAGATTCTGGAGAAGTGCATCAAGGTTGACTACTGGGATATACACGCCATGGCCGATGCCATCTACTCCATCTGCAACTACCCGGCACTTTACGAGTACCTTAAGGTTGAGGGCAAGAAGGAGGTTGATGCCATTACCTGGGATAAGGTGGGAGAGCGTATTCTGGCACGTTACAAGAAACTGCTGGGCATTAAATGATTGAAGAATAATAAAATAGCTATATATGAAAAATGTATGTCTGTATTTTGAGATTCATCAGATAATCCATCTCAAGAGGTACCGTTTCTTTGATATAGGTACAGACCACTATTATTATGATGATTATGCCAATGAGACCAGCATAACCAACATAGCTGAGAACTCCTACATCCCGGCTCTCAAGACCCTGATTGACATGGCCAAAAAGAGTGAGGGTGCGTTCAAGGTGGCTCTCTCGTTGTCAGGCGTGGGCCTGGAGCAGCTGGAGCGTTATGCTCCGCAGGTGATTGACCTGCTGCAGGAACTGGCCGAAACCGGATGCGTGGAATTCATAGCCGAGCCGTATTCTCACGGTCTGGCATCACTTGCCCCCAACGGCGAGCAGTCTTTCCGCGACGAGGTAAAGCGTCAGGTTGACAAGATCAACCAGCTCTTTGGCCAGAAACCCAAGGTGTTCCGCAACTCAAGCCTTATCTATGACGATGAGATAGGAGGTCTGGTAGCCGATATGGGATTCAAGGGAATTCTGACCGAGGGTGCCAAGCACATTCTGGGTTGGAAGAGTCCGCACTACCTCTATCATTGTGCCTACAATCCCAATCTCAAGGTGCTGATGCGTGACTACAAGCTGTCTGACGACATAAGCCTGAGATTCTCCAATCCTTCATGGGAGGCATATCCGCTCATGGCCGATAAGTATATGGACTGGATTGAGCAGAGCCCGGAGGAGGATGGTGTATTCAACATATTCATGGAATTGTGCGCACTTGGCATATACCAGCCGTTAAGCTCCAATATACTTGACTTCATTTACAACCTTCCCAAGGCTGCCAAGAAACGCGGTATAGGTTTCCAGACTCCATCGGAAGTAATCAAAACCCATAAGTCTGTATCTCCGATTGAGGTACCTTATCCCATGTCATGGAATGATGAGGAGCGTGACATAAGCTGCTGGCTTGGTAACGTCATGCAGCGCGAGGCTTTTGATAAGCTCTATTCAATAGGTGAGCGCGTAATCCTGAGTAAGGACCGCCATCTGCTTCAGGACTGGGATTACCTGCAGGCCAGTAACAACTTCCGCTTCATGACCACCAAGAACAATGCGGTGTCAATGGACCGCGGAATATATGAATCACCTTACGATGCATTCACCAACTACATGAACATTCTGGGTGATTTTCTGCAGAGAGTCAACTGGGCTCTGCCTCTGGATATCGATACTGAGGAGCTGAATGCCTTCCAGACCACCATAAGCAACCAGGACAAGAAGATCCAGGCGCTTGAGAAACAGGTGGCTCGCCTGAAGGCTGCGGCCGAAAAACCGAAGAAGGCTTAGAACTTGGTTCGGATTGTCTTGATCTTGATTGGGGTATTGCCACCCACCAGCTTTACCTGGCGCATCTTTATGTCAAGACCGTAACTTATTGCCGTACGCTTGGAATCTACGGTGGCGGTTACCGGTATCAGCACTACCTTGTTCCAGTCAGGATCTGATGAGTCTGGGTCGCTGTAGATCTTTTCTACCATTGCAGAGATGTTGTTGAACGTATATGTGCCGTACTTTGATGAGTAGGTGGCTACAAATGATTCAACGTTGTCAACGGTTTGGTTCCTGTTGAAAAACTCACGCAGCTTGCCTTTGCGGATCAGCAATAATGTGGGCGGTACCGAAGGCTTGAAACGGTTGGAAGGAGTTACTGCCGTGGATAATCTGAGCATTGCTGAATTCAGGACATGTTCATCGTCCCTCATCTCATCTATGGGAAGCGTTATCTCGGTAAGCAGGCCGAAAGGACTCCTAATCCATGTGCATGAACTGTCTGAGAGCTGGCTGTCAAGTCCGCTCCAGTTGAAGCAGTTGAGCTGGAGTACCTCGCTGTTGCCCGGGAACTCAGCCATGAGCGACTCCATCTTGGGATCGGACTTCTCATAGCTTATGTACTTGAAGTTTACCTCCAGGACGGTGCGGTCTATATAAAGGATGGTGCCGTCACCTTGTGAGCAGCGTACGTAGAATCCTTTGATGAGGTTCTGCATGAATGATTCAGAGTCTGCAAAGTAATGTCTGGTAGCAGGATCAGAGTATGCCTCAAGAATCATTTTTGCTATGGAATCCGGCAATGCAACCGTGATGCTGGGATAATAGTTGGTTGTCTTGCGGAGCGAGTCAGAGTCCTGATAGTTCCAGGCTGATACAGTGGTGCTGGCCAGAGGCTGGGCCGATGTATTGCAGAATATTGACGGATCAAGGCTGGGGTAGTATCTGTCATTGACATTTATCATGCTGTCCAATGCAAAGACCTCGATCTTTATGGTGTTTGAAGAATCGCCAAAGAAACTCGAGTAGTAGAGCTTGAGGTTGGCGTAGTACGGCTTTTGTCCTGCCACTGCACTGTCAAACCAGGCTGGGAAAGTATGGCTTCCTATTCCGTAAATGGAGTCTGCCAGAGTGAAGTCCTCCATGCAGCTTAACTGTGTAAGGTAACTTGACTCAAACGTTGCCCCGCTGTTCTGCTCAGTGAAACGTCCCAGGTTGCATTGGGTTGTCATTATGAGCAGGGAATCCGGTGAGGATATGGTTCTTGAGACTGCAAAACAGGAATCGGATGTAACCGTGATGATGTCACTGCCGGGTGTAAGTGAACCGCCCAGGCCGGATGTATCGGCATCACATGATAAAAGAAAAAGACCTGCAATAAGACTGCAAACAGTCGTCTTGAGATTCATACTGCCTAAATAATCAGATTTTGTTGTAGAAATCATTTATGACGTCAGCGGCCATTGTGCTGGCATCACCTTCCAGAACAGGAACGCCTTTCTGCTTGGCGTATGATGTCAGGTCTGCATCGATTGCAGGGGCATTGCATATGACTCCGTCAGAGAAGTCAATGGCCTTCTTCATTACTGAGTTATAGTCAATAGGTGTCTGGAATGTACCCAGATCAGCAGCGGTCATATCCTTGGTCAGGATGATCTCAGGATATTTGTCATGGAAGTTGCTGCTGAAGGCCTGCTCATAGAGCGAATATACAATCTTAGAGTCACGGAATGCAGGTTCTTCGCGATAGGCGGTCTTGACATACAGAGGTATCAGTGCCGAGAGCCAGCCGTGGCAGTGGATTATGTCCGGATTCCAGCGCAGTTTCTTGACTGTTTCAAGTACGCCGCGGGCAAAGAAGATGGTCCTTTCATCATTGTCCTGGTATTCTACGCCCTCCTTGTCAGTAACCTGAAGACGGTTCTGGAAGAAATCCTCATTGTCTATGAAATAGACCTGGATGCGGGCTGACTGAAGTGAAGCCACCTTGATTATGAGCGGATGGTCCGTATCGTCAATGATAAGGTTCATGCCAGACAGGCGTATCACCTCATGCAGCTGATTGCGGCGCTCGTTTATGTTGCCCCATTTGGGCATGAAGGTGCGGATATCGTTACCCAGTTCCTGGATGCTCTGAGGCAGTTGCCTGCAGTAATCAGCCATGGGAGAAGATGCAACGAAGGGCGTAATCTGATCAGCAATGATAAGGATTTTCTTTTCGCTCATAGGGGTGAATTTTCAAATACCATATGCAAAGATATAAAAAAAAAGCTTGATTTAGGCAAGCAGATTGACCGAAACTTTTGTATTCCCATAATTATTCACTTATTTTGCGGACTTTTTCAATTGTATTATGGTTAAGATAATTACAACAGTAAAGGATCTTAAGGAGGCTCTCAAATCCCACCGCGAGGCGGGCAAGACCATCGGCCTTGTACCCACTATGGGAGCTCTTCATGAAGGACATGCATCACTTGTACGTCGCTCTGTAGCAGAGAATGACATAACTGTGGTAAGTGATTTTGTGAATCCTACACAGTTCAATGATAAGAATGACCTCAACAACTATCCCCGTACCATGGAGGCCGATTGCCAGCTGCTTGACAAGGTAGGTGCGCAGTATGTGTTTGCCCCCTCTGTAGAGGAGATGTACCCGGAGCCCGATACCCGTACGTTCGATTTCACTCCGCTTGACAAGGTCATGGAGGGCCCCAACCGTCCCGGACACTTTAACGGTGTGGCTCAGATTGTAAGTAAACTTTTCTATGCTGTGGAGCCTGACCGCGCCTATTTTGGCGAGAAGGATTTCCAGCAGCTGGCCATAATCCGTGAGATGGTCCGTCAGCTGGGCCTTAAGATTGAGATTGTGGGCTGCCCCATAGTACGTGAGGAGGACGGCATGGCCCTGAGTTCACGCAACATGCTTCTGAGCAGGGCAGAGCGCAAGCTAGCCGCCAACATTTCACGCACTCTCTTTGAGAGCCGCTACTATGCACGCCATCACACTCTTGCTTCAACACGCAAGTATGTGATTGACACCATCAACTCCCATGAGGGACTTGAGGTTGAGTATTACGAGATTGTGGACGGCCGCACACTGCAGCCAGTCGACAATTGGGATGCTACCGATTATATTGTGGGCTGCGTTACCGTACATTGCGGTAAGGTACGTCTTATTGATAATATTAAATACAAGGAGTGATGTTACTGACTGTACTCAAATCCAAACTTCACCGCGTTAAGGTGACCGATGCCAATATCAATTACATTGGCAGCATAACTATTGACGGCAACTGGATGGATGCAGCAGGCATCATTGACGGTGAGCAGGTCCATGTAGTCGATGTAACCAACGGCGCCCGCCTGGTTACATACGTTATCCGCGGAGAGCGCGGTTCCAAGTGCATCTGCCTTAACGGCGCTGCCGCCCGCCTGGTCTCAATAGGCGATACCGTCATAATCATCGCCTACGCCCAAGTAACTCCAGAGGAAGCCAAAACCTTCAAACCAACGGTGGTTATACCATAAAAAAAGGCGGCCTTTCAGGTCGCCTTTTTTGTTTGAAGGATTGCTTATCCAAGCATGGTAAGCAATATACCTGCAGCTACGGCGGAGCCTATGACTCCTGCAACGTTCGGGCCCATGGCATGCATGAGCAGGAAGTTGCTGGGGTTCTCCTCCTGACCAACCTGCTGTGAAACACGGGCAGCCATTGGAACGGCTGATACACCAGCTGAGCCGATCAGCGGATTGATCTTCTCCTTTGAGAAGAGGTTCATCAGTTTGGCAAGCAGGATACCGCCGGCGGTACCGCAACCGAATGCTACGACACCCATTACCATGATCTTGATTGTGCTCCAGTCAAGGAATGAGCTTGCAGTAGCGGTAGCACCTACCGTGAGACCCAGGAATATTACCACGATGTTCATCAGCTCGTTCTGCATGGTCTTGCTAAGACGGTCTACAACACCGCACTCCTTAGCCAGGTTACCCAGCATGAGGCAGCCTATAAGGGGAGCGGCATCGGGCAGGATAAGAGCCACGATGGTTGTGATGGCAATCGGGAATATTATCTTTTCAGTCTTGCTTACGGGACGCAACTGGCTCATCTTGATGGCACGCTCCTTCTTGGTGGTCAGGGCACGCATGATAGGCGGCTGGATCACGGGAACGAGGGCCATGTAAGAGTAGGCTGCAATGGCGATGGGGCCTAACAGCTCGGGAGCCAGTTTTGATGTGAGGAAGATAGATGTAGGACCATCGGCACCACCTATGATACCTATTGAGCCGGCCTGAGCCTCGGTGAAGCCCATTGAGTTGGCTGCAAGGAATGTAAGGAAGATACCCAGCTGAGCGGCAGCACCCAGGAGCAGGCTCTTGGGGTTGGCAATCAGCGGACCGAAGTCAGTCATTGCACCTACGCCCATAAAGATGAGGCAGGGGTATACACCGGCTTTTACACCTATATAAAGAATGTCCAGCAGGCCACCCTCACGCATGATAGTACCATAGCTGTGATAGGCGGGGCTGTTAGCGTCAAGGAATGCTGTCCAGAGTTCTGAATGATACATTCCTGCACCGGGCAGGTTTGTAAGCAGCATGCCGAATGCGATGGGGAGCAGCAGGAGCGGCTCGTATTGCTTCTTGATGGCCAGGAACAGCAGGAAGAAGCTCAGAAGGAGCATGATTCCCTGCTGGATGGTCATGTTCATGAAGCCCATCTGCTCAAAAAATTCCAGAATATCACCCATTTTTTTTAAGGTTTAAAATGAGATTATCCAAGAACCAGGAGCAGATCCTCCTGCATTACGTTCTGACCGGCGGTTACGGCAATCTTGGTTACTTTTCCGTCACGGTCTGCCATAACGGCATTCTCCATCTTCATACTCTCGAGAGTGAGCAGTGTGTCACCCTTCTTTACATCCTGTCCCTCAGTTACAAGAACCTTGATGATAGAACCGGGCAGGGGGCTGGTTACCTTGTAACCGCCTGCAGGAACATCGGCAGCCTTGGGAGCGGGAGCAGCCTTGGGGGCCTCAGCCTTAGGAGCCTCTGCCTTGGGAGCGGGTGCAGGTGCGGGAGCGGCAGCTACGGCTGCAGTCTCCAGGTCAAGCAGTTTGTCATCCTGCATGACGGTCTTGCCGGGCTCTACATAGATGGCCTTTACGGTACCGTCGGCCTCGGCGGCAACGTTGTTCTCCATCTTCATTGACTCCATGGTCAACAGTACATCGCCCTTCTTGACAGCCTGACCGGCCTTTACCAGGACCTTTACGATTGAGCCGGGCAGCGGTGACTTTACGGTCATCAGGCCGGCGGGAGCTGCGGAAGCAGGTGCTGCGGCAGCGGCGGGGCGGCGTACTGCAGCAGCTGCAGGAGCCTCCTCCTTCTCTAACTCTACCTTGTAGGTCTTGCCGTTAAGTGTTACCTCGGCAAAGTTGTCCTCAAGTTCATTGACAGCAGCGTTGTACTGCTTGCCGTCTATTGTGAATTTAAATTCTCTCATACTACTTTATTAACGATGCAGGTTATTCATTCCGTAGAGCTTTGAGTTCCAGCCGGAGCGCTCTACTCTCTTGATATGAATCTCAGTGGGTTCCACGTCATGTACTCCGTTGAAGTACAGGTGAAGAGCCATTGCTATGGCGGCAAGGTCATCATCGGCCGATGCCTCAGCACTTGCCGGTGCGGCCTGGGCGGCGGGAGCGGCTACTGCCTTGGGCTCTGCAGCCTTGGGCGCCTTCACTGCATTGCTGACAACTGCACCGAGCAGCTTCAGAATGAAGATGAGCACGACCAGGAGCAGGATGACCATGCAGAATCCCAGTCCGGTTACCATCCAGACGTGTGACCAGTTGATTACTAATGGTGTCATCATAGACTCTCCTTTTTAGAGTGGAATGTTGCTGTGCTTCTTGAGCGGGTTGGTCAGGCGCTTGGTCTGCAACATCTCGAATGCGCGGATAACACGTGCACGTGTGTAGCGCGGCTCAATAACATCGTCAATATAGCCACGGTTGGCTGCCTGGTAAGGTGAAGCGAACTTGTCCTTGTAGGCTGCCTCCTTCTCGGCAATGAATTTCTTCTTCTCCTCGGGATCCTCGATGGCCTTGAGTGATTTGGCCTCAAGTACGCCAACGGCACCGCTGGCACCCATAACTGCGATCTCGGCGTTAGGCCAAGCGTAGCAGAGGTCACCACGCAGCTGCTTGCAGCTCATAACGATGTGTGAACCGCCGTAAGACTTACGTACTGTAACGGTTACCTTAGGAACGGTAGCCTCGCCGTATGCGAACATCAGCTTTGCGCCGTGATCGATGATACCGGCGTACTCCTGACCTGTACCGCAGAGGAATCCGGGTACATCGACCAGGGTGAGGATCTGGATGTTGAATGCGTCGCAGAAACGTACAAAGCGGGCAGCCTTACGTGAGGCGTCGCAGTCCAGTACACCTGCAAGCCAGTTGGGCTGGTTTGCGATGATACCGGTTGAGCGGCCGTTGAAGCGGGCGAAACCTACTATTACGTTCTTGGCGAAATCCTTGTGAACCTCCATGAAGTCACCGTCATCAACGATAGAGTAGATGATGTCCTTCATATCGTAAGGTTTGTTGGGATCATCGGGAACCATAGAGTTCAGGGCCTCCTCCAGACGTGCGGGATCATCCTTGCACTCCTTGACGGGAGCCTCCTCCATGTTGTTCTGCGGGATGAAGCTGATAAGGCGGCGAACCTCCTTTACGGCCTCCTCCTCAGTGGCAGCTACGAAGTGTGTCACACCTGACTTGGTGGCGTGAACGCGGGCACCGCCCAGCTGCTCTACTGTCACGTCCTCACCGGTAACGCTCTTTACAACCTTAGGTCCGGTGATGAACATATATGAGTTCTGCTCAGTCATCATGATGAAGTCAGTCAGGGCAGGGCTGTACACAGCACCACCGGCGCAGGGGCCGA
>Ga0310690_10000975_pt1 | contig 54671 bp, 42 predicted proteins | sample AusTroGonzalo_MG_2_FD_207661 | JGI IMG/M metagenome (GOLD analysis project Ga0310690, IMG submission 207661) | Bovine rumen microbial communities from tropical cattle in Woodstock, Queensland, Australia - Gonzalo_04 (v2) (version 2) | ecosystem: Host-associated > Mammals > Digestive system >... | reverse complement strand
ATTCTTTTGGACGTGATGTTTGTTTTGAGGGGATGAATTTCTGAAATATGCGCCATTAGTCCTACTTTTTCGCATGCCCAAGGGGATGGATTTATGTTTTTGGAAGAATTAGTCCTATTGTTTTTTCAGAGTGAGGGGACGGATTTTCGATTATGAAAGATTTAGTCGGATCGACATCGTGTTTTAGGGGGACTGAATCAAGAGAATCAGGGAATTAGTCGTATCTTCTCGAAGGAGGAGAGGATTTTGAGGGGATGAATCTGCTAAAAACTCCAGATTCGTCGTATCTGATACTTTGCATCGTCAATGATCGGACGCCCCAATCCCTTATGGCAGCTGATCCTCCCTCGCGCGCTCTTGGGGAGGGTGCGTAACCTCGGGGATAAGCCGAAATGGGGGAAAGTGCCCGCCGCGCATTAGTTTTTCGCCCGATTTGGCATTCTTTTCTTGACATAATAAACCGAGATCAGTGCTTTTGGAAAATCCGCATTATTTTGGCCTCGAAAACGGCCGAAAAATAATGCGGAAATGAGAGAATTCGGGATTTCGGCTTATCTCGGGAAGGTCAAAGCAAGAGAGCGCGCTCGAGTTGTTCCCATCGGACGCTCCCAACCTTGTATGGCAGCGGATCGCTACCCCACGCCCCGACTGGCCGGCCCCCTGCGCGGCTCAGTTCTCGGAGAGGAACTGCCAGATCGTGAGCGAGCCGTCTGTGCATTCGTTATTGAAGAAGCGGATCCACGAGAAGTGGCCGTAGTACTGATACGGTTCTCCGTCGACGAGGTAGCGGCCGGTCGTGTCGTGGATGTCGGGGAAGACCGATACGTGGATGTTTTTGGCGCCGAGGGATGCCAGGCTTTGGAGCAGGGGCTCTTCGAACGTGGCGGGTGGTACGGTGCGGTCGTTTTCGGCGTAGACGAACCACATGGGGATATCCTTGATCGCCGACAGCTTTTCGGACGGGATCTGCTCCGGATCGAAGATCTCGCAGACCGGAAACGCCGCGGAAAAGTATGTGGGATAGTTCAGAAGCAGATCCAGGGTCATGTACCCGCCGTTTGAGCAGCCGCCGACCAGGATCCTTTCCTTATCCACGTGATGGCTGTCCGCGTAGCTGTCGATCAGATCATGAAGATCGTGAAGATAGATGGAATCCGGATCGTCCTCATCTTTGGTCTCAATCCAGGCTGTCGGGCAGAGCGGCACGAGCACATAGGCTCCGTCCATGATGGTCTGGAATTCTTCGCCGAAAAGCGCGACGACTTCGTTTCCGTAGACGGCGGCGGAAGGATCGGTTCCGCTCTCTCCTCCGCCGTGAAGCCAGATGACCAGCGGCTGCTTGTTGTCTTCGGATGCATTTTCCGGCACGAAGGACGCGTAGGCAAAGGTGTGCCCCTCTTTTCCGGTGAAGGATCCCTTCGTATCCACCTTTTCGATCTGAGGAAAGACTTTTTCCGTGATGCTTGCGATCCGGGTGCCTTCCTTCTTTATATGCAAAGTGTAGTCGGAAAACCACTGTTTTGAAGAGATCCGGTCATCGAAGTACAGAAGATCCCCCTCGTCCGGGCTCTCGGAAAGCTCAATCGACAGGAAGAGGTTTCCGGAAAAAGCGGAGAGGTCGTCTGCCCGGTTTCCGTCCGCATCGGAATAATACGCATCCCGGATCTTTCTTTCTTCGCTGAAGGAAGTATCTGCATCCTTCTTTTCTTCGGTCACGGAAAACATATCGGTGGTGACCGGTTCATTCCCGGTATCGGGTATGTCGATGATCACCTTGGACACGGAAGGTCCGAAATCAAATCCCCAGACGACCATTTTCCCCGGATAGGAGAGACCCGATGCTTCTTCCGAAGAAGTTGTTTTCTCTTCCCCGGAAAAAGCACTGCAGCCCATGAGTATAGAGGGCGTAAGGATACTTACGCCCAGAAGCAAACTATAGATTCTCCGGATCTTCTTTCGTTTCATATATCAGATTATACACTTTTTCTTACCCCAGCTTCTCGCTTTTTCCGCCGAGAAGGCTCAGTCTTGTCATGACCGGCAGGGAATCTTCCTGCTTTGCGTCGTAATCAAAGTAATACAGATCATTTCCGATAAGGACGATCTTTCCCCAGCGGATGTTTCCGGAGTCGATCAGTTCATAGCCGTCGCTGTCTTTCTTCATGAAAAGCTCTGCATCGGTGGACATGATATATTTTCCGGAGATGAAATTCATGGAGCGGGGCATGCTCTTATCACCTGCCGTAAGATCCGATCCATCGAGCTTACAGCTGTAGAAACCAAGACCGTCTTTTTCGGAGTTACCGAAGAAGTACAGGAGCTTTCCGTCGGACAGGAAGGCTTCACTGTTGCAGACATCCGCCTCGACCGGGATCTGTGTCAGGTTCTTGCCGTCCGGATCCATGGAGCAGAGCTTGCCGAAGAAGTAGCCGTCTTTGTCGTATTCGCCCGGCGTGGCAAAGAAGATCTTATTATCCATGAAGCAGTATGCGATCTTCGGCGGGACAGGAGTGTGCTCGGATTCATAAAGGACGGTCTTGTTTTTTCCGTCCAGGTCACAGCTTACCAGGTTGCAGTTGTCTGCATAATACAGATGGTCTTTATATACGGTGAGCGAGTCGATATCGCCATCGTCGAGTACATCGAAAGATAAGTCATTAACATCCAGTTTCACGATCATGTGCTTTTCTGTTTCCGACTGGTTCTCACGGAAGTAGAGCGTGTCCCCGACAATATTCAGATCGTCCACGGCCGGATCATTCTTCGGGACGGTCGTATAGATCGGAGTAGTCGTTTTTGAAGATCTGTCTTCCTTCATGATGGTGATCCGTTCCTTCGAAGTGTACGTTACGTAATATACGTTCTGCTTGTCTCCTGTGGCGAATCCGCCGTTACTCAGATTTCCGGTTCCGAGAGCACTGTTATCACTTACGGGGGTTTGTGATGTCAAAGGGCTGGCGCTCGCGCCGGTCGGATCAGAGGAAGAAGTATCCTCAGATGGATCGGACGACGCAGGCTTTGATGTCTCCTTTTCAGGGCCGGATGTCTCCTTGTCAGAAGCAGGCGTCTCCTTTCCGGAAATGGAAGCGGTCTTTTCGGAGCTTGATTCTCCGACAGTATGCGTCGTCTGATTTGATGTCTCTTTTGAAAGAGAAGAAGAGATCTCCGCTTCGGTGTTTTTTGCGGCCTTGGTGGAGTCTTCAGTTGCGTCCTTTCCGCAGGAGCAGCAAAAACACGAGACTGCCAGCATGGCTGCGATCAATTTAGTGTAAGTATTCTGTTTCATAAGATTGGCCTCCTTATTCCTTTTTTTCAGGTATGACACGTACCTGAGTCTGCCATCTTACCGGGGATGGGATATGCCCCATCCGCCCCGGTCGGATTCATGGTAGCACGGGGAATTTCCGGATTTGATAAGGCATCCGTCACATCCGGCGTGTTTTGATAAGGGAATTGTCACTTAAGTGCTTTTGAAAAAGCATGAATTGCTGGAAAACGGCTGGTTCTAAGCCGAACAGGATGATAAAATATAGTTGAGCATTTCTACTCATTTATTGAAAAGGAATATGGTCCGGGTTTCGGCTTAAGCCATAGACTTATGCTATGAATGGTACATCTTACAGAAAAGGGAAAGCAACGCGTATCGCCATAATCGGCAGCATTTTCATCGCCCTGATCATGGTCCTCGGAACATTCTGGATCGCGCAGAGTGCAAGAAAAGACAATGAGAGAGCAGTGCGGACGGTCAGCCTTCTTTATCTGAATGAGCTGGCGGGAAGACGTACAGAGGAGCCTTCAGGCCGGACTCAATGCACACTTGAGCAAGCCGGTCCAGCCGGATGCGCTGTTCAAAACACTTGTAAAATACATCGCTTTGAAGAAATAGGAGGGGACACATGGATAGATTTATTTCTGCAGACGAGTATAAAAGACGTGTAATGATCGTGGATGATGAAGAGATCAACAGGCTGATGCTCGGGAACATCCTTCAGACCGAGTATGAAGTCATTTTTGCGAAGAACGGTCAGGAAGCCTGGGATCTTCTTCGAAGTGAAGAAGACATATCGCTTCTTCTGCTGGATCTTCTGATGCCGGTCATGGACGGATTCGAACTGATCGGGAAACTGAAGGCGGAGGAAGATCTAAAGCGTATTCCGGTCATTGTCATGACTTCGGAGAAGGAAGCGGAAGTCAAGAGCATCAAGCTCGGCGCGGCGGACTTTATCACCAAGCCGTACGATATGCCGGAAGTGATCCTGGCGCGGTGCGAGAGGATCATCAGGCTTTCCGAGGAGACCACCTTGATCCGTTCCACAGAAAAAGATTCGGTCACGGGTCTTTTCACCAGAGATTATTTCTTCGAGTATATCCGGCAGATCGAAGCTCATCACAAAGCACCGGCCGATGTGCTGGTATTTAATATCGATCACTTCCATCTGATCAATGAGATGTACGGAAGAAGTACGGGAGACTCTGTTCTGGTGAAAGTTGCCGGAACGCTGGGGGATGTCTTGAAGGACAGTGCCATCATCTCCTGCCGGACCGAGGCCGATACGTTCTATATTTATTGTGAGCATATCGACGACTATGCACCTCTGATCGCGAAGATCCAGGAAAAGCTCGGTAATGCTTCCGGTTCTTCTAAGATCCGGCTCCGCTCGGGTATCTATCAGGAAGCGGATCAGGATATGGAGGTGGAACTGAGATTTGACCGTGCGAAGATCGCATGCGACCGGATCCGTGGAGATTATTCCACTTCCGTTGCCTACTACAATAAGGAGCTCTATCAGCGGTCTATCTATCATGAGAGACTGATCAGGGATATGGATGAAGCGATCGCCAATGAGGATTTCAAAGTCTTCTTCCAGCCGAAATATGATATTACATCGGATACGCCGAAACTCCGGAGCGCGGAAGCACTGATCCGCTGGCAGCATCCGGAACTCGGCATGATCAGCCCGGGAGATTTTATTCCGCTTTTCGAGAGTAACGGACTGATCCAGAAGGTCGACAATTATGTATGGAAGAAAGCGGCCGGACAGATCCGGGAATGGAAGGAGAAGTTCGGGTATTCTGTTGCGGTATCCGTCAATGTTTCCAGGATCGATATTTTCGATCCGAAGCTTCAGAACAAGCTCAAAGAGATCCTTCTGGAGAACGGGCTAGGCGCGGACGAACTGATGCTGGAGATCACGGAGTCGGCCTATGCTGACAACGCGGGTACACTTACCGAAGTGACGGAGAGCCTTCGTGCTTCGGGATTCAAGATCGAGATGGATGATTTCGGATCCGGCTATTCTTCCCTGAATATGATCACGACGCTTCCGATCGATGTCCTGAAACTGGATATGAAGTTCGTCCGGAATATGGAAAAGGACGAGAAGAGCCTGAAACTGGTGGAACTGGTCATCGATATCGCGAAGTTCCTCGATGTCCCCGTCGTGGCGGAAGGTGTTGAGACGGAATCACAGCTCAATATCCTTAAGGAGATGGGCTGCCAGGTAATACAGGGGTACTATTTCTCCAAACCGGTTCCGGCAGACGAATTCGAGAAGTTTATAGAAAAAGAGATCTCGTGATCGGGAGGTATATATGCTGACTATAGAAAAGCTGAATGAGTATGGTGCCAATACGGAAGAAGGCCTTGCCAGATGTATGGGAAATGAAGCATTGTATCTGCGTCTGGTGTCTTCGGTTCCGGATCAGCCCGACTTCGACCTTCTGGGGGAAAGGATCGAAGGAAAGGACCTGAAGGGTGCTTTTGAATCGGCCCATGCCATGAAGGGAGTACTGGGAAATCTTTCCCTCACACCGATTTACGAGAAGGTGTGCGAGATCACGGAACTGCTTCGGAGCGGTACTGAAACCGACTACCAGCCGCTTCTGGATCAGATCGGTGATCTGCGGGCAGCCCTGAAGGAACTGACTAAAGACTAGAGAGATGGCGTATTTTCAGATGGTGACAGCCGGTAAAGTGTGATATAATTGACGGGAATTTATATAGGAAGCAAAGGTAGACAGCAGTATGGAAACGTTTTATCAGAATTCTGAAATCGTACTTCGGTATATTGTAGAATTTTCAACTTTGCTCCTTGAACTTTTCGGTATATGTATCCTTGTTTTCTCGGCCGTCAAGGCTTTTATCTTCTGGATGAGAAGAGATGACTCCATCCGGCTTCAGCTCGCACAGGGTATTGCGCTTGCGCTCGAATTTAAGCTCGGCGGAGAGGTCCTGAGAACGGTTGTAGTAAGAGAATGGGCGGAACTCGGAATACTGGGTGCAATCATTTTACTCCGTGCCACGCTCACCTTCCTGATCCATTGGGAGATCAAGAATGAGAAGAAGGCACTTGCTCCGAAACTCGAAAAGAAGATCGAGAAAGAAGAATCCCACAAAGCATAAAGAAAATTACTTCTGATAATTCCCCGGGTTCTGTGGATACTGAGGATTCTGAGGATATTGTGCGTTCTGCTGGTATTGTGGATACTGCGCATATACCGTATTCGGCACCATCTGATTCGGCTTTGCCTTGGCGTTTAGGATCGTCATGATCAGTGCAACGGTTGCCGGTATTGCAATAACGAATGTGAATCCGATACTCATCGACAGGGCGTCTTCCTCAAACATGTATTCCAGAGAACTGTAGAGAATGAAAGTGATGATCGCAGTAAGAAAGGATAGACCGACTGCAATGCCTTCAATGGTCGTATAGGAGCGGACGGGTGAATTCTTTCTTTTTGCAAAGGCAATGATCCCCAATACCAGTATGGCTACAGCTAAGCCCTCGACCAGAATGGATCCGAATAAACAGCCAACGGAAATGTTTGACATTTCTTTATTATCGAACGCTGTGCCGAAAGCAATAATACTTCCGAAGAATCCGATCGCCATCGGAATGGATGCGACAGAAAAAGCACAAAGCGAGCATAGGATGTTCATGATCAGATTGGTTACCTTCATATTTTCGAGGCCTCCCCATACCATATAGTCATTAATGATTATACATCTATCGCGGTTTTCCGATAAGCTCGATTTCCACACGGGGGAGGAAAGTATGATATATTTGGAGGGAACCTCATTCCGATATTACGTTTTTACTGTTCCGGGAAAAAAGTTTCGAATATTTCCGGCTTGTTATTTGTCTTATAGGCAGATGCGGAAATAATGGAGGCATAAAATGTCAGAACAAGAACTCGAGAAACTTTATAACGAAGCGTACAAATCAGTGTACTGGACGGCTTTTTCTATCCTTAAGAATAAGGAAGATGCCGAAGATGTTGTCCAGGAAACGTTCGTTACTGCTTTTGAACGCTATGATTCCCTGAACGACAAGACAAAAGCGGTAGCATGGATCAAGAAGATCGCGGCGAACAAGAGTCTGAACATCGTGATGCGGAAAAGAACGGTCAGCATGGATGATGAGATCATTGAAGAGACCGAAGATATCGGCGAGGATTTTCTTCCGGATTCTCTTGTCGAATCGGCAGAGACCAGAAAAGTCATCATGGACATCATCCACAACTGTCTTTCCGAAGATACCGCGATGACCATCATTCTTTTCTACTTTGATGAGATGTCGGTCAAAGAGATTGCCGAACTTCTGAAAATTCCTCAGGGAACTGTTCTTTCTCGATTGAACTACGCAAAGAAGAAGATCAAGAAGGAGGTTGAAAAGTATGAAAAAGAGAATAAGGATAAGCTGTTCGCTATGGGCGTCCCGTTCTTAACCAGGCTTTTCGAAAAAGAAGCCGAACAGGTGGCCTTCCAACCTATGCCGGCTTCATTATTGAACCTTACCGCATCTTCAAAAGCACTGAGCTCAGCGGCGGCTTCCGGAGCCGCAACAGCATCGGCAGCGATCGTTATCCGAAACATCATTGCCGGTGTCGTGACGGCAGGCGTGATCGGTGGAGCCGGTTTCTTCGGATACCGGGCACTGTCCGGGAAAAAAGAGAAAACGCCGGAGACGACCCAAACCACGTTGACTTCACAAGTATCGGAAACGACGGACGGAACCTCGTTCGAACCCACGGATACGGATAAGGTCATCAACGTCCTGGGCATGACTCCGGATCAGCTCGATCTTACCGGAGGGTATGTGAGAAGCAGCACCTATCATGACTACAAAGACAATACTGACAAGGCCGGCCATCAGCAGTATTACGATTCTGACGGGCGGATGGTCTTGGATTGTGCTTTTAACGAGGATGACGTGGTCATTTATTCCCATTACTATGTCTATGACAAGAACGGACGGATCACCGTCGAGGAGCTCTGGGATGCAACGGATGATCCGCTCGGTACCCATAAAGAATATACCTATGGCGGCAAGGGTATCGAGCGCGTGGACATTGGTAATATAGGGAAAGAAGCGGAGAAATACCGTCTGTATGAGTACGATACGCAGGATCGTCTGATCAAAGAGACAGAATACATTGTCCGGCAGGGTAAATCTTTCTGGTTCTGTGACTACGAGTACGAAAATGACGGCGCGTACACAACGAAGGTCACCTCGTGGGATACGCTGAAGCAGCAGATGAAGCAGTCGGACGACTACTGCAGATACAGCGGAGACGGAAAACTTCTGGAGGAGTATAAGAGCTTCTGGAAAGAGCGCTATGTATACACCTACGATAGCGAGGGTACACTGACTCTTGTGGAGAAATACGATGGGTCGAAACTCAATAGTTCCACCACGTACGAATACGATGCAGCCGGCCGTCTGATCCGCGAAAAAGCAGTCTCGAAGAGCGGTGAACCTTTGTGGGATTATACCTATGAATACAAGGATCTGTAAATTCTGAAAAATTATTCAAATTCGCGTATCACCTGGCGTAGGATCTCGTAGTTCTATGTAATACAGTTCGTGAGATGGATAAAGGAAAGATCTCTATTGTATACTATCTTTAAGCGAAAAACACAGGAGGAGAAGAGAATGGGTTTTTTGGATAATTTCAAGGCAGCAATGCAAAGAGGCGCCGAGGCGGCCAATGCAAATATTGAGAGACAGCGCGCCGAGAAGGCAGCGGCAGAAAGCAGAATGGTACGCCGCGCCCAGCCGCAGGGCCGGCCGCAGGCACGTCCGCAGCAGGGACACACCCTTCCGGAAGGAGTTGTTGCAGTATCTCTGAATGATATGCAGATCGCTTTGGGAACCAATTCGAAGGGGCAGAATGTGATCATGTTTATTCATGGTACACTCCTGGCTAAGCCGATGGGCCAGACGACTCTGGATAAAGAAGCACAGAAAGCGGAAATCGGGCGTATCGCCCGGGAGACTCTCGAGAGGGAAATAATTCACCAGATCGAATCGATGGGTGATCTGAAATTCCTGATGATGTTTGCGAACAGAATGAACAGGGTCATCTGTGAGGAGATAAAAGCACACGGCTATGAAGCGGCCATGAAGATGCCGCTGGTGATCCGTCCGAACTGAAAGCCGGGGATGCATATCCTATTCCAGGCAATCATCTTAGCAATAAAGCCATAAGAATAAATAGAAGATGACATAAATGTCATCTTTTTTTTATTCCCCGTGATACTATAAACTCGAAAGCATGCGTGAGCCGGAGCGGCGTCCGGCTGTCAGAGGAGACGTATTTGAAAGGACGGAAAATGAGATGAAGAAGGAATGGAAAAGAAGAACGGTAGCAGTGCTTCTTACAGGGTCGGTGATCCTTGGAGGCTGCCGTGCCAGAAATACGAAGGAGAGTTCAACAGACACAGAGGAAGAGAGTACGGCCGAGCAGACTGAGCAGACCGAACAGACAGAAGCTCCTGTTCACGAGCCTGTGACACTGGCTATGCCGGATGAGACTTTTTTCAAGGCATTGCGGGACGAGCATGGTTTAGACGGTAACTACGGAGATCACTTTGTTATCGGAGAAAACGGCAAGTACAGACACGTGAGTTATGGTATGGCCGCGTCCCGTTCGATTTATACTTTGGTGGATGCTTCTCAGGCAGATATGTATATTGCTTTTCTGTTTTCCGAGGAAGGCTACAATTACATGAAATCCAAGGATGTTAATTATTCCCGGATGTCTCTTGATGATTATCGTCATGTAATGGAGAATAATTATCCGAGATACGATAAGATCCTGGACGACGATTATAACCTCGTGCAGATGCCTTTAGAAAGGGTCGCCATCACCGTAGAGCCGGAATTTGATATAGCGGGAATCGACTTGGATAAGTATATGGAAAGTGTGGAGGAAGGATTCCGTATTATGACTACGGATCCGGATCTGAAGACCAGGATCGAAGATGCGATCAATACGCCAACTATAGACGGGAACAGTATCCTTCAGGTGGTATTCCACTTAATGCTGGATAAAGATAAAAACATAGTTGTTTCTGTAGAACTGGAGTCGTTCAAGCAGGAAACGCTTTTAACCGTTCAAAATACGGTTTCTTTTGGCATGGATATCCAGAATACTATGTTGAGCGTACCTTATATTACGACACGTCAGGGCTTTGTAGAGGAACTGGTAGAGAATGACAAGATCTACATTCAGGAAGATATCTATCATTCCTATGAGTTTTTCGAAAGATTGGACGCATTCCACACGGAATACGGGACTAATGAACAGCAAGTACAGGAGATCCCCGATAACGAACTGATCTGTGTTGAATTCTCGGATACGTTCAAAACCAGATACTATTATTTTGGAGAAGGCAAATGGGCGTTCGAGCAGAAATTAATCGGGGATAAGAGGACTTTTGAAGTTTCGGATCAAGGTGTGAATAATAAGTATGCCGACGAGCTTTTGGCACGTATCGGCCTGAATCTGCTCAGTATTGACCTGCTTCGCGCAGAACCTATCACTTATGATATCTTCTCTTCATTCTATTCCAATCCGAAGCTCTCAAAAGAGTATAAGGATGCGAATGAACAGAGAGTGTCGTTTTATTCCTATGATGACGATACCTGGGATTTCTACGTCCTTCGTAACGGGGAGGATTTCCAGTATTGTGAAAAGAATACTTTAGGGTGGACCAATAACTATACCGGCATGCAGGAAGATACATATTACGATTTCTATGAATATATACAATCCGGCAATGAGAAGTATTCTAATCGTTCCTCGGTCAGCAAAGACTATCAGGTAACATCTGCATTTGGCGGTAAGGGAAGCACGTATCTGCTCATGCAGGATCCGGATGAGAAATTCTCATTTGAATATGGTTTCACGGCTAAGGACGGAGAGGAGAGCATTTCCTGTGAGGTCTATAAATCAGAGAATTGCAGAATGACTTTGCTTCTCGATGAGAAGGGTATGCCGTTTGCAGGATGGACATGGTTTGAAAAGACACCAGAGATGGGAAAGATGAATACACATTTATACAAACAGGGGCTGACGATCATGCCTTCGATCTCAACGAAGAAATCGGATACGGATCTGAGCCAGGTTCTGGATAAAATCAAGCAGGCTCCGAACGGCGAAAAAAAGGATATAGTCGGAGTTGATAAACCTGTAGAGGAACTTCTCCATGATTGGCAGAAGGAAATGAATCTTCCGGATCTGACTGCGCAGGCCGTCAAGGGAAAAGGATACCAGAACTCCCAGGTTGTGCAGGATTTTATGGATCTTCTTGATCAGCATAATGATTTCATGGCTGATTTCTGGACCTGGGATGATTACTGGTGTGAACACACGAAGGTAACTACGAAGGAGGACGATTTTGTCTATGCCAGTACTGCGTATGATTACGATAGTGTCGTAAGAGACCTTGGAAATAGCGATACGGTATGGAAAACAACAGGTTATGAGTTGGGTAAGAAAGACTCGGATTATCTTGGTGACCCGGGAAAGAACGATTATTTCTGGCAGACCGTCGGGCATGGGCCGGTCGGTTGGCCAAAAGCACTGACGCCAAGCAGTAAAAGCAAGTTTATTGCGGCCTATGATGCTACGATCGACGGAGAGGACTTTATTGTTGAAGAATGGGAATGGATGTCCATACAAAGAAGTCAGAAAACCTTCGGTGATAGAATGCAGATAATCTATTTCTGTAAGGATGGGAAGGTCGTCGGATTCACGGAACGGAAGGATGACGAGATTTCCACCACTTATCTTATGGAATTCAAAGAAGGAACAGATGAAGAGCTGTTCAAGCTTGAAGCAACTGTCACAAACTGATCCTTCAGGCGAAGAAGACCGTGTTCTTTCTTAGAACATGGTCTTACTTGGAGGAAAACAGACCTGAGATACGGCCATACGCGATAATGTTCCCTGTATTTCCGTCATCGTCTGTATCCAGTGCCGTAAGGAAATTAGGAAGCTTCATGTTCCTGCTGTTGAGTGCGCCTTTTACTTTGGCAAGCGGATTTTTGAGCGCGATGACATAGATCTCATAGTTATGTGTCGAGCCGGCCGGCGGATAGGGACCGACATAATCATTTCCCCCGAATCCCTGGGCAAGTTTCGTCTCTGTGATACCGTTCTGCTTCCAGTGCAGCCAGTAATTCGCGTCAGTATCTACCATGTAGATGACGTAGACAGCGGCACCTTCGACCGGATCCCAGGAAAGTGCGGGAGACAGATCCTGCCCCGGGGCTTCATGTCCGCAGATCCTCGCCCAGCTGCCGTTTTCAAGATCATCAGAAGAGAGTGTAAACATCGGATACCCTTTTAGTAAACTTGTCTCCTCGTCAAGACTTGTTGTTTCTGCCTGGGTATCCGAAGTGCTCTCGGATGTCGTGGTCGTATTTTCCGAAGATGCTTCGGTGGTCGTTTCGGCCGGCCCGTCAGTCGGCGTTTCCAAGACCGAGCTGCTGGCTTCTGTTTTTTCACTTTTACATCCAAACAGGGTGAGCGAAAGGGCGATACATAAAACGGCACTGATCATCTTTTTCATGGTAATAATTTAACTCCTGTATCATTTTTCATAACAATTCTACCATAATGTATTTGATATTTGTGTTTCTGTGTTTACAGCGATTTTGTTCTGTGCTATCCTCTCGGTATGAGTTTGTTCTACAATTTGAAATTCGGGGGGATTTTGACGAAGGGATAATCTTAGTTTGATTACGGGGAGATTTGTCCGGTTCAAGATCTGAACCGTTTTTTATACTCTTACGATGTTCCTGAGCGTCTTGCACGTGGCAGGAGCTTTTTTTATCCCGGAAAAGATAGTTGGAGGTTTGATCTGATGACTCGGAACGTAAAATACTTATATCGTTTTCTGGCGATGATCCTGATATTTCTTATGGTACTGAGCACTCCCTGTGCAGTACAGAATATAAGCGCGGATACCCACCTGGAAGCAACGATTACCCGAAGGGTGGAGCTGTATGGAGACCTTGGTGTGGAATACCATGTCAAACTGAATCAGAGTATCACACTCACCGATGTTTCCCTTAAGATCCAACGCCAGAAGTTTTCCGGATCCGGTAGCGCTTTTACCTGGGAGACGGTGGAACTGAAAGATTACAGCATCGAGAACGGTGAGTATATTTTCCGTTATTACGGTCTATCTCCGGTAGAGATGCCCAATCTTGTCCGGGCTGTTTTCAGTGGTAAATCAGGATCCCGGAATTTTGTTTCCGATCAGGATGAATTCTCTCTTCGTACATACTGCCAGGACCTTCTTTCGAAGTATGCCGGAAGTACGGCCCAGAAAGATAAGGAACTTTGCACGCTTCTTGCGGATCTTCTAAACTACGGCGCGGCAACGCAGAAGTACTATAACATCAACACTACGGACCTGGCCAATGCGAAGCTGACGGATGCACAGAAGGCACTGGCATCGAAACTGCCCACCTCTTTCACTTCCTGTTACGCGTTTACGCAGCGTTCAGGAAGTACGTGCACCATCGACCATTTTGAGATGGAAGACGCACCTACGACATATCTTTCCGCGTATCTTCGTTTTACATCTAACACGGACAACAATACTTTCCTGCAGATGACTTATACTTCCGCAAAAGGAGAGAAGAAGACGGTGAAAGTGCCTTTCTCCGAATTTGTCTACGACAGCACGGCTAAGCTTTATAAGGTGCCGCTCCAGCAGGTCAAGGCTCCGGACTACCAGTCGGCGCTGACAGTGACTGTGAAGAAGAACAGTACAGCCATAAGCGGTACCTATACGTACAGTGTCGAAAGCTATGTAAAAGCACTGGTGGATGCAGCCGGTAATTCCTACGATGAGGCTGGCTGGCTCTATGTGCAGAATCTTATGGCTTTTGCAGCTTCTTCCAGAAAATACTTTGGCGGATCGGGAAGCGGGAATACGCCTACACCTACGAAGAAGGCTACGCTGACTCCGACAAAGAAACCGACAAATTCTCCGACGCCGACGAAGAAGCCGACAAATACACCGACACCGACACCTTTCAGCGGATCGTATGTAACGTATAAGCAGTTTGGTGCCAAAGGTGATGGTAAGACAGACGATTATCAGGCGATCGTGAAAACGCATGCCTATGCGAATGAACACAACCTTCCGGTCAAGGCAGATCCGGGTGCGACTTACTATATCCATGATATGGATGTGAACAATAAAAAAGGCGCCCTGATCATGACGGATACGGACTGGGGCGATGCAAAATTCATCATTGATGATGAATCGATCTCCCTTTCTCAGGATGAGTGTTTCCTGTTTACAGTCGAGCCCAGCCGGGCATATGGAGATTTGAAAAAATCGGGTACCTACCTGGGAATGGATCCAAGGATCACGAATCTTCCATTCGGTACAGTTGCAGATTCTACAGCTCAGAATCTGTTGAACAAAACATTCTCGAAGGACACGACACAATTCCAGCTTCCGGTGGTGAATGGCGTTCAGCAGAAGTTTGCCTACAAGGCTCTCTATATTCTGGAAACCACCTCAGTGAACAGATGGGGCCGTAACGGATCTGGCAGTGGTGCATCAGGACAATCCAAACTACAGTCGGATGTCATTGTCGTGGATGAGAACGGTAAGATCGATGATCTGTCTCCGGTTCAGTGGGACTGGTTCGATATCAGCCGTATCTCCGTATATCCGATCGATGAGCAGCTGCTTACTGTACAGGGCGGTACTTTCACTACGATCGTAAGTGCCCATAAGGTTACGGAAGGGTACATATACAGAGGTATGCTGATCATGCGTTCCAATGTTCTGATAAAGAACGTGAAGCATTACCTGCAGGGAGAAGAGAAGCAGTTTGACGGAAAAAACAGTTACTACGTTCAATATAAGAAAGATAACAATGGAAACATCGTTAAAGATGAAAATGGAAACCCGATAATCGTGAAGGAAGAGATCCATGCTAAATTCGGTTCACCGTACCATGCTTTCTTCGAGCTGAGAAACTGCATGAACGTGACACTGCTGGATTGTGTTTTCTCCAATCACCTGCAGGTGTATAACAAAGGAAACGAAACCGATTCCACCTCTCCTTATGATTACTATGCAGAGTATTGTGTGAATATCACGATCGACGGCTGTACCTGCGCCCAGACGAACTGGTATACTGTGGAATACTATAAAGGCCTGTACGGAATCGATAATTTCCCGAAGATCCCGCTTCCTAAAGATGAAGACGGAATCATGGACAGGCAGAGATGGGGAACGACGGGAACAAATTACGTCAAGAACCTTAACCTATACAATTCGAGCATTAACCGCATCGATGCACATAAGGGCACATATAATCTGACGGTCAAGAACTCTGTTCTTGGTCACAAGGGTATTGCAGCCGTTGGTTTCGGAGTGATGCTGATCGAGGATTCGATTATACGCTCAGACCACTTTATTAATCTGCGTGTCGATTTCGGATGCGCATGGTATGGTGATGTGATCGTCAGAAATTGCACATGGAAACTGGGTAAAAACTATGCTCCGAGATTCTTCAATGTGGGTTACCAGCCGAATCCCAAATATCCGTACGGCTATGACATTATCGAAGAAAACGGCATACCTTATTACAGCAGCCTGCCCACGAATGTCTATATCAACGGGCTGACTCTGGATGCAAGTGAAGTGGAATCGACATCTTTGTATAACACGTCCGGACTCCAGATGTTTACTTCACCGATCTACGGCTTAGGAAATACAACGGTCGACGATAATTACCTGAAAAACCGTACAGCGTATCCATGCCCGCTCCGGTTCCCTAAACTTATCAGCCTCAAAAACTTTGTATTGATTAAGAATCCGATACATGAAAGAGTGGCTTTTACGAAGGTTTCACTCATCAATCCTACTTCCAACCACGTGGAGTATTTCTTCAAGGATACAGTATTTGATTTTGATATCGATAAGGATCTGACAGTTAAGATCGCGGGTTAAGATCTGTTCTTCCGGCGCCGGAAATACAAAGGAAAAATCAGGCATGCTTTTATTCGTGATAGAATAGAAGCATGCCATATAGTGAACTGATCAAAAACTTCGATACGATCCGGGATTACATGCGCGACTTTTATCTTTACGGATTTAAGAGCCGCGGCGAGTACGACCGCAAAAGCACCCGCTCTTACGATGACTCCAGAAGGCGCATCGAGAGCTGGCTTTCTGACTCCATGTCCTTCCGGAACACGGCAGACGGCAAGACCGTTTTTCTTTCCATAGACAGCCGCGCCGAGGGGCCGAATCCTTTCTTTAAGGCATGGAGAAGCAGAAGCTTCACAGATGGGGACATTACCCTGCATTTCTTCCTGTTCGACATTCTTTCGGAAGAACGGGAGTGCACGCTTAAGGAGATCATGGAATGCATCGATTCCTATCTGGAAGGGTTTTCGGATACGAAGGTCTTCGACCAGTCTACAGTGCGAAAGAAGCTTACCGAGTATGAAAAAGAAGGACTTATTACTTCCAGAAAAGAAGGACGGCTTGTGTATTACCGCTGCGCGGAAAAGACAGCCCTTCCTTCTGAAGACCTTCTCCGGTTTTTTGCCGAGACCGCGCCCTGCGGCGTGATCGGTTCTTTTCTCGAAGATAAAAGACCGGTCAAGGAGCCCATATTCCGTTTTAAGCATCACTATCTGACAGGGACCATCGACAGTGAAGTGCTCTGCGGGATCTTTCTTGCCATGCAGGAAAAAAGAGCGATCCATGTGGAGCTCTACAGCAGGAAGAAAGAGACGCGAACATCGGACACCCTGATCCCGCTGAAGGTCAAGATCAGCACGCAGTCGGGACGCCAGCACCTCATCGGATTCTCGCTCAAAAACGAAGCATACCGTTCTGTACGGATCGATCAGATCACGGAACTCTCGATGTGTGAGAAGGTCGAATATTACGATGCCGCAAGAGAGAAACTGGCGCATCAGGAAGAGCATCTTTGGGGGGCAAGCATCGGCCCACGGCTCGAGCATGTGGCGTTTACCATCGCATACGGAAAATACGAGCAGCATATTCCTGACCGCCTCCTGCGCGAGAAGCGCTGCGGCACGGTCACTAAGCTTCAGGAAGGACGCATCCGGTTTGAGGCGGATGTTTTCGATTCCTCAGAAATGGTGCCCTGGATCCGGACCTTTATCGGACGGATCGAGGACGTGTGCTTTTCGAACAAAAAAGTAGAAGAGCGTTTCCTTTCGGATATCCGGAAGATGGCGGAAGTGTACGGCCTTGAAGAAGGAGGTGCAGACGATGCTGTTCAGTGAGCTTTACGGAGCCTACTATAACTGCATGGCAGACATCCTTCGGATCGCTGTCGGTCACGCGCCATCCCAAGAAGAGATCCGGAGCGTGATCGAGGCCAAAGGCTTTGCCGAGAGCGGGATCCACATTACCCGTGCGCTTTTGAAAGAGGAATATAAACTGATCCGGAAAGATGGCTCGACGCCGATTCAAAAAGCACCGGAAATGCCGCTTACGGATCTTGAGAAACGCTGGCTCAAGGCGATCACCTTAGACCCCCGCTTTGCCCTTTTCGGGGAGACTATCGGGGGACTGGAAGACGTGACGCCGCTTTTTAAGCCGGAGGATATCGATGTCTTCGATAAATACGGAGATGGCGATCCGTATGAAGATCCCGAATATAAGGCAAGCTTTTCCATGGTGCTTCAGGCAGTCCGGGAGAGGAAGAACCTGGATATTTCCACGGTTTCCGGGCAGGGACGTCTGAGCCGGATCCTTTTCCGGCCGGATTTCATCGAGTATTCCGAAAAGGACGATAAATTCCGCGCCATCGGCATCCAGCTCGGGAAGGGGCCGAGGACTGTCAACATCCAGCGCATCCGCTCGATCTCTTTCTGCGACACGGTAATTGAAGGACCAATCCAGAAATACCAGAGCGAAAGAGAAGTGGTCTTCGAACTTCTCGATATCAGGAATGCCCTTGAGCGTGTCATGCTGCACTTTGCCCACTTTGAAAAAGAAACCGAGCATCTTTCCGGGAAGAAGTACCGTGTGCGTCTCCGCTATGACAAAGACGACGAAACGGAGCTTCTGATCCGGCTTCTTTCTTTCGGTCCGATGATCCATGTTACCGGGCCGGAGGACTTCGTGTCTCTTCTGAAAGACCGTATCCGGAGACAATTTGATCTGCTTCAAAAATGAGACCGCAGCTTTTTTTCCGTGATTAAAAATCCATATCTCAGTATCATGAACGTGTAAACAACGAAGGACGGCTGTAAGCGGTTGTTTCGAGATGGCAACGCGGTGCAGGAAGGTTCCCCGGACTGTATACCGGCCGGCTTACGATGGATACACGGTTAAAGAATTGGCTCAAAACCAGTTTGATGAGGTTCGAATCCTTTTTGTTTTAGATCCTGTAAAGATCACCTACTAAAAAGGAGCCCGCCCCACGCCGGCACCACAGGTACTTCTGATGAAGAGAAAAGATCTTCGGATCTGCTCTGTTTCTGAAGAAAGGGACCTCCCGGGAAAGGCAGTAACCGTCGGAGCCTCTGTCCGGTAACGGATACCGCGTGTTGTGCTCCCGAAAGCCAGAGCCCTGTGCTTCCGCTTTCCGGAGACGGGCGCTCAAGATACCGGCCGCACCGCTCGGATACGGGAACGGCTTCTAACCTGATTATTAACTCTTAGGAGGAAAGATATATGAAAACAATGGTAATCAACGAAAAACAGACAGCACTGCAGTTCAAAAACGGTAAGTTCGTCCGTGTTCTGGAAGCAGGCAGATACATGGTCTCCGGAAGATCTGATGTGGAGGTCTTCGATGCCCGCGGAGAACTGGTATCCAAATATATAGACATTCGTGTTCTTCTGGCGATGAAAGACGTTGCCGATGCCGTAGACGTGGTCGACGTCAAGGAGTATGAACTGGGGATGCGTTATGTGGACGGCATTTTCGCCAACATGATCAAACCGGGAAAGCACGCCTATTTTAAGAAGGCCGGAAAAAACGAATTCCAGGTTTTCCCGATGTCTGCTGAGGTGAAGGATGACTTCCCGAAGTATCTGTTTGCGTCCATTCCGGATATCTTTTACAGCAAGTATGTCGTAGAGCCGAACACGAATGCGATCCTGTATATCGACGGGAAAATGACCCGCGTACTGGAGCCGGGAACACACTATTTCTGGCGCACCAATGAGAAGGTAACGGTTCAGATGGTGGATATGCGTATGTGCGCGATGGTCATCCAGGGCCAGGAGATCCTGACAGCGGATAAAGTTCCGCTTCGGATCAACTTTGCGCTGAACTATAAGATCGTGGATGCGGCAGGTCTTTTCCGTGAGGTCAAAGATCCGGACGAACAGATGCGCCAGATCGCGCAGATGGCGCTGCGTGAGGAGATCGGCCGCCAGAAGCTGGACGACATTCTGGAGAACAAAGACGGGATCACCGCATATGTTTTCGAGAAGATGAAGACCAGATGCAAAGACTTCTACATCGACATCGTAGATGCCGGCGTGAGAGACATCATTCTGCCGGGTGCAGTGAGAGATATTCTTTCCACTGTCCTGATCGCAGAGAAAAAAGCACAGGCCAATGTCATCACGAGAAGGGAGGAAGTGGCGTCGACCCGCTCCCTGCTGAATACCGCGAAACTGATGGAAGAGAACCCGACGCTGTATAAGCTGAAGGAACTGGAATATGTGGAGCGTATCTGCGAAAATGTAGGTAACATCAATATCGGCGGGGGTGACATCCTGTCTGAACTGACAAAGATCCTGGGGAACAAAGTGTCCTGAGGACGAACACCCCCGCCGGGTGGCGGGGGCAAAGGAGAGATAGAAATGTTTGAAATTAATGGAAAATACGGGACGGCTCTCTGCTACGCCAAAGTGTGTGAAGACGAAGCCGTTGAACAGATCAGAACGATGCTGGACATGCCTTTCACGGAAGGTGCAAAAGTCCGCATCATGCCCGACGTCCATGCTGGCACGGGCTGCACGATCGGTACGACGATGACGGTCGTGGACAAGGTCGTGCCGAATGTGGTGGGCGTGGATATCGGATGTGGCATGTACACGGTAAAACTGGATACCAGGGACATCGATTTTGCGCGCTTTGACGAAGTGTGTCATTCTATCCCGTCCGGCATGGATGTATGGGAAGGGAAGAAAGAGGATTTTGACCTTACGGGACTGACATGTTTCCGTGAACTGAAGGATACCAAGAGACTGGTCCGTTCTCTCGGGACGCTGGGTGGCGGAAATCACTTCATCGAGATCGACAGAGCGGAGGACGGCACACTCTATCTGGTGATCCATTCGGGATCCCGTAACCTGGGTAAGCAGGTGGCGGAATACCATCAGAAGATGGCGGTGGATCTGCAAAGCGGAAAAGAAGAATACTTCAATAAGCGTGACGAGATCATCCGAACTTTCAAGGAACAGGGCAGACGTTCGGAGATCGAAGCGGAACTGAAGAAGCTTTCTGCGCAGTATGAAAAGAAAGCCTGCCTGATCCCCGAAGATCTTTGCTGGCTGTACGGTTCTTTTCTCGAAGATTATCTGCACGATGTGAAGATCTGCCAAGCTTTTGCCAGAAGAAACCGTGAGCTGATGGCGGAGATCATCCTGGAGAGCTACGGCGTGAAAGCGGTGGAAGCTTTTCACACGGTGCATAACTACATCGATACAGACGAGATGATCCTGAGAAAGGGCGCCATCGCCGCGCACGAAGGAGAGAAGGTCCTGATCCCGATCAACATGCGTGACGGCGCCATCCTCGCGTACGGGAAGGGCAATCCCGAATGGAACTTCTCCGCGCCGCACGGAGCCGGAAGGATCATGTCCCGATCCAAGGCCAGAGCGACAGTGCTTCTTGAAGATTTCCAGAAGGCTATGGAAGGCATCTACACCACCTCCGTCAGTGAATCGACCATCGATGAATCGCCTATGGCGTATAAATCCCTGGAAGATATTATTGACGTGGTGAGGGGATCTGTAGATATAATTGAAGTGATCAAGCCTGTATATAACTTCAAGGCATCCTAAATAATCAGGAGAAGATAGCCATGCGAAAACAATTACTCGGATTTTTCAGCGGATTTCCGGATCATCATTTCCCGGAGGAGATCGCAGCAAGATTAAGAGAAGAGATCCCGGAGAGGAAGAGTCTGGTATTTGTCAGCGCCTGGCCATCAGAGCATAAAAGAAATGACGAAGATTCAGACGGCATGCACGAGATGTTCGTGGAGAAAAACATGCCGTTTGAAGAGAACTCTGTCATCGATGACCGCACTTCACCAGAGGACGCGCTGCGGCTTATCGGGGAAGCCTCCTGCATTTTTCTGATGGGCGGAAATGCCACGGCAGAGATGGCTCTCATGAAAGAAAAGGGCATCTGCGATGCCATCGCGGACAGCTCCGCCGTGATCCTGGGCGTCAGTGCCGGTTCCATGAATATGGGTAAGACAACGGTGGATATCTGGGAATCCATGACGCCCTACGAGGGCCTGGGACTTGCTAATATCACGATCATTTCGCATTACGATACGGCGGACGAAGCGCGTCTTTCCAAGATCCTGGAAGTGTCGAAGATCCATCCTGTCTGCGCCATGGATGACCTGTCAGCGATCTTCGTAAAAGAGGGAAGGATCCGAACAGTCGGTACGATCCATTATGTGGATAAGGAAACGACAACGCTTCTTACGGAAGAGATCGTAAAGGAAATGGAACAGGAAGAATTCAGAAAAGTCTTCGACATCATTCCCGAGCAGTTTGATAAATACCGTCCGACCTATAGTCAGGAATTATTCGATAGTCTCATCGGCTATGCGCAGCTCGGACCGGGCAAGAAGGTCCTGGAACTGGGACCGGGAACAGGCCAGGCTACTGCTCCGGTCCTTCGTACGGGATGCGATTACCACGCCATCGAACTGGGTGAACATCTGTATCGGAAAATGAAGGAAAAGTACGGGAAGCTTTCGAATTTTAACATTGTTAATGATGACTATATTACCCATGATTTCGGTGAAGAGAAGTTCGATCTGATCTATTCCGCGGCGACGATCCAGTGGATCCCCGAAGAGGTGGCTTTCGGAAAGACGTTTTCCCTTCTGAAACCGGGCGGCGTGCTGGCCATGATGCTCACTGCCTCAGAATACAAGAGCAGCAACGAAGTGCTTTTTGAGAAGATCCAGGCGCTCTACGATAAATACTTCAAACCGGACATCCCGTATACCCATGGGGGCTTCCGCTATACGGCCGCGCCGGAGTATGGCTTCACGGAAGTGGAGCGGCGCCTGTTCTATGGCAGAAGAACTTACACGGCGGATGAGTATGTGGGATATAATGGAACTCACTGTAACCATATCGTGCTCCCGAAAGAGACGAAGGATCTTTTCTTCCGGGGACTGCATGACGCGGTTATGGAAGAAGGAAACAAGATCGTCTTTAACGACACCTATGTGCTGTATCTGACGAAGAAACCCGATTGAGACACACCTGCGCGGACGGGGAGAGAGGACATATGAATTTTGACGCGTTTACAAAAGACATCACGGAGAACGGCTGGAATGTATTCGGTACCGAGGTGTACGAAGACGGAAAACTGACGCACAGTTTCGGCGACACAGAAGGGCTGCATGAGCTCTTCTCGGCAACGAAGACCATCGTGTCTGTTGCAGTGGGCATTGCCTACGATGAAGGAAAGATCGACTTCGAGAGGTCTATACTGGACTATCTTCCGAAGGCCTATGTTGAGAGAATGCAGGAAGCGCAGAAAAGTGCCTGGCAAAAGATCACGGTTCGAAGACTTCTGACGATGTCTGTACCGGGGCTTCCTTTCCGGGCTGAAGGTGACGATTATCTGGAATTCACTCTTTCCTACCTGATCGAAGAGCCGGAAACCGCAACCTTCAACTACAGCAATATCTGCACATATCTGATATGTGTAGCACTCACGGAGATCTTTTCGGAAGACCTCGGCAAGGTCATCGAGAAGCGGATCTTCGCACCTCTTCAGATCACAAACTTCGAGTATGGCCGTTCCCCGGAAGGATATTTCTATGGCGCATCCAATATGAAACTGTCAGTACACGATCTGAGCAAGATCGGACTTCTGCTTTATCACGGCGGCATTTATGACGGAAAGCGCATCGTCTCCGAGGAGTATTGCAACATGGCGACCTCCGTCCAACAGATGAACAGAGAAGGCGGATACGGCTTCTTCATCTGGAAGTATAAAGACGGCTTCAGCATTAACGGTAAATGCATGCAGAAGTGCTATGTGCTGCCGAAAAAGAAGCTCGTACTTAGCTATCTTTCTCATATTGAGGAGGATTCCCACGATCTTCGTGAGAGCGCGGAGAAAAACATTCTCGGAGAATAATGCGGAATCTGAAGAGATGATTCCTGTAGCATAATCGTATGCGCCGGAATTAGAGAAAAGGCTTTACTGGTTTCCTGCTTTTTTTCGTTTTTTCCTTTTGCCAAGAATGTTTTTTGCAGTGAATACTATCGCACAGATTACTGCGAATAATATGATTATAGATATCGGGCTGAAGATTTCCGGAATTTTGGTTACAGGACCGAATTCTTGCTCGATTTCATCTCTTGTTATTTGATGATCATCCACATATGAGCGGCTAAATGTTGCTACTATCTTATGATCTTTATATACATATGCTGTCACAACTGTTCCTGTTCCAAATTCGGGTTTTACGACAGTTATATCATCTGCTTCGATCGCAGTTTTATATGTTTCCCCATTGCAGGGTGTAACATACAGCTTTCCCAATCTTATTTCCAGTGTTGTATCGGCAACATACTTTACAAGAAAGGTATTTCCAGAGCATGCACTGATAAAAACGATCAGTATGCACATAATGAGCATGACGAACTTTCTTATCATCGTTTTCCTCCTTAGATTGCATCGTATGGTATGGTTACATCTTTATACATCAGACCGTCATTAGTTCCCATAACGTTAATGACTGAGACGGATATTTTCACGTTGTCAGGCATTTCATAAATGCAGATCGTAATATTCGCTGCTTCCTTCCCGGTTTTGTATCCGTTCGAGTTTACAGATGCAAGTACTGCTTTTGACATGTCCTTATTCTCTAAAATGATCTGCCAGCCTTTTTTATAGCATTTCACCAGGGCTTCTTTATCCAGTATGGGATCATAGTCCATGCAACCGTTTTCTTCGTCATACGACCTGTTCGGGTGATAATCGAAATCGATCCAGACGCGTTCTGCCGGTCTATCCAGCAAACGGAAGGTATTCGGATCATAGTATTGGCTGTTATAATGGCCATCCAGTATGTTTTGGGCATATTCCCGGTATCCTGTTTTCTCGTATTTCTTATAATCCTCAACTGTTCCTGTGGGAAGAGAAGGTGGCCGGGTTGCCGTTGCTGCTCTCTCACTATATTCTTCCTGAATCGATTCGAACGTATCCTCCCTCAGACGATATTCAAGCTGTAGCAGTTCGTGATCATTGTACATTTCTTCTTCGTATGCTTGAAAAGAACCGTCATGGAGTAATACCAGGGCATGTACATATGTATATGCAGGTTCTTTTGGCAACTGCTTTAGGATCAATTCATCAGGCAGCATGTCGAGTTCTCCTATCGATGATTCATCATCGGTTCTGAAAAACTGACATCCACTTATAGAAAAAAGGGATATGAATGCCATAAGAATGGCAAGCATTCTTCTTAGGATCTGTTTCATATAGTTCACACTTTCTAAGTTTTAGAGGAATCTTTATTGCCTTCTAAAAGCAATTATTTCCGGTTCCAGGAGATCTTATATCCGTATTCGCCGTTTCCCGGTAATATGGTCAGAAAATCGCCGCTTACGTAGCCTTTTAACGTAAAGTCGTTATGGAGATTTGAAGCCGGATCGGTCTTCTCAAGCTCAAGGAAGCATCCCATGCTGTTGAGGCGAGCGAGTTCAGTCTCGATCTCATTTCGGATATCTTCTTTGTCCAGGAAAGTACTGATCCGTATTGTGACGGAGTAATACGTATCGACGGATTCGCTGAATACTTTCGCATTTAAATACTCCGGCATCAGAATCTGGCCGGGAGTAACATCCAAGTAATCCGAAAGCGTTCCACTGCCGTCCGGGCAGAAGAGAACATCGTCTTCAGATGGCGGCATCGGAGGGATCCCGGTTGTTGTCACATCTGTCTGTTCCGGTGTAGTGGTTGTATCCGTTTCAGAGGGAGTGGTACTTGGTTCGGTATAAGGTATAGTTGTCGTGAAACGGGGTGCAGTTGTTGTAATGTCTGAACCGCCACCGAAGTTATCGATCAGATGTGAGATGCCGAAAATGGCAAGAGCTGCAGCGCAGATACCTGCCGCGACCCCGATATAGAGTGTGAAGTTGACATGTCTTCTGACAGGCTGTGGACGGACTTCGGTCTTCAGGATCAGATCGTCGTCCACTTCCGACATGATGGTGAGCAGATCTTTACCGTTCATAGTACGCCTTCTTTCTCCAGATATGCTTTGAGATCGTTTCTCATTCGCATCAGTGTCATTCTTACTGTACTTTCCTTATATCCGTACCGCGCGGCAATGGATGCTGCGGTTTCCAGATAGAAGTATCTGCGCATGAAGAACGTACACTTTTCTTCGGATTGTTCGTGAAGGAAACGGCTGATGGTCTCTCCCAGTAGTTTGGCTTCCAGTTCTTTTTCCACGGAAAGGGACGAAGGGATACACTGTTCCATCTCGTCTGTCAGTTCCTGGATATACGCCTTTCTTTTCAGACGGTTGTCACTCACACACCGGTTGATGGAGAGTGCGCGGATGATCCGTGTCAGAAACGGCATCAGATAGCTTCGGGGTTCATGTGGCGGAATGCGGTTCCATGCCTCAAGATAGGTATCGTTCTCGCATTCCTCCGATGTCTCGCGATTGGAAGTGATCCCGTAGGATATATTCCGAAGTCTGGCGCCATATTTCACGGATGTATTGTAGATCGCTACTTCGTCCCGCCGAAGGAAAAGATCTACGATGGAAGAATCATCCATTTTTCTGTACGCTCCTTTCTGTTTTTTATTTCCTTCACCCTTGTAATCAACAAAAAGAGGACGAACGTCACAGGAAATAGAAAAATATTTTCGGAATGCGGATCACCTGCATCTGCTATGTCTGCTTTTTCTCTGTGAAACACCAATGTGTTTTCATGAATTTATTATACATGTCTTTCGAGGGAGTCGCGAAGTTCCTGTTCCGCTTTCTTCAGATCTTCCTGCTCACTTTCTTCGATCTGCCCGACGTAAGTAAAGGAAAGAGGATGGTTGACCTGTAGAGGATAGGTCTCTATTCTTTCTCCGTCATAGTACATAGACAGGATCGTACCGAATTTTGCCTTCTCCAGAACTTCCGGCTTGAACCAGTCTTTCGAAAGCAGAACCGGGCTTGTGTAATCCGGTTTTCCTTCTTTCATAAAGACGGCATAGACACGACTTTTCTCTTGAAAAAGAACGACGATCTGATTCTTGTAGGCCACTCCATCCGAAACAGGATCCGACACTTTGTATTGTTTATAAGATGCTTCTAGGTGGAGCGCTTTGCTGATGTCATTCCGGCCGGTTTCTTTTTTGATCATTTCGATTACACTATCCAGACTGGTATATCCATCTTCGCTGAAAGAAGAGAAATCGATTTTTTCGGAGCCGGGAACAAACGAGCACGGAGAATTATGGACTCTGTCGATACCCTTCTCATTGAGCAGATAGAATGATCGGGTGAGGCTCTCCTCTCCCGTAGAATCGACGACCGTAACCAGATAGATGTAGTAAATCGAACTTCCGTAGGAGTCAAGTCTGTCTTCGAAGAAACAGTATCCTATATATTGGTACTCGGAAGCTCCGATTATCCGGGTGCCATTCAGATCAGATCTGATCTCATTATTATTCTTGTCTGAATACCACTCATTATTGTACTCTTCCAAATAGTATTCAAAATCCCATTCTGCTTCACTCCGAAGCGAGGCAATTCTTGCGGAAAGGCTATATTTATCTGTTCCTATAGAAGAATAGATCGTTCCGGATGTTGGTGTATCTAATATCAGGCAATCGCAGGCACATTGACCTATCCCGAAATTACAGATGAGAAGAAGACATAGCGAACGAAGAAAAAGCTTTCTTCCGTGTGATGATTTCATAAAACATACCTCCTGTTAAGCACTTCGCTGATAGAAACGAAGGAAGCGAAAATATATCCTTTAACCTTGTAATCAACAAAAAGATGATGAACGTCACAGGAAACAGGAAATTTTTTTTCGGAATGCGGATCACTTTCGGAAAAACAGATGATGGGAATTCATAGTGTGAAATCGTGCATAATTGATCCGTTCCTGATAAACTGGTACATATAGATAAAGGACCAGGACATATCGTCCTGGAAAAGTAAGGTATTTTGGGGTGTTAGGAGGGATGAGTGCATGAGAAAAAAGTGGTTGGTTTCTATTGGAGGATTGGCGCTGGCTATTCCAATGACCGTGGCGTTATCTTCATTTGGAAGGGTACGTGCGGATGAGGCACAAGACGTCTCTGTAGCTATCGATGCGAAGAATTTTCCAGATGAGGAATTTCGGGAAATTGTTTCCGGCTTCGATCAGGACGGTGACAAGGTATTATCTGCCAAAGAAATCAAAGCTGTCCGGAGGATCGAGATTTCAGAATCCGAGATCCGGGACATGACAGGAGTCGAGTACTTTACGGAATTGACGATACTGACTTGTACGAATTCAAAAATCTCATCCATTGATGTAAGTAAGAATACTAAACTCGTCGAATTTATGTGCTCATTCAATGAACTGAAAGAACTGGATGTATCCAACAATCCGGATCTCGAAGTATTCTGGTGTGATAATAACGAGCTTCGCACATTGGATCTGAGCAAGAATACAAACCTTCTTGTACTGGGATGTGGGGGGAATAAACTTACCGAACTCGATCTGTCGAAGAACCAAGAGATACGGGCGCTGCATTGCGGTTTTAATGCGCTGAAAGACCTTGATTTTACATATAATCCGCTGATTTCCATTATCAAATGTGAAGGAAATCAGTTGACGTCTCTGGATGTCAGTTTCCTAAAAGAGTTAACTAATCTGGGTGCGGATTACAACCGGCTTACCAAGATTAAACTTGGAGAACAAGGGCACTTGGATACCCTGTTACTGAATGGAAATGATCTGAATGTGGTGGATATCCGTCAATGTCCGGTATTACTGGAGGAATTAGATCGATATGGGGTCCGTAATGATGAATCAAACGGGTTCTTCTTCTCAAGTATTCCTATTGGATTAGGCGGGAATGGATACAACGGAAAGGAATGGCTTGATTCCGATAGATTAGAGGATCAGATCGACCCGCCAATTGAATTTGATTCCATTATGTTTTTTTCCATAGATTACGAGACAAATCTTCTTGGCTTCGATATTCCGGAACTGCCGGATCATCCGAGACCACCGATCGAAGAGGAAGACCCGACACCGACGCCTACACCTACTCCTACAAATACCCCGACACCAACCGCGACACCTACACCAACCGTGACGCCGACACCTACAAACACCCCTACTCCGGTTCCCGACCAGCCGACTCCGACACCGGAGCCGGGTGAAGAACCGTCCATCGCCGACTTTGTTGAGCGTCTCTATACGATCGCGCTCAACCGTCCGTCCGAGCCGAAGGGCAAGCAGTTCTGGATCGACGAGATCACCAGCGGCCGTCGTACCGGCGGTGACTGCGGACGTGAATTCCTCTTCAGTGAAGAATTCAACAACCGTGGCCTGTCGATCGAAGACTTCGTCGAGACCTTGTACAAGACCTTCTTCGGACGTGATTCCGAACCGGCAGGAAAAGCCTACTGGGTCGGCGAACTCAAGAATGGTACGAAGAGCAGAAATGATGTCATCAACGGCTTCATCGACTCCACCGAGTGGTGTAATATCTGCGCTACCTACGGTGTACGCTCCGGTGCACCGAGCTCGAAGTCCGAGATCGCTTCGAAGAATGCCATCGGTTTTGCGACAAGATTGTACACCTGCTGCCTCGGAAGAGAACCGGAAGAGAAGGGACTTCAGTACTGGTCTCTCGCACTCACAAATCTCGAGCAGACCGGATGTTCCGCCGCTTCTGAATTCTTCACATCCGCCGAGTTTAAAGGATTAAAGACGTCCGATGAAGAATACTTGAAACGCCTCTATACGACATTTATGGATAGAGAACCCGAGGCTTCGGAAGTTGCCTACTGGGCAGGAGAGATCGCCGGCGGACGCCAGACGCGGGATAGTGTTCTGGCATTCTTTGGAAGCAGCGAAGAGTTTACCGCAATCTGTAAGAGATACGGAATCGAGCGGGGATGAGCGACGGTGGGGAGAGTGCTTTTCGGGCAGGCTGGGACTGGATGTGTGTCAGGTTTTCAAAAAGCCGAATCCGAACATACATCTCGATGCTATTTTTGAGTTCTTTTCTTGACATATTCATGCGCCAAAAGACGTTTTCAAAATCCAACATACATCTAGGCCGAAAACTGGTCAAAAGTGTATGCTGGATTTTGTTTTTCTCGAATTGCAACACACATGCTCGGACTTGCCGGACCTGCCGATTGACCCGGATAAGTCGTTTTTCCCGAAAAGCACTGCCGCGCATGACTTTTTCGCCCGATTTGGCATTCTTTTCTTGACAAAGTAAGCCGTGATCAGTGCTTTTGGATTATTCGCATGAAAAAGACTTTCAAAACACCCCGAAAAGTAATGCGGAAATGATGAAACATGCAATTTCGGCTTATCCCAGGAGGCCGAAGCAAGAGCACTTCCGCCCACGCGGGAAGTGGTATCGCTTTCCCGAAAAGTATATCTGATAATCGAAAAACCATGTCGAGTGCGTTTCCGCAGGGCGAAGCCCGAGGACTTAGCACAAGACATGGTTTTCGATTTACTTATTTAGGTTTCGGAAAAGCGATTCAGATCGTTCCGCGCTCAATACCATACTTCATACAGATATTCGTGAACTCCTCGGACTGACCGAAGAAGGCCAGAACGCTGTCTCTTGTCTGTGTGCCCTTGGCGATCTCGCCGGCCCAGTAAGCAACTTCGGAGGCTTCAGGTTCACGATCCATGAAGGTCGTGTAGAGTCTCTTGATATACTCTTCCGTCTTCAGATTCAGGTTTGCGAATTCCTGGCTCTTGAAGAATTCCTTCGCTGCGCTGCAGCCTGTCTGTTCAAGGTTGGTCAGTGCCAGCGACCAGTACTTCAAGCCGCCGTCCTCAGCATCACGGCCGAGACAGCAGGTGTACAGTCTTGTCGCGAAATCAATGGCATTCTTCGAAGCGATCTCGGACTTCGCACTTGGTGCACCGGAGCGCACGCCGTAGGTCGCGCAGATGTTGCACCACTCGGTGGAGTCAATGAAGCCGTTGATGACATCGTTTCTGGACTTGGTGCCGTTCTTGAGTTCGCCGACCCAGTAGGCTTTTCCTGCCGGTTCGGAATCACGTCCGAAGAAGGTCTTATACAAGGTCTCGACGAAGTCTTCAATCGACAGGCCGCGGTTATTAAACTCTTCACTGAAGAGGAATTCACGTCCGCAGTCACCACCGGTACGACGGCCGCTGGTGATCTCATCGATCCAGAACTGCTTGCCCTTCGGCTCGGACGGACGGTTCAGCGCAATCGTGTAGAGACGCTCGACAAAATCGGCGATAGACGGTTCTTCGCCCGGCTCTGGTGTCGGAGTCGGCTGTCCGGGAACCGGTGTAGCTGTCGGCTGGCCCGGAATCGGTGTAGCTGTTGGCTGCCCCGGAACCGGCGTTGCTGTCGGCTGCCCCGGTACAGGCGTTGCTGTCGGCTGACCTGGCGCAGTGGTCGGAGTCGGCTGACCCGGAACAGGCGTTGCGGTAGGCTTTCCGGGAACCGGCGTAGGTGTGTTTGTCGGCGTAGGTGTTGCCTTCGGTGTGTTCGTCGGTGTCGGTGTGTTTGTAGGTGTAGGTGTCGGAGTCGGTGTTGCAGTCGGGGCAATCGAATCAGGCTTCAGTTTCGTGAAAACGTCGATCTCGAGAACTTTGAAATCCTTGTCCGATCCCGAAGTTCCGATTCCCTCTGTGATCAGCTTTCCGGCCGGAGCGAGGCAATAATAGTGATCTGTTTCCGCATCGTGTTTCAGGCCGAATTTCTTGATGTTCTTAAGAAGAACGCTGCATTTGGAAATATCCAGTGTTTTGATCTGGTTTCCGAAGCAGACCAGTTCAAAAAGCTTCGTGTTATGGGAGACATCCAGAGTGGTCAGCTTATTGTTCGAGCAGACCAGATTGGTAAGCTTGGTCGCATTATCGAGTTTCAGAGATTTGATCTGATTATCGTTGCAGACCAGAATGGTCAGGTTCTTTACTACACTCAGATCAAAACCGGTGAATTTGTTTTCTTCACAATACAGTGTGCTCAGAATGTTTTCAGTTCCTCCTTTGAGTTTCAGGTTCAAAGAGGAAAGGTTATTCTTGCCGCAGAACAGACTCGTCAGATGCTCGTTCATGCTGAGATCCAAGGTGCCACTAAGCTGATTCTCTTCACAATAGAGCGTCTGCAGATTGGCAAGATTTCCCAGCGAAAGATCGGTGAGCTTGTTATTGCTGCAGTCCAGTTTATACAGTTTATTATTTCCGTTAAAACTGAGCTCTGTCAAAAGATTGTTGGCGCAAACTACTATGGTCAGAGAAGGATTGGTTGTAAGATCCAGCTTCTTGATTTTGTTTTCCTGACATTTCAGTTCCTCAAGCTTGTCACATCCTTTAACGTTCAGCGAAGTCAGAGCATTCTGGTAGCATGCCAGAAGTTGAAGCTCGGCATTGTTACTCATGTCCAGTGTAGTCAGTGCATTGTTATAGCACCAGAGTCCTTGCAATGAGATACATGCCGAGAAATCCAACTGGCTGATCTGGTTGGTTGAGCAATCCAGGGCAGAGAGGAAATAGCAGCCATCAAATTCCAAAGAAGTCAGTTTGTTCTTCTCGCAGCTTACCAGCTGGAGAGGATATATCATTCCGTTATCTTCGGAAAGCTTCAACGAAGTAAGTTCATTTGATGCACAGCCAAGGTTTGTGAGACTCAGACAGTTGGAGACATCCAGTGAAGTTAACTTGTTGTCGGAGCAAAGGAGAGTGCTCAAAGATTCGCATTTGCTGACATCGAGAGACTTGATCTGATTATCATAGCAAAGAAGCTTCTCAAGAGCTTTGCATCCGGAAATGTTCAGCTTAGAGATCTGGTTCTCGTTGCAGATGAGTTCCTTGAGGTTTTTACAACCGGAAACATCTACGGTCTCAAGCTTGTTTTTCGCACAGACTACTTCTTCCAAGTAAGTTACATTCTTGAGAATGATCGAACCTTCTATGAGGTTTTCGCTACAATCGAAGTAGACCAGGTCTTTTTGCATGCTTACATCCAGCGAAGTGATCTTGTTCTTTTCACAATGGAATTTAAAAAGACCGGGGCATGGGGATACGTCCAGTTCCGTGAGATTGTTGTTGTCACAGAACAAGGCATACAATCCGGTGTTTTTGGATAGATCCAGAGAGGACAGTTTGTTCCCTCCGCAATCGATTACACCGAGTGCCGTATTCTTGGATATGTTGAGCGAGGTCAGGGCGTTTCCCTTTATGCTGAAATACTCCAGTTTCGTATTCTTACTGACGTCAATGCCTGTCAGCTTGTTATCATTGCAGATTAAATCCCTCAGTTCTTTCAGCATAGAAATGCTGATGGAAGAAAGGGCATTGTTATCAAAATTTAGGTACGTCAGCTTCGTATTCTTGCTGACGTCCAGCTCGGTCAGGCTGTTAAAGCTGCAATTTATGTATTCCAAAAGAACATTCTTGCTGATATCCAGTTTTGTTAAACTGTTGTACGAGCAATCCAATTCACTGAGCGCCGTGAAATACTCGACGCCATCTAAAGACTTGATCTGCCCTGGTACATTCGGACTGCCGTTCACATGGATATTCGTTACGGCGGCGAGCTCATCAACACTGAAAACGTCGTCTCTGTCCGAATCGAATTGCTTAAGATATTCGCGGAAGGCCTGATCCGGGAAGTTTGTTTCATCGATATTGACCGATCCGTCGTCATTATACCCCGCCTGCACGGGCTTTCCGAGCAAACTGAGTGAGACGGGAACGGCGAGCGCTGCTGCGCAAAGTGTTACCAGCCATCGTTTCTTCATAAGTGAATCCTCCATTAAAAAATTGTATAAGGATACCCGAGAGATCTGAAATGGAAAAATGAATTAGCCATAAATGAAATCTGCGTTACCCCAAAACCCTTAAGGATATTTTATCATCTTTCCTTTATCACTTACACTCTTTTTTTCGATTCACCATTTGATATTTAGATCATTCATGTTCGAAAAGAACTGCGTCGGATTGCTTATGCGTTCTCTTCCGGGAAATTGTCAGAGTAGTCCCAACCGCTCATTCCACTGGTTATATTTCTCAGACGCGAGCGAAGTGACTGATACGTCGTGTTTGGATCATAGACCCAATCCCGTGCATCTTCACTATCCCTATCACTGCTAATCGTGTACGGATCGACCTGGCCGCCTTCGTAAAATTTGGAATCAAAAAACATATACCAGTATAAGGTCTTGTGTTCAGGTTTTTCTGTTGTTTCATCAAGATACCCGACCTTGTATAGGACCACGACTATGTTTTCTGATCGGTCAGGGGAAGCTAATACCATCAGACCGAAATAGTCTGCGGATTCAAATGTCATTTTATCCGGAAAACTCTTGCTGAAGGGCTCAAGAAACTGCTCAACTACGGGCTTAACGAGATTCAGCATTGCATCCGTGACCTGATCTGTGCTGTTGACCAGCTTGTGGGGTTCGAATTCGGACGGATCCTGGCCTTCAAAAGGAAGATACAGGTTTTTATCGATCGTATTTTCACGTATGGAGCGCCTTTGCTTCGCGATCCTGGTAATCATTTCTGCATCAAGACAGGCGTTCGTACCCCATTTGTCAAAAACCAGAGAGGGCAGCATCAGTTCCGTCGGTTTTTTTGCACTGGAACCGTCAGCCGGAACTTCAAATTCGATTCCCCAGAAGAATTGCCGTTTTACCGGTTCGGTTCCGGTATTATCCGTTACCTGGATCTGATAGACCATCTCCACTGCGGAGCTGTTTACTTCTCCCGAACGGTACGTCTCCATATACAGCATGCCCACATTATGAAAAGCATCGATGTTGATCTTATCTATTGTTTCGGGGTTTTCTATCTTCAGCTTTTTCGAAAAAACGGTTTCGGCCTGGCTGTTCATATCGCTGATCTGTTCATCCGTCACCATTTCCAGCGAAGACACCTTTTCGGGTGCTTTTCTTTCCGAAGACTCCTTCTTTGAGGATGCATTCTTACTGACAAACACAACTGCAGTGATAATTCCTGCCAGAAGCACGGTAGCGATGGTCAGAAGAAGAAATAGTTTCTTCTTTTTGGGTGCTGCAGGTGCACTCTCCGAAACTTCGGCCGGTTCCGGCTCGGACCACTTCGGAGTCAGTGCCACCGTGGCCGGTGTAAGGATCGGCTGTGGTGCGGCATCTTGCGTCTGTGTTAAGTTAATGTTGGAATCTGCTTCAGCCATACTATTCCCCTCCCAAATACAAGATTATTTTACTATCTGTTTGAAAGGGTGCGTGACAGATTTGTCAGAGAGGAAAGATTTTACGGCTTATTTTCTTCCAGGATCCGAAGTCCCTGATCGATGTCATCACCGAGTACTTCTTGGACCTTTTCGAATTTCTGTTTCTTATGGAGATTCTCCAGAACTGCCTGCAGTTCTTTCTTGCCGTGTTTAGCAATAAAAAGCGACATCGACTTGATGGCATGGACTTCTTTCCCGAGAGAATAGAACCCACGTTTGCAATCCCGGATATCGTCACACCCGTAGCAGCCGTCGAGCCCCTTCTCAATACAGCACGCGGCGTTCGGGCACACCCTGTCCGGTGAGCACATCGCATACGAACAGGTGTTATAAGGTGTTCTACAGGAACCGCAATAGTCTTTCAGGAAACAGTGCGCGCAGGAAAGGCCGCAGTATGCGATCTGATCGATGCCTTTTTTTGCTTTCTGGCAGAGCTTATTTGTGATGCGGCACATCGCCTCGATGTGCATGATCCAGTGCCGGCTGAAAGGCATCTTCAAAAGTCCCTTCAGGTCTTTATCGCACCAGTAATCGATCAGCCACACTGCACTCTCGTCAGAACTCACGCTTCCGCTTTTGCGGATCCGTTCTTTATCGTCTTCTGTGAAAGTCCGTTTCAGATCCTTATATGTCAGTTTGCGGAGGATCTTGTCCGAAGAGTCCTTTACGGCGCGGCAGTACTCGTACACTGCCTGCGTGTCCAACTCCTGAGAAAAAGAAGCAATTCCCTCATAGTGAAGTTCATTTCCTGTCGTGATGATCGGGCTCTTCGTTTTCTTTAGCCAATCATCCGCAAAGAGCACCTGCGTGTCCTTCGCAATCAGTTCATGCGCCACGATATCCTCGATCCGGAAGATATGCCACATCGAGTAGACGAGCGTCTTACTGTGGTAGCCGTCCGCTCCTGCAAAAGGCATCTGATAAAACGCCTCCGCCGGATAATTCTTCGCGATCGATGTAATCTGCTCGAAAAGCACTTCCCTAAGTTTGATGAGTGCATCAATTCCTTCCTGAAAAGTCGCCTCTTTTCCGATAAGGGTCTGCATATTCTTGTTCATTTCGGACCATTCTTTATTCATGTGCGTTCTCCTTTCAGCCGTATCTTTAGCGGTCTGTTTTTGTTATCACTCGATCACACCTGTCAGTTCAACAGACATATTGGCCTCAAACATAGTACGGGGAAGAATCGTCCGATAGATCCCGAGATAGTTGTCCGCGATTTCCTCTGAAGAGTGAGTCTTTCCGAGAGGGTATTCCAGGAGCAGGTAATCAACACCAAAAGCACGGGCAAGAACGTCCGAGGAGACACAGCCGGCACGAAGGTAGAAATCCTTGCGTTTGCGGCGTATGCTGTTTTCTTCTGTATCATTTGCGGATAAAGGATCCTCGATCTCGATGATCAGGCAATCTGCATTTGTTTTTTGAGCTGCCAGTGGAAGAAAAGAGGTTCCGATGCCGGTACCCCGATATTCGGGTACTACGGCAAAGTAATCCAGAAGGACATTTTTCCCGATAACGACAAAGAAAGCATACGCCAGAAAGTTTCCGTCTTTGTTCCATGCACCGAGACAAAGATATTGCCCGGCGCGCATCGATTTTTCGATGCGGTCCAGCGGCTTCCTCTCGTCAGAAGGAAAGTCATAATACAGATACCCGGTATAGATATCCCGGATCTCTTCTAAAGTAAGTTCGCGGATCGTTTCAATAAGCTGCATATGATTCCCGTTTCTGACTCCAGGTCACATTTTTCTTCCCTTTGATTATTCTAACATACCCCGGTAAGAATTAACTCTTTCTTTAACTTAACTTGGCATTCCATGAAGAATCAGATGATAGGATGAAAGTGTAGTAAAGGGTAAATCAGAATTCTATGGCGGAAGGGGAGAGTTCGGTTATGTTATTAAAGTTTTTCATTGCATGTCTGATCATTCTGTTTGCAGTCACAGTGTGTCTTTTGCTTATGAATTGCAGGAAGACTGCAAAATGGGTGTTTATTATAAATATGATTTTTCTTCTTTCTCTGTTTGCTTATTCTTCTATACAAGGCTATTTTGCTCCTTACACGCCGCCTGTTACCAGGTTAAAGGAGCATAGCACCAGTACCGAACCCGGAACGCTTCCCCGGACTCCGCTTCCGGCGGCAGACCGTACCAAAACATATCTGGATGATACCAGAAACCTGAAGGACGTATATACGATGGATGAGATCAATAATGAAAACTCGGCTTTCTATGTGATGACTTCCACACTTATTTATGAGCCGATAAGCGGCTTTACCCCGTTTTTCAGACAGGATATCCAATCTGACATGAAAGTCAAATATACCTTGCCAATACGTAAAGAGGGACAGGCAGATGGTTCTCTTTCCTCTTTCGAACTGCAAGAAACAGAGTATCAGACGCTGGAGGCATATTACAATAAACTTCAGAAAAACGTAGAGTATTTGCGCAGCGAGTTTAATGAGGAACCTTATGCTTTTGAAAAGATGGATGAGTATGTTTTCCGCGCAAGAGAATATGGCGGGTACTACCAATACACTCTTGCCAAAGAGATCGGCGGACGTGTTTTCTGTATCTATGCAAGCACAGAAAGCCTAAACTGGGGAAAGAAGGGAGCGGAACCGGGAAGTGGTGTGACGGAAGCCTTCAAGAACGACGCAATCAAGATCTTCGATCACATCCATCCGGATGACGGAAAAACAGCATATGTGTACGATAAGCTTGTCAATCTTCAACTTCCGAAAGAGCGCCGCATCCGAAGCTATACCGATATCTCCGCTTTCTGGGAAAGATCGATATCTCTTGAGATTCCGGAGGAGGGCTATTTCCGAATAAGATTCCGTGAAGAAGAATATAAATATCTGGATTTCCATGAAGAAAGAAATGATATGTATATACGTATACATAATAAAGTCATCGACTTGAATGTCACCCCTCAACCAGGTGATATAACTACGGATATTTACTATGTTGAAAATGAGAAGTATTTTTCTCTGGAATTCGGCAGAGAGCATTCTTTTGACAGCATGGAAGAATGTATGCTGTATCTGGAGGGAACAGGAGTTATAGTCAAAAGGTAAACAATGCCCCCGATGGCCTTCCTAAGAAGCTTTCGGGGGCATGTTATCTGAAGTTGAAATTAAATTCAGCCTAAAAGGAGTTTCCGAAGCGCTGCGACATCCTCTGCGAGGTGTGTCGTGCCTGCTTTGAAATGAAGACCGCAAAAAATGTGGTGATTTTCTGTTGATTAACCACAAAATTTGTGGTTTAATGAAGCTGGGAGGGATATTCATGGCGAAAGAATATGTCATTAACGAATCGATTACCGGTGAAGATATAAGATATGTACGTCAGCTTTTGAATATGACGCAGAAGGAGTTTGCCGTTTTTGTAAACGCGTCGAAAAGAACGGTCGAAAACTGGGAAAGCAAGGATGAGCAAATAAAGGGCCCGATCGTAACTCTTGTAGAGATCCTGAAACGTCATCCTGAAATGGCAGAAAAACTGAGAGTTCCGGAGCATCGGTTAAAGCTTCGGCTTTGGTATATGTATGAGGACATGGTATGTACGATCATCGATGTGGATGAGCCCAAGAGGATCGTGAAGATCAGAAACTATGTCGATGATCCGTTGTTCCGTGCTTTTGGCGTAAATACCGAACCGGATTTCGAAGACTACGAAGAGTTCCTGAAATCACGTTGTTTCCCGGAAACCAGAGATAAGATCAAACTGGAACTGAAGCGTCTGGGGATCCCTTTTTATGATCCGATCCTGATCATCGAAAAAACAGAAGGCAGAATGGCGGAGGATAAGTTCTGGATAAGAATAGAGAGGTGAGAGAATGATCCATCTTTTTGATTCGGATAAGCAAGAGTTTAACAGGCAATCTTCGAAAGGAAACCAGCTGAAATTCCGAAAAGGAGATATCTGGTATAAGACGGATTACCTCGGATATGAAGGTCTTGTAGAATATGTGGTTTCTAAGCTTCTCGCTTTCTCCGATCTTCGTTCTGACGAGTATGTGGATTACGAGTTAGAAGAAATCGAATATAGCGACAGTGTTTTTCGCGCATGTAGCAGCAAGGACTTCACAAACGAATGGAATCTGATCACTCTGGAGCGGCTTTTTAAAGATACATACGGTATGGGGCTGAACAAGATCATATACAGTACGCCTGATCACGAGGAACGTCTGAAGATACTTGTTGAACAGGTGGAGAGAACGACCGGACTGAAAGACTTTGGAATTTATATGAGCAAATTGCTTACTATCGATGCATTGTTTCTCAACGAAGACAGACACACGCATAATATCGCGGTGCTGACGAATGGAACGGGCGACTTCCGCCTCGCGCCGATCTTTGACAATGGGGCAGGCCTTCTTTCCGATACAACTATGGAGTATCCTTTGACCAGAGATCCGCTGGAATGGATTCCAAAGGTCAAAGCGAAGACTTTCAGTGATTCCTTTGAAGAACAGCTGGAGATCGCAGAAAAAAAGCATGGAGAAAATCTCCACTTTTCGTTCGGATATAACGAGATAGAGACTATCGTGGAAAAAGCAGTGATCTACCCGGAAGAGATAAGACGCAGAGTGATCGATGTGGTGATGGAAATGAGAAGAAGATATAGTTACCTTTTTGGAGGGAGACACCTATGATTTTACTGATCAATGCATGTGTGAGAACAGATTCGCGCACGAAGCGCCTGACGGATGCGCTTTTGAAGGAACTGGACGGGGAGGTAACGGAAGTGATGCTTTCCGAGATCGCCTTTCCGTTCGTGGATGAGGCGTTCCTGCAGAAGAGGGATGCCCTGATCGCGAAGAAACAGTGGGATGATCCGATCTTCGATCTGGCGATGCAGTTCAAGGCTGCGGATACGATTGTGGTCGCAGCGCCATACTGGGACCTGTCGTTTCCAAGCTCGCTCAAGCAGTACTTCGAGCAGATCAATGCGATGGGTACGACGTTCGATTATTCGGACGAGGGCATGCCGATCCCGCTTTGTAAGGCGGAGAAGCTTTACTACGTCACGACGGCCGGCGGTGCACTGGTGCCTTATGATTTTGGCTTTGGTTATGTAAAAGCACTTGCCGAGAATTTTTACGGTATTAAGGAAGTGAAACTTCTGACAGCCGTGGGTCTCGACATTTATGGTGCGGATGTGGAAACGATCATGCAGGAAGCAGAGGCGGGTGTCAGAGACGTTCTGTGAGAATGGAAGAGGGCTCTAAGAAAACAGCCGTCAGCTTTATATATATTCGAATGGGAATTTGTTAATTACGAAAACAGATTCCCTTTTTCATTTTGTTAACCGGGTTTTTGACTTAACTTCAGTGAAAGATAAAATAGAATTGTCGTTTTTCTCGGCTTGTGTCGAAATTATGTCCTTAATGAGTACTAAGTGTGTACAAAATGTGAAATTGATGTTAACATAATTTTGTATTGAATTTTTGAATTTTAATACGGGGGGCCTTGAGAGTTATTGTGGACACGATATGTCATCGTATTGGCGTATCGTGATCGATGACTATTCTTCTGTATTACTAATTGAATAATCGAATAATCGAAATAATCACATTGCGGAGTGGTTATTTCAAGTCCCTACGGAATTCTTAAGTTAGTGATTCACGCCACTGACAGAAATAAATAGGGGGTGGGTACATAGTGCGTGAAAAGTCTGATACAGGGGGGTGATTTTGGGGAGAGGATCGAATCAGAATAGAACCGGGAACCATTTTTAAAAATCCAGATCCGGATTTTAGAAAATTGATCCGTCAAAGTATTTGCATGCGGGAATTTCCGATTTAAAGAATAAGGAAATTCCAAAGAAAGAATGAGAGGGAAAATGAAAACAGGAACACTTAGTTTGTAATGCGTGTCTTCCTCGTTGTTTTTTCCATCGTTCTATTATCAGAGGGAGATAAAAAATGAAAAGAATTACAAAAAAGGTTGTGTCGCTGTTTGCAGCAGCGGCTACATTCGGTTCTGCTTTTCTGTCGACCGGTGCACTTGGCACTCAGAAACAGATCAATGCGGCAGCCGGAACAAGTTACACCGCATCCAAACAGTATTATTTTAATGAGGTAAACTGTGGATACTACACAGAGCCGACTGCTTCAGGTACCTACCAGACGGCCATTATTATCCATGGAAGCGGATCAGATTGCTCTAGCTGGATGGCTCAGCAAATGCCGGTAGCCATGGAATACTGGACAAAGCAAGGTTATTTGCAGCCTATGAATATCTTTATGCCGTGGATTGCACACCAGGCAAAGAATGATGATTGGGGAGTTCTCGCACATCGTGATTTCGCTATGAATTATGCGGATGATCTTGCCCTGAGCATCGAGACAATCACGGACAAAGCGGATACCAAGAAGTATAAGACGGCGATTGCCGGCTATTCTATGGGCGGATGTGACGCACTTACTGCCGCAGCTTTGAATCCCGATCTTTTTACAGAAGTGGGATCACTCAGTTCTTCCTATACATTCTATAAATACGATGACCCCAACAACGCCTGGTCAAATTTCCATAATACGTCTGATATGAATTTTGCAAAGGATCTGCGTTGTTACATTACGTACGGCGCTGTCGAGGCACAGAAAGATACAGAGAATATCTTCGAGCCAAGTGCAAATTGTTACTATAAAATTCTTACCCAAACTAAGGGATTGAAGAATATAGTCGGACCTTATAAGTGTCAGGATACTTCCTGGGGCAAACACGGTAACAGACTGTTCTTTAGAGAGATTTTTATGTACCTGTACTTCCTTCAGAACGGCAAAGCTCCTTCTGAAGCACTCACAGAAGAAGCTTGCAAGAGTGTCTACAAGGACTACGGAACATGGAGTACTCTGAAAAAACCAACCAAGCAAAACAATCCGCTGACTGTATCTGCAGCGAAATCCGACAAGACAAATGTTGTATTTGGTGAATCGTACACTGTTTCTGTACAGGCACAGGGCGGTGACGGCAATTATAAGTATGACTGGCAGTTCAGCCTGCAGAAAAACGGTACATATACCAGCACCAGCCGTACAGACAAGAACGGCAAATCACTGAATGGAAAGTCCTCCTTGCTGATTGCTGATGCAACCAGAGATATTTATTACCGCTGTGTGGTAAAAGATGGCAAAGGCGCTGTTGTAAAATCCGAACCTGTACGTATCAATGTGGCACCGAAGATCAATTCCATCTCGTCAACAGGATATGGTGTTAAGCTGAAACCGAATGCAACTTACACGATCACAGTAGATGCTTCCGGTCAGGAACTGACATACATGTGGGAATACAGTGTAAATAACAAAGATTGGGTCAAGAGCACCAACAAAGGATACAATACAAAGACCGCGACCTATATCAACAGAGAAGAAAACCACTTGCAGGCGATCTACTACAGATGCACGGTTACAAATGCCAACGGTACATCCACGCAGGTAAAGATCAAGCTCGGTAAATAAGGTTTCTTCATATTCGCGAAAAGAATAACTGACGATGCGGAATACCACATTCGTGGAAGAGGGTTTTGTCGTATGGCAAAGCCCTCTTCTTTTTGTTCAGCGAAAGCAATTCTCTTATTAATCAGTTGCCCTCTTGGCATTCCGATGCACAAGCGAAACGAGGTGACACATCTGTCACTCAAAAAAAGTATACATTTCCTAAAATATAGGCTGAAGAGTTGAGATATACAAGACAGACGGGAGAGGACAATGAAGAAAGTATTTCGAAACCTGTGTGCAGTAGCACTTGCTGCCGGCATGCTTTTGCCAATAACAGCCTGCAGTTCAAAGAATAAGAACAGCGGAGGTAGCGGTCAGGAGAGCGAAACCGGGAAGAATTCCGGCTACGAAGACCATAGAGAGAGTTCAGGAAAGAAGACCGGCGAAGTCAGGAAACTGAGTAAAAACCAGTCGCGGGTCATCAAAGAAACAGATCCTTACTTCAAGACCACTATCGCAGAATTGAAACCCCAGACTCCGGAAGGAAAGGAAATCGAGTCCGCCGCCTTCCAGGATACTTTCGTGGTCGGTGACTGTGTTCTGGCAAATATTCACTACGAACTGAAAAAGGCGGAGGACGTCCAGGCAGAACTGAATGACATGAATTTGTCTGATCCCTCGCAGTGGGACCGGTATCAGCAGATCTGGGACGAGCATTCTTATAACAGCCTGCAGCTTTTCGATCTGAACGGGAACAACCTGGCGACCATACCTATGGACGCTGAATTCAGTCTCAATCAGGCTTTCCCGATCGGCAATGATGAGATCCTGGTCGTCACCCATAAGATGGACTGGGAAGACTGCACATCTGTACCCAAGATCTTTGTCATTTCTACTTCCGGAAAGAAACTCCGCGATATCGATCTTGGGATTGACGAGACTCTGGACCATATGAAAGCCTATATCGCCGACAACGGTAACCTGATCCTTTCCGGCCGGAATAAGTTCTATCTTTTCGACCAGAAGGGAAATCTCATCAATAAAGTCGAGGAACAGAACCTGGAAGGCACCATGTACTGCTCCAATGGTAAGCTTTATGCGGCAATCAGTTATGGCCAGAGCGATTTCTGCTCTTTTAAAGAAGTGGATACCAAGGAAGGAAAACTGATCGGAGAAGCGATCAGCATTGATCAGAAAGACTACATCGGATTGAACAGCAACATGGACTGTCTGATCTTCAGCAGCAATTCAGTAGAACAATACGACATCGTTAATGGCACCAGAAAAGAACTGGTCACATCAGTAAGCGCGGATGTAAACTGCGCCGCTCTGATTGGCGGAAAGGTCTACTCCGATGATCATATGATCCTCATCAAGGAGGATCGTGATGAAGAAGCCGTTCGTTACGATATTTACTGTTCGAATGAAAACTACAATAAGATGTCGATCGTGACACTGGATCGTGCCGAAACAAACCCCAACGCCGGCAAAGAGGTGTTAACACTGGGAATTTGTGGTGATTCAGAATGCCCGTATTACGACGATATCGTCGCATACAATGCCGATCCGGACAGTCATGCGCGGATCGAAGTCGTCAGCTATCCGATCCGCTCGCAGATCGGATACGATGTTGACGATGGTATCGCTTTTTTGGGAGAGGCCGGAAAGCTGCTGACAGAGGATATGTATAGCGGCAAAAGTCCGGATATCATCGTCGGATTTTCAGATCTTGCCCAGCTCAACAACGAGGATCTTATGCTGAACATGAAGCAGTATCTGGATGCAGACTCTACCCTGAACAGCGACGATTACTTTACAAATATCTTCCGGGCTTTCGAAAAGGACGGGAAACTTTTCTCCATACCGGTCACCTACTCTCTTTACGGCTCGGCCGTGAACAGTTTCTACGAAGGTGCCAGGGAGAAGTGGACATATGAGGATCTCAAAACAATGGACGCCAAGCTTCCTGCCAGTATGAAATCCCTGCCGGAATACTCTTGCAATGAGCTCCTGACATATTGGCTGTACGCCTCGGATGCGAACTTCATCGATTACGATAACAGGACTGTTCACTTTGACTCGGACGAATTCAAAAACTTTCTCCAAATCATAAAAGAACATGGTTCAAACGATCGGAATTTTACATCCGATATCCAGGAGACTGAAGAATCATATATCATGGGGAATTCTGCCGCCCGTAATATCATTCTGTCTGATCTGCAGGATTATTGTCTGGTGACCGATTCGCAAAAGGGAGACAAAACACTTTTCACCGGCTATCCATCTGAAAAGGGAATGAGTATATGTGCCAAAAGCGAAATTTCCATGTCCGTCTCAGCGGCAGCATCGAACCCGGATCTGGCCTGGGAATTCATCCGTTACTTCCTGAATGAAGATGTCCAGAAAAAACTAAGTTTCAACACCTACTCTCTCCCGGTCAATCGAAAAGCATTCAACGCAAACTGTCAGAAAGAAATCGGGATCAGTCAGACCGAGTACGCAGAATACGAACGCCAGCCGTCTGCATATGGTAGTGAGCCACGTCTTTTTACCCAACAGGATGCAGATGGTTTAGCTGCCGTCATTTCTTCAGCTGAAAGATCTGTAAGCATCGACAGTGATATTCTGAACGTTATTCTGACGGAAGCGGACGCCTATTTATACGGCTTTTCTTCCATCGATAGAGTCTGCGGAATCATTCAGCTAAAGGCAACCGACATAATAAATAACAGATAACCGCATTGGAAAAACTTAAGCATTTAGTAAGGAGAAAAATTATGAAAAAACCAATCAAATGGATCGCCGCGGTGTTGGCCGCTTCCATAGCGCTTTCGCTGGCGGCATGCGGAAAGAATTCTAAGGAAACAGAAAGAAAGTGGACGGCGCCGTCCGGAACAGGCGAGCAGACGACGTCAATAGAGACTGTACAGGAAGATCCCACTACGGCTTCTTCCGAAAGCAGTTCTGTGGACGCCTCTTCCGAGAGTACTTCGGATGCGAGCGCGCCGAATGCGGATCTCCAACTGAAGAACCTGAAGGGCACAGTTCCGGCTCCGGGCTGTAAGATCGATTTCAAAAAGCAGGAAGAGCGCTATCACTATGATATGGATCTTACATTAGACAGTGAGAAGAATACGATCGGTGGTCACGTGGAGTTTACCTTCTTTAACGACTCCGACCAGGACTGGGACAAGCTCTGCCTGCGTGATTATTCAAGTCTTTTTATCGATTCGGATACTGCCGGTTATGACGGTGCACTCGATACCAACGGCGCGCTTACGAAGATCGAAAATATCACAGACGGAAGAAACAACTCAACGATCGAGATGGAACGTGACAAGGACGTTTCTGTCGTCTGGCTTCCGCTTTCCCAGAAGCTTGCGCCGGGTGAGAAGATGACTTTGTCCTACGATTTTGAAGCGAAGATCCCGACGGTCGCAGACCGTTACGGTGTGGACGAGGGTGTGTTTAATGTAACTAACTTCTATCCGATCCTCGCCGAATATACGAAAGACGGCTGGTCCCATGAGAAGTTCTACGATTGCGGCGAGTGCTTCTTCTCCGAGGTTTCGGACTACGATGTGAAGATCACGCTCAAAGAGAATATGACACTTCTTACTACCGGACTGGAAAACGGCGAAGAGAAGAAGGACGGCATGAAGACACAGAGTTTCCACGCGGATTGTGTAAGAGATTTCGTGTTCTGCGCAAGCGATAAGTTTAAGACCATCGAAGGCGATTACAAAGATACACATATCCGTGTTGCGTATACCGAAGACGACTTGCCGGACGCTAACAAGGTCCTCGCACAGGAGTGCCTGCGCGCTTCGGTAGATTCGCTCAGTGCTTTTGGAGAGGCATTCGGCGAATACCCGTATAAAGATCTCGAGGTCGTGATCACACCGATTGCTGCTGGCGGTATGGAGTATCCGAACCTGGTCATCATTACGAAGAATATCAGTAAAGAGGTGACAGAGAACGGGAAAGATTTCCAAGAGTACTGCAGGAATGAGGCGGACTACATCGTGTCGCACGAGATCGGCCACCAGTGGTTCATGGGCATCGTAGGAAGCAATTCCGGCATGCAGCCGTGGCTCGATGAGTCGTTCGCATCCTATACGGAAATCGTCTACGATCAGTATGTGTATCCGGGTTCCGGCCGCTATGAAAAGCCGACGAAGGAAGAGCTGGAAGAGGCGAAGCAGCTGATGGAATCGATTCAGAAAGAAATGGAGAAAAACGGCGAAGACGGTGCCCCGGCTATGGTATGGTTTGGTTCTATATACTATGAAGACGGCGAGGAAAAAATACTGCAGGATCAGGGCCTGGTTCCGGTCAACAAATCTTTCTATTCCTATCCGGATGATTACACCTATATTGATGCTATCTATCAGGTCGGTAAGGACGCGCTTTTTAACATCGGTGACGCCGTCGGCCGCGACGAATTCCACGGCATCATCCGTGAATACATCCGGCGCCATGCCTTTACCAACGCGGATCAGAGTGACTTCTTCGAAGTGCTTTATGAACTTGCCGGCACGGATAACGAACAGCTGAATAAGATCATGTCCGTCTACTTTGATGAGAACGGACAGCCGCAGAACGCATCGTGATCCTGCGACACACCCCTCAATTATTCCCACTCGATCTTACCCGTCGTTTTCGAAGCGCAAAACGATTCGCGAAATAGCCGCGGGTAAGTTGCAGAATTGCGCGTTTTCGTATCCGCCTATGAGCGTTACCATGTAAAAGCACTGAGGCACGTGCTTTTGGTTAGAAGGTTGGCGCGTGCGCAGGAAGGAGAGGGAATATGAAGAAAAAGATTTTAGCGATCTTGCTTACCGTGGCGAGTGTTCTTTCCATGACAGCCTGCTCGGGCAAGGGCTCCGACGAGACCACCAAGAAGACCGGTAACGACACAAAGACCACCACCGTCGCATCTTCGGACAAGGACGGCAAGGATTCGAAAGAAACCGAAAAGGAGACCAAAGCGACCGACGATCAGTCCGGTGCAAAGGAATCTGAAGACCTGAAGAACGCACCCATCTGGGAATATACGGATAAAGGCGATTTCGAAGCGCTTCTGCCGAAGGTTGAGACCTCGAAAGTCACGGCGAAGGATGGCGAAGAGCTGACGGTAGCGACCACCTCCATCTGCGCGCCGAAGGATGAGGCGATCAAGAAAGTAAAGGAGAGCTCACTGGTTAAGTCGCTCGGTGCTCTGGTAGATTTCTATACGGAAAGCGGTACGGCGAACGAAAGCCTCGACAACCAGTGGTCCTACGAGTATGCCGATGGAGTGCTCTGCGCGAAGCAGAAGGACAACAATGCGGCGGAGCTCATCACGCTGAATCCTTTCAGACTTGAGTACGATTACGATACAAAAACATTCACCAACGAGCGCTGCGTGAAGCTGGAGTTCTATGTGCAGGACATTTCCGATGCAGGCACACAGGCGGAGATCCAGGATCTTGCGAAGGCGGTCTTCGGTGATGAGATCGCAGACATCCTTCTTTTTGCGAAGGATCCGGATGCGGATAAATTTGCGAAAAACCCGAACTCCCTGAGCGTGACCGTGGCGAAGGACGGCCTGAAGTATCACTTCTATCGTGTCTACTCAGACGCGGGGAGCCTCGGCACGAAGCTGATGTTCTGGATGGAACTCACAAGAGAGAAGAAGGGCGGTCATCCGTACGATGGCGGCTACGAGGCGAAGGTTTCTTCCTTCAAGTATCTCCCGAATGAGGTCTTTGCCGGCAATATCGGTAGCGAGGATTTCATCGCAGTAAGAAGCTTCGGCGATCAGTTCTATGCGAATCAGGATTTCGGCGACAACGTGCTTCTCACCATGGAAGACAATGAATATTCGATCGCTTCGTATGTTTGCGAAGACGGACGCGAGTACTACACCGCCGAATTCAAGAAGTACGAACCGAGCGATCTGCACATCCAGTACGCTGTAGGCCTGAATAACGGCGAAGTGGACAAGAACACAGGATTCTCCATCAAGGCCGTATCCACACGTCTGTATGGCAAGCTCATGGACGACCGCGATGCCCTTCTTGATCAGGTCAAGCATATGTTCAAAGCACTGACTGGTGAAGATCTGGTTTTCCAGATGAGCGACTGCAGAGAAGGCTCTGAAGGTTCTCTCGCATACAGCGGCAGAACGAAGATCACTTTCAGCGGCAAGGACTTCGAAACCTCCAAGGTGGAATTCTCCATTAAGGAAAGTAACGTTTCCGGCAACATTGGTATTCTGGATCTGAGTTCGAAATAACCGATTGCCCGGCGCCACGTAAGTGGCAACTAACTACCTGCAATCATCGACCTCCGATGGTTATACTTTTTGAAACAGAAGTGAGGCTGTCTCTAACGTGAGACAGCCTCCTTTTGTCTGACATTATCAATCATCCTGCGCAGTAAAGTTATGCTCAATCGAGGATTCGGAAAATGGGAATGTGCTATAATATCTCACGGATGGGTGAAAAAGGAGAAGGAAATGAATATCCGTAAGTTGATTAGCGGTGTGTTGGCGTTGGTTATGGTTGTGTGTTTGGTGCCTGGCTGTACACGGGTCAAAGACCTCGTTTCCTCCGTGACCGGGCCGTCTGCGCGCGAAGTGCACGAGAAAGCATACGCGATGACAGATCAGGCTATCGAAGCGATCAAGAAGAAAGACGCCGCACAGTTAGAGAAAGAGTTCTGCGAGAATACCCGCGATGCATCTGCGATTTCTAAACTCATGGACAGCATAGAAGGGGATTTTGTAAGCCTCGATCAGAATATACACTATAACTTAATCGAACACGTGCGCTTCCTTTACGATGAGTATGCGATCGTCCGTTCAAGAACGGAGGATTACACCACGACAGCAGGCGGATACGATATCTGTGTCGTGGCCGTGGCCTACTCAAAATACGATGAGAAAGATGTGGGCGTGCAGGCTGTTTCAGTCATGAAAGACGGGGACATCATCGCACAGGCGGGAAAGATCCTGGAGAAATATGACGAGACGAAACTCCCGGATAAACTTAAGAAGCCGGACATGAATCAATTCGACTCTAGTCAGCCTAAGCGCGAATTTGTCGAGAATCTGCTTTATTACATCGACCATCAGGATAAAGATGGTTTTGTATCGATGTTCCAGCCACAGAAACAAGCGGAAGCGGAGATTACTTTTGATGAGCTTATTGCAAGGCTTGGAAAGATAAAATCGTATTCCTACATTGATGCGCCGGGAGGCGGTAGTTCGTGGAATAAAGACCACTGGGAGAAAATGGATGCAGACACGGCGGTCTATGACATTCTGAACTCTGAAGGAGAACGCTTCGAAATCAGTATGCACGCCGTCTTCGTTGATACGAAAGCGAAGAACAACGAAGGGATAGAATCCTTCTCGCTTTATAAACTCGAAGACCAGCTTGGCTTTGCTTTCGAGCATATCCGGATTTGGGAAATTGCGATTGAATGACTTTATAATTTGACCTACTCAATAGAACCCGTCGAGGAGATGATTTGTTTTAATATGTGATCGAGGGTTATTCCAGGATCTTTTGTTCTTCCAGGCGGATGAGACGGATCAGTTCTTCTTTGCGTTCTGTGATTTCTTCGGGTGTGATATTGGGCCGGACTTGCGGGAACTTGATGACCTTATCAGTTTTGACCTGGTCGTCCGCTTCGGAAACCCTCTGTCTTCGGATCTCTCCGGCGGCTGCCATGGCACGGATTTCGTCCTGTTCCTCTCTATAGCGGCCATCGTCACCATACTGGAAATCGTAATACGAGAAGGGGATGCCATCGAGAGCTTCCATTCTATCTGCCTGAGTCTTATATGCCCCTTTTTGGGCAAATTTCAGCTGTGCCACCCGCTCCGCATTAAGCGAGTCTTCTTCGTCAAGCTTTGCCAACGGAGAGAGTCGTGGTCCTTTATGGGGACTACATGTTTTCATACGAAGTTCCCGAAGGCTTACGCCGTTTTGGATCAGGCATAAAGCGAAGTATTCTCTTACGTAAAAGGAAAAATCTTCGGCTCCCGGTTTTCTTTGGGAGATCTGATCCCAGTCCGGACGGAAAAGCAGTTTCTGAATGGCCATGGGACTATTCGAGACTTTCAGCAGAAGTTCTTCTGTGCTTTGGACCTGATATCCGCAGATGATGCTCAGAAGGATAAAAACGGAAGTGGATCTGTCACTGCGCCACATTTTATTCATCCTGTCGAGAGCATCTTTAAACTGACCGCCGCCCATAAGGACGCGCACGTCAGAAATCGTGTTTTTCCCGGAAGTGGAGAGCACATAGGTTCTAGGTCTGGCGACATTTGAAACAGGTTTCTTTTCGGGAACGGTGGATCCTTTGAATGTGTTTGGAAAAGCACTGGCCGGCTGTTTTACCGGTTTTGATTCCGCCTTAACAGGTTCAGCCGCAGGAACTGATGAAGGTGCTGTGGCTGATGCTATGGGCCGGCTGCTTCCGCAGACAGAACAAATCAGAGTTCCCGTAAAATCATCAAGATGCATGGTGCCGCCGCAAGCGTTACAGATCTCATCCGGCATAAATTTTGCCCTCCTGTTCCGTGAAGGTTCATATAGGAGCCTCCAATCACTTTTTATCATAACACCACTTTCAAAAACGGGGAAAAGGTTTTCGAAGTGTCTCCGCCCAGTTGGGTCAAAAAGCAAAAAAGAACCCCGAAAGCTTCAGAAGAAGCTTCCGGGGTTTGTGTTAGCTGAGTTTAGTATCAACGGGAAGAAGATCACTTTCGAGCATCCTTCCGCACAAGCGCAGCGCGGAGGACTCGGATGCGAGAAAGCTTGATCTTCTGACTCACTCCCACTCAATCGTGCCTGTCGGACCCGGATGCTAGAAAGCTTGATCTTCTGACTTACTCCCACTCAAGGCTTGCGCCAATATATTGAGTATATAACATTTTTTAAACACGACATGTAGTAGCGAAAACCTATAGGTTCTTCATATTCTACGAGTTTTTGCAGGGTATTATAGGCATTTTGTAGGCACGCCTACAAATTTCCTAGCACTGAATTACAGTGGCTTTGTCGGGTCTCTTCATGAATAGGTAAATCCTTTAGCACCTGTTTGCATGGTAATAAACACTATTCACTTATCAAGGTTCAAACTGTCAGGAAGTGCAGATTTCGAATGCGTATATCTTTCAAAGGCTTATTATTTCGCATAACCTTACACAAGCCAATCTCATACCATTTTCTAATGCGAAATATTAAAACACTTATCAAGAATCAATAAAAGGTTGCTTCTTCCTTTGGCGATACTTGCAGCTCTTAATTTGTTCAGATTCAAACTCTTGACTGCATTGCTAACACTATACTGTTTCGATTTATCTGTTTTTTCGTTCTTGTGAACAGATTTCCCTAGAAACACCTCTTCAATATCATGGCAAAACCATACAAAAAGATAACCATTTTTATCACAATACTGTTCTTCTTCGCGCAGAGCTGATTTATCTGACGGGTTTACATCATATTTGTCGGTGTCAAAACAGTATACTACATGAGAATTTCCTAAATACGAATACTCTTTTACTTTATTGTTGATTTCACTAACAACTCCTTTGTTTTTATACATTCCTTTGCCGCCCATAAATACAGGTGAAATCTTAACATCGTTTCTCGAACGGATATCATACACTTCTTTAAGTATACTATTGATATATACAAAATCAGATCTTGAATTAGGATTGGCTTCGACCACTAGAATGATTTGAAAAGGCATTATTTCACCTCCCCAAAAACAGCGATAAAGTCTGAAGAATCTATATTAAAAGGCAATCCGTCTATCATTCCATTTCGATAACAACTCTCTGGAGAATAATGCCCGTTTTTTATCCAAGGGACAAGCCTATTGTCGCTTGTCAGAAAATCAATCGCTTTATTATTATCTTTAAGCACGAGCATCGGCTCAGTGTTATGCGAAGTAATGCACAATTGTCCCTCACCATAAAACTTGAAATACTCTATCAGTTTTCTCAGCATCACGTCATTAATGTTTGCATCCATCTCATCAATAAAAACTATTGATCCATTGCTTGCACTTCGTAACGCATCATACATATCAATTAAGTGTTTAATTCCAGCACTCTCAAATTCCCTATCAACAGTGTAGTTTCCATAATTCATAATTATCCGGCAAATATAGAATTCTCCATCCACTTTTTTATCTATATCAATCTTTGATAACGTAGGTTTGAATAGTTTAATAAATCTCTCTAACCCCAGTATTTTGCTTTTATATTTTTCATATTCTTTAATTGGGATTTTTCGCTCATTTGCAGGAATACTCTGAACGATTTCCTCAATCACAGTCTCTCCCGGTAACTGGCTACGTCTCAACTCATTAATCCTTAATTTCTGATAGTATGTAATATGTCTATCTTCTCTATCAAAGTAGGTCGATAGTAATAAGAAAAAAACAACAGGGTAAACGAAAAGCATTCTCTCTTTGAACGCGTTTTGATTCTGAGCTATCGATCGAAATATAGAAAATATAGCAGATTGTTTAGATAATAAGTTCTTTGTCTTTTCTATAAACCCATCTCTTTCTGATTTATCAACATTAAGCTCAGTTAACACGCCTTTTTCACACACAAATGCAGTTGTTTGAACATTTCTACTATTATTCTTCTTGTATTTCAGGCTTTCGAAATCAACACATACTTCTCCGTTTTCGTCAAACGAAAGACAAACTTGATATTCAAATATGTATAAAGAGTCTACAAAAGTAGCAAATTCACACTTGAAGACAAATCTCTTGGATTGTTTATTTATCAGTTCTGCCAATAACAATTGATTCTTTGGATTTCTTAGGTAGTTATCGTCTAGTACAAACTCTTTTACAATATCTACAGCAGTAACAATGGCTGTTTTCCCTGCTCCGTTCTCACCGTATATAACTTTGATTTTGTTTTGTTCGGAATCAAAACTCTTATTTACTTGTTTTCCATAAAAATCTATTCTTATCTCTTTTTCAATGTTTTTGATCCCAAGAATACTCATATTAAGTAAAAACGCAACCTGTCCCATACTGTCACCTCTTGTTCTTGAATATTCATTGTGTATATTATCTGACGCATTTGGGCTTGTGTCAAGTAATTCTATGAGCGGAGAAATCCAAGGATTGTCTGTTAATTTCAAGTATGGTCTGACTAAAAATATTATTTGACGGTGTTAGCGGTAAGCACGATTACTATTTCCGATTCTATTCAGAGGTAATACAGACAAGAGAGATGATATCGAATCTGTTGATAGAAATGAATCGAAAGATAAATGAAACGATGGGGATTGAGATTGAATTAAACACGGATCATTATTTTCTCTAGTCCGGATTATCCCAATACAGAATCACAAACGATCAGGCTTGGTTATACTATACTTCATTTTCCCCGCGATTCGCGAAGCGGCTGCCAGGAAAAAGGTAGCGGCACATGCGCTTAAGTACTTGTCAAGAAATATGCTCACGAGTATGACGAGAACCAGAGCGGAAAGTGTCATGATGATAGAGCGTATAGTTAATGGCTTTCTTTTGGGTTCGAGAAAGGACTTGTTCGGATGGATTGTTAATGGAATCATGAGAAGTACGATTGTACTGATCCCTGTAATAAGCAGAAGAATTACGAGTTGTTCTTGTAGAAAAACAAATGAGAGGCCGATCAGTAATCCGCACGTCATTGTCAAAAAGCATTTCAGATGTGAGTCCGCATGATATCCGCCACCAAAGGATTGGAAAGTATAAAAGCCCAGAACTATGATAGCGGCATTCCAGAACTGCTTCAGAACAAAACCAATGAGAAGAAGAGCAAGAGTAGACCAGACAGTATAGATAAGAATGTCGAAACCGTATTCATAGATTTCCCGGTCTTCGCTCGGAATATACTGTTTTAGAATCAAATGTTCAGTGAGTTTCTGGATTGGTGTCATCCGATATCACCTTCCCGTCTTCAGTGGAGGAGCGATTATTAGGGGGAATGATTATAAATACTCTGAATAGATCATCGTTTACCGCTACCTCAAAGGTACCACTTGCTTTATCGACAATTCGTTTCATGATAGATATACCAAGACCATGGTATGGTTCATACTTGTTACTAAGAAAAGACGAACGTTGCATCTTAGGTGGAATGCCTAAAAGTGGGTTCTCGCATATAATTGTTAGTCCAGCCGGAGAGTATGTGAATTGCAAGTA
>Ga0310690_10000974_pt1 | contig 54723 bp, 33 predicted proteins | sample AusTroGonzalo_MG_2_FD_207661 | JGI IMG/M metagenome (GOLD analysis project Ga0310690, IMG submission 207661) | Bovine rumen microbial communities from tropical cattle in Woodstock, Queensland, Australia - Gonzalo_04 (v2) (version 2) | ecosystem: Host-associated > Mammals > Digestive system >... | reverse complement strand
TTCGAGGGACTTACCATAGCCACGTTTATGGCGGGTGTATTCCTTATAATGTTTGGTATTCTTCATCTGGGTACCATCATCAAGTACATACCATATCCCATCATCGTGGGTTTCACCTCAGGTATCGCCCTAACCATATTTACCACGCAGATCAAGGACTTGCTGGGGCTTACAATGGAGAGCGTACCTTCTGATTTCATTGAGAAGTGGATAGCCTACATCGGCTCTCTGCCCACCATTGACGCCTGGAGTGCTGCCGTTGGTATTGGCTCCGTTGCTCTTATCGCCCTTTGGCCGAAATTCACAAGTCTTCAGCTTTTCAATACTCCAATTTTACAATTCTTGAAGAAGCTGCCTGGTAGCCTCATTGCCATTATCGTCATGACCGTAGCCGCCTTGCTGCTAAAGCAGTATGCCGGCATCACTACTATAGAGACTATTGGCGACCGCTTTTCTATCTCCAACCAATTGCCAGAGGCACAAGTGCCCGCCTTGTCGTGGGACGTTATTAAAGGACTGGTGTCGCCCGCTATCACCATCGCCATCCTTGGCGCTATAGAATCGTTGCTTTCTGCCACTGTGGCTGATGGTGTTATCGGCGACCGCCATTCCTCCAACACTGAGTTGATAGCCCAGGGTGTGGCTAACCTTGCCTCGCCCCTTTTCGGCGGTATCCCCGCCACAGGTGCCATTGCCCGCACTATGACCAACATCAATAACGGTGGACGCACTCCCGTAGCTGGTATCGTACATGCCGCCGTGCTGTTGCTCATCTTCCTATTCCTTATGCCATTAGCACAGTATATCCCTATGGCTTGTCTGGCAGGTGTACTTGTCATTGTGAGTTACGGCATGAGTGGTTGGCGCTCGTTCTCCGGCATCATGAAGAATCCTAAGAGCGACGTCATTGTGCTTTGGGTCACCTTCCTTCTTACCGTCATCTTTGATCTGACCGTCGCCATCGAGGTCGGTCTTATCTGTGCCTGTCTGCTCTTCATGCGTCGCATGGCAGAGACTACCGATGTCAAGGTTATCAGTGACGAAATTGATCCTGCCGAGGAAGACAGTGACTTCCAGCTGGGCAATCTCGAACACCTTACTATTCCCGAGGGTGTTGAGGTGTACGAAATCAACGGTCCTTACTTCTTCGGTGCCGGCAACAAGTTCGAGGAAATCATGGGAGCCCTTGGCCAGGGTAGCCGTCCCAAGGTACGTATTATCCGAATGCGTAAGGTGCCCTTTGTCGACTCCACAGGTATCCACAACCTTACCAACCTCTGTCTTATGTCGCAGAAAGAGGGTATTCAGGTGGTACTCTCAGGTGTCAACGAGCGTGTGCAGGCTGTCCTCCACAAGGCCAAGTTCGACGAGATAGTCGGTACTGATAATATCTGCAGCCACATCAACATTGCCCTTGAACGGGCTCGCCAGTTGCTGTAGTCTGTATGTCAGTTTTGACAAGAACTAAAACTCCGCCTTTGCAAATTAGCAAAGGCGGAGTTTATGTGAGATAGATTAGGGAACATTATTCACCTAATCTTGCTTAGACAAGCATTATTCTGCAGAACAGATAGCAGCTACGCCAGGAAGCACCTTACCCTCGATAGCTTCGAGCAGGGCACCACCACCGGTAGAGATGTAGCTTACCTGGTCAGCCAGACCGAACTTATTGACACAAGCCACAGAGTCGCCACCACCAATCAGTGAGAAGGCGCCCTCAGCAGTTGCCTTGGCAATAGCTTCGCCGATGGCACGTGAACCAGCGGTGAAGTCGTCGCACTCGAACACACCGGCAGGACCGTTCCACAGAATGGTCTTGGCACCAGCGATGGCCTTGCGGAAGTCTTCCTGAGAAGCAGGACCAGCGTCAACACCCTCGAAGCCAGCAGGTACGTTGTTGGCAGGGCAGGTGATAATCTCAGAACCAGGCTTCACAGTCATCGTACCGAAGTCGAGACCATTGGTAGCGGTGCAGTCGGAACCCAGAACAAGCTCAACACCGTTCTTCTTGGCCAACTCCTCAACACCCAGAGCAACATCCAGCTTGTCGAGCTCAACGATAGAGTTACCGATTTCGCCATTGTGAGCCTTGGCGAAGGTGTAGGTCATACCACCGCAGAGGATGAGCTTGTCGACCTTGCCGAGCAGGTTCTCGATGATACCAATCTTGGAAGACACCTTTGAACCACCCATGATGGCTACGAAGGGGCGCTTGATGTTGCTGAGCACGGCATCGACAGCCTTTACTTCCTTCTCCATCAGCAGACCCAGCATCTTGTTGTCAGCATCGAAATAGTCGGCGATGACAGCGGTAGAAGCGTGCTTACGGTGAGCGGTACCGAATGCATCCATCACGTAGCAGTCTGCATAGCTGGCCAGAGTCTTGGCAAACTCCTTCTGGCTGGCCTTCATGGCCTTCTTAGCCTCGTCGTAAGCGGGATCAGCCTTGTCAATGCCTACGGGCTTACCTTCCTCCTCGGGATAGAAGCGGAGGTTCTCAAGCAGCAGGGCCTCGCCCATCTTCAGGGCAGCAGCAGCCTCCTGAGCCTTGGCGCAGTCGGGAGCAAAAGCAACGGGAACACCGAGAGCCTTCTCCACAGCCTCACGGATCTGGCCGAGTGACTTCTTGGCATCAACCTTACCCTTGGGCTTACCCATGTGTGACATGATGATGACAGCACCACCGTCGGCCAGAATCTTCTTCAGCGTAGGCAGGGCACCGCGGATGCGGGTGTCGTCAGTAATCTTACCATTCTCATCGAGGGGCACGTTGAAGTCAACGCGCACGATTGCCTTCTTACCGGCAAAGTTCATTTCATTGATCGTCATAATAATAAGCTTATATTAATAAAATGTGAATATATTCATTGAAATGCGGTGCAAAGATACACAAAAAAGTGAAAAGTGAAAAGTGAAAAGTGAAAAATTTGCTTCCATCCCATAAAAAAAAGAGTAATATACATGGTGTATTGTACATTATTCAGTACCTTTGCAGGCAAATATGAAAGATTCAGTGATTATCCTTAGCGGTGGCATGGACTCCGTGACGCTGCTTTACGACCAGCAGGAACGCATTGCTCTGGCTGTGTCATTCGACTACGGTTCGAACCATAATGCTCGTGAGATTCCCTATGCACAGTTGCATTGTAAGCGTTTGGGGATCGAACACTTGGTGATTCCCCTCCAGTTTATGGGACAGTATTTCGAAAGTTCGCTGCTACAGGGAGCCGATGCCATTCCCGAGGGACATTACGCTGCCGACAACATGAAGTCGACTGTTGTTCCCTTCCGCAATGGCATCATGCTGAGTGTGGCTATCGGACTGGCTGAGAGCCGTGGCTTGCAACACGTGATGATGGCTAACCATGGTGGTGACCATACCATCTATCCCGATTGTCGTCCCGAGTTTGTTGCCGCTATGAGTGAAGCTGCCCGTACAGGAACCTATCCTGGTATTACGCTACTCTGTCCCTTTACCCATCTGACAAAGGCCCAGATAGCCGCCCGTGGCAACGAACTGGGCATCAATTATGCAGAGACTTGGTCGTGCTATAAGGGTGGGGAGCGTCATTGTGGTCGCTGTGGCACCTGTGTGGAGCGCCGTGAAGCTCTTGCAGAAGCTGGGATTGCCGACCCAACGTCGTACGAAGACTAATGGGGTGGGGCGCTTGCAGCTACAAGGCAAAAAAGCACACATTTAACTTAAATTTTGTTCTTCTGTTGTCATTATTAATAGGAAAATGTGTAATTTTGCAGGCGATATTGAATAGTAACAAAAATTGATACCATTTTGACTCCGGCAGAATATGTACAGATGAAGGCATTCGCTCGTATTGACGGTGCGATGCTTTCTGTGATGTGGGTGGCCAGTTTCGCCTGTTATGTGGTAGGACTTACCAATCCAATGTTCACCATGGTGGCGTTTGTGCTGATGGTGATTACACCGTTCTTTGTATGCAAACGGCTGGGTAAGTTCCGTGATGAGGGTCGTGGGGGTATTATCTCCATGGGGCGTGGCTGGGCTTATTCCATCTTTGTGTTCTTCTATGCCTCCATTCTGATGGCGCTGGCACAATATGTGTACTTTGCCTATATAGACCAGGGCTATTTGATGTTGGTGTTCTCGCAGTCGCTGTCGACGCCGGAGATGCAGCAGATGCTGGAGCAGACTGGGTTGCAGAAGACAATGCAGGAAGGTCTGGAGTCGCTGGCTGAAATGCGTCCAATAGACTATGCGTTGAACGTACTGACGATGAACATTATGGCGGGAATTGTACTCGGATTACCCATAGGTGCGCTGATGCAACGCCGTCAACCGAATGTGTTAAACAAGTAATCAAGCTTAATATATCAGTGGATATTTCAGTAGTAATACCTCTTTATAATGAGGATGAATCAATACCCGAGCTTTATGCTTGGATAGAGCGTGTGATGAAGGAGAACCAGTTTACGTATGAGGTGATCTTCATCAACGATGGCTCTACCGACCGCTCGTGGGATATTATCAGTGAGTTGAACCAGCAGCACCCTGACCAGGTGAAGGGCATCAAGTTCCGCCGTAACTATGGCAAGAGTCCGGCTTTGTATTGCGGTTTCGCTGAGGCCCAGGGTGACGTGGTTATCACGATGGATGCCGACCTTCAGGACTCGCCCGACGAGATTCCTGACCTGTATCGTATGATTAAGGAGGAGGGGTACGATCTGGTGAGTGGCTACAAGCAAAAGCGCTATGATCCGCTGTCGAAGACGCTGCCCACGAAGCTTTTCAATGCGACTGCTCGCAAAATCAGTGGCATCAAGAACCTGCATGACTTCAACTGCGGTCTGAAAGCCTATCGTAAGGCTGTTGTTAAAAATATTGAGGTGTATGGTGAGATGCATCGCTACATACCCTATCTGGCCAAGCAGGCTGGCTTTGCCAAAATTGGTGAGAAGGTGGTGCAGCACCAGGCCCGAAAGTATGGTCAGTCGAAGTTCATGGGACTGAACCGTTTTGTGAACGGCTATTTGGATTTGCTGACGCTGTGGTTCCTCTCGACATTTGGTAAAAAGCCGATGCATGTGTTCGGTTTTCTGGGCACCGTCATGTTCTTTATTGGTTTTGTAGCTGCCTTTGTTATTGGAGCCGATAAGCTGTGGTGTCTGGCTAACGATATTCCCCAGCGACTGGTGACCGACTCTCCCTTTTTCTATATTGCGCTGACCATGATGATTATCGGCACGCAACTGTTCCTGACAGGTTTTGTGGGCGATCTCATTAGCCGTTCATCGGTTGGACGTAATGACTATCAGATAGAGGAAACTATATGAGATTGAGAGATTGAGAAAATGAGATATTATAGATATAGGATGGGGACTGGGAAGATGAACTGGAAGAAAGTGGGATGTGTTGCATTTCTCATTTTCTTGTTTTCTCATTTTCTCATTTTCCAGACTTCTTGTACCAGTATCGAATGCCCATTTGAGCATGATGTGATGACGAAGTACAATCTGTATAAATCAAATGAAAAGACAGATACGTTGAGAGATACGCTGAATGTATTTAGTCATCGCATCAATCGTACCGATACGTTACTGCTCAATTCTCTCTGTGGCAAGACCACGTTCCGATTGAATGTAGGCTATGCCAATCCAGAGGACACGCTCTTCTTTAAATTCAGTAACACGGACTACTTGGCAGTTGATACGGTGTTCGTTAAGAAAGAGAACTATCCCCATTTTGAATCTGTCGACTGTAACGCTTCATATTTTCATAATATCACGGCTATCCGCAGTACCCATCACGCAATAGATACCATCATCATTACTAATCCATCGGTGACTTATGACCCCAATACAGAGCATTTCAAACTCTATATCAAGGACCGTCGTTAGCCTCGTGCTACTGGTTGCGTGCCTCATGCAGGCTGACGCTCAGAAGCTGTTCAAACTCGAGAAGGACAGCATCCCTCTGATGCGTGGCTTTCAGGTGTCGTTTGATCTCTTCGGAGCTGGACAGATGATGCTGTCGGACTATGGTCAATATGAAGCAGCCCTACGCCTGAACCTCCATGACCAGTGGTTCCCGATCTTTGAATTGGGCTACGGTAAGGCCGACCATGAGGAAGACGTGGTAACGGGTATCGCCTACAAGACTCAGGCCCCTTATTACCGTTTGGGTCTCGACTTTAACCTGCTGAAGAAGAAACACCAGTCTAACCGTTTGTTTGCCGGTTTCCGCTATGCCTATACATCTTATAAGGTAGACATGTATCATCGCGAATTTGATGAGCCAATCTGGAAGTGGAAAACGAGTTTCGGTGTTAAGGACGAAAAATGCTCTCAGCATTGGTTGGAGCTGGTAGTTGGCATTGATGCCCAGGTGTTTGGTCCCTTCCATTTAGGGTGGAGCGTGCGTTACAAGCAGCGCCTTGCTCATAGCGACGGTCAGCTGGGTAAGACCTGGTATGTGCCGGGATTTGGTATTTGGGACACCTCTACTTTCGGTGGTACGTTTAATGCGATTATCGATATCTGATAAATATGGCTTCAATGGATAGTAGACAGAAGAAAAGACTGATGTGGCAGGTGCCGTTCCTGCTATTGTTGGTGATAGGCACGGTGCTGATTATCCGTCAGCAGCGCTCTATGCCTTATCAGCATGACGAGGGCTTTGTTTTTGGTACTGTCTATAGCATTACCTATCAGTACGATCGCAGCTTGAAGAAAGAGATAGAGGCTGCACTTGCTGAGGTGGACGGTGAGTTTTCTATGTTCAACGAGAAGTCTACCGTTGCCCGCCATAATCGTGGTGAAAAGGTGCAGCAGAGTAAGATGTATAAGGAAGTGTATGACTTGGCTCAGGTTGTCACCCGTGAAACGGATGGTGCTTTTGACATAACGGTTGCGCCACTTGTCAATGCCTGGGGCTTCGGTTTCAAGAATAAAGGTGGCGAAGAGGGAGCAGCGACACCCACTCCCCAACAGGTGGACAGTCTGCTGAAGATTCGCAACCAATTCGACTTCTCTGCTATTGCCAAGGGCTATGGCTCCGATGTCGTAGCCCGCTTGCTCCGTAGCTTCGATATCCGCAACTTCATGGTCGAGATTGGCGGTGAGGTCGTTACCCAGGGCATCAGTCAGCGGCGCCTGCCGTGGAAGATAGGTGTCACCAAGCCCTCCGATGACTCCCTCAGTACCAGTGGTGAGCTTCAGACGGTGCTTAATGTCACAGACATAGCGATGGCCACGAGTGGGAACTACCGTAACTTCTACTATAAGGGTGGCCAGAAGTTTGCCCATACCATTGATCCAAAGACTGGCTATCCCGTTCAGCACTCCTTGCTATCAGCCACGGTGCTGGCAAAGAGCTGTGCTACTGCCGATGCCTACGCTACATCATTCATGGTCTTGGGCCTGGATGGGGCCAAGAAGGTGTTAGCTCGTCACCCCGAACTGATGGCCTATTTTATCTATGCCCGTCCTGACGGCAACTACGATGTGTGGTTCTCGCCATCATTGAAAGAAAAAATTGAAGACTGAAAAATGGCATCCCTCCAGCTATATGACCAATTGCTTCAGTTCCCGTTGTTTCAGGGAATGAGCCGTGACGACTTGGCACGGGTGGCTGGACATACGAAGTTTGGGTTCTTGAAATTTGCCAAGGGACAGACCATCGTCAATGAGGACGATCCTTGTACAGGACTTTACTTCCTGCTTTCAGGACAGCTGCTGGCCGAGACTCGTTCTGACGACCATTCCTACCGTGTAGTGGAACAGTTGCAGGCACCCTTTTTAGTGCAGCCCGAAGCCATATTTGGTTATAACCAGCGTTTCACTCATAGCTTTGAGTCGTTGTCGGAGTGTAGCTTCATCACCCTCAGCAAGGACGAGGTGATGCGGTTGAGCGAAGAGTTCTTGGTGTTTCGTCTGAACCTGTTAGGACTTTATGCAACGCTAACCCAGAAATTGCTGCGTCAGCCATGGCGCCACCGTCCAGAGTCACTGGGTGCCCGTATTGTGCGTTTCTTGGGACAGCATTGTATCTATCCGGCTGGTCCCAAGACCTTTTATATATTGATGACTCAGCTGGCTGACGAGATAGGCGACAGTCGCCTGGATATTAGTCGTGCCCTGAATCAGTTACAGAATGAAGGATTGCTCCAACTGCATCGTGGACGCATAAAGGTGATGCAGATGGAACGGCTGTTGATGATATGAAACAATGTCCCCTCAATGAATAGATGAAATCATGAATAGGTTAGCATTTCTGGCGCTGGCATCGGTACTGCTGATGCTTTCATGTGGAGGAAAGAAAGAAACTGCCCCTGCAGAAGAGACACCTGTCGACACAATGCCGCAGGCGATACAGGATACGGTGGCGGAAGATACGCTGGAGCAGCTCATTGCCCAGACGCCGATGCCACGGGCTGCTGACGAGCTCTTCGATGATTTCCTGTTCAATTTCTCTGCTAACCGACAGCTACAGATGGAACGTGTTGCATTTCCGTTGCCTGTCATACGCAATGGCAAGACCACGTATACGTCGAAGAATGAGTGGCGTATGGAGCGTTTCTTCATGCGTCAGGACTTCTATACCGTACTTTTCGACAACGAACAGCAGATGGAGCTCGTTAGAGACACGTCGGTAAGTGAAGCTACGGTTGAGAAGATTTACTTTAATACGGGTGCTGTCATGCAGTATCAGTTCAAACGTGTGAAAGGAGCATGGATGCTGTTGGAAATCAAGACGGAGCCTATTGCTGCCAATCATAATGCATCGTTTTTGGAGTTCTACCACCAGTTTGTCACCGACTCCTTGTTTCAGACGGAGAGTATCGGACAGACGGTACAGTTTGTAGGTCCGGACCCTGACGATGACTTTGCCCGTATGGAGGGCATCCTGACGCCAGACACCTGGCCAGCCTTTGCGCCGGAGCTTCCTGATAGGATGATTTACAATGTGGTGTATGGCAAGGCGACGCGAGACTCGAAGCAGAAAATCTTCGTGATGCGTGGTATTGCCAATGGCTTAGAGGTTGAAATGACCTTCCGCTGTGAGGATGACCGTTGGCAACTGGTGAAACTAACGAATTGAGGATGAAAGACCTGTCGAACTATAGTCTGAAGGGACACAACACTTTTGGCATTGAAGCCCGTTGCCGACGATTCCTGGAATATGAGTCGGTAGAGGAAGCTGTGGCGATTGCAAGGATATTGCGTCAGGAGAAGGCTTCTTATATAATAATAGGTGGCGGGAGTAACCTGCTACTGACAAAAGATTTCGAGGGAATCGTGGTTCACTCGGCTATGAAAGGTTGCGAATTCGAGGACTGCCTAATGGTTTGCGGCAGCGGCGAGACGTTTGATGATGTCGTGCGGCTGAGTTTAGAGAAAGGGCTTTATGGCATGGAGAACCTGTCGCTGATTCCAGGAGATGTAGGTGCCAGCGCCGTGCAGAATATTGGAGCCTATGGTGCTGAGGCTAAGGACGTTATCGAATGTGTGGAGGCTGTCAGCATTACTACAGGCGAGGTTTGCACCTTCAGTGGTGAGGATTGTTGTTATGGGTATCGTGACAGTCGCTTCAAGCGGGAATGGAAGAACCAGTATTTGATAACCCGTGTGACCTATCGGCTGAGCCGTGAGTATAAGCCAAGGTTGGACTATGGCAATATCCGTGCGGAGTTAGAGCGACAGGGCATTTCATCCCCCGACGCCTTACAACTGCGTCAGACCATTATCGATATTCGTAATGCCAAACTTCCCGACCCCAAGGTGACGGGTAATGCGGGTAGCTTCTTTATGAATCCAGTCGTGGGCCGTAAGCAGTATGAACAGCTCGCCGCACTTTATCCTAATATGCCGCATTATACCATTGATGACGACCACGAGAAGATTCCTGCCGGCTGGCTGATAGACCAATGTGGGTGGAAAGGCCGTTCGTTGGGACGTGCCGGAGTCCATCCGAAGCAAGCCTTGGTATTGGTCAACCTCGGTGGTGCTACAGGTCAGGAAATCGTCGACCTCTGTCGTGCCATTCAGCAGGACGTCCTCCAGAAGTTTGGCGTAGCTATAACTCCTGAGGTGAATATTGTTTGAAGAGAAAGCACTCTTTTTTTCTCCTATTTTCTTGGAAGTTTCAATTATTCTTCCTATCTTTGCAAGGTCTAATCAATTAACTATGTCGAAATTCATCAATCCATTCACGGATGTGGGCTTTAAACGCATTTTTGGACAAGAGGTTTCAAAGCCGGTGCTTCTTGCCTTCCTAAACTCTCTACTGGAAGGGGAACGCACTATTGTAGACCTCAAGTTTCTAGACAAGGAGCAGTTAGGAATCTCCGACGGCGACCGCTCGCTAATTTACGATATATATTGTGAGACGGCGACAGGAGAACATATCATCGTGGAGATGCAATATAAGTCACAGCCCTATTTCAAAGAGCGTAGCATTTACTACACCGCACGTTCCATTGTACAGCAGGGTGAACGGGGTGACGAGTGGAAATACGATATCAAGGCCGTTTATTTGGTTGCATTCCTCAATTTCAAACTTAGTGCTATATCGCAAGAATTCCGTACGGACGTTGCACTGATGGATATGGCGCACCATACTCTGTTCTCAGACAAAGTCCGCCTTGTCTACCTCCAGTTACCTTATTTTACAAAGGAAGCCGATACATGTGAAACCATATTTGAAAAGATTATATTTACGTTAAAGCATATGGATATATTAGAGCGTATGCCATGGATGGCACAGAATGCAGTATTCCAGCGCCTGTCGGAGATAGCCGACGTTGCATCTTTGAATAAGGAAGAGCGGATGAAATACGATGCGAACATGAAAGCTTTCCGTGACACCATAGCTGTCATGGAGGGCCAGTATCTGGAAGGTCATGCCGAGGGCCGCACCGAAGGTCGTGCTGAAGGTCGTGCTGAAGGTCGTGCTGAAGCAAACTGCGATAATGCCCGAAAGATGAAAGAAGACGGAATGCCTATTGAACTGATTGCCAAATACACAGGGTTGTCTGCTACAGAGATTGAAAGTTTATGATAATTATTTAACAATAGTAATCCTATAAAAGATATACGACTATGACATAGCAACAGAACAGACGAGGGATGGCGGGCTGCGCAAGGCGCGGCACTTCCCAAACGGGCGAGAATTTTAACACAATCAGTATTAACCAAAAGAAACTGAGCGTCGCCTCATTCGCTACTTTCGATGGATAAATGAGCTTTTTAGCTCTTGGCATCCCTCCTAGGAATACCGCCAAATATTCACACTGAGGACAAGATGCATAAAGTTTCACGCAGGCGTGAACTATGTTGCACTTGTATATTGTGAAGGCCACTTGGCGGTAGCCTGAAGTAGATGCAAGTCGCGGATGGTTGCACGCCTTTTTCGTATTCTTTTTCCATACTTATGAGATTTCTTTTTAGCTTATCAGTTTCAATATTGAGTATACTTTTGGCATCACCAGCTTATTCCAAAGGTTATTCGTTGTATAATAAATATACCACTAATACTATAGAGGGAGTTCCGTTGACATTTTATATAATGGGGGCAAATAGTGTTGATGGAACAGTTTCTTATTGTTCCATAGCGCACACGACATCAAATACTCAACCTTGTATCCCGACAAACACGGTTGGAAGGGTAACAATTCCTGAGATTATTCCCAGTTCTCAAAATTGTATTGTTGAGAATTACGATGCATTGGGATATAATAAATGGGGCCCCTTTAAAAACGGGCTTATGGTTCAGCAAATATGGGATTATGCCTTCGCAAATTGTACTAAAATGACATCAGTTGTCATTCCCGCATCTGTTACCAAATAACATATTCAGCATTCGCATGGTGTTCCTCTCTGAATGAAATAATCTGCAAAGGAGAAACACCGCCAGCACTCAATCAATATACGTTTATTGGTAATGAAATATATGATAAAGCTACTGTATACGTTCCTTCTGAGGCCGCATACAAAAAATACAAAGCGAGTTCATCATATTGGAGCAAATTTAAAAAAATTGTTGTGGGTGATGGCAATAGCTCTTCCAGCAGTTACAAAATCACCATCAATAGTTCGCAACATGGCAGGGTGACGTGCGGTAGGACTACGGCCAAGGCTGGAGAAGAGATAACGCTGAACATTGAAGAGGACAACGGTTATAGCTTCGACCAGATTACTATCCGTGACAAGAAGGGGAATAATGTCAACTATACGTTAAGTGGTGGGAAAGCATACACGGGTGGTAATGGCGGTCATTCACCGTATTATGTCACGTTCACGATGCCTGCTTCTGACGTTACGGTGTCGGCGACGTTCAAGGTTAATGGTGCTACCATAGGTGTTGCTATTAACTCCACCAACTTTCCTGATGCGAATTTCCGCAGCTACATACAGAATATGTTTAGCGGTTATTCTTCATTGAGCAGTAATCAAATACAATCAGTTGTAGAAATAAATGTCAGCAATAGGAGTATACGAGACTTGACAGGCATAAAATACTTTACATCATTGCAAAGATTAGAATGTGACAACAACAACATCAGTTCTCTTAATCTTTCAAGCAACACAGCTTTGGTCTATTTAGGCTGTAGACATAACAATATAACAAATCTTGTCTTACCAAGTTCTATTGTTACTTTACTGTGTTCATACAATAAGCTTACAACGCTCAATATTGCCAACCTAAGCAAGTTAAACGAGATATATTGTGACAATAACAATCTTACATCTCTGATTGTAGCGGGAAACAAGTCGGTCGGGCTTATACATTGCTACAAGAACAAGCTTACCACGATTAATCTCTCTGGTTGTACTAACATGAGTTGGCTGGCATGCTGCTGTAACTTGATTAACGGTCAAGGGGCTGCTAATCTTGTTTCAAACCTCCCATCATCATCGTATTGTACATTGGACTTCTTCCACACATCAGACAGTAGTGAAGGTAATTCAATGACATCAAGCCAAGTAGCCACTGCGAATGGCCGGGGCTGGACAGTCTATCAGCTATATAATAATTCATATTATACAGGTACTGGTAATGGTACTGAATACAGGGGCAATGATGCAACCTCTAACTACAAAATTACCATCAACAGCTCGCAACATGGCAGGGTGACATGCGAAAAGACTACGGCCAAGGCGGGAGAAAAGATAACACTGGACATTGACGAGGACTCTGGATACGAACTTGATGCACTTACCATCCGTGACAAGAATGGGAAAACTATTGATAGAGTAATTGACACAACGAAACCTACTACTGGTGGTTCTTTTAATTATTATTGGTATGCCACATTTACCATGCCTGCTTCTGACGTTACTGTGACGGCAACGTTCAAGTCTAAAACCAATGGCAAAGCAATTAAAGATTACTTCCCAGACAATAACTTCCGCAACTACATACTGAGTCTGGACATCGGCAAGGACGGTATTTTAACGGACGGAGAAATCGCGTCTTTGTCAACGCTTAACATCTCTAATCTTGGCATTGAGAGCCTAAAGGGTATAGAACTCTTTACTTCGCTACAGGTATTGTATTGCTATGGCAACAAAATTACTTCAATCGATTTATCGAAACTAACGTTATTACGCGAACTTTATATCTACAACAACCTATTGACATCACTCGACGTGTCATACTGCACGAGGTTGACAACATTGCATTGTTATAACAACCGGCTGACGTCGCTGATTATCACTGGATGTACTTCGCTGAAGATTCTCTACTGCTATCTGAACCAGCTGCGTGGTCAGGCAATGACTCGCATCGTAAATGTCCTGCCCTACACCTCTGATGGCAAGATACGCATGATTAGTATCAGCATCGACGAAGGCAACTCCCTTGACGGCGTCGATACCTCTGGCGTTGGAGGCCGAGGCTGGACTATCTACGACAACAACGGCAACATATACCCGTCGAAGATTTATGTGACGAATATTACGATAGACATTGGTGGCGGCTTTACAATATCCAAAGGAGGAACCTCTATATTAATGTTAGGAGAGAAAGAGAAGTTTACCGCTATCGTTTCTCCCCAAAATGCCACATACAATAAAGTAACTTGGTCGTCAAGTGCGACGAATATAGTCTCTGTCAACGATGGCTATTTGGAGGCAAAGGCTGTTGGGGAAGCTAAGATTACCGTCAGTGCCAATGATGGCAGTGGCGTATCGACATACTTCTATGTCAAAGTTCAAACTCCTGAAGAAGATGAGTATAGAATCACCATCAACAGCTCGCAACATGGCAGTGTGACGTGCGAAAAGACTACGGCCAAGGCTGGAGAAGAGATCGTGTTGGACATTGACGAGGACTCTGGGTATGAGCTTAATACACTTACCATCCGTGACAAGAATGGGAATACCATCGAAAGAGAGATTAAAGAAACGAGGCCTATTACTGGCGGTACTTTTAATTATTATAGGTACGCTACATTTACCATGCCTGCTTCTGATGTTACGGTTTCAGCAACGTTCAAAGCTAAAGAATCGAATGGCATCCCCATTATTGCAGCTCATTTCCCAGACGAAATTTTCCGCAACTATCTGTTGACACTGGATTGCGGAATTGACGGAGTATTGACTGAAGATGAGATTATGGGAGTTACTGAATTGGATGTGTCAGAAAAGAATATCAGCGACCTAACAGGAATAGGGCTTTTTACAGAATTGAAAGAGTTAAGTTGCTATGGCAATAATCTTACATCGTTAGATTTGTCAAGGAATACAAAATTGACATCCATTTCATGTGGCTGGAATCGTTTGACATCGCTGGATGTATCAAAGAATGTCGCATTAGAATACTTGTGGTGTGAAAATAATCGACTTACCTCCCTCAATGTGTCCAATAATAAAAAGCTTAGAATCTTGTCTTGCCATGATAATCAAATCAAAGGAGAAGCAATGAGCACATTGGTGGATAGTCTGCCTATGAACTCTTCTGAATATGCAAACTCGCTCGTTGTTTATAATACAAGTGGAGAAGATGGCAATGTCATTACCAAGTTACAAGTAAAGATCGCCAAAGACAAAGGATGGAATACTTTCAATTCTATTTGGGAGGATTATGAAGGTATCGATGATGATGATAAGGCTCCGAAGATTGCCCAGAACTATTACCTTATTGGCAGTCCCGGCGAGTGGAGCGCAGAGTCGGCAAAGACTCAGAAGTTCTCCCATAGCGACAAGGACGTGTCTGAGGATCCCGTCTTCACCTATACCTTCTACGGCACGGGTGGTGACATGTGGTTCGCATTCGGCGACGAGGAAGCCATCAACGCCGTAGCTGAGGGCACATGGGACAAGCTCTTTGGTACCACAGGTGCCAACGGGGACTTCAGCGGATCGTTCGACCGCCGCTACAACCTCGGCAGTGACAACTCCTTCCATGTCGACGGACAGGCCAAGATGTATCGCTTCACCGTCAACATGGCTGAGATGACCTACGAAATCAAGGCTTTAGGGCAGTCAGTTTCCAACGCTACTGACATCAATGCAACAAACTTCCCAGACGCGAACTTCCGCAAATACTTACTAGAGCAGGATTATGGAAAAGATGGAGTATTGACTGATAGTGAGATTAAAGGAGTTACGAAAATAGATGTGTCAGAAAAGAATATCAGCGACCTAACAGGAATAGGGCTTTTTACAGAATTGAAAGAGTTAAATTGCTTTAACAATAATCTTACATCGTTAGAATTGTCAAGGAATACAAAATTGACATCCATTTCATGTGGCTGGAATCGTTTGACATCGCTGGATGTATCAAAGAATGTTGCATTAGAATCCTTGTGGTGTGAAAGTAATCGACTTGCTTCCCTCATAGTGTCTAATGATGCAACCATGCTATTGACAGTAGTTTGCCATGATAATCTTATAAAAGGTGAAGCAATGAGTAAATTAATAAATAGTCTTCCAACAACGACTGTTGGGTTTTTCATGGTTCATAATACAGAAGGTGGCGAAGGCAATGTGATTACTAAATCACAAGTGGAGATTGCCAATGAAAAAGGGTGGTGTATCCAGGGTTCTGATTGGAAGGGATATGAAGGTATTGATGATGAAAATAAGGCGTCAGAGCGGTTGGTTGCCACCGCCGCAGCCGGTTACGCTACCTTCTATGACTCCAAGTCAGCCTACACTCTGCCGAACGGACTGTCGGCACAGGTGGTGACGGGTACCTCGAATGGTAAGTTGTCATATAAGACGATTGCCGATGGCTCTGTGTCGGGCGTGGTGCCGAAGGGTACTGCTGTGATGCTGGTCAGCGATACGAAACAGTCGAAGACGTTTAAACTTACTGCATCGGAGAGTACGCAGACTTACACTGGCACCAACTTGTTACATGGCAGCGATATTTCAACCATCACTACTGGCGACGGCTACCACTACAAACTCGCCTATGGTAAGTCGGGCAGTAAGCTGAGTACAGAGTTCGGGTGGTACTGGGGCTCAACCAATGGCGCCTCATTCACGATAGAAGGAAACAAGGCTTGGCTTGTTGTGCCGAAGAATCTAGCTACACGCGGCTATTCCTTGGATGACGCTACCACGGGAATTGAGCCTATCACGCCGCAGACGGATACTGATGAATACTTCGACCTGCAGGGCCGCCGCATCAGTAAGCCGACATCGAAGGGAATCTATATTAAGAATGGTAAGAAAGTAACAATCAAATAATCTGTAGACATTATGAAAAGACGTAATATTATCATGATAGCCCTCATGGGCATAGCTTTACTCGCATCATGTAGTAAGGATGACGGTGACGAGCCGTCAGCAACGCCAACACCACCTCCCTCTCCGACACCAACGCCCGAAGTGCAAACAACGGAGAAAGGTATTGACGAGTTGCATAACGAACCGACTGACCAGTCCGCCTTCTCAAGACTAATTGAATAGTCATCGGCGGAAAAATGGTCGTGATGAAGTCATTCGCCAGCCTGCTGCAACGGCATGGCTGGCGAATGTTTTGTTTCTACATGGCTTGTTGAAGCTGGACGTCCTACAAGAGAAAATAGAAATAATGCCGAAATCTTTTATATAGATTGATTTTTTTGAAATTAGGGTGTCAGGGTGACAGAACGCCGATGTACAGGGCGTTTGCACCCTTTTTTGAGGGTGACAAGGGTGACAGGAGGGTGACAGGAGTGTGCGCACACAGTCAGAAAAAGGGCAATATAATAACTGTTTGCCCTGCCCAAATTCAGACGACCAACCGTTGTCTCTGTGGAAAAACGCGCTAATGGGAATCAAATTCTCGAGAGAATTTAGCACCAAATGCCAGGCTAAGCAATACTTTGGTCGGAGTAAACTGCTAAATTCTCTCGAGAATTCAGCAGTATCCAGCATTCAGGCACCTACAAAATGGATAATACAAGAAGAGTTTGAGCGGCTTAAACATAACAACCATACGAGGGTTTGCAAACGATACAACAACCTGTCACCCTCCTGTCACCCTTGTCACCCTCAAAAAAGGGTGCAGATGCCCTGTACATCGGCGTTCTGTCACCCTGACACCCTAAAATGAAAAATTCTTAGTATACTAATAAAAAATAATATGTGAGATAATTTGGCCGTTCGGATTTTTCTGCTTACTTTTGCAGAATGAAACTGACTTTTCTTGGAACTGGAACATCGTGTGGGGTGCCGACCATCGGCTGCCAATGTAGGGTTTGTCAGAGTACGAACCCTAAGGACAAGCGTCTGCGCTGTTCTGCACTTGTCGAGACGGATAACACACGGTTGCTCATTGACTGTGGCCCTGACTTTCGTCAGCAAATCATGCCGCAGCCTTTCCGTCGCATTGATGGAATTCTCATTACCCATGCCCATTACGACCACATGGGAGGTATGGATGACATACGACCCTATTGTCAGTTTGGGGAAATCAATGTCTATGCTGATCCTATTGCCCGTCAGGGTTTGCTCGAAATGCTGCCTTACTGCTTTGCCGCAAACCGTTACCCAGGGGTGCCAGCCATCGGACTTCATGAGATTCATAAGCACGAACCCTTTACCATCGGCGACTTTGACATCATGCCCATTGAAGTGATGCACGGTAAACTGCCCATCCTTGGCTATCGGATTTCCCAGCACTCACTTCGCACCTCTCTCACCTATATAACGGACATGAAGACGATTAACGATGAGGAATTGCCCTCTATCAAAGGGTCTGAGGTGCTTGTGGTCAATGCCTTGCGCCAGAAGCCTCATCATTCGCATCAGTCGTTGGACGATGCTGTAGCTTTTGCCAAAAGGGTAGGGGCCAGGCAAACTTATCTCATACATCCCAGCCACGACATCGGACTACACGACGAAGTGAATGCCCAACTGCCGTCAGACATCCAACTTGCTTTCGATGGTCAAGTGGTGGAAGTGAAAGAAGATGTTTGAGAAGTGGATATTTAGCGTTTTTTGCTTTTTCCGCTTTTTCCGCTCTTTCCGAATAACCCCATCAGTCCTCCGTAGTTTTTCTTCAGTTTCCGATACAGCAGGAAGAGGTCGATAATGGTTACGCTGTTGGACACAAGACTGGCAATGTATTCGCCCTTGCTGCTGTCCTCTTGCTTGACGAACAGCTGGTTCCACTTGGCCGAAATCTGCTTGTTTTCGGCCTGCATCTGGTCAAGCAATTCGTCCTTGCGCTGGCGAATTTCCTCCAGCGTGCGGTATTTGGGATGGTGATTCTGCACAGGAAGCATAGGCTACTTACTCATTAATAGGTTAGCTAAGAAACGAACGAGCGGACGCTCAATCCATTCGTGGTGGAAGATGAATACAAGAATGAGCAACACCAGATGAAACGCTCCAACTACCAAAAAGGCAGGAGCCATACCGATGTACAGTCCAATCCAGTAGGCAAATGAGAATGAGAAGAACATCATGACGGCAATGATGAGGAGGAAGAAAACGATAGCCAAGGCGGCGGCCGTTAACAGGCGCACCACCTTGTCTATCACGTCCAGCTTCACGTATTCCGCCTGAAGCCCGAGATAGTGCTTGAGCAACTCTACCAGCTGCCCAATGTTCTCAACGTTTTTGTCGCTTGACAGCATCTTTTGAGTCATTAATCTTCAACCTCGGCTGCGTCCTGGATGTCATCTACCAGGTCACCTACTTCCTTACGGCTGAGTTTGATGTTGTGCTTCTTCAAGAAGTCCTCAATGGTGTCAGTAATTTTAACTCGGGTTTCCGAACCCTTTTCGGGGGCCATCAGAATACCTAACGCAGCGCCGGCGATTGCTCCACCTAAGAAAGCGCCAATATAGCCTAAACTTTTCATGTTGCAATATTTTATGGGTTAAACATGTTTTGCGACGCAAATATACGGTTTTTTTCTGAAAAAGGCGTTAAAAGATGTATCATTTTTTGTTAAAATGTGAGTATTTCGTTCATTTAACAAAGTTTATGTCCTTTTTTTGCCAATATTTCCACAATAATTTGTATCTTCGCACTGACTTTTAGAATGAAAAGGTAAGATTAATTCAATAATTAAACTAAGAAGTTATGAAAAAGTACATGGTTTTTTGCGCTGGTCTGAGCTTAGCTCTATTATTTGCCAGTTGCGGTAAAAGTAGTGAAAGTGCCTACAAAAAGGCTTATGAGAAAGCAAAGTCGCAGGAAGCTGCTCAGCATGTGACGGAGACCCCAGTCGAGGCTCCTGTGACTGTTGCTCCCGTTACCACTCGTCCTGCTACCCAGACCCGTGTTGTTGACAATGTTGACAACATCTCTGTTCGTCAGGAGAGAGTGACGCTTGTCAGCGGTGCTGGCCTGAAGAGCTTCAGCGTAGTTGTTGGTTCGTTTGGCCTGCTGGCAAATGCCGAGGGTCTGGTACAGCAGCTCCGCGATGGTGGTTACAATGCGCAGATTGTGAAGAACGAGTCAAACAGCATGTACCGTGTTGTAGCTACGACCTTCGACAACAAGGTGGATGCCGTGAACAGCCGCGACCAGATTCGTGGTTCGAAGTACAATCCTAAGGGCGACGCATGGCTGCTCTATAATATTCGGTAAGCCGTTGGCTCGTATCCTTTCGATTGACTACGGTCGTAAGCGTACAGGTTTAGCAGTCACCGATCCTCTGCAGATTATAGCTGGAGGATTGGCGACTGTTTCTACATCAGAGCTTTTCGACTGGCTGCAGTCCTATCTGCAGCGTGAGCAGGTGGAGCGTATCGTCATCGGTGAGCCTCGGCAGCCCAATGGACAGCCCAGTGAGAATCTGCCCCGTGTCCAGCAGTTTGTGGCACGCTGGCGGAAGGCTCATCCTGAGATTCCTATCGATTATTATGACGAGCGTTTCACGTCGGTGCTGGCTCATCAGGCTATGCTCGACGGCGGTCTTCGCAAGAAAGCCCGGCAGGACAAGGCTTTGGTCGACGAAATCTCGGCCACTATTATTCTGGAGGATTACCTTCGTAGTCGCGTTCGCTCCCTCATTTAAGGGGCAAACAGGGGTCTGAACAAGCGCAGACTCCAATCCAAACTATAATAAGGGTCAATGTACGCTTGTTCAGACCCCCATCCCCCTAACTTAGGGGCTTGAAGATATGATATTACCTATTTATGTTTATGGAAATCCCGTGCTGCGCAAGGTGGCTGAGGACATCACCCCCGACTATCCTGGATTGGAGCAGCTGATAACCGATATGTGGGATACGCTGGCCGAAAGCGAGGGCATTGGGTTGGCAGCTCCACAGATAGGAAAGTCTATCCGTCTGGTTGTCATTGACTTGGATGTGCTTAGCGAGGACATGCCAGAGTATAAGGGCTTCCGAAATGTCTTTATCAATGCCCATATCGTAGAGAAAGACGAGTCGAAAACCGATTCCAGCGAGGAAGGCTGTCTCTCGTTGCCAGCCATCCACGAGAAGGTGGTTCGTCCCACACGTATCCGTGTGCAGTGGCTCGACGAACAGTTCCAGCCCCACGACGAATGGATAGAGGGCTACCTTGCACGTGTCATGCAGCATGAGTTCGACCATTTGGAGGGTCACATGTTCGTCGACCGCATCTCCCCCCTCCGCAAACAGCTTATCAAGAGTAAACTGAAGGCGCTGACCTTAGGCCGCTACCGTTGTGGGTATAAGACAAAGGCTGTAAGAAAATGAGAGGATGAGAAATTGAGAAAATGAGAGATGGAGAGATGGAGAAAATGAGAGATTGGCTGCGCAGTTCTTTGTCGCGGCTTTTACTCAGACCATGGCTGCTCACCGTGGTCTTCTCTTTTTCTCATTTCCTCATTCTCCCAAGTAGTGCCCAGTTCAACACCGACCGTCTGATTATGGTAGGACGTTCGGCGCTTTATTTTGAGGACTATGTCCTCTCCATTCAATACTTTAACCAGGCCATCTCGGCCAAGCCCTATCTCTTTGAACCATGGTTCCTCCGTGGCGTTGCCAAGTATTACCTCGACGACTTCGTCGGGGCTGAGGTTGACTGTACCAATGCGATAGAGAGGAACCCCTATGTCACCAACTCTTACGAACTGCGCGGCCTTTGCCGTATCCGCTTAGGGAAGTTCTTGCAGGCGGCAGACGACTATACTACTGCTCTGAGGTATGATCCTCAGAATCAGGGACTGTGGCATAATCGTGTGCTTTGCTATATCCGTTCCAAGGACAATGAGCGTGCTTTGGCGCAGCTTGACACCATGCTCACACGCTGGCCCAAGTATGCCAGTGGCTATTCCATGCGTGCTGAGGTCTATTTGCAGATGGAAGATACGCTTAAGGCTGCCGAGGCGTTGGACAAGAGTCTGGAGATTGATCCCTACGATGGCCAGACGTGGTCGGCACGATCCATTATCAGTCTTTCCAGAAGTGAATGGAAAGATGCAGAGGGGTATCTCGACAAGGCCATCCACCTGTTGCCCAAGAATGGTGGCAACTACATCAATCGTGCGTTGGCCCGCTATAACCAGAACAACCTGCGTGGTGCCATGTCCGACTACGACACGGCACTCGACTTGGAGCCCAATAACTTCATCGGTCACTACAACCGTGGATTGTTGCGTGCTCAGGTTGGCGACGACAATCGTGGTATCGAGGACTTTGACTTCGTGCTCAATATAGAACCCGACAACATGCTGGCCCGCTTCAATCGCGGATTGCTCCGTGACAAGACTGGTGACCTGCGTGGTGCCGTCAGCGACTATACTGTTGTCATTAACGAGTTTCCCAACTTCTGGACAGGTCTTCACTATCGTGCTGGCTGTTACCGTCGTATGGGTATGAATCGTCAGGCCGAGCAGGATGAGTTCCGTATCCTGAAGGCCCAGATGGACAAGCGTTATGGGGGCAAGCAGCCTCGGATGAAGAAAAATCAGATGCGTAAACGTAGCGATGAGGACCTGGAGAAATACAACCAACTGGTCGTTGCCGACGAACAGGAGGTGAAGAACGAATATAAGAACGAATACCGTGGACGTGTACAGAACCACCGTGTGGAAGTGGCCTATCTGCCTATGTACGAGTTGTCGATGGAAATGCTGAAGAGCGATGTCAGTTCCTATGTGGCTTTCGATGTGGCAGTCGAGGCCTTCAACAGTCAGTCGTCGCGTCCCCTCTATATCATTTGTGGCAGTCCAGCCATCAACGAGGCGAAGGGACAGTCATACTTCGAGTATATCGAAAATCAAGGACATCTCATTGGCGACGTGCACAGAATAGGCTCCATCCGTCAAGCCCTCCTACTAAGGGCGGTGGCTTATTCATCGCTCCAGAATTTCGAGAGCGCTATCGATGACCTCACTACCTATCTCAGCATGGACAGCCTTTCTGTGCTGGCATTATGGCAGCGGGCTGTCTGTCAGTCGAAACTCAACGACTTTCATGCCTCCCAGTCGGCGCCTGCTCAGGGGAATCCCGCCATCAAGACTGGCGTGGATATGAAGACACCTTACTCTGAGACATTAGCCGATGCCTTGCAGGCCAATAATGTGCTGACTGACCTCTCGAAAGCTATACGCCTCTCTCCTCATAACGCGTACCTATTATATAATAAGGGCAACGTCTATGCGTCTCGTAAGGACTACGCAGCCGCTATCGACGACTATAGTCGTGCCATTGCCCTCGACTCTCGACTGGCTGAAGCCTACTATAACCGCGGACTGGCCTATATTGATAGCGGCAAGACCGAAGAGGGCATACGCGATTTGAGTAAGGCGGGTGAGTTAGGGCTCTATACCGCCTATAGTCTGATAAAACGTTTCGCAAAAGAATAAAATAAAGATAAAGAATATGGATAAAGAGAATTTGGTTTGGAATAAGATTCTGGCAACCGTACTGAAAATGCCAAGTGTGAAAGTCGATCGCATCGCCTTCCTGCGTAAGGAGCTGCGCCCCTACTGCAACCAGTCGCGCTTGCAGATGATAGGTAGTGTACGTCCTTATACCGTTGTGTCTGAACAAGTCATCGACCGTCTTGCACGTCAGTGTATCCGCTATCATACGGCACTGGCCACTACAGCTTCAACCGTTGTTGGCCTTCCGGGTGGACTGGCTATGGCAGCCACCATGCCTGCCGACCTGACGCAGTATTTCTATCATGTCTTTGTGCTTTCCCAGAAGCTTGCCTACCTCTACGGTTATCCCGACTTCTTCGCTGATTTGGAGACAGAACCTGTGCCCAACGACCCTACTAATGGTGAAACCAATGGAACCGAGTCTGAACCCAATGGTGAAACCAATGGGCCTGAATCCCCTGCCATCGACCTGCTCACCATCTTTATGGGCGTCATGATGGGCGCTCCTGTGGCCGAGAAGGGCATCGAGGAGCTCTCGAAGGCTGTTGCCGGCAGTGCAGTCTCCCGTTTGCCACGTGTGGCTATGACCCGTGCAGCCCTCTATCCTATAGCCAGTCAAGTGGCCCGTATGATTGGTACCCGCTTGACAAAGGACAGCTTCACCAAGGGCGTGGGCCGCTTCCTCCCTCTGGCCGGAGGTCTGTTCTCTGGTGGCCTGACGCTCTACACCTTCCGCAAGGGTGCCAACCGCCTGCGCCGTCAGCTTAGTGCCCAGCGTCACCTCTTCGACGATGGTTCCATCGATGATATTGAGTTGTCCACCATCAAGACCTCGTTTGTCAAGGCCAACAAGGCAGAGCACAACCCGCAGTTAGTGGAGATGGCCACCATCCAGGCTATGATTAATATTGCCAAAATCAACGACGAGGTATCGACGGAGAAATATCAGGCCATTGAGCAGCGTATCGCCGTTTCCAAGTTGGATGCTCAGGACAAGCTCGATCTTATTGCCAACATCGAGTCGGATAAGAGTTATGATGTAGATTTCGATCTTATTGCCACCGACCGTCAGGCAGCTCAGGATACCTACGACAGTATGCTTGCCTTGGTCAGCATGGACGAAAAGATGACGATGGCCGAGAAAATCTACCTCAGCATGGCCGCTCAGAAACTTGGAGTTACTGCCCAGGAGAGCGAAACATGATTTTCTAATTATCTCAAATGTTCCAAATTATATAAATTTTGTACCGAAAGTAAAGATTTTTAATAAAAAACTTGCGGGATTTGTGATTATTTATTACTTTTGCACTACTTTTGTTTACAGAAGTAAAACCTGAAGTTGTAAATATAACAGCATATTAACACTGACATGAGAAATAAATTACTGCTTACAATAGTATTAGCTATTGTATTAATGTTTGGCCGGTTAACCACCATCACTGCCCAACAGGTCGCGCTGAAGACGAATCTTCTGTACGATGCTGCCACTACGCCAAATCTCGGTCTGGAGATGGGTTTAGGCAAGAAAAGCACCGTTCAGCTCTTCTACGGACTCAACCCCTGGAAGTTCGGAAGTGGCGAAGACCGCAAGTTCCTCAAGCACTGGGTGCTTAACCCTGAGTACCGCTACTGGTTCTGTCAGCGCTTCAATGGCTCCTTTGTCGGCATCCATGCCTTTGGTGGTGAGTTCGATGCCTACAACATCAAGATGCCTCTCGGCTGGTGGGATGAGCTTCAGGACTATCGTTTCGAGGGATGGTTCATAGGTGGCGGTCTGGCCTACGGCTACCAGTGGGTGCTCTCACGTCATTGGAACTTCGAGGCTTCCATCGGCTTAGGTGCTGCTTATATCGACTACGAGAAGTTTGGTTGCGGCGTCTGTGGCAAGAAGCTCGACGATGGTCATAAGATCTATGTCGGACCCACCAAGGCGGCCCTTTCCTTATTATATATGTTCTAACCCCACTATACACCTAAAGCGAAGATGAAACACCGTATATATATTATAGCTGCACTGTTAGCCGTTGCCACGGCTGGCTCAGCACAGTCATTCCGCAATTTTCAGGTGTCGGCTGCTGGTGAGAAGACCGTTGTATCGCTCGACGTCATTCTCGACTCGCTCCAAGTGCCCTCTAATCGCTACCGTGCCTTTACACCTATTATAATAAGTAAGGACGGCACCCAGCAGCAGCGCCTCAAGTCGTTGCTCGTCACGGGCCGTACCCAGGAGATTGTCTTCGAACGCGAAGGCATCGATCCCCTCTATGCCGGCCACTGTGAACAGGTTCGCCGCTATAACGGCACCGCTCAGTCCTACAGCTATACCGACATTGCCGAGCGCCAGCCTTGGCACAATGGTGCAGAGGTGGTGATGGAGTGCGACCTCTGTGGCTGTGGTGACGTTGACAAGTCCGAGCAGATTCCCTTGGGTCGTCTATTACCTCCCGATCCCTACGACCTTGTCAACCTGGTCGACGTGGTGCCTGCACCTTCCAAGAAGGACCGCAACCTCCACGGCTCTGCCTATATTACTTTCGTTGTCGACAAGTGGGAGGTGAAGCCCGACTATATGAACAACCGTCGCGAGCTGCGCAAGATTACCGATACCCTCGACGTGATGGTGGCCGACCCCAATGTCTCTGTCCGTCAGGTCAAGATCCACGGCTTTGCCTCGCCTGAGAGTCCCTACGAGCACAACCGCATGCTGGCCAACAACCGCGCCAAGTCGCTCACTACCTACGTCAGTAAGCTTTATAACCTGCCCGCCAGCGTTTTTGCTCCTGCTGAGGCTACCCCTGAGAACTGGATTGGCCTGCGTGCTGCCGTGGCCGACATGGACGAGCAGACGCTGCCTCACCGTCAACAGATTCTCGAAACTATCGATAAGGTGCTGGCCGACCTCGACAACAACGTCACTACCAAGGCCGACCGCGATGAGCATGCCATCCGTGCCAACTATCCCGACGAGTATCGCTATCTGTTGAAGGAAGTCTATCCCGGCCTGCGCCGTTCCGACTACGATATCTCGTTTAACTTCAGCGACTTCACCCTTGAGCAGGCCAAGGAGATCTACAAGACCAAACCCTATCAGCTCTCGTTGCGTGAGCTGTGGGACGTGGCCCAGACGATGGAGCCCAATAGTGCCGACTATAATAAGGTGATGCAGCAGGCCGTCAACATCTATCCCGATGCCCCAGAGGCTATGATCAACCTCGCTAATGTCGCCATCCGCCAGCACGACCTGCTGAAGGCCGAGACCCTGTTGGAGCATGCTGGCAATAGTGCTGAGGCTCTCAATACCCGTGCCGTCGTTGCCATCCTGCAGCAGCGCTATGCCGATGCTGAAGCTCTGTTGAAGCAGGCCCAACAGAAGGGTGTGGACGTAACCCGTCGCTCGACTTTGTCGCTTTGCATAGCAAAGAATCTCGAAGCAATCAAGCTTTTACGATAAATACTTTATAATAATCATTTAATATTAACTTTTTAAATTTTCAAGCTTATGAAAAAATTTAGTTTCTTAGCGCTCGCAGCAGTAGGACTGCTGTTCGCAGCTTGTTCGGACAAGGACGAAGTCGTCCAGGAAGTCCAGCAAGAGTCAGAATTTACCGATGGTGGTTACATCGGCATCTCGTTACAGCTTCCTTCTGCTGACCAGTCACTCACTCGTGCTAACGATGATCTTAGCAATGGTACTGAAGATGAGTTTGCGGTGAAGAATGCTACACTCTACATCTTCAAACTTGCTAAAACAAGTACAGACAATCCTGATGAAGCTGCAACCTATTTTGGCAAGGTTACTCTGGGTGCTTCGTATGAGGCTGATAAAGAAGGTGGAATTGATCCTGACAAGTGGGGCAAACAGACTGGAGTAGATGTAACAAAAATTACTTCTACTTATAATCAGGCAACACTTATTCCTAATGCGCTGGCTTCGGAGATGAAGTCTGATACTGAGAATAATTACTATGGATATGTCATTATTAACCACAATGGTCAAGTTGAGGTGGCAGAAGGTATGACATTCGGAACTTTCAGCCAAAAGCAATTTAATCAGATTGGTGCAGACATTGCTGCCGAGAAGAATATTTGGGAGAGTGGTCTGTTAATGACCAATGCGCCTATTTGCAACTATGGCGGTGGTAATGCTGCTCCTACGAAGGGATCTGGTGCTAGTGATCCTGAAGTTGCTTACACCACGTTAGTTAAGTTGGATAATAACAAGATTTTTGGTGGAAAAGCTGAAGCTGAGGAAAACCCCGCAGGATGTGTTTTTGTAGAGCGTGCTGCTGTGAAAATTACTGTTGAGGATGGACGTACAATCAAGACAATAGGTGAGGGCACTAATGCTGTAAACGTTACCATTCTCGGTTGGCAGGTGATTAATAATGAACCGAAATACTACAATACTCGTCAGATTGAGGCAGCATGGGGACCTTATTTCAGTGACCAGATTTCAACTACTCCTACTGTTCCAAATTACCTGTATCGTTTTGTTAGCAAATATTACTTTGATCCCAGTCTTCCAGCAGGTGCAACTCATACAAAGGGATACCGTACATACTTTGCTAAAGACCCACAATTTAATGCAAATGCAACATTGGATAATACAGTTGCCAGTGATGCTCGTCCTTGGATAGCAGTGAGTCCGACGAAACATGCTTATACAACAGAGAACACCTTCGATGTAGGTCGTCAGACATGGCGTAATACCACTATGGTAACTCTTAAGGTTCAGATAGGTGATGGTACTACAAACTTCTATACTGTTGGTAAGGATGGCCAGACTATGTATGATGAAACTAACGCATTGAATGCTATTGAGAACTACGTGAAAGGTGATAATGAGGTTGCTCAAGCAATGACAGCACTTCGAGCTAAAATCTCACAGAATAATCCAACTAAGGAAGTAACATCTGGCCTGACTGTAACAATCACAACAGCTCCTACAAATGGTACAACGGATGTTGCATTCACAGTGACACCTGATTATAAAATTGATTCAGACCCATATACAACTTTCAATGGTACAGGCGAGGCAGGTCTTAAGGATGCTCTTGAAACTGCAATTGAAAATGTTATTACAAAGACGACAGGTACAGGTACGTCTGCAGTAACTTCTACAGCCGATGCTGTGCTGTTGAGTTACTATGAGGGTGGCGTTTCATATTATAATGTTCGTATTCAGCATTTCGGTGAGGTTGAGACTCCTTGGAGTGCTACTGGTGAATATATTTCTGGTGGTGGTAAGGATGTCAAGGAGATTTATGGCTATGATATTACAAAGCTTGCTGATGATGCAGGTAACGTATTGGCTACCCAGCGCTTCCTCGGCCGCTACGGTGTGGTTCGTGACAACTGGTACAAGCTGAGCATCGACAAGATTGGAAAGATTGGTTCTGCCCAGCCTGTTGATCCCTCGACAATCACTCCTGATACTCCCGACGATGAGATTGAGAACTTCCTCTCAGTTCATGTACATATCGTGCCTTGGGTGCTCCGCAGCCAGAGCGTACAGTTCTAATTTGAAAGTATACAACATTTTAAACATCTAAGTGACAATGAACGTTCGACACATCATACAGAAGGGCATGTTGGCCATGATGGCCGCATTGACATTGAGTAGTTGCGACTTGATGACTGAAGACCTGAACGATTGTCCCACAGGCCTGTACGTCAACTTCGTCTACGACTATAACATTCAGCGGGCAGACATGTTCAAAGACCATGTCGGTGGCCTCACGCTCTATGTGTATGATGAGTCGGACCGTCTTGTCGCAACAAGAACTATGGGCGAGGGTCAGCTTTCACAATACGGAAGCTATATCCACTTCTCGGAACAGGAGCTGGCCCCCGACCATTCTTACAGACTGATGGCAGTGGCCTTCCAGCGTTCGGCTCTGTCAAACAATGGTGCCAAATACCGCATCACAGGCAACCAAGCCGACGCCCAGTGGTCGCAGTTCTTCATCGATCTTGACCATCAGCCCATTACGCGTGCCACTTTCTCTGATCAGATTGACACGAACGCTTATTTCACAGTTAACAACGCTGAACCGTTGGATACGCTGTGGCACACGCTGACTACCATCACAACCCCGGCTGACATGCATCCTTTGCAGCTGCATCCCCAGTCGCTGACGCCTGCCAAGACTGAATATACTTGGCTCCAGGATGGCAATATCAGAACAAACGGACAGGAAAGGGTCACCGTTGTCAAGGGTGAACCTACCTATGCCACTGTCAGCTTGATTCGCGACACGAACCACTTGAACGTGACCCTCCGTGCCCTTAACGATAACGTTGTCGACAATCAGGTCATTGATACGGACTACACGGTGGAGATCTATGACAACAACTCGCAGCTTGACTGCCGCAACAACCTTTCTCATCCTGAAGACACACTCATCTACAAGCCCTATCGTCAGTGGACCACTACATTCGTTGGCAACGATCAGGTGGCTATCGAAAGTGCTGCCCACTACGACCTAATGTTCAACCGTCTGCTCTACAAGAATGCCAAGGTAGATGGCGACCAGTATGCCGTCCTCAACATCGAGGACCTGCCCAAGGCTCGCAATGCCGTGCTGGTTATCCGTGAAAAGAGCGAAGGAAAGATCATCTTTGCGCTTAACCTGCCCTATATCCTTGCCAGCGGTCGTACCTGGGTGGAGCGCAACTACCACTATCAAGAATACTTAGACCGCGAATACGACTATCGTCTACAGTTCATTATCAAGAACTCACGACTCATAGAAATAGATCTCTTCCTCGGCACGCATATCCACATCATCCCGTGGGTACTACGCGAACAGCATGAGACCATGAATTAAGAATATACTCAAACCGCTATATATATTGAATTGACAATAAGCGAATGAATGCCTATAAATCACATATCGTCCGACTGCTGCTGATAGCACTTACCGTGCTGCCAGCCTTGACCTCCTGCTATGATTATGGCGAAGAGGGTGAGCTGCAGAATTCGGACAATGTGAATTATATCAATGTGACAGTCGCTGTCAGCACGTCTAATGGTGCGATGACCCGCGCCAATATGCCGTTGGGTGGTGAGGATGGCGACGGAAACGAAAAGGGTATCGACAGCGAAAACGCAGTAGAAGGTGTGACGCTCATCTTCTATCAAGATGCAACAGGCACCACAGCAGGTATTAATGCTACAGAAGCTGATGCTGCAACTACTACCATTGATTATGTTGCCTATTATTCTGTTCAACGCGACAATAACACTAATGCCGCTACCCATCATAAAGCTAATGAAGTATACTATACTACTGGTGATCAAAAGTTGTCGGCATCGTTTAGGGTCGATAAGAAATATCACATGTTAGTGGTTGCCAATGCCAATCTGACTGGACAAATCATTACTGGGGTTACCACGTTGGCTCAAGTTCGCGATATGACGTTACGGACGGTTTATGCCGGAACTGGTTTTAGTACGGATGCCAGCGCATTTATTATGTCATCAGAAGAGGATCACATAGTAGATTTCACCAATTCAGATTACGATAATGCTGTCCATCGTCGTACATTGCGTCTTGATGGCGTACATATAGAGCGTATGGCTGCCCGCATCGATTTCTTGGCAAAAAATGGAAATTATACTAATGGTGAATATTCTACAGGAGTATTAGCTTTGACGATTCCCGTTAATGGTTACGTATATAATGTAGGTTCTAATGACCATTTCGTGCTGACAAGAATTGTGCCGTTCAACCTGAATATGGGTGCTATTAACGCAACAGGCAATGAGTACCTCTTCAAACGTACTGACGATACTTCAAATCCTTATCTGGCTGACGAGACAACCACCAATTGGGTTGTAGATCCTTATACATCACAGAAGCTTACCACTCAAACAAGCCATTTTGCTTGGACAACGAACCCTCTTTCTAATGTGGAAACACTAATGTCAGCATCAACAAATATAGTGGCTCTTACCCCTATCACTTTAGCATCCTCAGTTATTCAAGATGTCAAACAATCCGTCAGTGGAACCGATAACTTTATAATAGCTTATCCTAAGGAGAATACCCTCAAAGATGGTTCGCTCCTGTATTATAATGCGACGGGTATTGCCTTTGAAGGATACTATTATTATAACGGGTTACATACTTCAGGAGTAAGAAAGGTCTATTATCACTACCTGCGCCATCAGGGTGAGAGCAGTACCTCCTATCAGGCTATGCAGTCTCCGCTTAGCAAGGAAGCGGCATGTGGATCTACACCTGCCATGAATTTTGGTGTGGTACGAAATAATATCTACCGTGTTGAAATTTCCAGTCTCACAGATGAAGAGTTGAATCTCAAGATCAAGGTGAAGAAGTGGGACAAGTTTGAACACGATGTAATTTATATGTAAGTCTTATGAAACTATTCAGATACATATATTTGCTTGTGCTTGCAGCCCTAACAGCCGTTATGGCTGCGTGTTCGTCAGACGATGATACAGCAAATAACAGCGGAGAACAGCCTCAGACTATAGAGAATGGGCAGCTCTGTGAGGTGTGTTTCCATATTAAGCCTGCTTCGCAACAACCATCTCAGACACGTGCCTGGAGCGATGAGTACGCGGCTGACGACGAAATGATGAATATCTGGACTATCGTTGCCGTGTACGACAATGGTGATGCTAATGATGGCAAGATAGCCTTTATTCATGCGGCAGTACCCACAGGAGTAGAACGCGAGATTGATGATTTGGTTAATATGACTCCAGGAAAATATAAGTTCTACTCTTTTGCGAATATTGACCCGTCGTGGCTTAATAGCAAGGGGCTTACCTCCTATCTCAAAGTTGCCAATGTAATCTATGACGATGGGACCATGAGTGACCAGTTTGAGTTTCCCGATTATTTCTCGACCATAGGAACGGTGGTTCCTGAGACTCCCTCTGGTAAGACGGCTACCGGTGTTTATAATATTATTAACTTAGATACAGATTACCTATGGGGTGGGGATAATAGTACCGTAGTTGAAATCGATGGTAACGGTTTCTCACCTACTGCTTACGACCCAGATAACAATGTAGACAATGGCTTTGGCTCAAAGGGCATTCCCATGAGTAATGTTCAGGAAATTGAGATAACGGGAAATGAAGATGTTGACCTTATTGTTGTCCGCATGCTGGCAAAAATGGAGTTGCAGATTACGAATTCAACTGGTCAGGAAATAACTTTGAACAGTGTTACGCTGTCGAACATTACGCAGAATAGTGTAAACACCAATGACGATAACCTGAAGTTACTTCCACTATGGACTTCTACTACGGGTAAGAACAACATGGAAGTAGTACAACATGGTGACCTTCAGCCCAATTTAAGCAGCGATGCAGAGCAAGGTGACTATGTCCATACAATCAACAAAACGATAGCTAATGGCGCAACAGAGACCGTCACTTTCTACATCAATGAAAGTGCTACTCCCTCGAATCCTGATGGCCTTTTCTACCTTACGTTGAACCTGGCAAACGGCTCTACTTCGGAGTTTCGCTATGCGTTGGTTAATCAGAAAGGAAAGATCACAGATGACGATAATTTGTGGAACTACATCGCCCGTAACGACTACCGTATCATCCCCATCGTGCTGGATGACCTGAAGTTTGAGATTGTTCCCTACGATTTCCCGCCTATTGGCGTCTATCCATGTTCAGTGAAAGAAATTGATACCGATAACCACGTCTACGACTTTGAGTTCCACGACTATGGACACTTCCACTTGCTGCCCACCGTGACTAAGGGTGGGACAGCGGTAGACTTCTCGGCAACCACACCGACGGGTTCCGGATATAAGTGGACGTTAATCGACAATGACTGGGCAAAATCATGGTTTACCTATACTGCCTTTGGCGATGCTTCGCAGACAGTGAACCCTGGAGGATTCTATCGCATTAGTTCAGGTTCCACCACTGCCGATGGAGATGATGAGGGACAGACGCCCGTATGGTATGTCAATGATGGTACGTCAGGCCCCAAATGGGCACCTGATGCCGCCAACTACCGTCCTTTCATCTTCGGATACATTGCTGACCCAGAAGCTGCCTTGACTTCCCCCAAGCGCGTCTATCACGAAATGAAGATACAGGTATATAATGGCACCTCCGTCTACCGCCAGATGCTCTACCGTTTCTATATGACTCTCTCGGCGGATCAGATGCTTGGATCCCGTAGCCTGACGCCGATGCCTCGTAAGAGACATTAGACGAAAAATCGCTCTTTGACAGTTTTAACCTCACATCTCCCCTAACAGGGCTGAAACGCCGATGTACAAAGGCTTTGCGCCACGGGAGGTGTTTGCGAGAGACCTCCCGTCGACCTCCCGTCAACCTCCCTTCTTTTGAGGGGTGTGACGTGGATAAAATGACAAATAGAACGGTTGGGGAAAGGGAGGTTTCGGGTGAGGTCTACGGGAGGTGTCTGGATAAGACCTCCCGTCCTGAAACCCCTATAAACACAGGGGTTTCCAAAGAAAACGGGAGGTTGGGAGGTGTTTTCGCGAAAAGTGGGCCATTTACTGGTCTTAAGTAGGCCACTTAGCGATGCTAAATTGGCCACTTTGTGGCGCAGGAAGACATACGAGACTTTGCTCCGACTAAACTCGGAGTTTTGTCCGGGTAAACTCCGAGTTTAGTCGGAGCAAAAGAAAAGAAAGATAAATTAAAAACGAAATACAGTTATGATGAATGATGCAATGATGCTGATGAAGTCAAGACATGATAATTCCAAACAATACCTGACGGGCATCGCCTGCCGGGCTTTCTTCCTTTTAGCCCTCCTGTTGTTTGTTAGTGGCAGTTCGTTGGGTCAGATTGCAAATGTTAGCACAGGAACTGTTGGTAGTCAGAATTACGGATGGTTTATGAGTAGTTATCCAAACTCTCAAACGGTGCCGGATTTAGGAAGTTGGTCTGGTGATATGGAATATTTTGAGGGACCAGAGCATTGGAATGGATCGGGAGCATATTATGAGCAGTCACATAACCCGAATGACTGGGGGGCTGGCTCATGGGACCGCTCAAGAAGTACAACTATAAACCTTCCCAAAGGTAAATATGTATTATTTTGCGCTGCTCGTGCATCGGCAGATGTCAATGCATATATGAAAGTTGGTAGTCATACTGTTGCAATGGCAAATAAAGGTGCTACTGGTAAGGGTGTTGATATCAATGGCATGCCCTCATTTGCAGATGGCGAATTTGCTAATAGTGGAAATGGCTTTGGTTGGGAATATCGTTTTATTCAGTTTGAGGTAACAGCAGACGGAACCAACGTGGATCTTAAAATAGGCGGCTCTACTAATTCTGTGCAACAGTGGATGAGTTTTGATAAACCTCAGCTATGGAAAGCTCCTGATGATGTTTCTTCTACCAATTTGACGGCTGACATGTTCCACAGCTGGAGTGCTCCTGGTGCAGGAGCCACGGATAATGGTGTGACGAGTGGGGCATGTAATTTAGAAACTTCCACAGACCTTCCGTATGGCGATGGAGCAGTTAATTACCTGAAATATGCTGATTTGTCAAACTATAAGACACTGGAGTTAGTAGTCTTAGAGGGAACGCCACGCTTGCTGTTTAACCGACAGACAGATGGCGGAAACGATTATTTGGAAATCAACTCCACGAGTCACAGCTATGTTAGGGCACTGAACTCCCTTTGGATTATAGATTTGGAGAAAATCAAAGAAAATAATGGTGGCTTTGTTCACTTGAACTGTATCAAAGGTGTAAACTTTTCCAACGTGAACATCAAGTCACTGAAGCTGACAACCTATCCTGCAGAGCTGACTTCAGAATTGTATAAGCGATGGGATGGAGTGGGGAAATCAGCCCATGAATCAGGTACTCCTGGTATGGAAAATCATATAGGTTCTGAAGTGGCCTCCGGAGGGACTATTTATGGAGATGGCAATGTCGATTTATATAATTATGCCGATTTGTCAGGCTATAATAAAATGATTATCTCTTATTCAGGCAATACCCCCCGCCTGCTATTTAACCGTCAGGATGCTAACACATATACAGAAATTAATTCTGCTGGCGATTATGCTACCATTGAAGACGGGCTAATGACCATTGACCTGACAAAACTGGCGGTGGGTGGTGATAAGTTTGCACATCTCAACGTTATTAAGGCTTGGGGTGGAGCTACGACCATCAATTCCATCCACTTATACACAGAGCAAGAATATGCCGATATCAATACCTTTACGTTGGGCAACGAGTCTAACTGTGAGACACATGTGCTGTATCAGTTAGACCCCAATTCTGGTAATTTTACGGTTGACCTGGCCAAGTTTAAGGATAAGATTCTTAGTTATTTTGGAAAGACGGGTAATAGCTTCAACGGATTTGGAGATCTCTACCTCCGCTGGTATGTTATTGACAATGCAACAAGCAAATATATTCCCAATCAGGATGAAATTCTAAATGCAGTAGGAAACTCTGGTGGTAACCACCATAAGGAAGACATTGGTATGTTGTGGTTTGATAATGGATATGCAACTGCCATTACAGACGATAATTGTTCTGACGTACTGAATGCCAGCGTATCTCTACCAACAGGAAAGACGGCAACGGATGTAACGCTGGTCTGCGTGATGACCGATGATGTGTCTGACCTCTATATCAAGCATGAGCCTCAGAATTTGAAGCATAAGATACTTATCCGTTTCATTAGTAATTGGGATGCCGAGAGTAATTCTGACTTTATTCTTTCAAACAGTACACCCTCACAGACTTTCAGTACCCAAGTTAATATGGAACAGGGAGCAACAGAGACGGTGGAGGAACAGCTACAGACAGCTTTGGTGGGATTGTACAATCAAGCTTCAGCATCGAGTTCATCGCTTAATGGTGCTATACCACAGTACGTTCGTGTCTATCTGACCAATAGCAATGGCGTCATGATTAATGCAACAAACGGTTATTGGACTTCTCTCTTTTCCAAAGCAGACTCCTATCAAAATAAAAGAGACAAGGGATATGTATGGGCTAAGACAGAATGGAGCTCTTTTAACATTAATAATATTGTCAATACCGTATTGACCAAGCCTGACGGCTATGATTGGAGCAATGTGCGTGTGGTCTGTGACCTGACTGATGACTTGACGGGTAGTTATTTCGTGGGGACTGGTCTTATGGAGGAACCGACTAACTTGAAAGCACGCCTTATAGTCAGTTTTAAGGAAAAATCATCTGATGCCTATTCGGCTACATCGTCGGAGATGACAACGGGCATGACTATCACGAGGAAGCATTACAGTACGGTAACAGCCAATCTCGATTTGGCTACAAGTGAACATTTTACCGATGTTAATGCCAAGTTCGATGGTCATCTCAACGATAACAGCAACCTTGAGCGACTCTACATTCGTTGGTATATTGCCGATAAGGATGGTGAATGGATACCTACACCGGAAGGTATTACACTCTCACCCGTCTTTGCTGGCTATGCTGACAAAGTGATTGGCGAGAATAACTATGGTAAGGTGTTGCATTTAGGCAATGCTGGTGCCACTGTCACTGCCGATATGCTGAAGATGAACGTGCAGGTGACTAACGCTAATGTTGACCTGAACGACTATCTGGTGGTTTGTGCGCTGACCTACGCTGATGAGGGGTATACAACAGAGCCCGCATTGAAGGCTAAATATGTCTATAGCTTTGTAAGTCCCTATGAAGGAAAGTTGTCAGATAATGCCATCACCCACACGAAGGAAGTAATCGTCACTGCCGCTGACCAGGGTAATGGTTCTGTGGTGATACCCATCGACAGCTATTACGATGAGATTGCAAGTGACTTTGGTGTAAATGCGTATGACGTGGGACGAAATCTGCATATCCGTTGGTATGTGGAGTATAATGGTGAACGGTATTTCAATTCTGAACAATTGTTGGAGCCTGTGAATAATGGTATAGGCTATAAGGTACATTACGGTTCTGGCGATACAGAAGGAAGCCTTTACTGGAACACTTCTATTGCAAATCTAAGCTATAATCCGCAGGGGAACTTTAATATCAAGTTCACACCACTTTCTTCCGATCTCATTTGGGAGAACTATAAGATTATTGCTGTCCTCACTAACGATATCTCGGCAGTCAATGGTCAGGAGGTTAGCAATGGTGAACTGGTAAGAGAACCGCAGCTGTTGAACTTGCAGTACACGTTCAGTTTGATTGACGGTGTCTTTAAGTTCGTTCACCACAAGGGTGCCTCTGGACGCGACTACATCACCGTATCAGGTTCTGCTCCTGAAAAACAGTATTCTTGGGACAATGACAACAATCGAGTGGTAGAGGTTACGTCAAACAAAAATATCCGTCAGGGTGTGCACACCGTCAACTATGACGTGTTTATCAATCCGAATGACGGCCCGAAATTGTTGAAGTTGCCTTTTGAAGCTTACGAAGGTACTAACGGTAACAACCTGGAGCCGATGGCTTATATCCGTTGGTATGACTGGGCATCGGATCTCTACTCTTCACACTTGAACAAGGTTGGTACATGGCTGAATGAGCTTACCGATGTTTCCGGCAATCGTGGTCTCTTTATGCTGAACAACAGCGTGTCAGGACTGAAGCCAACACAAGGAAGGGTGGGTGTCACATACGACCCCAGCAGTCTAACGACGACAGGCGACATTATTGCCTGTGATGTCAGTAAATATTACGATGGTCTCTATCCTGGTACGGAGTCTGATCCGCGTGCTGATTTTAGTGGTCGTATGTATCCACAGTTCATTCATGAGCCGACACTGAGCACCCGCTATCTGTTCCATGTTTATCCTTCATCTGTCATTGCTGCAGAATTAAAAGCTGGACATGACAAGTTTGATGATGCTTTTTATAAACTTCAGGATGGTACTTGGACTTATGATAAAGATTCCAAGGCATACATGTTTAGTGATATTTACGAGGACAACGGTCGCGTGGTGGTGTCACTGAACGGTAGTACCGGTACCTTTGCACTGCGTGCAGACCTGTATTCCATCAACAATTATTACATCAATAACGGCTATTCTCAATGTGACCATGTAACTTGGCGTGCTTATTTGGAGGACGAAGGTGGATTGTGGAGGAAAACAGTCCAAGTCATCCCTTCTACAAATAAGAGGATTGAGCTATTTGACCTGTCCAACCTTTCCGGTGATTACGAGTATTTAGGCACTTCCAGAACGACTAAGGGTGTCACAGCTGCTCCAGGTATGCGTTTCCATGTGGTAGGTTTTGTGGGTGCCGGTGATGAAGAGAATGCTGCCGTACACTACGAACTGCAGTTCCTCGATGCACCAGCCATTCTGGCTGATAACTTGGCGGCTACCGATATGAAGCGTACCAGCGCCTACTTGGAACAGCACTTCCGTAAGGGAGGTGAGGTTACTTTTGACAATTTCTTTGCTGACAAGTCGGAACCTACTACCGAGGCGGACAATATGCTCTATTCACCACTGCCCTGGGATGAGGCCGAGTATGGCTTTTGCTATCCGACGATTGACAAGTACCGTATCCGTACAGGATGGTCGGGTATCACGCCTATTCATGGTGACTATATGCTGGTGAAGTCTGTAAAGAAAGCCAATGTGTCTGCACAATGTGATGATTCTGGTGACGTTCCTGCCACGGGATGTGAGTATGCCTATCACTGGTATACATGGAATCCTGCAATCATGTATGACTATACCCATCAGCTTAACTCCAGCGAATATGGTGGCTATATTTACGTGGATGCGTCCGATGAGTCGCGCACCATTGCTACGCTCGACTTTACCGCCAGCCTTTGCTCTGGCTCTCAGATATACTTTACGGCAGGTATTGCAGATTTGACAACACCAACTAAGACCAGTCCCCAGCTGATGGCTCACGTCTATGCCAATGGCTCGAATGGAGAGAAGATTCAGGTGATGTCTTTCCTTACCAGTGTTTTGAATACGGTGAACACCGGTGACGAGAATGACTATAAGTATAACAAGTGGTATCAGGTGTATGGACATGGAACTATACCTGAGAATATTAACATATCAAATTACACCAGTTTTTCGGTTGTGATTGATAACTACTCTCAGAATACTGATGGTGCCGACTTCTGTGTTGACCAGATAGTGTTCTATACCAGTACGGGTAAGATGCATGTGGATCAGACTGGTGCTCAGTGTGAGGATCAGAATATGAAGATTACATCATATATGGATGTGGAGCATCTGGAGGCGATGATGACGCTTGGCGAAACGGCTAAGCCAATATATTACCGCCTTTTCAAGAAGACAGGCGGATCAACTGGTGCCGTACAATATGAGACTTTGACAGATCCTTCTCTCTATGGAAATGGCTCTAACAGCTATGGTCAGGTCAGCATATATAAATATGTGTTGGATGCAAACGGTATGCTGGATACCAATGAAACTACAAAGAATGCGGGTTATGAATATAGGAATGGTATTCTCTACTTTAACCTCTTTAAAGATAAAGAGTTTAACCTGCCTCAGGGAGAAGAGTACTTCATTGGTTTGACAGAAAATTTGGAATCACCTAATCTGTCAATGTGGGCCAATCCGAATGATGCATGCGATGTGTATAGTAACTTCTTCGTACCAAGAAAGACGTTTATCTCGTTCCTTGACAGCCAGAGCCAGTCAGCAAGTACGACCATTATCAGCAATTGCGAGAACTATGCCGCCAACGATTTAAACTATACCGTGAAGGCTGTAGTGCCAGACGAAAATGATCCATCGGGCTTCAAGACGATTTCAGGTGTGAAGTACGACTTCTTTATCGGCACTGTTGACGAGCTGAAGAGTGGAGGTGCGTATGCAGGATTAGTGGGAGCATTAAAGGATTATCGTGATTGTGAACTTAACTGGTGGCATTGCGACTACTCTTCAGAGCCAAATTATGCTTATTATGAGCTTGGTACGTGGCATGAAGGCTATTATGAGATTATCAATAGTGCATATACTGCTGGCAAGCTCATTATGAGTGCCTCAGAGAATCTTCAGAAAAGGGTTTTAGAAACTACTGATTTCGTGGCTATTCCTGTAAAAGAAGTTTATCGTGTTGGTGATACCGACTATCATCTCTGTGACTATTTCGCCTTCACAATTACCGTTGACGGTTATCCAGGTATTCCTAATTTAACGCTTGGCTTCGACGATGTGGACTATTCTGCGGCAGGAACGGAGCGTGTGTTGAGAGTGGGCTTAGAGCAGCTGAACAAGATGAGAAAGACAACCGATGGATACAAACTTCATATTCCTGTGAATATGTATAAGGACAAGAAACGGCATACAACCAAGAAACTTTATTTCCCGTCCGACTCTTATCTTACCATCTCTGCGACTAACGATAATACGCAGTCTACTGGAAAGAAGTTCGCAAAGATTGTTCCTATCAATTCTACTGATACACGTCCATACGTAGACAAGAACCACATGTACTTGTCGCTCGATTTGTCAGGTGACAACTGTACGATAGACTTCCATGAGGGCTATCAGTATGAGGTATCCGTCTCATATCTTGATGAGGACGACGAAAATGTAACGAATCCTTGTATCGGTGACTTGTTTATTCTTATAAAAGTGATACCCGAGTTTGTTACGTGGGAGTCACAGCCAGTTGACAATGATGGAAATACGACATCTTCTTCAGAATACTATAGCGCCAACTGGTATAATGACGATAACTGGAAACGGTCAACCCGAGATGAACTTTATAAGGGCGTTGCAGGTGGTTCACAAAACACCGCAACTACTGCTCATCCCAATGGTTACGACAACAATGGTGAGGGCTCACTTAGCAGTCTATCAGGCAATTCTGGTTTCGTACCGATGAAATTCACCTACGTAACGCTTCCTTCTGGTAACCATGCGCCCAGTTTGATTAACGAGCCAAGGGTTTATGGTGTAGGCAAAGGTTCCAGACGTCAGGGTGGCGGCTTCCTGGATTTAGGCCAGACAAAGTTGAAGACCGACCGTAGTCCGAGAGACCCTGAAGGTACAGACCCAAGAACCAGCAGTAATCCTACAGAGAATATCTACTACGATATGTTGGTACGCTATAGCTATAGTTCGACCGATAAGTTTGGTGAGGGTTGTTTCGGACACCGCTATATTACTACTGAGCAATTAAATAGTACTGATCCGCTTACAGCAGCCCAAGCAACAGCATTTAACAACGCTGTGCATCCAGAAACGAATAAGGTGGAAGGTGACATATTAACTCACGATGAAGCCTTTGCATATAATGCGACAACGTGGGCCGACGATGACTTTGATGATACTCAAGGGCCTCAGGGCCAAGTCTTCGATTGTGAGAAGTTCCAAGGCAACATCTGCCGTGAAATCTATTTCAAGCCAGGTGCAGAACTGTTGCGCCAGCAGCGTCTGACATACGAGAAGGCATGGGTGGAAATGGAATTGGATGCCAACAAGTGGTATCTACTCGCTTCTCCCCTGCAAAGCACGTATGCCGGTGATATGTATGTGCCGACATCGATGACTAATGTCGCCGATAATAGTACGGTGAAAGGCCGTCAGGTGACAGAGGCCTTCCAGCCTATCAACTTCGACCAGTCTAAGGGCTATAGTCGCACATTATATCCTATCTACCAGCGGTCATGGGGCTTGAATAATGGAACCGTGTATGTGAAGGATAACGATATCCGTGCCAATAGCTATTCTGCCAACCTCAAGTTTAACACGGTGTCAACCAGTTTGGTCGAGTGGGGACATACGTTCAACGATGTACAGGTACCTTACCATACATCAGCTCAAACCTTGGATAACAACTTGGCTGGCTTCTCAATCCGTGCACATAAGAAGGATCAAACGGACAAAACGCTGATTCGTTTGCCCAAGGCCGATACGAGTTACGACTACTACAACTGGGATAACACCAGCTCAGATCCTGCTGCCACAGGTGTGAAGAATGTTTCTAAGGACAATTACGGATATGAAGTTGAAGGCGTGACGCTCTTCACCGTTCCGTATTCCTATAGACTTGTGACCGATGAACACAGTCATGATGGCGACTTGGAGTACTCTATCAGTGCTATGCAACAGAATGGTGATTATGTGTTGGTGGGCAATCCCTACATGGTTTCCATCGACATGAAAAAATTCTTTGATACAAACTCTACATTAGACCAGACGGGCTATTGGACATACGAGGCCAGTGCGGCTGTTGCAAATACAAAGCCGACAACGGTATGCTCTGATATTATTAAGCCGATGCAGGGCTTCTTTGTGAAGAAGGGAACAGCTACGGAAATCATCTTTAACAGAGATATGCAGATAGATGGTAACTTCCCACCGTCAGCACCATCAACTGGTAATGGTGCCCGCCAAACGACTGTGACCCTCAGCGCAGCAAATAGTCGTGGTAGTAGCTCAGCTAGCTTAGAAGTGAGCGAAAAGGCATCGGCTGGGTATGTCGGAGGTGAGGACGTGGAGACGCTGTTCGACTCGAACCTTGCTGACGTGCCGATGGTTTACACGGTATCTGCTGACGGACAGGCGGTGAGCATCAACCAGCTGCCTGCATTGGAGGTGGTGCCCTTTGGCGTGACCTGTAGTGGTGATGAGATGATTGACGTTACAGTTGACCATTCGGTGTATGTCTTCGACGCTGTGCTTGGCACGACGACAGCAGTGAGTGAGGGTGAGTCGGTTAGCATCCAGCCTAACGACTATGGCCGCTACTATCTGACTATCTCAGAGGAAACAAGTGGCATACTGGCTAACCAGGTGTCAGGTGGTATTACTATCAGTGTTCGTGACCGCGTGGTAACCGTTACTTCTAACAATGATATTGACCAGGTGAAGGCTGTGAGTGTTAGTGGTGCGACGGCCTATGAATCTACCGTTGGTAGTAAGACAGCCCAGTTCACACTGCCCACTGGTACCTACATCATCAATGTCAGTGGCGGCGCTGGTAGCAAGACGGTAAAGATACTGGTGAAGTAGCATCTGAATGGAGGCTCCAAACGGAAAAACCAAAGAAAAAAGCTCTTTTCTTTGGTTTTTTGTTTGTTTTGTAGTACCTTTGCAGCCTGTTGGCTGCGAAGTTGCTCACGCTCGACTAATCGAGCAAGCTCTTTGCCCTCGCTTAAACGCATTATTGCGGCTCGAATCTTAACTTCAAACATATATTGTAGATATGGAAATCAAAATTACATTCCCTGACGGTTCTGTTCGCTCGTATGAACAGGGGGTTACGGGATTTCAGATTGCCGAGAGCATTTCACCGGCTCTGGCACGTAGCGTTGTGAGCTGCGGAGTGAACGGTGAGACAGTAGAGTTGAACCGCCCCATCATGGAGGATGCCACCATCGCCCTCTATAAGTTTGACGATGATGAGGGTAAGCACACGTTCTGGCACACCAGTGCCCACCTGTTGGCTGAGGCACTGCAGGAGTTGTATCCTGGCGTGCAGTTCGGTTTTGGTCCTGCCGTGGAGAACGGATTCTTCTACGACGTGCTGCTGCCCGACGGACAGATGATCAAGGAGAGCGACTTCCCCACCATCGAAGCCAAGATGAAGGAACTGGCTGGCAAGAAGGAGCCCGTGGTTCGCAAGGAAGTGGCCAAGGCCGACGCCCTGAAGGCGTTTGCTGCCGATGGTCAGACGTACAAGTGCGAGCACATTGACCAGGATCTGGAGGATGGTTCAATCACCACTTACACACAAGGAAACTTTACTGACCTCTGCCGTGGTCCGCACCTCGTGGACACTGGCGAGATCAAGGCTGTGAAGCTGACCAGCGTGGCTGGTGCTTTCTGGCGTGGCGACGCTACCCGTGAGCAGATGCAGCGCCTCTATGGTATCTCGTTCCCCAAGAAGAAGATGCTCGACGAGTATCTTGTCATGCTGGAAGAGGCCAAGAAGCGTGACCACCGTAAGATCGGCAAGGAGATGGAACTCTTCATGTTCTCAGAGAAGGTGGGCAAGGGTCTGCCTATCTGGCTGCCGAAGGGTACTGACCTGCGTCTCCGTCTGCAGGAACACTTGCGCAAAGTGCAGAAGCGTTATGGTTATCAGGAGGTTATAACTCCGCATATTGGTGGTAAGAGCCTTTATGTGACCTCTGGTCATTATGCCCACTACGGCAAGGATTCGTTCCAGCCTATCCATACACCCGAGGAGGGAGAGGAGTACATGCTGAAGCCCATGAACTGTCCTCACCACTGTGAGATTTTCGCCAATAAGCCCCGTTCGTATAAGGATCTGCCCCTGCGTATTGCAGAGTTTGGTACGGTCTATCGCTACGAGCAGAGCGGTGAGCTGCATGGCTTAACGCGCGTACGTTCCTTTACTCAAGATGATGCCCACTTGTTCTGCCGTGCTGACCAGGTGAAGCAAGAGTTCCTGAACGTGATGGATATCATCGGCGTGGTGCTGACAGCCTTCGGCTTCAACTTCGAGGCTCAGATCTCGCTGCGCGACCCCAACGACCACGACAAGTATGTGGGTACTGATGAGGACTGGGCACTGGCAGAGCGTGCCATTCAGGAGGCTTGCCAGGAGAAGGGTCTGCCCGCCAAGGTGGAATACGGCGAGGCCGCTTTCTACGGTCCGAAGCTCGACTTCATGATCAAGGACGCCATTGGTCGTCGCTGGCAGCTGGGTACCATTCAGGTGGACTATAACCTGCCGAAGCGCTTCCAGCTGGAATATACCGACGAGGACAACCAGAAGAAGACACCGGTGATGATTCACCGTGCTCCCTTCGGAAGCCTCGAACGCTTCTGCGCCGTGCTTATCGAGCATACCAGCGGTCACTTCCCCCTCTGGCTCACACCCGAGCAGGTGGCTATCCTGCCGTTGTCGGAGAAGTACAACGACTACGCCCAGGAGGTGTGCCGTCAGTTCTCACAGGGCGGCGTTCGTGCCACTATCGACCTGCGCAACGAGAAGCTCGGCCGCAAGATCCGCGACAATGAGCTGAAGCGCATCCCCTACATGGTCATCGTCGGCGAGAAGGAAGCTGCCGACGGCACTGTTGCTGTTCGTCCCCAGGGCGGTGGTGAGCAGAGCGTCAAGACTATCCAGGAGTTCATCGACGAGGTGAATGCAAAGGTTCAGGAAATGACGAAGGACTTCTAAGGGAGGAAGTTAGAGGAAGTTAGAGGAATTCAGAAGAAGTTAGAGGAATTCAGAAGAAGTTAGAGGAATTCAGAAGAAGTTAAAAGAATTCAGAAGAAAGAATTCAGAAGATTTTCAATGAAAAGACTATTCACTATGATGGCAGTAGCATTTACGGCTACTGCCATCTGTGCTCAAAATGAGGGACCTACCATGGGCTGGAGCTCGTGGAATACGTTTGGTCTGAACATTAGTGAGAGCATCATCAAATCGCAAGCCAATGCGATGGTCAACAAGAAGCTGAAGGATGCAGGTTACGACCACATCAACATTGACGATGGCTACTTTGGTGGCCGCGACAAGAAGACAGGTCAGTTGCTGATACATTCCCAGCGATTCCCGAAAGGCTTGAAGCCTGTGGTAGAATATATCCACTCCAAGGGGCTGAAGGCAGGTATCTATAGCGATGCCGGTCACAACACTTGCGGCAGTTATCACGGAGGCGACAAGACGGGTGTCGGTGTGGGACTCTATGAGCACGACCAGCAGGATGCCGACTACTTCTTCAAGGAGTTGGACTTTGACTTCATCAAGGTTGACTTCTGCGGTGGTGACCCTATTCATAACAATGAAAACCTGAAGCTCAGCGAGGAGTCTCGTTACAAGGCCATTGCCAAAGCCATCAAGAACACCGGCCGTACTGATGTGCGCATGAACATCTGCCGCTGGGCCTATCCCGGTACGTGGGTCTATGACGCTGGCTTCTCGTGGCGTACCACGGGTGACATCAACGCTAGCTGGGAATCTATCAGGAACATTCTGGCAGAGAACCTCTATATGAGTGCCTACTGTACTAAGGGTCACTATAATGATATGGATATGCTGGAGGTTGGACGTAACATTGGTAAAGAGGAAGACAAGACCCATTTCGGTATGTGGTGCATCATGAACTCACCACTGCTCATCGGCTGCAACCTGAACAGTGTTACCGGTGCTGCCCTCAATCTGCTGAAGAACACCGAGCTGATAGCCCTGAACCAGGATACCCTTTACCAGCAGGCCTACTTGGTGGACTACAAGAACGGCTGTTATATCCTTGTGAAAGACTTGGAGCGCCGCGACAGTACGCTCCGTGCCTTTGCCGTCTATAACCCGACTGACGAGGAAAAGACCGTACAGGTTGATTTCAGCAAGCTGTGTCTCGCTGGCAACGTGATGCTGCGCGATCTGTTCGAGAAGAAAGATGTGGGTACCTTTACCGAGAGTTTCGAGGTGACGCTGCCCAAGCATGGCACCCGTATCTACAAGGCTGATGCTGAGAGTCGTTTGGAGCGTGTACGCTATGAAGCTGAGACGGGCTATTGTAGCGCATATTCGGAAATCACGGGTAATGTGTGCAGCTATTCGTCATCATCCATCTGTTCGAGTGGCTACAAGGCTGGCTGGTTGGGCAAGCGTGAAGTGAACGACCTGCAGTGGCGTGATGTCTATAGCCGCGAGGGTGGGGTGTATAAGCTGACCATCGGCTACCTCAGTGGTCAGAGCCGTACCCTTACAGTCAATGTGAACGGCAAGAAGATACAGACCCTTTCGCTGAACTCTGGCAGTTTCGACAAGGTTGGCCGTAAGACGATAAACATCGAACTGTTGCCGGGCTATAATACCATCCGTCTGTCGAATCCTTCGTCAGACATGCCCGATCTCGACTACATTGACGTAGAGCCGACAAAAACGACGGCTGTTGACGAACTGATTCAGAAAAAGAAGGAGGATAACCGTCAATACGACTTGCAGGGACGGCCTGTAACAAAAAATGATAACCTACGTGGGGTTATCATCAGTAACGGAAAGAAGGTGCTGCACTAACGCAGCACCTTCTTTCCGTTTTGTATGTAGATATTTCCCTTTTCAGGTGAACTGACCTTTCGGCCCTGTAGGTCGTAGAGGGTGTCTTCATCAGACTTGGCGATGCTGGCCACGGTCTGGTTGACAGCCGTGGGCTCGCTCTCGCACTGTATGCCAATCTCTGCAGCCGATGTCCAGGCCTTGCCGTTGATTTCCGACTTGGCCACTAACTTTAGGTAGCGACCCGTGGTCATCTTCTTCAACGTGGCCACCTGTAGTGCCGTGGTGTTCTTGAACTCACCGGAGACCACAGCCGTTCCCCAGGTCTTGCCGTCGGTGCTCAGGTAAACGTCGTACTCCTTGATCATACCGTTCTGAGTGCCGTCCTGACGAGAGAGGTAGGTGAAGGCCTTTACACGATAGGAAGTTCCCATGTCGACCACCAATGTGTGGGGACAGCTTGGCTCACTGCCCTGATACTCCGTGTGCCAGAATGTGTTGGTCTTACCATCGAAGGCGAGCTTTGCCTCATTACCGCCATGCTGGCTGTCGACGCTTACCACCTTCCATCCGCTCTTGTTGATAAACATGTCGAAGCTATAGCTGACGGTGGCACTGGGCATTAGTCCCTCGACTGTGCTGTAGGTATTGATGGTGCAGGCATCGTTGTTTTGGATAGCGGTAGTATACTTCTTAAACTCACCGCCGTTGATGCTGTACCAGATGGTGGCACCCTTTGTGGGAGTCGTCATCTTGATGGTACCGTTGCTCTGACGCTCACAGGTGACGGGCTGGCTGATAGGCATGTCGAAGCGGGCAGCTTCAGCTGCTTTAACATCAGCCTTCAAGGGAATGATGAAGAAACTGAAGGCGGTGTTCTTGGCGCGTAGTTCGTATTTGTCGAGCACGTCGGGGCCGCAAGAGTTGTTGCCTAAGCCGCGAGTGACGGCATCGAGGTTGACAACAGCGGTGGCGCAGCTCTTGAACTGGTAGGTATGCTTCGAACGGTTGCCGCTGTCGGTATAGTTGTCCTCAGGACGGAAATGTACTGCTGATGCTGCCATCTGGTCGGGAGCAACAAAGAGCAGTCCCTGTCCCTCAGGGTTGGTGAGCGACATCCAGCGTACCTCCTGCTTGGTGCCGTGCTCCTGAGGCAGGATGTATTCTTCGTACTGATTGCTGACAGTGCTCTGGTAGATAGCCGGCAGACAGGCTTCCTTGCGATCGACATAGCTGTCCCAGGGACCGCGTCCGAACCATGCCAACTGTTCCATCTCCTTTGGCATCTCCAAACGGAATCCAAGCTTGGGAATGATAGCCCCCGTGTTGCTTGGGCGTATCAGTGAGCTGACCATCAGCGTGCCGTCAGCACAGACGATGAAAGTGAGGTTGACGTTGAAGGTGTTGTTGCCGCTGCCGTAGGTGCTGCTCATCTCAACGGTTACCGTCTTGTCGTCATCACCCTTGGTAACCGTAGTACCAGTGCCTTTGCCGGTAGAGCTGAGTTTGGGGAGTCCCATACTGTCCCAAGTGCCTTTCTTCGAACCGTCGTTGTCGGTGGGCAGGCGGAAGGCATTGAGCTGCAGGGCTTTGCTCAGCATCTGAGTGCCGTTGTAGGTGTAGCCTGTCAGAGTACCTTTGTTTTTTGTGAAGGTGGCTTTGAACATGGCGTTACCAACGGTGACGAGGGTGCTCGTCTCCTCCACTGTTAGCGCTTCAGCACTGCTCAGCTTTGCCAAGTCTTTCATCGGCTTGGTTGCAGTCTTTACAGGTAGCTTTTCCTCTGCCACCACATAGCCGGCTTCAGCCCAGGCTGTGGCAGTCTTCTGCTTGGCACAGAAGTAGATGAAGGCCTCCTTGTCAGAGGTAAGCGATGAGATGTAGGAGGAGAGATTGTCGATGGTGATATTCTTCGTCTTACCAGCGGCGATATCGTCAGTGACGGCACCGCTGCCCAGAACGTTACCCTCTTCGTCAACGATGCTATAACTGACGTCGTAGGTTGTGCTTGGTAGGAAGGCCAATTTGTTCTTCATCTGGAAGACATTGCTCTTGCCGCTGACGGCAGCCCACTCCAAGGGTTGGTATACCTTTTTAGTATTATAGCACTTGGCAGTCCATGTCCAGTCAGGACGCACCAGACCGTTGATGCAGAAATTGCCGTCGTTGGGTGAGTCACCGAAGTCGCCGCCGTAGGCCCAGTACTCTTTGCCGGAAGAATTCTTGGTGAGCAGTCCCTGGTCCTTGAAGTCCCAGATGAACTCACCCGTCAGGCAGGGATATTTCTCATAGAGGTCGAACATTTCGCGGACATTACCCATGGAGTTACCCATCGAGTGGGAGTTCTCACACTGGATGTGCGGACGGTCCTTCTGCTGCTCTCCCTTACCCTTGATGAAGTCGTAGCCGCCGTACATCGACGAGCTGACATCGGCATACTGGCTGCCGCCCTCATAGTGGGTCAGACGTGTCTTGTCGAGGGCCTTGATGGCTGTCTGTACGGCTTGGAAGTTATTACCGCCACCACTCTCGTTGCCGAACGACCACATGAAGATACAAACGTGGTTACGCATCCATCGAACATGGTTCTGCGAGCGTTCCACCATGGCATTCTTGAACTTGGCTTCCGACGACAGCTGCTGGTAGGCGTGACACTCGACGTTGGCCTCGGCCAGCACATACATGCCGTATTTGTCGCAGAGGTCGTAGAACACGGGATCGTTGGGATAATGCGAGGTACGGATGGCGTTGATGTTCAGTTGCTTCATCGTCAGGATGTCCTGCTCAATCTCCTCAGGAGTGATGGCACGTCCGTTGACAGGTGAAAAATCGTGGCGGTTGACGCCGTGGAACACCATGCGCTGGCCATTGATAAGCAGGGCACCGTCGTTCTTGCGAATCTCTACCTCGCGGAATCCTACCTTGCTACCACGGATGTCGATGGTCTTGCCACTGGCGTCCTTCAGAGTCAGTATCAGATCGTAGAGGTTGGGGACTTCAGCACTCCAGAGGAGTGGGGCAGTGACGTTCATGTCAAAGCTCAATTCTGCTGCCACTGGCTTGGAGGCAGTGGCAATGGCAGAACCGTCGCGCACGATTTGGACCTCGACGGTGCCGCCGTTAGCAGCGTCGGTACCTGTCAGCGATACCTTGACATTGGCCTTGGCGTTGGTATAGCTGTTGTCGAGGTCGGTGGTAAAGAAGTAGTCGCGAATCTGTGCCTTGGGTGCCGACCACAGGAAACAGCTGCGGTGAATACCTGTGAGTCGCCAGTAGTCCTGACATTCCAGGAATGAACCGCTGGTGAAACGATAAACTTGCAGGGCGATGGTGTTGTCGCCTTCAACTAAGTATTGCGTGATATTGAACTCCGAGGGCAGGTAGGAATCCTCCGAATAGCCCACGCGCTTGCCATTCACCCAGAGGTAGTAGCCGTGCCCCACGCTGTTGAACCGTACATAGACATCGCGTCCGTCCCAATCCGAGGGGATGGTGAAGTGGCGACGGTAGGTGCCCACGGGGTTCTTATTGGTTCTATAGTTGGTGAACCAGCCTGGACGTTCAGCCATTACTGAGAAGGTGGACTTGTCGAACGAGAAGGGATATTGCACGTTGCAGTATAGTGGCTTGTCCCAGTTCTTATTGTTGTTTACTCCCCACACTTGCCAGCTGGAAGGTACGTCAATGTCAGTCCATGCCGCATCATTGAAGTCCTTGGCGCACCAGTCGTCCTTGGCACTGGTAGGATTACCTACCCACTGGAATTTCCACTTGCCGTTTAACGACTGGTAGTAGGGTGACTGCGTCATGTCGTTTTTGGCGACATCGGCCTCAGAAGCCAAGGGGATGGCCAGCGTATGGGCAGTCTCGCGGTTGACACTTGTTTTTGTGGGATCGTCCCACTCTTTGCCCGTCTGGGCATAGGCAGTGCTGAGGCTTGTCAGCACGGTCAGGCAGATAAAGAATTTACGCATCTGTATCATATTTAATGGAATTTGGTTGCAAAACTACAAAAAAATTACGAGATATACCTTATTATTTATGATTTATTTTGTACCTTTGCGGCAAATTCTAAATCCTAAAAACAATGAAGAGACTTATTACTATCGTTTTTGCTGCCTGTGCTGCACTCGGATTGTGGGCACAAGGTGTGAAGCCGTTGCCTTCGCTCCATGTGGAGGGTAAGTGGCTGGTTGACACTCATGGCAACCATGTAGTGCTGCACGGTGTGATGGACACACCGAGCAATTGGTTTAATGGATATCAAGATGCCAGTGGACATCACAGTTATTGGTCGGGTGGCTACGATTCTAATGGCGCTACCAACTGTCTGGCCTATTTCGAGAAAGTTTTCAAAGGCTTGGAGACTGCCAAGTGTAATGTGTTCCGTCTACACCTTGATCCTGCTTGGACGAACGACAATTCCTATACCTATCAGATTGCCAAGGATCAGCCGACGAAGTATACTGGCGAGGCTGATATCAGGCACTTTAATCCCACACGCCTTACTACCTTCCTGAAGAGCGTCTATGTGCCTTTGATGCAAAAGGCCATGAAGCACGGCATGTATGTGGTGGTACGTCCGCCGGGTGTCTGCCCTGGTGAGATTAAGGTTGGTGACTATTATCAGCAGTACCTGATGCAGGTATGGGATATGGTGACCAAGAACGATACCGTTCGCAAGTATGCTGGACAGATCAGCATTGAGCTGGCCAATGAGCCCGTAAGTGTTAAGAATGCCCTTGGACAAGATGACAAGAAGGCGCTCCATGATTTCTTCCAGCCTATAGCTGATAAGATTCGTGCCAATGGTTTTACGGGTATCATCTGGATACCGGGTGCTGGCTGGCAGGCCAGCTATGCCGACTATAAGACCTATCCCATCACGGGCTACAATATCGGCTATGCCGTCCACGATTATGACGGCTGGTATGGTTGTGAGGACAAGAAGAACTCCGCCGCTACCGTTGCTACGGCTACGAAGAACAAGATTAACCAGTTCCACAATCAAGTACCAGTAGTCGATACCAACCCCATCATCATCACCGAGATTGACTGGAGTCCGAAGAAGAGTGATGTTGCAGGGCATGAAAATGAGCATGGCGAGCAGGTTGAAGGTAACCTCGGAACTTGGGCTACTGGCCGTACCTCGGTGTGGGGCAAGATCACCAAGGGTGTACATGACCATTATGGTAATATCTCTATGACGCTCTCTGGTACTCACTGTCTGCTTGATATTAAGACCCTTCTGAAAAATGGAAGTGTCGTGCCAGCATTTGACGGTGAACCGGAGGCCTGTGGTAAGGCTTGCATGGACTGGTATGCAGAGTACTACGAACAGAATTATCCGAAGGCTGACTTCCAGAGCGTGCCTGTCAGCGATTTCGGTCGCCAGTACCAGAACCCCATCGTTCGTGCTGACTTCCCGGATCCTGATGTCATACGCGTGGGCGATACCTATTATATGGTATCTACTACGATGCATCACTTCCCTGGTGCCACCATTATCAAGTCTCAGGACTTGGTCAACTGGGAATACTGCGCCAACCCCTTGAAGCAGCTGCTGAACAATGACAAATATAACCTGAAGAACAACAATAACGCTTATGCATCGGGTATGTGGGCTTCGTCCATGAAATACCATAATGGTAAGTTCTATCTCCTGATTAATGGCAATGATGACAAGGCTTGGCTGCTGACTGCCGAGAATCCGGAGGGTGCGTGGACTGTCAAGCGCCTGTCGCGTAACTACTATGATCCGGGTATGCTGTTTGATAATGGCAAGGTTTATATCGCCTGTGGCATCAACCATATCATGATGTGCGAACTCGACGAGAACTTTAACTTCAAGAAGGAGAAGAAGGTCATCATTCGTGATGATAGTGGTCTTGAAGGCTGCCATCTTTACAAGCATGGCGACTACTACTACATCTATGCGACCTATGGTGGTTGGCCCTCCGGTCAGGTGGTGTTCCGTTCAAAAGATCCCTTTGGCACCTATGAGGAAAAGGTCATTGTAGAGAAATCCTACGACAACGTCCCCAATACCATTCATCAGGGTTCTCTCATTGAGGACATTGCCGGTAACTGGTGGACCGTTATGCAGGAAGACCTCGGTGCTTTGGGCCGTATGCCCAACCTCCTGCCAATGAAGTGGGTCGACGACTGGCCTGTGATGAAGCGGAGCGGCGCTCCCTATAAGAGCTTTACCGACAAGATTACCAAGCCTGCTTATAGCGGTAATACCCGTGTGAAGCGTCTGCCTACTACAGATGCATTCCGCGAATATCCATTGGGTATGCAGTGGGAGTGGAACCATCTTCCTGACAATAACGCCTGGAGTCTCTTCGATCGTCCGGGATGGCTGCGTCTGATGACGTCTAATGTCACCACCAAGCTGCCTCAGGCCCGCAATATGCTCACCCAGCGTATCTTTGCCATGAAGAATAAGGAGACCACAGGTACGGTACGTATCGATACCCGCGGCATGACTGAGGGCGACCGTGCTGGTATCTGCATCTTGCAGGATCCCTATGGCATGATCTGTATCGAGATGGTGGATGGCAAGCTTCAGCTGCGTTGGGAGCAGGACAAGGTTCGTGACAACAATTCCAAGTCTGCAGAGAAGACGCAGGCCGTGGAGTTAGTGGACAGCATCATCTACCTGCGTGCAGGTATTAAATATGAGGAAAACAAGGCTAAGTTCTACTATTCTACAGACAATAAGACTTGGAAGCGGTTTGGCAACGAGACTTCGCAGAGCTTCAACCTCAGTGTCTTTGTTGGTTCCCGCTTCGGATTGTTCTGCTATGCTACCAAGAAGAAGGGCGGCTATGCTGACTTCGACTGGTTCACCACCGAAGAGGACTTCGATGAGGCAGAGATCTATCCGGCCACTTTCACAGCACCGACCGAGAAGGCTGCTACCGTCAGCAAGATAGCACTGCCCACCACGCAGAAGACCATCGATGTCATGATTGGCGACAAGCGTCTGCCCATTGTCACAGCTACTTATGCTGACAAGACTACCCATACTGCCGACGTGGCTGCTTACAGTACGTTCAAGGCTGACAATGCTGGCATTGTTGAGTTCTACGACGGTCAGATGCTTGGAGTAGGGCAGGGAGCCACCAATGTGAATGTCAACTATACCGATATCTTCGGCAATAAATATGAGACATCGTTCACGGCAAAGTCCAGCTATTTCCCCTTCGATCAGCACTATGTCCGCAATGACTTGGGAGGCGGTTCCGGTTCTTACAAGCAGAATTCCAACAACAGCGTCTTTAAGTTCATCGATGTCAAGAACCAGCAGGGATGGGTCTACTTTGATGATGTAGACATGTCTGACTACCGCTACTTGGTGATCAAACTATACACCAAGCAGTCGGCAGGAGCTAAGGTGAACATCTATACGTCTGATAAGCTGGCTGGTGCCTGCCATTCAGCAGAGCTCTCGACCTCCGACCTGACAACTGTCATCGACCTGTCGACGGCTAAGTACACGTCGTCTACCAGCAAGAACAAGGCCCTCGACCTG
>Ga0310690_10000973_pt1 | contig 54729 bp, 46 predicted proteins | sample AusTroGonzalo_MG_2_FD_207661 | JGI IMG/M metagenome (GOLD analysis project Ga0310690, IMG submission 207661) | Bovine rumen microbial communities from tropical cattle in Woodstock, Queensland, Australia - Gonzalo_04 (v2) (version 2) | ecosystem: Host-associated > Mammals > Digestive system >... | reverse complement strand
TGCCAATAACACCAAGCTTAATTCCAGTAACACAATTGGAAATCCAATCGTGATCACTAACATAAGCATCACTGTCAGCCTTAGTCGTAAATGGATTACGATATTCTTCGCCTGCCTTAACAGGTATCTGAACAAGGTTAATAGTAGCACCACTGAGAAGATTCTCAGCTACCTTAGGGTTACGGACAACATAGTTGCCAAGCATTGCAGTTGATTCATCTTCCTTGAGAACACCTGCAATATTGAAAGCGGTAGTATATACATTCTTAGTCTTACTAAGAACATATTTATCGCCTTCAAGATTGTAGCCATTAACCTCTTGATTAAGTACAAGAGTAATTCTCGGATACTCTTCATCATCAAGATTAACGATTACATTACGAACCTTAAGTCCACGATAGGTTGTGTTCTCTTTATTGGCAGAGAGCTTAGCCACAATAGCCTCAAAGCTATTGTTTGCGGTAACAGAAGCGTTAATAACTTGTTCTGTAACCTGCGCTTCAGGAGCGACTTTGTTTTCTTCGTTAGCCATAGTTATAATGGAATTAGAAGATGACCTCAGAGTGTTACCATTACGATGTCCACGAGCCACACTCTGAGATAAGACTCAAGATGGAACATCAGCAACAACATTGTTGCCAACTATTTAATGCGCTCAAGTATGAGGAAAATCATCTTGAAGACGGGGGTCTTCAAGACCGACTGAAGCATCCGGGGGATGCAAGGGAGGAGGCCCACCTTCTCATTGACTTATCTAAATTTATACTTTATCCTCACGAGCACTTACTTTAATATAATTTCTAACAGATTTAAGAGCTTTTCTAATTTCCTTTCTTATAATCTTTTTAAATTCACTTAAATCATAAGTGTCTTTATTTAATTCCCAACTATATTCAATATACATATATTATTCTTTTAAATATTAAGTTCAGTTTCTATTTCTTTAATACTTTCTTGTCTAATTCTTTTATTTGTTTTATGTTTCTCCATATTAGACATATTACTTCTATGCCTAAATTTATTATGTTTATGTTTATAAAGCCATCTATTATTTTCAAGATATTCTTTCCAAGTTTTATTATTAAATTTACCTTCAATTTGAAACCATAATTTAATACGATTAATAAATTTATTATTAGTATTTTCAATTCTTTCAGCTTTATTTTTCATAACATTTCTTTCTTTAGTTGTTCTACTATTTTAGACACATCATCATCTGTTATTATAAAATCATTTATATTATATTTATTAATAGTAATTATAACTCCATTAGAACATTTAATTATAACAGAATCATTATTTTTACTAATATCAATCCTGCTTTTATCATAATTCAAACCTTCTATACTAAGTTTATTAAAATTCTTCCTAATATAAATAAGTTCACTAGACTCTACATTACTCAAATCTATATCACAATAATACCTATCTTTATTCTTATAATAATCATTCATTCTATCAAAATCAATAACCATTGGTTTATCCCTATTAATAAACTTTATATTATCATTTTTCCTTAATACTTTTATTAATGATTTTTCACTTTTCTTTAATATTTCCTTTTCTATCTTTAACAACTCTTCCAAAGTCCATTTCTTCTCTGGTAGAGGTTTCATATTTCTTATATCATCTAATATTCCCATAACAATTAGTTTTTGTAATATCACTAATTTTAATAGTTTGAGTATTTTTAATTTAAATAGCTATAAGTATAATATTGAGGACTTACATTAGCAATCAAATCTTGCTCTGTATAAGTACTTTGATTAGTATTATTATCATATTCGCTGGGCATAGGAGTTGGGTTTTGAGGGGGATTATAGGGGGAGTTATAGGAGAGTGCGAGAGGGAGAAGAGGGGGACAAGGGGGAGATAAGGGAAGAGGATTAAGAGCAATTTCTATACCTTATATAATATATGCAATACCGCAAGCGGTTGAATTAGGCAAGCCCCCTGTAAAGAAGTGATAACAATAATGCCACTTAGGTTAGTGTCAGTAAGATAAATAAAAAGAGCAGCCAAATTAATGACTGCTCTATTAAAACAAACACCAATATTATTACCACCTACCGTTGGCAATATAATTATAAAGTTTCATAAGACGAGCATTGCTTTCTTGCATAGTATGACCATCGTATTTCCAAGCAGTCTTAGTAGCACGACAGTTAAATTTATCCCAATGCTCCATTTTATAATGATTGCTAATTTGTCCAAAAGGAGTTTTAATTACAACAATGAAATAATTTCCATCATAACATTTTTTGCCATCAAAATGCTTTTTAGATTTAATGACATCAATATCATCAAATCCGCGAGGGCCAGTAGTATATTTCTTAGCCCAAACAATCATATTAACAAGACCTGCATTATAAATGGCTCGATAGTTATATAATTCTTCAAAAGTATGCCAACCATCAGACATTCCTTTAGGAGTAAGTTTGAAACACATATTTAAAGGTTTCGTATACCCAACAGAAGAATCAATTTTAAATGTTCTTTTTGAAGGCTCCGTATCATTATTTTCATAAGTTACTTTAATACCAAATTCAGGAATAATATCCTTAGGACTAATAGGAGAATGTCTTTCTTCTTGAATCATATTAACAAAATCTTGACTAATAGGATTCATAAAAGTTCTTGGTCTATCATATTGACCTTCTAAATATCCGCTTTTATGGGCTTTGTCAGCAGATAATTTAACAAAAATTGCAGCAACTATTAAAATAACAATAATAGTTACAAAAAAGATTGTGTAAGAAACCATAGCTTTATGAATTTAAGGGTTAATAATTTCTTTACAGGGGATAGAATTGAAATTTAATAATATTTGTGATTTGCTTTAGTGCCAAAAAGTTTATTTTGGTCTGTTTTAACTTTAGGGTATCGTTTCTCTATAAGAATACCATATCCAAATTTTTTAGGTTTTTTATGTTCAACCTTAACTGTATCAATTTTTATTGTCGGTATTTTTATCATCTTCTTTCATTTGTTCGTCAATTACTTCAAACATAAGTTCTATTGCAACATGAACTACACAAGCAAAACAAAATAAAATAATAAATACTATACAAAGTGCAACAATACCTTCAATCGTTGTCATCAGTAATTTCATTTTCAAAAGTTTTAAAATTATATTTATTAGCTCTATAATTTATTTGTTCAATTTTTTTAGCAACTTCTTCAGCAGAAAATTCTGTTCTGATTTGATTGCGTTTATCAATAATAAACCTTCCTTTAGCATCATATTCACCTTTATAGTCACCATAAATTTCTTTATATTTTTTAGCAAAATCATTTAAATCACCTTTGAATAAAATATTATGATTAATAACATAAGTAGATTGTTGATTTGTTCTAACCATAAAACCATATTCCTGGAGTATCTTAACAACAGTTGTCCAATAACGTGCAGGCTTTCCATTTCTACTATAAAGAGCAGAAGATATTTGCTGAGTTATTTTAATAAGATTAGTATTTGGTTCAAGAACATAAGCTATTTGCATAGCCATAGAATAAACAGAACGAGGTAAATCTCTAAGCATTAATGCCCATACTTTTGTATCAAGAACAAGATAATCAACAGGATATTTAGTATAATCAATATTAGGAAAATTACTATAATCGTCTTTAAAGTCAAAAGGACTTATAGAAATATTATAATTACGAAGTTTGCGTTTTTCTGCATAATTATTGGTAGTCCTAATATAAAAACCAGGTTTAATATTGACCATAGCAGTATAATTATTATCTCACACAAATATAACATTTAATTTGTTAATTACCAAATTTTAGAGTATATTTGTAGGTAGATTGGTACATATTATAATAGGTATTGATATGGCGCACATAGTCTTTGATAATCGTGATACTGATATAATGTTTGTTGATAAAGCTAATAAACATTATGCAGAAAACGATGAAGTTATTAAATTTATTCTAAAGCCGGATAAAGGCGATAGTAAAAGATTTAAAATTGCTAATTTTATTGGAAAGAGTCATGGACTCAGTGGTATTGCTCTTGAGGTTTATTGTATTGCTGCTACTTATTATGATGATAAACCTTTAACTGTTGCTTCCCTCATAAATACTTATAAAAGAATATATGGTGTCCGAGGAAGGAATGGTAGCTGGTATACTGCTATTCATTCTTTGTTCGATAAACATTTTTTCTATAAAGATGAAGATGATAAATATACACTATTTACAGCTTATCGTATTCCTAAAAATTGTGAAAATGCAAAATTTTTAATTGTTGAACTTGATGAAGAAACCACTTCGGTTCCTATTAGTATTTAAAATTATGTTTACATTAAAAGAAGGCGGATTAATACCGCCAATACCTAAAACAAAGTAAAAGTTATGATTACATTAAAAAGCGAAAAAGTTTCTAAAGTTATTAACGTTCCTACTACTGTTAACGAAATAACTCCTGATGTTCTTGAAAAATTAACCAAGAATGTTGTAATTTCAAAGTATCACGCACTTGTAGCTCTTTGCTGGAAAGTTGGTTTTGGTGATGTTTTCTTTAATAGTAAGAAAAATGAAAGAGGTGCTCAAGTTATTCCTTTATTAGCAAAAGCTAATTTCCCTGAAAAGGACGCTGAAGAATTTAAATGGTTAAGTGTCGGCCAGAAACTTATTCTTACTCGTTCTGCTATTGAAATGGGTGTTCATGTTCATGTTCCTAATGCAGCTTCTGTAAATAGTATTTCTGCTTGGGCAGAGTCTGTTGAAAAAGCTGAACACCCTGAAGCTAAAGGTATTAGTATCAACACTCTTCCTAAAGGACAGTTTATCCTTGTAGAATTTAAAGTAGTTAATATTAGTGATATTTCTGGTGTTATTACAAGTGATACTCTTGAGGAAGATCCTTTTCTTGTAAATGAGTAGACCTCGTAAACTTGATAATAAGGAAGTCACTAATTTAAAAAATGGATATCAACTTGAAGTTGTTAGACCTAAAGATATTTTTAATGATTTAGGTTTTGCAAATTCAGATGATATTGAAATCTGTAAAGCCATTATAACTCAATTAGAATCTAAATCTGCAGAAGTTTTAGTTCAAGGTGGTACAATAGCTCTCCCTTATGTTGGTAGGCTTAGAAAGCCTCTTGTTAGACAAGAGATTAATAAGCAAAGACATCTTCTTAAAGTTGCACGAAGTGTAATGGATAAAGAAGATTATCATCAATATAAGAAAGATTTGTATTCAGAATGTGTAAATAAAATTGCTTCTGAAGACGAGCGTAAGAAAATTAAAAAACGTCTTATTGCTCTTAATAGGAAACAATACCTTCAAAAATATAAAGCTTTTGGAGAGTTTGGTGCTAATTTATGGATTGAAAGTTTAATGTGGCTTAGAGGAATTGAGTTTAATCAAGAAGTTCAGGATGTTTTTGATGAAATAGACAACAATGAAAATCGTAATAGAAAAGTTAATTACCGTTGATGAAAGCGGTATGCCAAAAGCTCCAAGTGTCAGGCAACTTCTTGATAAGGATGTTCTTGCTCTTTATGCTCGTGACAATACTCCAGATAAACGAAAATATCTCGCAGAGTGTGGAGTAATTTATTATCTTGGAGATCCAAAGAGTCCTACTAAACAGAAAGGTCTCTCTGATGAAGAGTGCCTGAAAGAAGCTATTGATAATTTTAATTTACCAAGAGATTATGTTCCTGATGCTTTAGTTGTTAAACTTATTCGTAAATATTATGAACAAAATATAACTAAAGCTGGTGTTACTATTGAAAATTTACAGAAGGCTTTGCATCTTACTGATTTGGTTTGTACTAAGATTGTTGATATGCTAAACAAAAAACTTAGAAGTGAACTTGCCGATGCAGATGTTGCAACAGTCTTAACTCAAGTTGATGGTCTTAATAAAAGAATTGAAGATATACCAAAACTTTCAAAAGCTCTTACAATGGCTTATGAAAATTTACGAGACGAAGAGGAAACTGAAACTGCTCGTGGTGGTGTAACTATTCTTAGTAGTATGAATGCTGATGAAGAGGTTTAATTATGGAAATTCGTATATTTAAGCCTGGTACTAAAACAGTTGAAGAATTAGCTTATGAAAAAGAATTTGTAAAGCGAGTTAATAAAGTTGCCGCTCATAATGCTAGTAAGAATTATAATACTAATGTAAGTAAAAAATATAAAAAAGTAGCAACAAGAAAAAGTATTCCTATTTATCAAGTAGATAATGAAACTGCAGATATAATTAGTTCTTTTTCTTCTATGAAAGAAGCTGGAAAAAGTATTAATATGACTGTTGGTAATTTTTCTGCTATGATGATGGATAGACCTATATACAAACCTGTTCTTATTAAAGGACGCTGGTTTATTAAACAAAGTCATTATGGAAACTGGAAAAAAGAAAAGAGTTCTATTTAGTGATTTAGATGGTACTCTTATTCAAACTTTAAGTGGTAAAGAATTTCCGATTGGTTGTTTTGATATGCAACCTCGTTTTGACACGCTTCAAGCAATTCAAAATTTTAGACCTGATATTGTAGTTATAATCAGTAATCAGGGAGGTATTGAAAAAGGATACGTTAATGATGTTTTCTTTAAGAATAAAATTCAATGGTGTACATCTATTGTTGCTGAATGCTGTGGTTGTGATTGTGTCTATGATTATTGTCCAACTTGTGATCCTAATAATATAATGAGGAAACCCAATATTGGAATGATTGATAGATATAAGGCTCATGCAAAAGCTAATCATGAAGAGTGTGAATATCGTATGATTGGTGATAGAGATGAAGATGAACAATGTGCAAAAAATGCAGGAATTGAATATCTTCATGTAGATAAATTTATTGAACAATTTAGTAGTTAAGTTAATATGTTCAACGTTCGAGATACAAGATATGAAGATGTAAAACTTACATTTAAAGAAGAGGGCCATAGTTATACTGACTCTCTTGGTAATTCATATCTATCTGCTACAACTCTTCTTCATCGTTATTCTCCTGCTTTTGATAAATCTTATTGGCTTAAGAAAAAAGCACAAGAACTTCATATGTCTGAAAAACGTCTTGCTGGACAATGGGACACTATTACCAAAGAAGCTTGTGAGCGTGGTACTAAAACTCATAATGGTCTTGAAGATGGTATAAAAGGTTCCTCAATGTTTAAAGAGGCGGTGAAGTATATGATAAAGGAAAATGGTGAAATGGTTACTGTTGCAGATATTCCTAATATTCATGCTAATGTTAAGGAAATGTATCTCGATGAATTTATAGATATGACCGAAGGAAAATATCCTAAATTTTATGAAGTTTTTAAATACTATATTTCCAAAGGTTATAAAATTTATTCTGAAATTGGTGCTTTTTTAATTGATTATCTTTTATCTGGAACAATAGATGTTCTTCTTCTTAGAGAAGATCAATTTGTAATTGGTGATTGGAAAACTAATCGTGGAGGTCTAAAGTTTGAATCTGGTTATTATAAAAAAGATAAAACTTCTATACCTAATCAAGAAACTAATATTTGGGTTCCTACAAAAGAAACTTTACTTCCTCCTGTAAATAATCTTCCAAAATGTAATGGTATGATATATAATCTACAACTTTCTCTTTATGCTGTGTTTGTAGAATATATTCTTGGTATTCCTTGTGCGGGACTTTGGCTTGGACATATTGATTCTGATTTTGTTCTTAATCAGTATGGAAGACCTAAAAGATTTCCTGATGGATTATATCATGTTAAGAAAAATCCTCAACCCCAATGTACTCTTCATAAAATGCAGTTTCTTCGTAAAGAAATTTATTCTATTCTTGAAGATAGACGTAAAGAGGTTGAAGCTTCTATTGTAACTTCTAAAGGATTATTCGATGAAATGGAGTAAACTTTTATTTTTATTTATTGCCCTTTGTGCTATTTCTTGTAAGCCCAAAGCTAATGTTATTACTAAACCTGATGTTGTGTCGCGTCATAAGTTTGATAGTGTTTCTACTGAACTTAATGTTGCAAAAGATAGTATCATTTATTTAAAAAATCGTCTTGAATTAGTTGAATCACAGTATGATATTGCTTCTTCTAATTTAAATTCTTGCGATAGCACTAATGTTATTCTTCGCTCAGAATTATTTGTAGCTAATTACAAACTTGGGCGTATTAAAGAATATTGTAATATTGTTAAACGAGATAACACTCAACTAAAATTTCTTAGAGGTTGGGTTAATAGAGTTTTGGAGGATTAGTTATGAATTTTGCTGAAGCTATTGAATGTATGAAGGGTAAACAAGTTGTTCGCCGTTCACAACAAACTAATGTTTTTGTAACTATGCAGATTCCACAAGATATATCTGCTGATATAGTTCCAAAAATGACTTCTCTTTGCAGTAGAGCAAAAGATTTAATTTTATTGTATCCTAAACATATTCATTATCATAATCAATTTTTAATTGTTAATTTAGATAATGGACTTGCTACACAATATACTCCTTCAACGGAAGATTTGTTAGCCAATGATTGGGTTGTAATAAAATAGTTATGGCAAATTTTGATGTTGCTCTTCAAAAAGTCCTTAAAAAAGAAGGAGGTTATGTAAACGATCCTACTGATAAGGGCGGAGAAACTTATAAGGGAATTTCCAGAAAGTTTCATGGTGATAATATCATGTGGACTTATATTGATAGATATAAGGATGAATGTCATGGCATCAATGCTAAATTTAAGAAAAAATTAGATGCTGATAAGATTATTGCAAATCGTGTTGCAGAAATCTATCGTAATAGTTATTGGGTACCGTTTGGTTTAGATAGAGTAAGTAATCAAAAAGTTGCAGAACAAGTTTTTGATGATGCTGTAAATCGTGGTGTTGGAGCTGCTTGTAAACTTTGTTGTACTTTACTTGGCCTTCCTGTTTCTTCTAAACCTACAAAGAAACTTCTTTTAGTTTTAGAAATGTTATAATGAAAACAAGCACTATTGACCATATTTTATGTATAATAATATGGTTTGTTCTTTCTATTTCTTGTATTTATTTATATAATAAAAGTAAGAAAAGACTTAATACTATAAATGAATTAAACAAAGAAATAGAATATTATAAAGAGGCGGCAAACCCCTCTAGAGAAGTTATTGATTCTCTTAAATATAATATTCAATATAGAGATACTACTATTTATAATATTAAAAAGAAATATATTAAAGATGTTGAAATTATTAAAAGTATGCCTGATTCTGCTGCTGTTGAATTGTTCAACTCTCTTGTATGGTCAGACAAATGATACAACTTCTTTAAAGGGGACACCCGATAGTTTAGTTGTTGTTAATATTGCAACAATTCGTGAAGCCAACATAAAACTTACTGAACGATTGGCTTTAAAAGAAATTGTTAATCAACAAGATACAATAATTACTAATCAAAAGTCTATGATAGACGAATATGTTAATTATAATTTGTATCTTGCTAATTCTAATATTGATTTGCAAAAACAATACAATGATGAAGTTAAATTAAATGAAAGTCTTAATCGAAATCTTAAATGTACTAAAACTGGTTTGTACATTGTTAGTGGAGTTTCGATTGCGGCAATTTCTTATATAGTGATAAGTTTGCTTGTTAATGGAAAGTAGCGGTTATCCTTTTTTAGACTATATTGAAGAAGATAAGTCTAGATATAAGCACGCTAAAGATTGTGGATATGTTGACCCTGATGATTTGTTTCTTATAGGAGATAGTGGTGGATTTCTTTTAAATATTCAGCCAGGAGTTAAATTTATCAATACTGATGAGTTTAGACAAATGGCTTTATATTATAAAAAGAATAAAGAATATACTCACTATAAGGTTGATTCTATGCCTCATAGGCAGTTTCGTAAAAGAGAACAATATAGAAGAAAACACGGATATGAAGCTCCTTGTTTACTTTATCCTGATGGTTCTATCCATAATGTGCGAATAACAGGAGAACATTATAACTTTCTTAATTACAATAGAATTGAGTTGCTTGATGTTGATTCTGTTATTAAAGGTAATAGAAATACTGCTAAGAAAAAATATGACTTTCCTCGTTTTATTGACGCACAGTATTGGTTCTTTCATATTAGAGAGTTTGCAAGAAACAATGGTTTTCATCTTATAATAGATAAAACTCGTCGTGGTGGATTCTCTTACAATATGGCAAGTGCCTCTGCTAATACAGTCAATAACCAAAGTCGTAAAGTTGTTATTCATGTTGCTGATGATAAAAAATATCTTACAACTACTGGCGGTTTAACGGATTTTGCTGTTAATAATCTTAAGTTTTATGAAGAAGGTACACCTTTTAAAAGAGGCATCTTTAGTAGTGTTAAACACGATTTCCGTCTTGGTTATAAACTTCCTTCTGGTGTTGAAGCTGATAAATCCTGGCGTTCTGCATTAATTGCTGTTAGTGCTAATAATAACCCTGATTGCGCTATCGGTAAGGATGCTGTAGAAGTAGATGTTGAAGAGGTTTCCACTATGGAAAACTTTGATGCGTTTATGAATGTTACAGAACCTGCTATGAGAACTGGTGCTTATACAACCGGTTTCCTTTGTGCTTGGGGTACTGCAACTGCTGGCAATATGCAGACTTTTGAAATAAACTTTTATAATCCTCGTGCATTTAATTTTATGCCTTTTGAGAATGTATGGGATAGAGATTCTCGTAATGAGGTTTGTGGTTATTTCAAATCTTATGCTTGGGGCCTTGAGGGTGAAATTAATGGGCAATATAGTCTTGATGCAGACGGCAACAGTAATATCAGAATTGGTCTTGCTATTGCTCAAGCTGAAAGAATAGAGAAGAAAAAGAACTCTAAAACTTATGCTGATTATATCAACTATCTTGGTCAATATGCTCTTTTCCCTGCAGAATCTTTTTCTAGTGCTACTGAGAATATATTTAGTTCTGAGGAATTAAGTGCTTGGGAAGAAAAACTTAGAATTGATAGTGATTTACAATTTGGTATAGATGGAGCTTTTGAAGATTTACCTAATGGTGAAGTTAGGTTTAAATCTAATAAAATGCTTCAAGCTGAGGGTAAGAAAACTTATGATTGGATATTCGGTGTTCCTCGTAGAAGTAATGAAGACCCTCATGGTTGCGTTCGTATATGGTTTTATCCTGAATATAATGAAGAGTATACAAACAATGGAACAAAGCGATATATTCCTGATAAAACATACTCTATTACTTATGACCCTGTAGGTGTTGATAAAGATAAAAATGAAATTACTAATAAACACTCTCATAACAGTATTAAAGTTTGGATGAATCCTTGTGCCAAAAATGGGTTTAAACAAAAACTTGTTGCTGCTTATTATGGTCGTCCTGATAAATTGGAGGAAGCTGATAAGATTTGTTTACAGCTTGCAATATTTTATAACTGTGTTGGAACAACAATGGTTGAGGTTGACCGAGGTGAAACTGTTAGTAACTTCAGAAAATGGAATGCTCTTAAATATCTTGCATTTGAACCTCTATTTGTTTGGGATAGTTCTATTCAAGAAAAGTATTCTAAGACTTATGGTTTTGTTATTGGTGATAGTGCTAAAAAACTTAATGGTATTCGACTATTAAAAGAGTTTCTTTATGAAGAAATTGGTAAAGATGAAAATGGAAATCCTATTAGGAATTTTCATCGCATTTATGATTATCAAACAATTCTTGAATTAAAGAAATGGAATACTAAAGGAAACTTTGACCGAGTTTCTGAAATGCTACTTCGTGGTATTGAATGGAAAGCATATAATCTTGATGCTGAAAATGAACTTAAAAGTCGTGTAGAATTGACTGCGGAAAATATAGATAAAAATGACATTTTAGAAAGAGATTGGTTTTAAATGGTTGAATTATCTGCTTACGCATTTCCTAAACAAAGGGTTCCTTCTTCTGAAAAGAAAAAACCTGAGTGGGCTGCTAATTGTATAGATTGGATTATTGCTCAAGCTCAGAATATAAATGACCCTTATAAAGTTGAGGAAGAAATGAATATCCTTAAAGGGGATATTCCTGAAAAATATTATAAGAAAGCTCTTAATCCGTATAATGCTACTAATGAAAAATATAAGAGGTTTCCTGCGGATATGAGAAATTATGATATGATTCAAGGTGTACTTAGACGTTATGTTTCTGAATATACTAAGAATCCTCATGATTTTATTGTAGGTGCTAACAATCCTGATGTTGTCTTTGCTCGTGATGCAAAATTAAAAGAAGAAGTTTCCGTACTTGTTCAAAATGCTATTGCAACAAAGATTACAGAAAGTTATAGTCAATTTATTCAACAAGGTGGAGATCCTCAACAATTTAATCCTCAAGAACAAATTGATGTTGAAGCTTTTGTTAAAGAATTTAATGAAAATTATATTGATGATATATCTGCTCAAGGACAAGAGCTTCTTGATGTAATTCGTGATATTACAGACGATACTCTTCTTTATACTACTGCTTATTTTCATTTTGTTGCGTTTGGTAGATGTTATACTTATTCAGATGTTATAGGAAGTAAATTAATTAAACGAGTAGTTCATCCTCGCGATGCTTTTCCTATCCCTAATGATTCCTTCTTTGTTGAAGATTACGATATGTTTGCTGAAAGACGTAGACTTACATATCAGCAAATTATTGATGAATTTTCTGAATATATGACCAAAGAAGAAATTGAGTTTTTGGATACTTATTATGCTCGTCATACTTCCCATCCTACTCCTGAATTAAGTTTTGGTAAACTTCGTTATTATCTTGGTGCAACTTGTGATAAATTTAGTGAAAGTGAAATAAAAGAACTTTCTAGTAAGCCTAATTTGTTTAGTGATTTAAATTCTGATATGTATGATGTTTGGCATGTTGTTTGGAGAGGAGAAGCAAGAGTTGCTATTGTAACTTATGTTACTTCTACAGGAATGATAAGCCAACGTGTAGAAGATGAAGATTATGAATTAAATCCTGAACTTGGTGATATAGAAATAAATTATATTTATAAACCTCAAGTTTATGAAGGGGTTCGTATTGGTGCTCGTGCTACTGCCGTTTATCCTTATAAGGTTCGTGCTGTCGCTTATGATAGAGATGGTAAACTTCCTTATAACGGTATTACTGAACTTCTTCCTGGTTTTGGTAAATTTAGTGTTATTGACTTGCTTACTCCTTATCAAGTATTTTATAATATTGTGGCATATCATCGTGAAATGATAATTGCTAAGAATAAACTTAGTATCCTTCTTGTAGCAAAGTCCTTACTTGGTAAGGTTCCTGAAGATACTATTTATAAAATGCTTGCCGATGGTATACTTTATATTGAGGATGAAAATGACCAAGGTATGCTTAGAGCTCAGCAAGTTCGTATGCTTAATGCATCTGTTGGAGAATACATTACTCAATTAAGTAATCTTCTTAATGATATAGAAAATACTGCTAAGCTTAAAGCAGATATGACTCCTCAACGATATGGTGAAATTGCTAATTCTGCAGGTAAAGGTGTTACTGAAGAAGCAATTGTTCGTGGTTCCATGGGTTCTGTTATTCTTGAGTTTAGAATGGATACTCTTCGTGAACGAGATTATGCTCGTGACCTTGACTTTACTAAACTTGCTTGGATTGATGGACTCGAAACTTCTTATCGTAAGAGAGACGGCTCTGTAGCATATGTTAGTTTAAATGTGAATAATCATGTTTATGCGGATTATGTTATTAAAGCTAAAAATTCTGTGATAGAAAAAGAGAAGCTTGAACAACTTCGTCAGTTTGCTTTTAGTGCTGCTCAAAATGGTGATTCTCAGATGGCTATAGCTGCTATTGAAGGTGATAATGTTGCTTCTATCAAAAAACTTATTGATAAATATCAACAAGCTAAAGAACAACATGAACTTGAATTAAAGCAGTTAGACCAGCAATTAGCACAAATGCAGGAACAATTTAAACTTGAACAAATTCAAGCTCAAGGTGAACAAGATCGTGCTACTGCTGAACTTGAAGGTATTATTAAGAAAGAAATTGCTCTTATTCAAGCTGATGCTAATAGAATTTCTTATCCTAATGATTTACCTCAGGAAATGAAAGAAGAAGCTGCTGAGAGAATTGCTAATGCTAAAACTCAAGTTGAACGGGAAAAACTCCAAGTTGAACGAGAAAGAATAGCTTCTGATAATTATAATAAAGAAAAAGATAGGGAAGTTAAGGAAAAAGATATTAAAGCTAAGATTCAAATAGCTAAAAATAGACCTAAACCTTCTACTAAAAAATAATGGTATGGCCGTTTCGTTAGTTTTCGGACTGCGGAACGGCTTATTTATTTGCCCGCTTTGGTGGCTATTGTGGCGTGTATCAAATAATTATAAAGGGGATATGCAATTATATTCGTGGCTGGAGTGAGTGTCTGAAACGGCCTAATTTGCCCTCAAACTACAAAAATGCCAACATAGCAGTATATTATATGTATTTATTATTATAGGTATGATAGCAATTATAATTTGGATTTTAGACAGGTAGATATTACTTTTATATCAAATAGTAATTCTATTGTTAATCTTAATAAAGTTAAAATTATGTCCGCTGATGAATTTGGATATGGTGGGGGAATTTCTCCTGAACCGCCTACTAACCCCGGTGATAATGGGGGAGCCAAAACTGATATTAACAGTGGGAAAGAAGTTAAACTTGATGAAAACGGAAATCCTATTGAAGATATCAATGACAAAACTGATCCTAAACCTGGAGAAAATAAACCGGGTGAAGGCGGTGATGATAATGGTGGAAAAGGTAATGAACCTAAACCTGGTGAAGGTTCTAACTTTCCTCATGGTTATGCCGAGGGTACAACTCTCGAAGTAGATGGTAAAACTTATAAAATTAATAGTACTGGTGATGTAGTTGATGATGCAGGTAATGTTTTCAAAACTGTTAATGAAGTTGCCGATTGGGTTAAGGAATTTGAAGTTTCTGAAGAAGATAATAATAATAACTTAACTGTCGAAAGCATTTCTAAAGCTCTTGATTTAGAAATTGTTGGAGAAGATGGCAAACCTATTCAGTATGAAAATAGTCCAGAAGGCATTAAAGCTTTCGTTTCTGATGCTATTGAAACCGGAAAAGAAGAAGTTGCTGAGGCAACGATAAATGCTCTTTATTCTCAATATCCGTTTGTTAAGCCGATGATTGATTATTATATCGCTAACGGCAATTCTCTTGAAGGATACAATCAAGTTCCTGATAGAAGTAACATTCAGATTGATGATAATAATGAAGCACAACAAGAAAGCATTATTAGAACTGCTTGGAAAGAAGAAGGGCGTCGCGGAAATGTTGATAGTTATATTGCTTATCTCAAATCTCAAGGAACGCTTGCTGCTACTGCTAAAGAAGAGCTCGCTGCACTTGTTGAAAAAGATAAAGCCTATGCTAAACAACTCGAAGATAATGCTAAAGCTGAACAAGCAAGACTTACTGAAGAATCAACTAAGTATTGGAATGGTGTTAAGGCTATAATTGATAGTCACAAAATTGGTGGCTATGAAATTCCTGAAACCATTATCGTTGAACGCGATGGAAAGAAACTTAGTGTAACTGCAAATGATTTCTTTAATTATCTGTATCGTACAGATAGTGATGGTTTTACTGATTATGCTAAAGCAATACGTGCTACTAAACCTGAAGATGCTCTCCAAGATGAAATTCTTCGTGCTTATCTTAAATTTACTGGGGGTACTTATGCAGACCTTGTTAAAATGGCTATTAATGAAGCTAAAGTGAAGAACTTGAAACTTCAGAATAAAGGTCGTAAGCCTGCTGGAACAATAAGAATTAATCCTCCTAAACCTGCCGAAGGTGAAGGTTCTAAAGAAACCTTCGGTTATTAATTTTTTAATTAATCTAATTACTGTTATCAATTATGGCAATGGCTAAAATGAGAGTTCTTTCTCAAGGTCGCTATGAAGATAGAGGTTATAGTAATGAGGAATCTATTGCTTATCTCCAGCTTCAAAAACCTGTAGAAATTAACTCTTTCCTTACCTACAATTTTGGTATGGATGATGACCGTTTCCCTCTTACTTTTATGACGGAAGGTCAAGGTACTGTTGGTGTTACTGATATCGCTACTGTTCAGTGGACTTGGAAGACTATGGGCCGCATGAAGTTTACTGATTATGTAACTTACTTTAACACTTCTAACACTACTCCTGGTATTGGTGGTTCTGAATTTGAAGTTCACTTTGCTACCCATTGGTTCATTGAGCAATATTCTCTTATCGGTCCTGATGCTAAGACTCAGGTTCGTGTTCAGAAAGATCTTGGTGAATCTCCTTATGGATATGCTTATATACTTAAGCTCACCAATCCTAATCCTAATGCTTATGTAAATCCTGATTTCCTTGCTAAAGGTAAGTATTGGTCTCAGGGTGCTCCTACTGTTAGTGAGTCTTATTCTAAGGGTAATCGTAGTAATTCTATGGGCCCTGGTAGTATGACTTCTCAGCTTGAGTTCCATCGTTTCTCTAAAGAGATTGCTGGTAATCTTGCTAACGTCATTACTGAATATGAGTTCAAGAGTTCTTCTACGGGTGGTACTTCTAAACTGTGGATTAACGAGGAAATGCGGCAATTTGAAATTGCTAAGCGTGTTGCTACCGAAGAGCGTCTTTGGTTAGCTGAATACAATCGTAATGCACAGGGTGAAATTACTCTTAAGGATCGTGATAATGGCAAACCTATTCCTCATACCGCTGGTATGCTTGAAATTTGCCGTGAAAACAACTACGATACTTATGGTGAGTATCTGCCTCTGACTAAGATTAAGAGGACTATCGGTGATATTCTTGAGCGCGATACCGACACTGGTAAGATGAACATTGTTCTCTTCGGTGGTAAAGGCTTCCTTGAGGACTTTGACGAAGGTATCAAACAAGATGCTAAAGAAAACGGTTTCCTCACTCCTCTTGGAGAAAAAGAAATTCAAGGTTCTCCTGATAATCTTGAGTATGGTGCTTACTTCCGTAAGTATAAGACTGTTGAAGGTCATACTGTTACTGCCAAGCATTGTGCTTTCTTCGATAAAGGTACTATTGCTGAAGCTGCTAAGCAGAATGGATATATACATCCTCGTACCGGTTATCCTATGACTTCTCACCGAGCTGCTTTTATTGACTTCTCTTCTTATAACGGCCATCAGAATGTGCGTATTGCTCGTATGAAAGGTCAGATTAATAAGACTAAGGTTATTGAAGGTATGACGGATATTCCCGCTTGCTGGGGTCTTCCTAATACTAACCATGCCGCTACTGAAGTCGATATGGCTCGTTACGAGGTTAAAACCTCTCTCGGTCTGCAAGTGGATAACGCCACCAAGATGTTCTTGATGGAGTGCGCCCTTTAATCATTTTTAAACCTTAACAAATTATGGCTGGTCCTGATTTCCAATTAAAACCTACAGGTGTTGGTGTAGGTGCGGGTAATAAAACAGATTCGCCTGCTAATGCTCCTACGGCTCCTATCCCTGCTGCTTCAAAAGAAAATAAAGAAGATACCTCCCTCAACTATCCTTATACAGATGAAAGGACTGTAACAATTGCTCGCGTACAAGATTATTCTTTGTATCGCCGCGTGAACAGTAAAGCTCTTTTAGAGCAAGTTAGTTATATAGGTAGTTCTGTTACATCTTCTCGTACTCTTGCAGGAAATAAAGATGAAATTGCAGCATACTTCCCTAATCTTATTGGTGTATCTGCTAATAACGAGAATTTCTTTACTCGTGTTAAGCAATACCTCAATAATATTATGATTAAGGTTGATAAAAATGGTAAGACTTTTGATATATCTTTCAGGTATAATACAAAAAAGGATTATCTTCATTTTAAGGAAGAAGAGGATAAAATCAATGAAGAATATGAAGCCACTCCTCGTAATGACATAAGTGTTCTTCGTCGCGCTCTTCAGTTAAAGATTAATCGTCTTAATACCCTTGAAAGTGAAAAACATAAATATGGCATGCCTATTAATGTTGAAGATTATCTGATGTATCGTCACTGCCTTATTTACAGTGATGTTGCAAAAGATGCAGCTTTTGTTAATGTCGATTCGAATGTTAGGTTCTACTTCCGTGATGACGCTAAAGAAGCTGCTAACGCTGAAAAGAAGCGTAGGTCTATCAATAAGGCTAAAGCCAATTATGTTACTTGCATTGGTGACGATACTATCTTTGAAGCAGTTTACATTCAGTATGCACTTGCCAAAAATCTTCCGGTTATGCCTTCGCTTGCTGAAAGTAAAATTACCAAAGAAAGTAATCTTGATAGATTCTCTACTGAAGAACCTGAACTCTTCAATAAAATCTTTAATGATGGGGATAAACTTATCAAAGCTACCATTGAAAAACTTATTGCTCGTGGTGAACTCCTAAGGTTACAGCATAATCAAAACATTACCACGGCAAGCGGAGAATTCATTGGTGCTAATATAAGTGAGGCTGTTATTTGGTTCAAGAATCCAGATAATACTTCAGCAGTCAATGCTTTTAAAGCTAAATTGAATTTGGTGTAATAAGATATAATAATGGATATTTATGAGATGCACGTCCTGTTTAGGACATTAGGACAACAACAAGGGCTGCAATTGGTTCGTGGTATTCTTCCTGAATCTATAGATGAGTTTATTAACGAGGCTATTATACAAACTGCTCGAGTTGCTCTTATAGGAACCGCACAAGGTTCTAAAGATGTGATTACACCTCAATATACTAAGATTAGTCCTTTTGGTGCTTTTCATACTTTATTTTGCACTGAAGAAAGTGATATTACCATTGAAGAAGATGGTGGAGAATTTGAATTAGTTCTTCAACAAACTCCAATGTGTGTTACTAACTTTGTTGTTAAATATAAAGATAAAAAGAAATTCGATTGCCGACTTATTGAAAGTGAGAGGTTATATCAAACTCTTAATGATTATCTTAATCGTGCATCTCGTGATTATCCTATTGTTAGTCTTGTTAATGGTAAATCTGACAAAGAATTTACTTTATCTCTCTTTACAGGGGATAGCCAAAAAGATGTTGCTGGTATAATTACTACTTATGTACGTATGCCTGCGTCAGTTAAATTTGACGAAGAGTATTACGATTTCATAGATAGTGGTGAACAAGGTACTACACCCGAAAATCATTCTGTGAATTGTGATTTACCTGAACATCTTCATCGTTCAATTATAGAACTTGCTGTTGAAATTTGGCTTCAAACTCTTGGTTTGACTTCCAAACAACCTCAAGAAAATAATAACAATAAAAATACTCAATAATTTATGAGACAGTTTATTCTCGGTGGAAATGTTGCTGCTCTCAGTTCTGGTACTTTTGCTGAAGGTGCTATTGATGGCAATGACGGCAAAGTCGGTGTTGGCTATAATAATGCCGGCATCCCTACTTTTGATACTGGAGCTAACATTACTGACAAAGGATTCATTGCTCTTGTGCGTACTATCGCTAAAGGCGGTCCTGTTATTATTCCCCTTTATAAGAAGGATTTCTCTTGGAGTAAAATGACTTATAGCGCACCTGCTGCTAAGACTTGTACTCTTGTAATTCCTTCTCCTGCTGATGCTGACACCGATTTCAGTGTTATGGCTGTTAAAAAAGGTGTTAAGTTTAATGAACGAAATAAGTGGACTGCTACTGTTCATCTGAAAGGTGGTGAGACTGCTACTCAGATTGCAGATAAAATTGTTGCTTATTTCATGGATGGTTCTGCCTCTCGCTACGGTATTGGTGTTTCTAACTCTTCTGGTACTCTTACCTTTACCGCACTTGATGGTGGTGATTGGGAAATCATTCCTTGTGATGATCTTCAAGGTACTTCTGTTACTGTAACTCAGGCTTGGGATCCTGGTAAGGGTACTGCTGATATGGTTCGCGATATGGCTGACAAAGCTGCTGCGGATGCCGGTTTCGAGTATACCTACAAAGATGCTCGTGAGTATCTTTATCCCAATTATCCTCTGGGTGCTGCTGGTGCATTTACGGGTACTTATACTATCTTTACTCTCCGCTTTGCTGAGCCTCGTGAGTCTAAGACTGTTGACGAAGTTGTGCATCAAATTGTTCAAGTCGCATTCCCTACTGGAGCTGCTGCAATTACTACTTTCGAGAATGCTTGCAAGTATCTTCATGATGAAACTGTAGGTTAATAACGAGTTTGGATATTAGCTTTTGGGCTTGGTAATAATGTTACAGTTGTGATATTGTTACCAGGCCCTTTTTTACATTATGGAAATCCTTATTGATTCTTTTAAATACGGACTTGCTCCTGCAATAATTGTTTTGTTTTATCTTATAGTTACTAGGGTTTTAGACCATAGACAAACTGTAAAAAGAATAGAAGCAGCCAAAGAAGAAAATAAGAAAACAGTAAAAATAAATGCTGAACTTATTGATTCTTTTAATGGAATTGCTTCATATCTTAAGTTTGTTACAAAAGATGTAGTGGATCTTGATTCTGATAAAGCAGAAGCTGCTATTCGTTCTTCTTTTAGGTCTATGAATTTTGGTCTAACAAGATTCGCTACATTTACTATAATAAATAACAACATAGAAGAGAATAAAGCTGCAATTATTGATAATATTAAAGCTACTGTTGAAGCTGAGTATTTAAATGTTTATAACGAACTAGTTTTATATAAAGATGATAATGTAAGACTCAGCGAATATTTAAATCCTATTTGGAAAAATGAATTGTGTGATGTTATAATTGATGTCATATTTAATAAAGGTCTTTCAAAAGAACAAAGGATTTATAATATTCATAATCGTTTAGGCATTGATATTACAACATATTCAAACGTTGTTCATAATAAATTTATAAAATAATGAATACCGTTAGTCCTGAATTGTATCAATATTCTGTTGCTCAAGCTAATGAGAATATGATCAAATCACAAGAAGCTGGATTTGCTATTAATATGTGTAATATAGTAAAACTGATGTATGCTCATATTATGATACATTGTGTTGAAAATTATAGTTTGTTTAATACTACTCAAGCAAAATCTATTAATCATTTAATTAATGATTTAATATAATGGATAGACAATTTAAACCGGTATATGTTGCAGACGATTATACTCCTGAAAGAAATAATCCTAATGAAGTTGAAATAAATGTTGAATGTGTTTATTTAACTATTCCAAGAGATTATGTTTGCACATATCATAAATTGCTTGTATGTCTTGCAGATTTTGGCGAAGCCTCTATAAAAGATTGTCAAGCAGCCTGTAAAGGTTCTAATCTTTACATTATTCAATGTTGGAATATGTTTCAATCTGCTTTAGCTTGTTATACTCTTGGTCTTTTTGATAAAGCAGATTTGTTCATTAAATATATTAATGCACAGTTAGAAAATATTTATAAAAATACAGACAAAGAAATGTATTGCGGTGGTGGTTATCTTCCTATTAGTGAAGATGGCCATTTAAAAGCAAGAGTTTCTTGTGATAGTGCTGGCCAAGCTAGATTTTTTGTTGATCCTGATACTGGTCATATGTATGAAGAATCAATCAAAGATAAAGACGTTGGTCGTGTTTATATAGAAGATGGTCATTTAATGTTTGATCCAGATGGAAACACAGATTCAAGATAAAGGTAAAGTTGCCATAAGCGTTGAAGGAGACCATAATATTAATAGAACATATGAATCTCTTTCTTTGGTTTATGTTGAAGAAGATGGAATGTCATATATATCTAAAAAAGAAGTTCCTGTAGGAATTGATGTTCATAATAGAGAATATTGGCGTCCATTTGTTAAAGATGAAGTTCAGATACCTGGTCCTCCTGGTGAACAAGGTGAAAAAGGAAATAAAGGTGATAAAGGCGATAAAGGAGATAAAGGTGATACTGGAGCCACAGGAGCTGCAGGAGCTACAGGTGATAAAGGAGATAAAGGTGATAAAGGGGACAAAGGAGATACTGGAGAAAAAGGAGAACAAGGAGATACTGGTCCTGCTGGTCCTCAAGGAGATACTGGTCCTCAAGGGCCACAAGGTCTTACAGGTGCTGCTGGAAAATCAATAAGAACTACTGTTTGGGAAGCAGGTAAAAGTTATTATGATGGCACAATAGCTGCATCTGATGGTGTTTATTATTTAGATATTGTTACTGATGTTAATGCATCAATCGGATCTTCCGGTGTACACGCTTATATGTGTATTGCTTCTCATACATCTGATGCAGAACATGATTATACAGATAGCACTAAATGGTTACCTCTTACAAATGTTACACCTTTTATAACACCATTTATACTTGCTGAAAAATTAAAAGCAGAATTTATAGATGTTGAAGATTTATTAGTTAGAGGTACAATATCTGGTGATGTAGAAACTACTATTAGTAGCGTTGACTATGATAGACATGTTGAATTAACTCCAGAAGATTTAGAACTTACTGAAGAAAATAAATCTACAAACGCTGTTTCTGGTATTAAAGTACATCCACGAACAAACAATATGGGAGACCGTACTCAAGCTGTTCTTGAACTTTATAGACGTGGTTGTGCTGGTCCAGCTCTTGGTATAGATGGTCTTTTAAAACATCGTAATGGTATATTTAGTAAGTCTATTTTAGTAATAGATGATTTTAATTCTCATGATATTGATTCAGAATTAGTTATAATTGACCATAATACGGGTACAGGAGGAACTTCTTCTTCAACAGCTGTTTTACCTTCATCTAATACCAATAATTTACATGGGGCTCATATTGTATTTTTAAGAATAAATAATGGAACATGCAATATAGAAGCTCTTGTTGGTCAAATAGAATTAGTTTCTAATGGAGCACATAGTTCTGTAAGTTCTGTTGCATTTACCTCTTCTGATAACAGAATTGATTTTATTTGCATAGGAACAACTTGGTATGCTTGGAAATCTTAACATAATATGATATAAACTACATTATTATAATGATTAATTTTATTACTGTTATTATTAATTATTATGATAATGTAGTTTATGTTTTAATATTTCAATCTTTAAAATCTATAATATTGTGGCTGGTGAAATTTTAAAACAACTTTATAAAAGAACCAAGACTGGCGATATGGTTAGTCTTGATAAAATTTGGCCTAATTCCAATCATATAAATGTTGATTCTGTATCTGACACTTCTGATGAAGGATTAACATCTCTTTACGGGGGATATGATTTGGTTGTATGTGCTAACAAAACTTGGTATAGACAATATGCTCCTGGAAAATGGATTACCGGTAATGGTGGAGATACTCCTGGTCCGGGTCCTGGTCCTACTCCTACTACAGATACTGCATATTCTGGATTTGTTCAAGATATGTCTGAATTAGAAGGTATAGTTACTTTCCCTGCAGGATATACTACAAATACTATTTCTAATAATGCCTTTAATACAGGAGCAGGTGAAGGTCCAATTGTTTGGTTTGCTATTGAATCTACTAAGACTGTTGTTTCTGCAGAAAATAATAATTTTGCCGGAGACTTCATTCAAGATTCTTTAGAACAAGGTGCTCAAATTGCAGTAGAAGATAAAACATATCAAATATATATTTATAATTTTGGTATGACTATAGATAATACATATCATGTAATTATTAGTTAATTATGGCTGATTATATTGGAATTGGAAAACCTGTTTTAACTAGAGGAGCAAAACCTGCTGATTTTAAAACAGGACCTTATACAAGTGTTAGTGAAGCATTAAGTGCTGTACCACAAAATTTTAGATATATTGGTATGACTGTTATTGTTGTAACAGGCAATATCCCTGTAGAATATTGGTTTAGTGGTGGTACTGGAGATGCAAACCTTGTTATTAAATCTTCTGGAGGTGGAGGTGGCGGAGGAGATATCGCTACTGCTAATGTAATAACTATGAAATAATGGCTACAGTTAAAGAAAATGTACCTATAAAATATAATATAGCAAAAGTTTCTTTAAATACTGTAATTACTATTCCAGTAAGATATGATGTATTTTATGCAAAAGTAAACGGTGTACTTCCTAATATAGCTGATTATGGAGTTCTTGATTGGCAATCTTATGGGCAAGTACAAATAAGTGCTTTTGGTAATGTTATTCCTGAAATAAATTTGACTGGATTAGAAGACTTTTCTTATTATATTGTTTGTTTTCGTAAAGCTTCGGATCCTTCTGTTGTAAGTTATATTAGATTTAAAACAGGTCAAAATATTGCTTTAAAGGAAAGTCCATATCTTGATTACACAATGTTTAATGACCAAAGTTATACTTGGTTTATTGATGGTGTTGATCAATTTATGCTTCCTAGTAAAGAAACCGAAGCTGTTTATTATTATTATCTTAGAGGTAATAGAAAGGAATTACTTCATGAAAATGAAGATGGTGGTCCTTGGTTTGGTAGTTTTATGCCAATGATTGTTGATTCTGATAGTTTAAAACTTAGAGTATCTTATGGAGAAAGATATAATATTATAAGATATCAAAATGGTGCTATCGATGAAAGTTATTTACTTTGTGATTTAACTCCTCATAGTCGTAGTGAACAAGAAGAACCTTGTGATTTTGTTGCTTGTCCTTGTTGTAAATATGATGATACTCTTCAAGAACTTCAAATGCACGAATTTTGGGCGTTTAATGATTGGGGAGGTGGAGTTAGTTATTATGATTTAGGTGCAACACATACTAAATTTTTGCTATATATAAAGTCTTTTACTCAAGAACAAACACAACACGATAGGATTATTTGTTTCTTGGATAATACATTAATTCCTGCTGATTTAAAATATAGTACTTGGAATAGACAAGAATATATTTGTATTACTCCACAAGGATATCTTTATAAAATAGTTGATGGTGTAAGAGGTTCTAATTCTGCACAAACCCTTCCTCTTGATACTCCTCTTCTTGTTAATATATTTCAAAGTACATTTCAGTACATGAGGCCTGGAGATACTGAATGGACATCTATTTCCGGCAGTTATGGGTTTACTACTAACACAGAAAGCCCTGATGAAAATCAAAGATTTTCTGGTAAATTTCCTGATTTTATAGGCTTTGGTGGATGTTGGGATCCTGAAGATATGGGAAGTGATTTAGGTCCAGAAAGTAGTTATGCCAGTGAAGGAATTTATATTGGTAGTTTTGTTTGGATAAAAGATACTCTTGATGATCCTAGTGATGTTTATAATAAAATATTATTACCTTCTACTGCTATATTAAAACTTAGACTTACTCTTACTGATTCTGAAAACAATACATATACAGAAACAACTCCTGCTGCAAATACAACAGTTGTTAAATCAGATAGAGTAACCATAGTAATACCTGATATTTTATTTGCTCAAGATAGAGAAATAAAAGAAGTTTTAGTAGAGTTGTTATCTGGTAATAGAGTTTGTGCTAGAAAAACAATTAGTGGTTTAAAACTTGGTGCTAACGGAGCAACAACTACTAGTGATATAAAAGCATTTACTTCTGTTAGAACAAGAATGATGCCTGCTTTTGATTATGATTTTCCTAATATGATACCGAGTATGCGTATGCAAAAACTTAGGGAAACATTTTTTACTAAGCATGGTACTTGGGGAGGTTATAATGGTGGTGTTAATGGATTTAATACTTATTTTTCTCCTGAAGGTTATATTCGATTAGAAAATCACGGAGATAGATATAAAGGTACCCTTAAAGGTGTTGGTAAAGAAATTTTAAGAGTTGGAACAGAAAGTGGTTATACAGGTTATGGTACTGATGTAGATACTTCTTTTGAATGGGATACTCGTACAAATAAACAATGCTTACGTACAGGTACTGCATTAGTATCTAACAAATATTTTGGATATGGTAAAATAGATGTTTGGTGGAGAATACCTAAAGGAACTTGGGGTGTTTGTCCTGCAATTTGGTTTTTCCATTATATGGAAATTGGACAAGATGATACAAGATTTAATCAAGAACCTTATATGAGTCGTAATAGACAAGGTTCTGCTGGTGATGGATACTATAGAGTTGTTAATAACGAAATAGATATTGAGTTACCTTCTCATTTAACTAACGGACATTGTACACGAGATGAATTAGCAAATGATACTTATTTTGATACTGTAGCTATAGATGCTCAATTAACAATAGGTCTTGATGAAGGTGACTATACAAATGCTGGTTTATGGAAACTTAAACCTGGTGGAATAAACAATCCTCGTTTACTTGGTAATTATGAAAAAATAGCTGATGAATGGGTTGGTCGTTGCTATGGTTCTTTCCAAAATTGTAAGTTTAATACTTGGGTTGGTGAACTAAATAGTGGCGATGGATGGATTGTTGGTACTCAAACAGATTATAATGGTATACACCAATATGGTATTTCAGAAGATCCTCAAGATAAAAATAAAGAAGAATATCTTTCTCAATTAACACATCTTACTGATAATGAAGATGGTTATGCAGACGGACAATTCCATAAATGGAGTATTGAATGGCTTCCTGATAGAAATGTTCTTTATGTTGATGATGTGGTTCGTAGAGTGGCTAAAAAGTTTATCCCCTTTAATGTAATGAAACTAACAATCGCTGGTTGGTTTCCTACAATGAAAGAAGTTGGAGATGGCGTTAAAGATGCAGATGGCCTTTATGGACCTAAAGGAGGAGTAATTCAACCTTCTGATGAAGTTTCTCCTGGTACTTGGGCAGGAAACTGGGCTGATTGGGAGGTTTGCCATATAGATGTTTCTCGTGTTAAATGGACACCTTACGCCTATGGTGAAACTGTGGATACTTATGATAATGATAACGATGGTAATATTGTAGCTGCACAACTTACAATTAATCAAGAACCTATGTATTTAGGAGAATCTTTTCCTGAATCTGGTCTTAGATATTTTGAAGCATTAGCTAATACTTCTGGAAATGAAATTGTTGGTAATTTATTATTTACTAACGATTCAGAAAACGATTTAGTATTAGATATGCAAGGTGAAATTTCTCAAGCATATTTTAAAAATATTGGTAATAGTAAATCAATTCTTGATTTAGCAGCATTAGAAACTGTATCTCCTTCTAATATACAAGATGATGATAGTTTGGAAGATATGATGGCTCTTGCTTTTGCCAATACAACTAGTATTACTGCTGGAGAATTTTCTGGTTTAAGTAAAGTATCTAAAGTAGCATTTCCTCCTATTTTAAGTAGTATTGGTGATGGTGCGTTTAATAGTCTTGGCTCTTATGAAATTGATTATCATGTATTCCAAAAATGTGATTTATATTTTACAGGGCCTTGTCCTATAATAAATGAAAATGCATTTAAATATGCAGAAATAAATAATATTTATGTTCCTTCTAGATATGTTTCTGATTATCAAGAAGCTTTTAATAATACTGCAGCAAACTTTGTTCAAATAATAGGTACAAACATAGATGAATTAGATATTTCAATAAATAAAAATAATGTTTATAAAAAGGCTGATGGTTCTAATATTTGGTCTGTTTATGGAGAAAGTGTTAATTTTAGTACAGCATGGAATTATATACATACAAATTCTCCTGATCCAACTCCTATAGAAAGAACATACTATTATAGTTTTAATTTAACAAATGTAACATCTTTTACTTTTGATGGAGAAGAACATACTATTCAAGCTAATGGTGTTTATCAATATACTTCTAATCATGCACATTGTTCTTATACTGCATCTAAATCTAATTATAAAACAATAACAGGTGTTGCTAATGGAGTATTAGATGGGCAACCTATAACAGACGTTGTTATACAACTTCAACCATTACTTCTTTTAACATTAAATATTAATGTACAAAATGCTACAGTAGCAACACGTGTTAATGGTGGCGTGTGGGGTAATTCTAATCCTGTAGAATGTTCTGCTGGAGATACTGTTGATTATCAAGTATCTAAAACAAATTATACTACTGTTACAGGTACTTATACTTTTGCTGATGATGCTACAGAAAATGCAACAGTTAATATTATTCTGCAGCCAATTGTTGAACAAAATATAGAAAATGATACAACTCGTGTTATTAGCAGCATACTAAATATTCCTGGAGAAAAAATTGTTTGGACACATACTTCTGATGTACATAGTCAAATTGCAAATACTCCTACATTAACTCCTATAGATGACTATTACATAAGAAGAGCTATTGGTGCTGAATTAAAAGTTGTAGCAGGTTTACAAAATGACAATACTGTTAGTGTTGTAGGTTTAATAAATACTGGTGATTTTGTTGATAGAGCAAATGTTCCTGATGCAGATAGCCATACTCCTGATAATCTTAGAGCACAAATATTACAATTTATAGATTATCATAACAATGGTGTAGACATAGCAAGACCTGGAGAATCTCCTGAACTTGTTGCTGGTGTTGGAGTACCTTGTATTGTAATACCTGGTAATCACGATGCAACATCTTGGGAAAAAACAAATGGTACCACAACTTCTGGTTTTGACCAATCTGCTCGTTTTTATATGCCTTATGCTATGGGTGATAACCCTGTAAATATTAATGTAAGCCTTGGTGGCGCTGGATGGACAACTTATCCTAAAAGTGCTAATGCATTTAGAGTTTTAGATAATCAAGGAATAATCTTGGCTTTTTATGATTTTTATGATTATAAAGAATCTCCTAAATTAGCAACTGATCCTACTTTATATGGTGATGGAACTAATCCTTATTGGAGAAAAATGACAAATGATATTGCTGCGGTTTTAACTAATCATCCTACTTATAAAGTAGTAATATTTACACATCAATCTATTTATTTAGAAGATCGTAATGCTGTTGATTATGACTTTTGGGTAAATCAAGATGCTTCTGCAAAAAGTAGATTATCTTGTATAGATGGTAAATATTCAGACAATACTCCTTATATATTTACAACTCTTGGCCCTTCAATTCTTGCTGTAATCTGTGGTCATAAACATTCTGATGTATTAAAACTTACTACTTGTCCTATAAGTCATGCAACGACTATGGGTCTTCTTCATGTAAATGATGAAATTGGTGATAGAAGAAAATATTATGATCCTATAAATTCTGGCGGTTATACTGCTGAAAGTACAGAAATTGGTACAATTGGTGAATGTTCTGTTAATGTATATTGTTATGCAAAAACACAAGGTAAACTTTATAAGTTTAGAATAGGTGCTGGTCCTGATGAAATCTTTGAAGGTATTGGTGATGCTAATACTGTTGCTGTAAGTTCTTTAGGAGTAGCTTCTGTTGTAAAAAGTAGTTTATCTTCAGATATATTAACAGAAGAAGAAATTTGGGCAGTAGCCGTACCTCCTTATTATGCTAATGATTTTGATCCTACTCAATTAGTTGGTCAACTTATTTATTCTGGTGGATATAAATTATGTGTTAGATTAACAGAAACAACAACTTCTGATGTCATAACACTTGTAAATCCTGATATACCAAAAGGTTGGTCGTTTGTTGTTGTAGGCATGACTATAAATCATAATAATGGTGTAGTAACAAGTATGCATGTAGATAATACAGTTAGAGTAGTTCCTTCTGTTTAATATGGAATTTCAACAAATTATAGATGCTATTTTAAACAACTTTAATTTTGGTTTAATAATCTCAATTAATGTTCTTGTTTATTTATTAATAAAACTTTCTGATTTAATCAATAAACAACATAGTCCTAAATGGCTTAAAGTTGTTATTACTGTTTTAAGTTCTACTATTTTAGGAATTGTTTATTGGAAGGCTGCTAATATTTCTATTGATATTATTATTAGTTCTTGTATATCTGCTCCCCTTATTTGGGATTGGATTTTAAAACCTATTCTTAAAAAATTTAAAGCCGATTATGTTAAAACAGACAATCAATAAAATTTACAATGCTAATTATTTAGCTTATCTTCTTTTAGGTATTGCTAGTGTTGAAGCATTTTTTACAATATGCCATATGGCTCATGCTACTGTTTGGTGGTATATTATTTCTTTTATGCTTTGTGCAGCCGTTATGTTTGGTAAAGAACTTATTTATAATAAATGGTTTAAACAAGGTACTTTTAATTGGATGCATATTATAATGGGTGGTTCTGGTATGGTACTTGTTGCTATACAATGGCTCTTGTTATTGATATAAAAAATTTGTTTTTGTCAGCGATTTTTCTTATTATTGCACTAACAACTTATTAAGCAATTAATATGGCTTCTATTAATCAACTTGTTAGTGAAATTGCTCATAGTTTACAGCAAGCGGATAGCGTACCTGTTCGTAGAGCTATCCGCTTAGCTGTAATTCATAATCGCAATAAGCTAATTAGACAAAGCTTTGAGCAACATCGGTTTGTTGATAAAGTTCTTCAGCAAACTTTTAAAATAACATTAATCGATGTTCCTGAAGGTGACCTTCCTAATACTGGTTCTTTGAGTTTGCCTATTGTTAAACGAAGTAAACAACGAGTTCCTCGTCCTGTTCGTTTAAATGAAGATTTACCATTTCGTTCAATTAGAACTTCTGGTGTAAGTTCTACACTTGAAATTCCTTATATTAAATCCGCATCTCAAAGATTTTATTCGGAACTTCCTGGTTTTTGTCATAATGCTGCTTATGACTATATTAATCAATATTTGTATATTAATACAATTAATGATCCTAGTCTTGCTGGAATTAGGGCTATAATAGTTGAAGCAGTTCTTGAAAATCCTTTTGAAATTCCTGAAGAACATATAGAAGGGACTACCAATTATTCTGATGATGATGAATTTATGATTTCTGAAGATATGATTAATGATATTAAAACCCTTGTTCTTGAAACTTGGAATCCTAATGTAATTAGAGAAACAAACGAAATTCCTACTGCTAACATTGTTAAATAATGAAAGCTCCAGCTGCTGATATAAACATAAGAGATAATTATCTCGCTTTTCATCATAAAAGCATATATGAAAAGAATGTTCTTGAAAAGAAACTTATTAGGCTTAAAAATGCTAAAGCTGAAACTTGGCAAGACTTAATCCCCTATAAAGAAAATGTTACAAAATACTTTAGAATTGATATTAATTTAAATACTGATTTTATATCTCTTGGAGAAAAACTTTCTAAAGAGTTTCGTAAAAATGATAATAGTGAAAGACGAGCAATTCTTATATTATTGGTTAAATATTGTTCTATTGTTACTAATGAACAAGATTGTATTAATGCTATTAGAATTGCTGATAAAAAACAAAAATTAACTTTTGGTGAATATCGTGAATTTGTATTTAGATATTATACAAAAGTTCATAAGATTCTTTTACAGGGGAAAGCCTATCGCTATATGAATGGTATTGGAACTCTTTATATTCATAGAGTTCAAATTGAAGGAGAAGGTAGAAAAATAGATTTTCATAAAACAAAACTTCGTAAAGAAGAATTGCAAGCCAAAGGAGTTAAAATTTATAATAAATATGAAGCAGACCAATGTAAAGCTCTTGATTTACCGTATGATGGTGTTGATTATAGAGTTTGGTTAAGAGCTCCAGCTTATTATAGTCTTAGATTTATACACTCTAAATATTTTGCAAAAGAATATGATTTTTATCCAATAAGTTATATTCATCAAAAGTATAGAGATTATAGTCAAGACCAACTTGCATTTAATGTTTGTCAATCTAATGAAGATATTTTCGACCTTCAAATAGATTTACGTACAAAGATTGCAATATATCTTAAACGCAATCCAGAAAGATATATTGATTTTGATAGAAAATTTAATAATGAATGAAAAAGTAAGAGCTTTACAAAAACTTTTTAATTTAAGTGATGAATGGGTTAGAGCCAATAAAAAACTTGTCAGCACTTTAATTAAAGGCGGAGACACTCCTGAACCTCCAGGTCCTACTCCTACTGTAACAATTGTTTTTAAACCTCATAATGATGAAACAGGATTTAATGTAGAAGCTTCTGCTGGAACTACAAATTGTACGGTAGATTCTACAATAGAAGGAATTAATGTTCCTTTTACTGCTGCATTAAAAGCTGAAAATGATTGGTGTACTTTAAATATTGTTAATAATGTTTTACAAATTACTGTAACTAAAAATACTGTTGAGGAAGTTAGAAATTGTGTTGTTGTTGTTACTCAGCAAGAACTTTTAGGAGAACAAAAAACTTTTGAACTTGCTATAACGCAAGCTGCTGCTCAGCCAATGGTATTTGACTTTATGTCTAATGGTTATTATATGTTGTTTGGGGCTTCTGATACTGTAATGCTTGATTATTTCTTTACTGATGCTACAAATGCAGAAAAGAAAAATATTACTAATGGAGGAAGTCCTACTTATGTTTTAGATCCTAAATGTCTTAAAAATTATAATGCCTTTGGTAATCACTCTTCTCAATATAAGGGTAGTGGAATAAAAAGTGCAGTATTACTTGGTTTTACTAAAACAACAATTATACCTGCAAGCGCTTTTGCTAACAATGCAGATCTTCAAGATGTTCTTATACCAACTAGTTGTATAGAGATTAAAAATGATGCTTTTAAATATTCTGGAAGTACTAATGGATTAAGACTTTATTTTTTGAGTTCTACACCGCCTACTTTTGAAGAAAGAGCTCTTTCAAATTCCACTATTAATAAAATTTATGTTCCAATTGGAGCAAAAGCTGCGTATGATGCTGCTTTGCCTAATTACACACAATATATAGAAGAAACTAGTGTTAAGTTTGCTGGTGGATGGGGTAGCAATAATGCATATAAATATAATGTAACCTATGATTATAATGAATTGGTAGAACAAAATTTAACGTTTGATGAAATAATGACTTATATTAACACTTAAAATTAATATAAAATGAGTACAATAACTAAAACTAAAAAAGAAATTCTTGGTTTACTTGGAAAAGTAAAAACTTTAGGTGGGGGTATTGTAGATTTATTACCTTTATCTCGTATTGCAGCTCCTGCAAATATAAGTTTAGATATACCTGATCCAGAACCTCAAGAACCTACTACTGAAGAAAAAATTGCTTACGCTAAAACTCTCAACTTGAGTGATGTAGTAAATGTTTATCTTTATAAACTTACTGATGGTGTTGTTGATGATTTATTAACTGTAAATACATTTGATACTACTGCTGCTGAGCACGTCGATGGTTGGTATAAACTTCCTTATGAAGATTTTGCTCAGCTTACTGATCCTAAGATTGTAGAGTATCATGATGTAGAACCTACTGCAGGTACTGTTATTGTAGTGTTTAAATATTATACTGAACCTCTTTAATGACTACTGATTACACAACTGTTGATAGAATTATTGCCAAGATTGATAACGATTTCAATCCCAACAATAGTGATTGGATTCCTCGTGTTGGGGCTTGGATTCATGATGCTTTAATGCAACTTGATTGTGTTCCAACAGAAAAAGTAAAACAAAAAATAACTGTTAAAAATAGGATTGGTCGTATTGACTGTTGTTTACCAAATTCTATTAAAGTTTATAGTTCTGAAGGTTGTGAACTTATAGAACTTGATGAAAGCAATAATGGTTGTTCTTGTGAACAATCACATCATTCTAAAGGGGAAATGCAATTAACTCCAGAAACTATTTCAACTGAAACGAGGAATGTTAATGAAACTGTTGAAAATGTTGCTTTTGCTGAGAATGTTCCAATTCCTTATCCTCCTCGATATAATGTTGTAGATTTTAAACGAATAAAACCTTGTAAACCCGGTTATGTTCGTATTGATACTAAAACATTAGAACTTAATTATGATGATGAGTATGTTATTGTAGAATATTCAAGGCCGAAACAAATAAAATGTCAATTTTATAATTGTGTTTCTCCTCTTATTCCTAACAATGGTAAACTCATTGAAGCAATAACTTACTATTGTATGTACAAAATGTTGACAAGAGGTTATGTTCATCCTGTTATGAATTTAGCTGCTAGTCAATATGGTACTAATCCTTATTATATTTGGACTCAAACTAAAGAAGAAGCAAAGAGAAGTGTTATTAATGACGGTACTGATGAAATACTTGATGACCTTTGGCGGTCTGCTTTCTATATTGAAACCTTTAATCCGAGAGGAAAAAAGTAAATAGAAATGCCCGCTTTGGTGGTTCAGTTGCCCTACGATTGATTTTAATATCTAATATGATAGATTATTTATCTTATAGATTAAAGTCGATTGTAGGGCTTCTTTTTGCTTCAAAACTGATAATATTTTTTAGAAATGCCAAATATTAATTTTGAGCTTAATCTTAATAAACATCCTAAGGATGTTCCTAATAGGGCATTGATTTCTGCAAGAAATGTACAACTTAGTAATGATTTAAGTTGTTTACAAACAGAATTATCATTAAAAGCACATATTTTATTAAATGATTTATTACAAGATAGATATTTAGCTGGAGTAATACCTTGTAATAAAGAATTTGTTTTATTTATAGCGCCCAATAATTATAAAGAAGAAATAGATTCAAATGGTAGTGTATTATTAGATATTGTAAGATGTAAAGAAGATCAAGTTAATATAAATGATGATATTCCTATAGAATCTTATGATGATTTTTTACATAACGTTTGTTATAATTCTTTTGTTTGGCATGGTGGAAAATTAAAAGGAACTTTTACTTATAATATTAAAAGTCAATTAATTATCGCTATTGCAGAAAGTGATACAATTACAGGAGATTTAATTCCATTAAAAACAATAAATTTAGGTGTTTTTGGTGATAGTTCTTCTGATAATGATAATGATTTAAATTTATCAGATGGTCAATTAAGTTTAAATCCAGAAATTAAGATACCTTCTATAACCAATTTTAATTATGTAAATGGGCTTGCTTATAAAGGTTGGTATTCTTTTTTCATTAGATATAAAATTAATTCGGTTGATTATACTAAATGGTATGATGTTGGATTTCCTATATTTATTGATGAACTTGAAAAAGTTCAATTATTCAATTATTTTATAAAAGGACAAGGTACTGGTTGGACTGATGAACAACATACAACTAGAATTCAAAGATTATTTGAATATATAGGTTTTGGAATAAAAGATTATATTTCTTCTGGTTCTAATACTTGTAACAAGACTGTTGAATTAACAATAGATAATAAAGGAAACCAATTTAAAAAATATCAGATTGGTATAATTCAATCTAATAAAGATGATGAACGAGGATTTAAAACATTAGATATAGATATAACTGAAACCAGTTTTTTACTTGATTTTGGTTCTTTAGAAACTTATGAAGTTAATGATTTATTATTTGAAAAATATAATTATTATGATGTTAAAAATATTATAAATTATAAAAATAGATTATATATTTCTAATTATAAAGAAGTTATTGATAGTAAAAAAGATATTAATGACTTAGCTAGTTTATTTTATATTGCTATAAAAAGAACAGAATTTAATTATAAACAAGCTAATATAATTTCTGATTTACCGACACTGTATTTTTTCAATGCTTCTAATGTTAATCAATATTGTATAATTAATGCTGGTAATATTAGAGGTTCTTTTAATATTGAAATAAATGCTGATGGAGAGTATATTTCTGGTGGAGGTGAGCATATTGATTTTAATATAGGTTATGGTAGCGGTAATGTGCCAGGACGATGGCTTATAGATAATATTTTAATTGAATATATGAACCCTATGGTTGATAGACCAGGTTCTACAAGTCAAGATGTTGATGTAACGGTTGATTTTGATAGTTCCCATACAATTAGAGTTTATGGTAGAGTATGGCTTAATGTTAATACATCAGAACGAATAGGAGGCGATGATGCACATCCTGAATATAGAATTACAGGAACTTTAACTTCTACAATAAATATAGAACTTAATGGTGGTGTTGAAGTAGATTCCACTCCTGAAGATAACTATCAACATAGATTAAAAAATACTACTCTTTTACCTGGAGAAACTTATAATTTTTATATTCATTTTGTTAATAAATATGGTGAAAGTACAGATGGTATAAAAATAAACATTTGTCCGAGAGAAGATGAAAATCATAATATAATAAACTATAGTGTAGAAAATGATGATGGCTCTTTAACAATAGATGGAAATCCTTTAGATAAGTATATACAAGCTAATAAGAGTTGCTATATTTATTATCCAGAAATAATAATTAATAATGATGTTTCAAAAGAAGAATTACTTAATTTCTTTGGTGATTATACAGGTTTCTTTTTAACTTATGAAAAATTCCAAAAAACTAAACAATTTTGTGGTATTTTTTCAAGATATGATTTTAATTATGAAAATAATAATATGATGGAGTATCCTTATAATTATGAGGATGAATATCAATCACCATATGAAAATTATTTACATTATTCTGGTAAACCTGATGATGATGGTAAATATAAATTTAGATTTTATTCTACAAATATAGATACATTAGATGTAATAGAACTTAATTTTACTAAAATTAGAATAGAAGGTAAATATTTTAAAAGTATAGATATTATAGGTACAAATGATAAAAATGTTGCTAATCAAAATAATTCTGGAGGTATAGATGAAAGAGATGAAATATTATATGCTACCAGTAAAGATTATGATATATTAAATGCTCATTATGTTAGTGCTCATAATTTTTCAAAAAATAACGAATATAGAGGTAGTTATATAGAAATAGAACTTTCTAATCCTGATGAATTTCTTAATGATGTCGGTATTCCAAAAAGTACAGATCCATATGAAGGAGATGTTTCTAATTTTATATTTAAAGCTATATTATTGAGTGATACAAAAAATTTATATCTTTCTGAAAATAAAACTCTTATTAAGTTTACTAATACATTTTATTTTGAAGATATGAATTTTAATAGTGAAGGTATTGTTGAAGAATGCAATAAATCTGAAATAATATCAATACATCTTGGTTTAAATGGTTTTTGTACTTTTAATACTGCTTTAATTTATAATAATAATCAAGTTATATTAAATACCGGATATAATTTGTTTTTATTAGATACTTATTATTCTTATATTTCATCAAATTTATTTAAAAATGATGGTCAACAGACTGATTCTAAAATAGATTCTTGGACAGCTATACCTATGGTATGTAATATAACTTATATAGATTATAATAATTATCCTTATGAATCTAGAAGATTTAAAACTCTTCCTGAAATTATATCAATAAGAACAGAACCAATTAGTGAAACTGTAGGTCAAAGTGTTTTTGAATTTAGACATGCTACCATTATTCAACCAATGAACAGTATTGATTTATTTGAAAATAAAATTGGTTCTCAAGATAATAATATAAAGAAAACATATATAAATTATACTAATACTTCTATTTCAGAATTTAATAAACGAATTATTCGTTCTAATCCTATTGCTGATGAAAGTTTTGAAAATTCTTGGAGAATTGTTTCTCCAGAAGCTTATAAAGATATAACTGAAAATAAAGGCAATATAACAAATTTAATTGCTTTAGGTACTACATTTTTAGTTCATACAGAACATAGTTTATTTATGTTTGATAGAGATAATACTCTTCAAAGCGGTGAAGGTGGAGCTATGCAACTTGCAATGCCTGATATATTTGATGTAGATTATAAAGAAGTTATAGGTTCTTATTTAGGACATGGTGGCCTTCAAGATTCAGAAGCATATATTATTAATGATTTTGGATATATATATTATGATAATGATTCTTCAACAATATTTAGATTTAAAAAGAAAAAAGCTAATTCTACAACACCTAATTTAGAAGATATAAACGGTACAATATCAGAATTTATTAATAAATTTAAACCATATAAAATACGATTTGCAAATGATATAGATAATAATAGAATTATTCTTTCTATAAATTATTCTAATGATTTAAATAAAACTATTGGTGAAGGGATTGGTACAAGACGTATATATGAAAAAGAATTAAACAATATAACATTAAGTTTTAATTATAAAATTGATAGATGGATTAGTATTCACGATTATACTTTTGATTTTGCTTTTAATACTAAACAAAAATTATATATGTGTTTAAATAGCAAAAATGATGAAAATACTGAAAATAATGAAACAAATAGTTTTATTTGTTGCATAAATACTTCTAATGTTAGTATTAGAAAATTACAAATGCCTGCAAAAATAACAATAAAAAATGGTACAAATATAAAACATGATTTATATTATGGGAGTTTTGCTAAATTAATAAATAATGAAATAATAGAAGAACATAAAGATTCTATAATATCAATAATGATAAATGATGGTTATGAATTAATAAAAACATTAGAGTTTATAACTTGGAAATTATATCAAATAAAACATACTGATATTGCAAATTATTCACAATTTGATGATAATGAACCTCGACAAGAAATTAAAACTCCTTATTCTGGTAATAAATTAAGAATTTATAATGATTGTGTAGATACTGGTTATATAGATATATCTTGTATAAATAATAAATTTAACAAATCCATAATGGATTATAAAAAGCCTTGGTATGAATTTGGTAATTGGAATTTTAACTATTTTAGAGATATTAAAAATAGTAAACAATTAAAAGCAAAAGATATGTCAAGACTTTATGGTAATTATTTTATAATAGAATTGGTTTTTGGTAATGAAGATAATGAACGAATTGAATTTGAAACCTTAAATTGTAAATTAATTAATAATAAAACAATATAAGTTATGAAACAAAGAATTAAAAAACAAAATAAAAGAAAAGCGGCTCTTTTCGGTATTGATGATGCTGTTATAGCTCTTATTGCTGCAGGAATTAGTGCTGCTGGATCTATTGGTGGCGCTGCAATTAAAGCAAACAATGATAGAAAAATTGCAGCTGCACAAAAAAGAGCAGAACTTACTGCATCAAATAATGAAAATGCTTCTATAGCTCAAACTAACGAGCAACAAGCTATTAATTATGATCAAAATAATGAAATTGAAACTATGAAAACTAATAGTTTAAAAACTATTGATTCTCAAACAACAGATTTTAGATGTGGTGGTAAACGCCGTATGAAAAGGAATGGAGGTAATGTTACTTCTAACCTTAGTAAACTTAGTTTATATATTTAATTTATGACTAAAAAAGTTCGTAGGCTTAATGTCGCTAAAGGTACTTTAGTTCCATTAGGAAACGGATTTAGCCTTGCAATAGGTAAGCATCCTGAAAAAGTGGATGATATTGATATAGGTCCAAATAATAAAAACGGTTTAAGTGTTAATCACGGAGAAATTATCCAAAATACTGGAAATAATATTCGTGTATTTAGTGCTGAGCCAATGCTCGGTGGTCAATCACCAGCACAACTTCTTTACAGGGGAGCTAATCCTAATGCTATTTTTGCTGCTCAAGAACATTGGAAAGATGTTCATAGAGTAAATGATGATGGCTCTCATTATAAAAAAGGAGGAAGACACAATACCCCTGTAAAGGAAACTAATAAAACTTCTGTACAAAGAGATAGTGCTCAAGTTAATATTTTTAAACCTGGTGATAATAGTAGGATACAAGCAAATAGAGCTAAACATAGAATAAGTTTAGAAAACTTTGTTAAAAATAATCCTACATTGTATGGATTAAATACTTCTGATTTTGTTGATTTTCTTCTTGATAATGCTACAATGGAATCTGAAAATAGTTCTACTGCTTCTCATGGTTCTATGTATGGATATTATCAACTTAAAGGCTTAAATAAAAAATCTACTGAAGATCAGCAACATCATGCTGCATTTAAACATTTGGCTAATTTGTTTAATAATGTTTTAACTGATGCTGATATACGAAGAGCTAATAAATTAGGTATTTCTCAAGCTCAACTTCTTCATAAAACTTGGAATCAAGAAAGAAAAGTTCTTAATTATTTATATCAAGGTAAAGATAATTCTGATGGTTTAGGTACTAAAATAAGTGATTGGGGAAACAATAATTCTTTAGAAATGGATTATTCTCCTTATGTTATGAAAGCTGTTAATGATAATAATATTATAATAAAACAAGGAGATACTCCAGAAGGAATATTAAAAGCTTATAGAGGTGCTGGACTTGAAAAAAGAACTTTTAATAATCATGCCAAAGATTTTCAAACTATTTTTGGAAAAAGTCCTAATAATTTACAAATAAATGATGTTTTAACAAATGAATATTTGGTTGGTCCAAGAAAACCTAATGGTACTTTTAAATATGGAGGTTCATTAATTAATCAATCATTAGGAGAAAGACCTAATGCTAAATTTGGAAAAGAAATGGAAAATAAAAGAAATAAAGCTTATGAAGGAAGAATTCAACCAATAGGAAGTATTGGATTTCGTAAACCATTTATTGATCAATATGGTAATACTATTGGGATTAATGGTAATATTACTAAATTAGCAACTCCTAAAGAAACATTAACGGTTCCTTCAATAACAGCTGCTGGTAATAACGGAAGTAAAGGTTTAACAGCAATAGGTGCTGATGCCATTGGCATGGGAATATCTGCTCTTGGTAGTATTGGTGGTGCTTTAATTGAGTCTCATGCTCTTGATAAATTAAAGGCTACTCCTCATCAATATACTATAATGAATCCTGTTAAACTAAAAACTAAAGTTAATATTGGTCCTCAAGTTGCTACTATGAGAGACACTGTTGCGAAAGTAACAGATGCTGCTCGTAGAACTTCTGCTTCTTCTCGCAGTGCATATCAAAAAATTGCAGATGCGAGACTTGCTGGAGCAAGACAAATAGCAAGTTTATATGGTGAAAAAGAGAATAAAGAAACTGCTTTGATTAATCAAGATAGAATGAATCAACAGCATGTTGGTATGACTAATGCTCAAAATATAATGAATACTATTAATGGAAATATTGATAGAAGAACCAATATTGAAAATACTAAAGCTATAGGAAAAGCAAATGCTTGGATTAATGCTATAAATAATATTAGCGGAAGTGCCGTTGGTCCTACTGGTTTAATGGCCCGTCATGAAGCTCGTAGAAGTCAAGCTGCTAATCTTAGTACAATGGCTTTGGCACATCCTAATGCTGCTAAACTTATGCAGGGGGATAATTGGACTAGACATTTTTCTGGATTCTATGATATGTTAAATAAACAATATTTAGGTTGATATGGCTAATGAATTATTACATTATACTTTGCAAGAGCGTCCTATTCAACCAATGCTTGATTTAGGTGTTGTTCAAAACACTCTTGCAACTATAACTGCTGGTAATAAAGAAGCTCTTCAAAAACAATCTGAACTTCGTACTGCAATAGCAAATTTAGATTTAAATGAAGCTGAAGATGGATATAAACAACAGTTATATGATGATATTACAAAAACTATTGATGACAACGCTATTGAAGGAAATGCTTATTATGCATTAGATGATATAATTAAAAAACAAGGAGATATTGCTTCTAATCCCGGTTTAATTGGTAGATTAAAAGCTCAACAAGCATATAAACAATATAGAGCTGAAATAGATGCTCGTAGAGATATTAGCGATGATACTAAAGCTTGGGCTAAAGATATAAATCCTTATCAATACCAAGATAAAATTGATGAAACTACAGGTAATGTTATTGGGGGTACAGAATGGAAACCAACTATAACCCCTGTAGAGGATATTGATATGAATAAAGTTTATGCTTTAGCTTCTCAATATATTAAACCTAAAAGAAGTAGTTGGGAATCTACAACATTTGTTGATGAAAATGGTAATATTTCTAAAACTTATAAACCTGGTTATTTTGTTTTAAATGAAACTACTGGAAATAAAGAAGAAGTTACCAGACAAATGGTTGATAATGCTATTAATATGGCAATCAATGCCAATCCTGAAATTGAAGCTTCTATGAAACAATCATTTGAAGTTGCCAAATGGAAACATTCTAAAGGTGATGTTGATAATAATATTGCTTATGATAATACAGGCAAACTTAAATCATATAATCAATATCGTAATGATTTAGTTGATCCTTATATTAATCAAATGATTTATTCTGAAACTCAATCTTCTACTAAATGGAATAATAGTGGATTGCAGTTAATGTATAAACAAAAAGCTAAAGAAGAAGTAAGTAAAATTGGAAATGGGAGTGGTGTAGACCCCATTGCTGCTATTCAATTAGCAACTTCCAATGTAGGTCATCCTATTCTTCTTGATAAAGATATTTTTGGAAGTTCTGTTGGTGTTATAAATCAAGGAAAAGCTACACTTGCACAAATTGCAAAAGTTGGTGTAACGGAAATTCCTGATACTTATGAAGATTATGTAAAACTTCTTAATGTTGATAATTCTGTTCAACCTTCTAAACAAATTTTAGATACTTTATCGTTTGCTAAAGATTTTTATGATGTTTATGGTGCAGAAATTGTTAATAATAATAATAGAGCAAATAGTACTTCTGAATTGGATGCTGCAACACTTGTTGAACAGTATTTAGAACAAAATATTCCTTTAAGCCAATTATCTGGAACAAATCCTCATATTCAATCATTTGTTGAAAAATATAATATTTATATTGACAATATGTTCCAAGATAGTCAATATATAAAATTTACTCCAAAAGATATTAATAAAATTATTAAAAGTAATGATGATAGAGAAAGACTTGCTGCTCTTGGTATAGAAATATCAAATGGTAGTTTGATTCTTTCTAAAGATAACGATAATGTTTTATATACATTTATGGATTTGCTTGATGGGCAAAAAGGAGATATTTATAGAGGAGATAACAATCATTGGCAAAAATTAAATAAAGGACTTGGACGTAGAGTGCTTGAAAGTATTTCTATGGGAACTGGTTCTGCTGGAAGTTCTAGAAATACTAGAGAACGATTTGATTTTTTCAATGATACTACTCAAGATTTTGTTAATCAATCTTTTAAATTAAAAAAGGATATTGCTTCTGTATATAGACAAAATGCTGTTGACCAAGTTAAAGAAGGTCAAGATAAAATATTAGTAGGTACAGGAACTTTAGGTAGCTATACTGTAGGTGATGCTATAGCCCAACAGATTCTTGAAGAAACAGGAGAAGCTAAAGTAAAATCTATGCATGAAGCTGCTAAAAGTAGAGTTCTTAATTTAGCGCGAAGTGGTAATCTTGTAGATACTGAATTATATAGAGTTTTAGAAGATGATAAAGGAGGCTATTATTATCAAGAAATTGATAGAGCTGAAAAGCTTAAAATAACTAATGAATTATCTAATACAAATAATAACGATATTACTGGTAATCTTTCATATATTCAAGGATATGAATTTAAACAAGGAATATCTTATCCAAGGAAGATTTATGATAAAGATGGAAAAGATACCCATACTACAGAAGCTATAAAACTTGTTTTTGGTACTAATCAGAATGATCCAGAACTTGAACGACTTAATGGTACTGATATGATTCGTACAGGTAAAGAACTTATGGGTTCTTACATTAATGGCGAATCATTAAATATTGGTAAAGTGGGTAATTCTTATATTACAATTCAAGGAATTCAAGATTCTAAAGATATAAAATATTCTGATACTTACAAAATAACTGTTGGCGGTGATGTTGCAGGAGTTGTAAATACGACTGATGGAATTTCTCTATTAAATGCTTATAGAACTGCAATTAATGATAGAAAAACCTTTGTTGCGGGAGATAATCCTGAACAAACTCTTGCAAATTATGTACAAAACAATCCTTTTGTATATGATACTTATGTTAAAATATTTGGTGAAGAAACCGCATTTAATATATTAGCATCTATAATGTTTAGATAATTATGCCAGATTTTGATAAATTCAAAGAAGCATTAAATTCTAACGCGAAGAGTAAAGAAAATGCTTTGGATGAAAATGGACAACTGAAGGAACGCCATAATATTAATGGCGTTCCTAATGTTGTTTCTAAGACTTTTGAACAGTCTTATACAACTTCTCCAGAAACATTAAGTTCTTTACTTGACAAGGGAATTAATGTAACTATCAATAGAACAAATATTGATAATGAAGAAGAACAAGAAAATATAAGAAAAGCTGTTCAACAAAGTACATTAGCAAAAATTGGTAATTCTCTTGAACAACTTGTTGTAGATGAAGTTCTTTTAGGTACTTTAAAAGGATTTACTGATATTTATGATGCTTTTGTTGGTCATTTTGCCGATAAAAGTAAAAATGATTATACATCTGCCGCAAGTACATTTCTTGAAGAACTTCAAGAGAAAAACAGAGAAGCTTTTAAAATATATAGAGAAAATCCTTATAAATCTTTTGATTTTGGTGATGTAGGTTGGTGGGCAGATAATTTTGTATCTGTAGGTTCCACATTATCTCTTTTAATTCCATCTAAAGGAATTACTGCTGGTATTGGTAAACTTGGTAAATTAGCTAAAGTAGATAAAGCTGTTTCTAAGGGCTTATCTAAATTGGCTAAAACCGCCAAAGGAGAAAGTATTATTGCTAAAGGAGGAACTGGTTCAAAAATTCTTACTCATAGTAATTATTATGGTAGAAAAGTAAATGAATTTGCTGATTTGGCTGGTACAGCATTAATGAGTCGTGTTGCAGAAAATTATCAAGAAGCTCGTGGTATTTATAAAGATAGTTATGATAAAATTTTTAACAATCTTAATGCTATGAGTGATGAAGATAAACAAAAGTTTTTACAACGCAATCCTAAATTTGATCCTAATACAAGTAATGAAGATATTGCAAACACTCTTGCTTCTAGTGTTGCATCTAATACTTTTTGGGCAGATATGCCTTTAATTCTTATGGATTTTATTCAATATAAAGGTGTTGAATCAGCTCTTAAAGGTGGTGCAAAACAAGTTACTACAACAGCTTTTGAAAGAGCACAAAGAAAAGCTCTTCAAAGGCTTAATTTAGGAAAAGCTGCTGAAACTGCTATAGATACTGAAACAAAAGGACTATTTAAAAAAGCTGGTAATTTTCTTTTAGATACAGGTAGAGATATAATTAAACATCCTGGAAGAGCGTTGAGTGCTCTTGAACTTTCTGAAGGCTTTGAAGAAGGTTGGCAAGGAATTGCTCAAGCCTATAATCAAGATTTAGTTGATTCTTATCTTGATGGGCATCATACAAAAAGAACTTGGGATTCTTATTTAACTGATGGTGAAGTTTGGGAACAAGCGTTTTGGGGAGCTTTAGGTGGATTAGTATTCCAAGGTGCTGCTAAGGGTCTTGGAAAACTTAAGAGAAAATATGATGCTAAACAAGCTCTTAATAAAGGGGAAATTACTCAACAACAATATCAAAATTTTGTTCGTTCTCAAGATGAAGCTCGTAAAGCAGAAATTGAAGGTCGGCAAGAAGCAATGGATAGACTTGTTGATGATTTAACTTTAATTGAAGCAGGTAAAGATCCTCGACCTCAGAAAGATGGTACTTATAGAAATTTTATAGATAGTAATGATAAAGCAAGAGTTCAAAATGAAATTATAGATGCTTGGATACAAGATTTTACTCTTAGAGCTGTAGATAATGGTAATTTTGATTTACTTGCTGAATTTATAAAATCTCCTGAATTTAATAAATATTTACAAGATAATAATCTCGATAAAGGTATTCTTAATAGTAAATCTTTAGCTTCTCGTGTTGAAGATGTATATGATTTATATATTAAAAATACTGAAGCATTGCTTGATAATGTTTCTGGAGACGATTATGATAGCATTCGTCTTGCTGCTCGTTGGCTCACAAGAAATGATTTAACTATTGCATCTGAATATGATAATATTGATAAAATGAAAGCAGCACTTTATCAATTAAATGGTTATCACCCCGATGCTTCTTATGAACAACTTCGTAAATTTGATGTTCTTTTTAATGAATATAAAAAGCAACTTGAAATTGGTAAAGAATTAGAGGTTGCATATAAAAATCATAAAATTTCTAAATCTGGATATGAAGCTGAAAAGAAATTTAATGATGAATATGTGCAATCATTAAAAGAATTAATGACTTCTGCTACTAATTTCCAAGAACTTTCTGATATTGCTACTTCAGGCGATGTTAATGCCATAAATGGAACTTTAGAAAATCTTAAAAAAGATAATAATTTTGCAAAAGAATGGGCACAGACGCCTGACCAAATTAAATCTGCTATTGATGAAATTATTAAATCTGAAATAATTCTTAGTGATAGAGTTGCTAAAAGTCCAAATACACAAGAAGAATTTGAAGATTTATACAATTCAATGAATATTGCTGCTGCTAATAATTTTAATACTCGTGTTAATAAAGCTGTTGATAGAATACGTAAATATTTGGTTAATGCTGATAATATAGATGCTGCTGTAAATAGTGCAATGTCTGAAGAATTTGCTGATATATCTAATCCTATTGAAAGAAAAAGATTACAAGAAGCAATGAGTGTACTTAAAGTAGGTTCACATTCTCGACCTGAACTTACTTTTATGTTCCAACAAGAAGTTGCAAAAATTAAAGCAGACAGAGAAGAAAAAATTAAAAGACAAAATACTGCAATAATTAATGGTAAAGAAGTTGTTAATCCTAATCCTGAAACTAATCCTAATCCGAATGGAAATGTTTCTTCTACAGGGGATATACAACAACAAAAAGAAACTGCTACTACTGAAACTAAAGATGATAGCAAACCCCCTGTAAAAGAAGGTGATGATACACCAATAGTTAATGTTGGTCCAGAAATAGAAGAAGTTGATACTGCTACTCCTGAAGATAAAGAAATATTAAAACAACAAGCTGATGCTGCTAAAGCACAAATTGAAAAAGAAGAAAAAGGTGATGAAACAGGAGTTAAAGAAATAGGACAGCAATTTGCTAATGATTTATCTTTTAAATCAGAAGAAGATATTAAACGAGAAATTCGTAGCGCATTTATAAATATTGCTGAACGAAGACCTCAACTTCTTGCTGATATGGTAAAAAACGGTATTGGTTCGCCTGCTTATAATCAATTTATGAATCTTTCATTAATTATAATTACTTCAAGCGGATTATACCTTAATAGCGAGATTGCTCCTATTATGGACTATCAGCTTAAAATATATTTATTTAATCTTATTGAAAGAAAAAATATTCCTGCTGAACAAAGAAAGGGTATATTCAATCTTATAGACCAGATTGATAAAATTCTTACAAAAGAATCTGCTGATGAAAAATTTAGTAAGATAAGCAATATTAGTGATGAACAATTCCAAAAGAATATGGAAGAGTTCTTTGATAAATATTTTGGACTTGGTGGTAAAGTTAATTATGTAACTAAGAATGGTGTTAAGATTATAAACCTTGATGGATTGTTTGCTCAATTAGTTGAGTTAAGCAAAGCCGGTGTTTATAATTTTGAAGAACTTGCTGAAATTGTAAATAACATTTATAATTTTGCTACGAATTATAAAGGTAAACAATATAGTTTTGTTTCTGATGGTATATTTGATGAAATTAATAAATACGGAGATGTTATAAAGCAAGGTTATTTTAACAAAAATAATACAATTGCTGCTAAAACAAGCAATCTTAGTACATTTATTAATAAATTATATTTACAGCAAACTAACGAAAAGGTTGTTGTAGATGATAATATGCATTTTAATATATCAAGTACAATAAGACCTACTGATTTACAAAAAGCTAAAGGTAAAAAACTTAAAATTAAATATGAAAATATTGGTGGTGTTAAAACTATAAGTTTATATTATACTAATAAAGATGGTAAAGATATAGAATTGGGTTATCTTGGAACTGTAGAACAAGGTACTAAAGATAATAAAACTTTAAAACTTGTTAATGAAACTGGTATAATTACATCTGTAACTAAAGATAATGGTGAGATTCATATTACAAATGATAGAATTGAAGAAATATTATATAAATGTATTGATTTACTTGATAAGCAAGATAATTCTGAAATAGGTAAATTTGCAACAGCTTTATATGATAAATATAAATATGGAGTTGACCAAAAATCAATGTATTTTTTAGAAGATGAAGATATTAATGAGCTTTTAAATAATAAAGTTTTTGAAGAATTTTTGAATTTAACTAATATAAAACTTCCTATTGGTAAAGAATATAAAAGAGCAAACGGAAGTATTGGAAAAACTAAAATTAAAGTTACAGCTTCGGATATTAATAAACTTAATGTTGAAGATAAACGAAGATATGTAAATGATATATTAAAAGAAATAAATGAAATTTTATTTTATCCTTATTATGATTCTTATAGTCTTACTCATGAAGTAAATATTTCTACTGATGTTCTTAGAAGCAGATTGAAAGATTATATTAATAAAGTTTATAGAAATTATGCTGAAACAATGAATTATCAAAATGCATTAGATGTTGGTAAACAAAACGATATAAATATTGATTTTGTTGCTACAAATAATGCAATTTTAAATTTTGATCCTGCTGCTCGTAAAGATATTTCTGGACTTGGAATTAAAGGTAATATTGAGCAACATCCATTTGTATATGTCGCTGCAGATGGTTCAATTAAAGCAGAAGGTAGAGATAAAGCTTTTGCAAATAAACCTGATTTTAAACCAGGTACTGCAGGTATTCTTATGGATATTCGTGCTGGATATCCTATGATTGCTACTCTTAATGAATCAAATCCTGTTGCAAACAATAAAGAACTTGTTAAAGCAATTTATACTGAATATGATAAATTAATCAAAAGTTATTATAATGTTTCAGGAGAAGCTGTACTTGAAGCTTATAACAATCTTTATAATTTCTTTAACAATTTGTTTGGTGAAAATGCTTTATTTAATGGCTGGCGAGTAGCAAAAACAGATAATAGTTTTACTATTTATAAGCTTGGAGAAAATAAGCAATTAGTTCATGTTGCAGATTTCTTTAAATATGCTGCTAATTTTAAAGATGGTAAATTTGTTATAGGAAACGAAACTCTTCTTGATGAAGAACTTAAAAATCATTATAATCATACTATTTATTTTCATAAATCTAATAATAAATCCGATAATAAAGCTGTTTTAATTAAAGGTATTAAAGGAAAAAAAGCTCAATCTAAAATTGATGAGTTAATTAATACAATAATTGATGGTGCAACTTATTCAGTATTTCCTGTTACTGTTGATGAAACAAGAACAAATCCTTTAATTACAAAACATGATAAAGGTTTTACTTTAACTATTGGAGAATATAAACAAAATTATAAAAATTATGCTGATTTTTTAGTTCGCAATAATGCTTTTAAAACAACTCATATGGGTGTTCGTAGTACAAACACTTATACAGCAGATTCTAAAGATTCTAATGCAATATATGTACGATACACTGGAGTTAGAGAATATATAAACGAAGAAGAAAAACGAAGGCAACAAGGTTTTAGAGCTAACCTTGAAGGCAAAGGTATTACTAAAACTGGAGAAGAAACTTCTGAAGATATTTTACTTGATGCTGGATATTCTAAAGATGATATTAAAGAATTTGATACCTTATTTAAAGTTCTTATACCTATAAGTACTGGTATAGACTTTGCAGAACACGAAGGTGCTTATGCTGGTTTTAAAGATGGTAAAATATTTATTTATAAAAAAGGTATTGATGCAATAACTGCAGATAAACGAGAAGCTGTTAGAATATTAATTCACGAAAATGTTCATAGAGTAATTGATGATAATGGATTCTTTACTTCTCATAAGTATGGTGCAGCAAGAACTGAAGCTATAATTGATACTTGGAATCAATTTTATGCTGCTGCACACGAAAATGAAGATTTAAAATCTTTTATTGAAAACTTTAGTAAAGAATATGGTACTTTAAGAACATCTGACAAATTTGAAGATAGAGCCAAATTTGCCAATGAATGGATGGCTGAAGTAATGTCTAATAAAGGACTTATGGATTATCTTAATAACATTGATTATCAAGGTAATCTTGATATTAGTCAAGGTTCTAATAAAAAGTCTATTCTTCAAAGAATTTTAGATGTTATTAAAGATTTATTCACAAAGTTGCAAAATATAAATAAAAATACTATATTAGACCAATTTTATAAAGCCGTTGGCAATCCTATTATAAGAACAATTAATACTGAAGTTACTGAAACTGCTGCAGTTGAAGAAGAAACTGCCAGTCCAGACGAAACCATTTTAGAAGAAGGACTTGATAAAGATATTGATGAAATTTTAAAAGATGTTGATTTATCTGAAGATTTATTTATAGATGATACCTTAGGTGAAGATGAAGCTTTCAGTAGAGTTGAAGGCACTCCTGAAGAAATTGCTATTGATTCTTATCTTAATGATACTCAAGATAATCCTTATGGTTTGCAGTTAGCCCCCGATATGGATAGTTGGTTACAGTCAATTCCACCGCATAACCGCCCCGCTTTGGCTGCTCAAATGACCACAGGTGCAATACAATATATTTGTAGATAGATTATACATATTATTATAGAAAGTGGCTTAAAACCGCCTTATTTTGAGTCACTTTCTATAATATTTTTAAGTTTAAGTTTTTTAAGTTAATAGCGAAGAGCATTAAATTAAAACAATTATGGCACAATGTACAATTGGAGGAGTTAGAATTACTACTTCTCTTAATCAACAAACAAACGACAAATATACCAATTTTGTAATTGGTGCAACAACCAGCCGCAGTGTTGCGGATATGATTGTTTCTGATATTAATTCTGGTAAATTTCAGCAGATTATGTCTAAAAACGCAGAATATGCTGAATTAGCTAAAGATAGCGTATTTAATCTTGATGGTAATAAATTCAAGAAATATGTTAGAATTTATGAGAAACAAGAATATCCCAGCGTTGCGGCTTCTGCATATAAAGGGCAGATAAATACTAAAGGAGCTTTTGATAGTGTTGATACACGAAAAGCAGCTTTAGAATATACTGGTAATTTAATTATTGATGCTTATTATAGACTTGCTTCTAAACGAGGAGTTAATAAACTTAAAGATGATAAAGTTAAACCTGCTATTAGAAAAGAAGTTGCTCGTCAAATTAAAAATACTCTTATTAAACGAACTCTTTCTTATGCTGAATTAAAAAATAATAAAAAAGCTTATGACGCTATAGAAATTATAGCCGAACGACTTACTTATCTTGATAAAGCTCTTATATCTGCAAGAAAAAATCTTGTTGCTGCTAAACAAAATGGTTCTAAAGAAGATATGGTTCTTTGGGCCACTCGACTGAAAAAAGCAACTAATGAGAAAAATGCTTATACTCAAGATTTATTAGTTGAAGCAAATGCTCTCTTTAAAGGGGATATAAGCGCCCTTGAAAATCAAAATTATCTTGCTCTTGCTCAACAAGTTCTTGGTGATGATGTAACCAACAAACAATGGTTTTCTGAAGTTGGTGATTTACCAAGTGTTTTTGATATTAGAGAATTATTTTCAGATATTAGAGAACATGATAAAGCAAATGATGTTAAAAATTATGATGATTATAGTATAGAAGCTTTAATGACTGAAGATGAATTATTTTCTATTGATGCTTCTACAGCTAATTGGAATGATGCTATTTATAATGATTATCTCAAACATTATGATGGTAGACTAAAACTTTATTTTAGTACTCTACTTAGATGTAAAGATACTTCAAAAACTGATGATGGACAATATAATTATGAAACAGATAATAATCTTGGTGTAGCAGAAACTATGGGAGCAGGATATATCATTGCTCAACTTAGTACTTTTGGAAATTTTTCATCTGTTAATAATTTTATTGCTTCAGTCAGAGAAATGGCTGAAAATATTCCAGGTCTTGCAGGTTTAGTTAAACTTGCTGATGATATGGAAAACGATAGAAGTTTTGCTAATATGGTAACTTCTAATTTAGCAAAACCTGTCATTCTTAAAAATATGATTATTTATGATGGTTCTAATTTAAATGTTGTTCATTCAAATCAAACAGCCTATACAAGTACTCAAATATTTAATAGACTTATGGCTATTAGTAAAATCACTTTGAATACTTTTTATGACCCTCGTACAGATGATACTATAGAACAATATAGAACAGAACTGTCTAAACTTAATAATTCTAAAGATTTCCAAAATTCTCGTATTAAAATTGGAGAATTTATTATTGATTATTTTAAAACTAATTTTGCAGGAATTAATCCCGATATAATTGCTAATTATTATTATACTACTGATGAAAATGAAAAATTAAATAGAGCCAAACGACTTTTAGATATTATTGCTATTTATAATAAACAAATACCTAAAGTTCAACAATCTATATCTAAAGAATCTGAAAGAGTTAGAAGAACTAATGAGCAATTAAAGAAACAAATTGCCAATAATCTTCAACAACCTGAATGGAAAAACATTCCTTTATCTTCAGAACAAAGAGCTCAATTTAATCCCGATGCTGTTGATTATACTCCTATTATTTCTGTAATTGGACAACTTGCAGAACTATTATCTGGACAAATGCCTTCTAATGTTGAACTTAATTCAGGTAATGCAGAAAATAATATGTCAAGTGATGTTATTAAGAATAGTTATTTAACTAATTTCTTAAAACAACTTAATTATGTTATTGATAATGCAGACGGCACTGAAAATCAACAAGGTGTAGAACTTCTTAAACAATTTCTTACACAAAAAGGTGAAGATAAAGCAACAGGATATTATGATTATTCTACTATTTTATTTGGTGTTAAAAATCCCCTTTATAAGAAAAATAGTGGACAACCTAAATATCTTAGAGAAGGTCTTTTTGTTAAAGAAGACAATGGTTCAGTTAGTTTAAATCCTAAAGCAAAAACTTTAATTAATATAATTCTCTTTAACGGCATTAAAAACACTAATGTTCGTGATGGTCAATTATATCAAAATATGAGTAGAAGTGATTATTTTACAAGCATTGTTGCTTGTTACTTCTCTCCTATTAATTATAATAGACAAATCGGTAATGGTTCTCAACAGGCAGTAACTGATTATGCACAAGTTCTTCTTCGTATTCCTTCAGATGCATCTAATCAATATGCTGTACAAATGCCTAAATGGAATACTAATAATTTATATATTTATGATGCTGATGCTACTAAAAGATTTATTAATGAAAAGTTCATTGAACCATATACTTCTTTAAAGGGGGTTCACGATAGTTTTACTAAAAAAGTTTCTAAAGTTTTATATGATGATGTAAAACTTAATTTTGTTTTCAAAAATAGAAAGAAAAACTTTTTAGATACAGAAACTGCTGCTCAAATACTTTATGATGGTGGTATTAATGAAACTATTAGTTTATATGGATATTATACTGAAAATAATGGTAAAACCCTTCCTTTAATTGTTAAAGGTGGTAATAATTCATTTATTATTTATCTTGAGTCTGAAGATGCTACTTGGAAAAGTGGTAAAAATTATAAAATTAAAGGAATCAGTACTCTTGATGGAACCAGAGTTATTAAGCAAGATCCTCTTTTGCTTGAAAAATATGAAGAAATTAAATATAAATCTATTGTAGATGCAATTAGTGAATATTTTATTTCTAATATTTCTACTATAAATGAATTTGCTTTTAATAATCAAGGAACTCGTCGTCAATATAATAAAAATTCTGTTGTTTATCAAGGTTTCATGAATGAAGTTCTTGGTGAAGTTAATGGAATGTTTAATGCTATTAGTGATATTTTTGAAAATATTGAAGGTCCTGATGGTAAAATTCATTATGTAACTAAAACTGATATTAAAGGATTATTTGATTGTTATCATTATAACAAATCTATAATTAAAGATAGTAAATTAACTGGTAATGCTTTTAAATTTAATAAATTATTTACTATTGGTAATTATAATGCAGGAAAACTTATTGAGCAAACATTAAATCTTTATGGAGAAAATGGATTATTTAAAGATTATGGTGATGGAAGACTTGAACTTAATTTTGAAAGAACTGATTTAATTAATAAAGATTTAAGTGGTAATTTATTAAATATTAATAATTTATTTGATAATATTTTAAGTAATTGGCTTGATGCTTTTTCTCAATATATTATTGAAGAATCTTCTAAATATGCTTTTGTAAATCAAAACTATACTTGTAATCAAATTCAAGAAGCATTGATTAATCAGACTCTTGCTTATATGGAATTTGATGATTTGTTTGAAGGTAGTAGTAAATTTTATAAAGATGCTCAAACTTTCTTAAAACGAGATAAAGAAATTCAAGCTGGTGGACAAGCATATATGGGTGGTGTTGATTTATCTGATGATATTGGTGCTCCAATTCATGATATAAATGACACTATGGGTAATTCTATTACTATTCAAATTAGAGATTCTTCTGGTAAACTTGTTGATATTAAAACTAAAAATTTCTCTGGAGAACAAGTTGTAGACGGAATTCTTACTGCACGAAATGGTTTTAGAGCAATTACAATTAAAAATACTGTTAAAAAGTTTGCAGTAGGTGATGATATTTATAATAAAATTAAATCACAATTGCTTGTTCAAGGCGTTGCAGAAGAATTTGCTAATAGTATTGCAGAGAATATTGCATCAGGTTATGGATATGGTAAAAATGGTCAGTTTACAAAAGTTAATGATGCTCAATCTTATATAACTTTTGAAGAATTTATTCGTCGTAAATGGGCAGATGGTATTCTTTCTGAATACGGAGATTTAATTAGTAAACTTCTTGATGAAAATTATCAATTAACACAAGAAGATTATGATAAAATAAATAGAAAAATTCAAGTTCAAAAGAATTTCTATTATGATATTGCTTTTGATACTAAAACTGGAGTATTTTATCCTCGTCAAATTAAAAATGCTGAATTTGTACTTATTCCTCGTTTTATA
>Ga0310690_10000972_pt1 | contig 54789 bp, 44 predicted proteins | sample AusTroGonzalo_MG_2_FD_207661 | JGI IMG/M metagenome (GOLD analysis project Ga0310690, IMG submission 207661) | Bovine rumen microbial communities from tropical cattle in Woodstock, Queensland, Australia - Gonzalo_04 (v2) (version 2) | ecosystem: Host-associated > Mammals > Digestive system >... | reverse complement strand
GCGCTGCGGATGTTGCGGATTGTAATATTGCTCCACCAATTCGCCGACAATTTCTTCCATCATCATCTGCGACTTGTCGGACATATTTTCCCCGTCCAAAATAGCATTACGCAACCCGTAAATCGCGGTGCGCTGTTGGTTCATTACTTTATCGTAATCTAAAAGTTGCTTGCGGATATCAAAGTTGCGCCCTTCCACCATGCGTTGCGCCCCTTCAATTTGGCGCGTCATCAGGCGCGATTCTATGGCTTCGCCTTCCTTCATACCCATCGTGGACAACAACGACGCAATTTTGGCCGAGTTGGCAAATAAACGCATCAGTTCGTCATCAAGCGAAATGTAAAAACGCGAGCACCCCGGGTCCCCTTGGCGCGCACAACGTCCGCGCAACTGGTTATCAATGCGACGCGATTCGTGGCGTTCACTGCCGATAACGTGCAACCCGCCCAACGCGACTACTTGGTCTTGTTCTTCCTGCTGGGCCGGATTACCGCCGAGCACAATATCCGTACCGCGCCCGGCCATGTTGGTGGCTATGGTAACGGCCCCTTTGCGACCGGCTTGGCTGATAATTTGCGCTTCCATTTCGTGGTATTTGGCATTTAACACTTTGTGCGGGATACCTTTACTGCGCAAACGCAAACTGAGTTTTTCCGATTTTTCAATAGAGCGCGTACCGACGAGCACCGGTGCACCCTTTTTCCACAATTCTTCTACTTCGTTCACGATCGCGTCAAATTTTTCGCGCTCGGTCAAGTATACCAAATCGGGGTAATCAATACGCTTAGACGGGCGGTTGGGGCGGATTTCCACCACGTCTAATTTATAGATTTGCCAAAACTCGTTGGCTTCGGTCATAGCCGTACCCGTCATACCGGAGAGTTTATTGTATAACTTAAAGAAATTCTGGAACGTGATGGTGGCAAGGGTCTGGTTTTCTTCTTTAATATTCAAGCCTTCTTTGGCTTCCACCGCTTGGTGTAACCCGTCACTCCAGCGGCGCCCCGGCATTAAACGCCCCGTAAATTCGTCCACGATAATTACTTCGCCGTCTTTCACGACGTAATCTACATCCCGTTCGTAAAGGTGGTGCGCGCGCAACGCTTGGTTAATGTGGTGTACCCACTCGGAAGCCACATCATCATAAATGTTGGTTACGTTTAAGAATTGTTCCGCTTTGGCGATACCGGTGTCGGTCAGCGTAGCGGTGTGGGCTTTTTCGTCAATAATAGCGTCATACCCTTCGGCCAAGTCAAAGCCTTCGTACTTGGCTTGGACTTCGTCTTTTTCGGTAATGAGACGCACTTTTAACAAGGGAATTAAGCGGTTGACGATATAATACTTATCGGTACTTTGCTCGGAAGGGCCCGAAATAATCAGCGGGGTGCGGGCCTCGTCAATTAAAATGGAGTCCACTTCGTCCACGATACAATAGTTAAGCGGACGCAATACGCGGTCTTCGCGCGTGATGACCATGTTGTCGCGCAAGTAGTCAAAGCCGAGTTCATTATTGGTTACATAGGTGATATCTTTGGCGTACATTTCCCGACGTTCATCATTTTTCATATCGTGGTTAATGTATCCCACCGATAAACCCAAAAATTCGTGTATGGGCCCCATCCACTCGCGGTCGCGGCGGGCGAGATAATCGTTCACCGTTACGACGTGCACACCTTTGCCGGTCAGGGCGTTTAAGTAGGAAGGCAACACCGCTACCAACGTTTTCCCTTCACCGGTGCCCATTTCGGCAATTTTGCCTTGGTGCAACACGATACCGCCTAAAAGTTGCACATCATACGGGCGTAACCCGATTACGCGGCGCGCGGCTTCGCGCACAACGGCAAACGCCTCGGATAAAATATCATCCAAGGTTTCGCCGTTTGCTAAACGATTTTTGAATGCTTGCGTTTTGGCTTTTAACGCTTCGTCCGAAAGTGATTCTACTTGCGGGGCGAGTTTATTGGCCCCGTCTACGAAATGTTGTATTTTTTTGAGATCGCGCTCACTTTTTGTTCCGAAAATTTTATTTATTACTGCCTTAATCATACAAAACTATCCCCTTATAAAAATGTGTATACCTTAAAACGAACAACCAATCACATTTCTATTTGGCGACAGGTTTTTGATTTTTGTTTTTGATTTCCAAATTAGCACTTTCCTGCGCGCGGGCAGCCGCCAGTTTTTTGGCTCTGACTTCATTAATGGCGGCTATTTTAGCACCGACGTTGCGTTGTGCGTCCAACATAGCCTCGTTAACCGCGCCGGCAATATACTCGCCCGGTTGTTTCTTCATTTGTTTAAGATACTTCTGGGTATTGGAAATTTTCTCTTTTAAGGATTTTTTCTCTTCCGCGCGTTGTTCTTTGGACAAGGCCGTATTTTTTTGGCTGTCTTTTAACATCTGCTGATATTGCGCGAGTAATTCTTCCTGAATATTTACCGAAACCGCCCATACATTGGTATAGGCTTCGGTAAAAGCAGGGCGGTATTTTGCATTAACCGGCTCAAGGGGATAATCCCCCGTAACCGCAATAAGCACGGCATCTTCGTATTCGCGGCCAGTCGTAAATAATTTAACCGAACTATCAAAGTTGCGCACCAGCGCAATCATTTCTAAACGCGATTCCAAGGTGTCCTGTATTTGGGCTTGATTGACGATATTCTGCAAAAGTGCGTTATATCCCGGGTCCTCTTGCGCTTTTTGCAAAGCGGACGGATTATACGTAGCAAATAACGATAATACTTCTTGTGCGGAAGTCTTATCCTGTGCGTATGCCGCACAACAGCAAGCCATTACGGCTAAAATTAACAGACTTTTTTTCATTCTCATCACCCCTTCTAGTATTTTGCTATTTATGGCGCATCTAGTCAAGATTTTTTATAAAATAACCCTTTTTGTATTAACGCGCCGCCATGTGTTTCAAAAAATAATACGCAAAAAATAACATACCGCCGACAACCACTAAAATAATCAAAAACAGCATTCCGTTAGAACTTTTCTTTTTTTCTACCGGCCGTCCGTGCGACGCCATCAGTGCGGTAATCATCGCTTCGGCACGTGTACCGGCATCTGTAGTTTTTACTTTTTGTTCTTCTTTTTTCTCGGGGACTATTTCCAAATCGCCGATCAGTTGCAACGCGCGGAAACGGAACGGCTGTATTTCTTCCGGCAATAACATCTTATAACTATGCATAATGCACACATTATCCGCCGATTCTATATACATCCCCTTTTGCGCTTTAAGAAAACTGCACATGGCCGGTGATAAATTCAACGCCGTATCGGGCGGTAAAAAAATATTATAATTTTTATCTATTTCTTCAATATTGGTACGGACGGGAACGTAGCGTCCGGTACGGGTGGCGTTTGAAATCGGTTCTATTTTCAAAGAAGGGAAATGATTAACCATCAATTCCGCACTCAATAGTGTATAGCGACAGATTTGTTTGGATTGGCCTTCCGGATAGAAAATATCGTCTCCTACACGAATAAAAGTGCCCGCCTGCGGAAAAGTGATTACATTTTCAAAGCAGTGCACAAATTGGGTAAAATAATCCATTTTGTTGGCGGTAATTTCCGTAATGATATTTTCTTTTTTGTCAACAAAACGGCACCCCATACTGCCCGCAAAACGGCTCATCTGCGTTTTGCGTGAAGACGAACTGACCACTAATGCCCCTATACCACCTATTACTATTAACCCTATGGAAGCAATCATTAACATAGTTTTATCATAGCATATCTAAAGATAAAAAACTTATTTTTAATTTCCGTTTGACCACTCCAAGAATTTCTGTCTATCTTCTATGCCTTCTTTTAAGGCAGCATATGCTCGCTCAAATTCTTCCGGTTTGGCCGCTTTGTTTGCTAACAGTTTGATTTGTTGTTTATAAGAAATAAACAAATCATTAAAGTTATCCGGCCTTGGCCCTAAATCCGCTTTTAATTGATTGGCTAACGTTTCGGAATAGTAGATGTACATTATCCGATTATATACCTTTTGTTTTAAGGTTTCCAGTTGGATTATCTTTTCACTTTCATCTATCGGCCGTTTTTCTATCGCTTTTATTTCAGCATAGAAGTTTCTTTCTTCATTAGCACTCAATATATGTAATTGCAAATAGGCCTCTATTTCCCGTTTCATTTGGGCAACAAATGCACTAAGTTGCTCCATTTGAGCGAGATATTGTTTTTCCGCAAAGTCTTTATTCCAACTTAATATCAGTTGCTCTGCCTGTTGGGCCTTTTCGTAATAAGACTGATTACCGCTCTTTATTTCTTCCAAAGCGCTATTGTATTCAACGGCCATATCCCTTATAGCCGGCGCTGCTTGCTCGGTGGCGGCGGTTTCTTCCAACGCTTGATGCAATCCCCCGTAAGATCCCGCAAACTCCATCGCATTGTTGAAACGCTGGGAATCCTCATTGTATACTAAATACTCTTTTAATTCATCCGGTACAAAAGAGAATTTCCCTATGCCTAACTTACCTAGCCCGTAGCGTGACATTGTAATCGGAGCGCCGAATAAGGCACCGGATCTTTCCGGATCGGCTTTAGCGGCCACTACGTCATGGGCAGACAAGGCATTTTCCTCATCCCCCGTGCTATCTTTTTTCCGCGCACTTATCTCCGGCAAAGAATCAATAAATTGATTAACATCCCGCTCAGCGACCCGCTCGGGCCATTTTTGCATACCCGCCTGATACGCTAACGCGTCGGCCCCGATGAAGGCAGACCACCCAATTGTCAAACTCCCCATACCGGCCCACATTTCTTGGAAAGGCAAGGTATTTTTTAATATGTATTGATAGGGAAGACCGGATTGTTCGGTCATATTGATAAATTTATTGGCACTACCGACCCACTCCCCGAAACTATGCCCCCGACCCGCAAACCGACCTACAAAACCGGTTCTTCCCAAATCGGCCGCAATCATCTTATTCGTAACCCCGAAAGCCTCCGGCGAAGTGGCTAAATCTCCCAGTAAACTCATCTTTTCCGCTTGCGAAACGGGAACGTAAAGTTGCATCGGGTCTCCCGCCTTGCCGAATAACTTACCGGCACGCGCCCCGAATTTTTCCGGCCCCGTTACCCATGCGGGAATTATCTTGCCGGAAGCAGCGGCAGACTCCGCGGTACTCGTCAAAGGTTGAATACCGAATTTTTTAGGAAATAAACTCGGTTCCCGCAAATATTTCGGCGTTAATACGACTTGTATATCTTTGATATCCTTTGCGCCCAACAAGATTTTCCCGTCTTTATCTATCGTCTTGTTTAATAGGGCTCTGGAAAAATCATCCATATTGCCTTCGCGCACCATAAACCAATCAAAATCTTTTGCGGTTTTGGCCACTCCCTGCGTTTTCGGAGCCCCCAACCACATATCAAAACCCCCTTCCTGTGCCATTTGCCGTATGGCTTTTGTTCGGATGAGATTTTGTTGTGCCGTTTTCAGGGCGGGATTAAAGGCCTTAAAAGCACTGCCTTGCAAAGCATCCATACTCAGGGAATAATTTCCCGCAACGGAATTCATATTTTGCGTTAACACTTCCCATGTATGCGCCTTACTCGCGGAAGTTAATTCTTTCAATCCTTTTCCGGTCAGTTCATATTCTTTAATGCCGTTTTGGACCAAAGCGAGTTCTTGCAAGTTTTGATTATTCAACACGTTTCTTAATTTGTGATAACTGTTCACATTGCGCAGACGCACGGTTCCGTCCGCCAACCTTTCGGTGGCCTGTAACTCAATACCGACGCGCTGGCCCGCTTTTAATTTACCCGTAATATTGCTTACTTTGATGCCTTGCTGCAATTCCGTGCGAACACCGGCCAAGCCTTTGCCCGCTCTGGCCGCTTTAGCCGCATCCGGTAAGGCAATGGCAACGCCTCTTGCCGTACGAAGCGGCGTAGATACCACCACCCCCCACATGGTACGTACCACCGGCGTAAGCAAGCGGAATAATCCGTCAAATGCAATCATTTCGGCAATAAATTTGATAAATTCCTTATTTGTGTCCGCACTTTCCTTAAACCAGTTGCGGTGTTCTCTGGCGTACATGGTAAATTCCGTATTATCGCACTTTTTTGCTTTCCATGCCGTTTGTTTAGCTAAATGTTCCACTTCAAACGAGGCAAAAGTATCCTGCACCGATTCCACTTCAAACACAGCGGGGTCGGTCCGCACGATAGGATGGCCGTTATAATAATCTACACCGAGCACCCCTTTTATTTCGCCTTTTTCCCAATCCAAGAAACGTTTGGGGCCGTTGAACGTTTCATAAAAATTTTTCAATAGTTCGCTCAACCCCACCATCTGCCCCACATCTAGGCCATAAGAATCATAATTTTTGGCCACTAACGGAGCATACAGATCCCCCGCATGACACGCCAATTTACCGGCAACCGCACCAAAATTCAAACTGCCGTCGCTTGCCTTTTTAAGTTCCGCCAGATTTTGCAACGCCAATACTTGAGTGGATAAAGCGAATTTGGGGTCGGTAGCCATAGTTACCAAATCGTTAAACAGGCGTTTGCTCTGCGGATCTTGCGGATCCGCCAAAATTACTTGTTGCATTTGAGCCAAAACCACCGCAATAGCATCATTGCGGTTACTCAAAAATTTATTGCGTTTGGAAGTCGGTTCCAACTCTTGCACCACCTTTTTTATATCCTGCCCCTGCTCTAAGGCAAAAAGGAACGCAAACAGGCCGGCGACCGATAACTCCGTCGGTTTTTCTTGCACTTGTGCCAATTCCTGCTTAAAACGATACATTTGCGTGCTGATATACGTATCGCCCAACGGGTCATTGAGGTTCATTTTTTTATAAACTTTATGAATACGAAGCAAGGCTAAACGTGCCCACCCGCGCAAAGAAATTTCGGCATACGTTTTCGGAAATTGGGAATAACCTGCCGGTTGGCTTAAAGCGATAACAGGGGTCCCGTTTTTTGCTTGCGATACATACCCCCCTAATTGGTGCAGCAAACGCAACTGCATCTGTTTCAACAGACGCACCAGTTCCGCATCATAGGGCACTTGGTCGTAACTTTCCCCGATAAACGAAAATGTTTGGGCGAGCACTTGCGCGCCAAACGAATTTTCCATAGTGTCGGCCATATCCTGCTCAACCTGCGCCGAAGATTTTGATTTTTTACGCTTATCGGCACTGACGTTATGCTTGCGGGCGACTAACCGGTCCGCAAATTCCGCTACGTCCTGCAATACGTGCTCGTTCGGCTTAAAGTAATCTTCAAAACTCGCAGACGTTTGCGTGGCCGCAATCGTGGCGGGGAACTGCTCCGGATTTTTTTGAATAAATTCTTTACAATTATCGGCGGTAAGGTACAAATTATTTAACGCGTCTACCATGTCTTTGACTTGAAAGGCTTCCAAATAGGCTTGATAATAGGCGGCGACATTTTTACGGCAGGCATCTTCTTTATTGTTTTGCGTACCGCCCACCGACTCGGCCACCCGTTGATATAAGTAGTGATTTTGGCCGGCAGCCCCGTCTTGCCCACCGTTATTTCCGAACGAGCCGACATTTCGCCAATCCCAATTTACATTTTGACGGGCGGAAGCGTTTTCATTATCTCTGTCTAAAAGTTGCGCCCACGACCACGTCGGCATCAAGCAGTTGGATGTAAAAATCACCAATAAAACACGGCTGATAAAGGTATAAAATTTTTTCATAGATACAAATCTCCTTATTTACATTATATCCTTTTATCGGCGAATTTCCACCTAAAAAAAGGCCCATTTCCCGTTGAAAAAGGGCCCAGATAAAAAATAGGCCCTTTTGACCCGTTTATTTTTGCTACAATACTTCCTATGGAGAAACGCAACATTTACGAAAATTTACTTACGCAACTGCGCGGTATTTTAACCGGCGAAACGGACCCCATAGCCAATATGGCCAATACGGCGGCGGTGCTCTTTCAAAATTTACCGCAACTCAATTGGGCCGGTTTTTATGTTTTGCGCGCCAAAGAATTGGTGCTCGGGCCTTTTCAGGGAAAACCGGCCTGCGTGCGTATTGCGCTGGGCAGGGGCGTCTGCGGGACAGCCGCCCAAACCGCTCAAACGCAAGTGGTCCCCGATGTGCACAAGTTTGCGGGGCATATTGCGTGCGACGCGGCCTCTCAAAGTGAAATCGTGGTGCCTATAATACTAAACGGGCAGGTTTGGGGCGTTTTGGATATAGATTCCCCCGTTTTGGCGCGCTTTAACGATACCGATAAAATTTATTTGGAAAAAGCGGTTGCTTTACTACTGGCAAATACCGATTTTTCACATTACGGCGCGTAAAAAATTTGCAGAATTATCCAAAATTTGGTATTATAAAAGGGTAATGCCGAGGTAGCTCAGTGGTAGAGCACTGGTCTGAAAAACCAGGTGTCGACAGTTCGATCCTGTCCCTCGGCATTTCGTTTTTTATATTTTCGGTTTTGCAGAAAAAATCCCCGTTTTTAGCGGGGAATTTTTGGTAGTTAAAAACCGCGGTCCATTTCTTCCAGCGCGGCAATACGTTTTTCTATCGGCGGGTGCGTGGCCATTAAATTAGAAAGCCACGCAGATGATTTGAGCGGGTTGGCAATACACATGGCCGCCATACTGGCGTGTTCATCCAATGCTTCCACGCGGCAATCGCCCGATATTTTGCGCAAGGCCGATGCCAGCGCGGCGGGGTTGCGCGTCATCAAAGCGGCACTGGCGTCCGCCTGATATTCGCGCCGGCGCGATAAGGCCAAGCGGATAAGCGGCGCAAAAATGTAGCCGTAGAGTAAAAACACCAGCCCCACCACCAACACCAACGCGCCCTGCTTTTTAGCACGCGAACCGGAACGGACCAACACTTCCCCCACAAACGCAAAAAACGCAATCCCCGCCACACAAATAAGCATCAGCCGGATATCGCGGTTTTCCACGTGGGAAAGTTCATGGGCAATAACCCCTTCCAATTCCGCACGGTCTAATTTATCTACAATACCCGTAGTCAGCACAATAGAAGCGTGCTCGGGGTCTCTGCCCGTAGCAAACGCGTTTAGGGAGTCGTCTTGCATCAGGTAAATACGCGGAACGGGCAAGCCGCGCGAAAGACACAAATTTTCCACTAAGCGGTAAATCTCGGGGAAATTTTTCTCCGATATCGGCACTGCCCCCGCACCATTAAGCAACCACTTATCCCCGAAGAAATAAGAAATTGCCATCCATACAGACGCCAACACCCAACACCCCGCGGCAATAATGGCGGAAAAGAACCCCGCAAATATAAGGCCGCTCATCTCGGGCGGGCAAGGATGCCCGTTCATGGTACAATGACCCATAATATCCGGATCGCTCGTTCCCATTAGGAACAACACCCCGCCGATAAGCAGCGTGGTCATCAACGTAAACACAAGGGGGAAAAGTAACACTAACCCCCATGTTTTACGGGTATTGGAAGCAATATGCTGGTAAGTAGTCGCCATTAAAATTTAACTTCTACCGGTTTTGACGCGGCTTTCTTTTCGGCTTCGTCCAATTCAAAAAAGGTTTCCTTTTCAAAGTGGAACATACCGGCAATAATCACTTTGGGAAATTGTTGGATTTGCGTGTTATAGTCCAAAACGTTCCCGTTGTAAAAACGGCGCGCGGCTTGAATTTTATCCTCGGTGTCGCGTAAATCGCGTTGAAGTTCCAAAAAGTTTTGGTTCGCTTTTAATTCCGGATACGATTCGGACAATGCAAAAATGCTTTTGAGCGCACCGGAGAGTTGGTTTTCCGCCGCGGCGGCTTCTTTCACGTTGGCAACTCCTTGATTAAGCACCGCACTGCGCGCGGCAACGATTTTTTCCAATGTGGAACTTTCGTGCTGCATATATCCTTTTACGCTGGCAATTAAGTTCGGTATTAAATCATAACGGCGTTTTAATTGCGTTTCAATATCGCTCCACGCTTCCTTGACGCGGTTGCGCGCACTGACCAGCCCGTTGTAGGCAACTATCGGGTAGCCGATAACTATGGCTAAAATAACAATTGTGACAAGTACTGACATATTTTCTCTCCTATTTTTCTTTTTGGTTATGGTACATCTGGTAGCGCGACGTTTCATACAACCCGTGCGCCAGTTCCTTCATTTTTGCAAATCGTTGCGGTTCTTTATCGCGTAAATCTTGCCCGAAGTTTTCATCCGCGTACTTATATAAGCCGTCTTTATCCCCTTGGCTGTGGTAATAATAATCCCCCTGCACAAAACCTACGCTGTGCGGGCTGACAGCCCATCCGTAAAGTAACGCCCCCGGTTCGGGCTTATCGCTGCTGAGCACGTCGCGCCCGATAGCGCGCGTGGTGTAGCCGCGCCCTAAAATACCCATAATCATAGGCAGTAAATCCACTTGGCTGGTGGTTTTGCTAATCACTTGCGGCTTGGTAATCGGACCGCCCGCAATAATAAGCGGGATTTGGTGATTGATGAGGTTAAGTTCGGTGTATCCGCGCGGTAAATTTTCCGACTGCGGGGCCGATAAGCCGTGGTCGCCGAAAATCAGGAAAATGGTGTTTTTGTAATAATCGGACGCTTCGGCCAACTTAAAAAATTCGTGCAACGCATGGTCCGAAAACCGCAACGAATTATACTCCGCCACGCTCACAAAACTGCGTTTGTGCGCTAAATCTTCGCCGATATCTTCGCTGACAAAACCCGCATTGTCTTTGGGTATGGTGTACGGGCGGTGATAACCGGACGTTTGGATAATGGCGAAAAACGGCTTTTTCTCACTTGTTTGTTCTTCGTTAAACACGCGGTTGGCCTCGCGGAATAAATCCAAATCGGAAATACCCCACACGTCGTTGCGGTGTTCGTTTTGGAACGAACCTTCTTCGTACATGTGTATCCCGTCAATGTTATGCGCCAGCACCCCGCGGATATTGCCCCAGTTGGCACTGCCGCCCAAAAAGTAATATTTTTCGTAACCTTTAAGTTCGTTGGCCACGACCTGTTGGTCCACAATAAGCGGGTTGCGCGAACTCGTCTTAAAGGAAGTCACGTCCGGTATGCCCGTAACGGTGGCAAATACGGCACGCGCGGTAGCCGAAGTAGGCGCAAAGAAATGCGTAAACAAAATAGATTTTTCGGCTAATTTTTTAACAAACGGCGTCGGGTTCAAATCTTCGTTGGTAAATGAAGTTTTATTCCACGCCAAAGACTCCATAAAAATAACCACCACGTTGTAATCGTGTTGCTCTTTTTTGGGTTTATCCGCAATGGTGCGCTCAAAATTAAGTGCGTCTTTATCCGGTTGTTGCACGCCCAAATAAGCGGCTACCGCGTCATAGGCCGCGCGGGTTTTTTCTTCATTGTAACTATCCGCCTTTACAAAGCGGGCGGTGTCGTAAATATTCAAAATCGGGTTTAAGGTTAAATTGCAGATAAAATTATTGGTGGAGTGGTACGCATTACTCCAGCGCAACGGATACTGGCTGATTTGCCCGAACATCAGGCCGCCGGTAGTTAACAAACCGATAAAGAACCATACTAAATTGCCTTTCCAGTTGTAAATATCGGTTTTTTCAAAGGTGCGCTTGAGCAGTTTATTAAGCAGAAATCCCGTCAAGCACGCCCACACGATAAGCGCGAAAATCCCCCACCCCACGGGGTAGGTTTCCCACGCCATTTGTAAGGAAATCAGCGGATTTTCCGCATATTTCATAATGGCATAATTGATACGGGTAGAAATATACGCGTAGTTGGCAAAATCCAAAAAGTAAATAAAAAGGACCAAACTCTCCAGCACGCCGTAAAACGCGCTTACCCACCGGCGCGCATGACGCGCCCCGCGCCAAAACGCCCACAGGGTTAAATAAAGCCCCAAGGGGATACATACCGCCCCCGCCAAGCGGGCATCAAACTTGGCCCCCAAATAAAATGTTTTAAGCAGTTCATAACGGGAACTATCACCTAATGCCGGATAAAATACCCCCAAATAAATCACGCGCATGAGCGTAAAAAGCAGCCAATTTGCCGCAAAGAAAATAAAATACGTTTTTATCCAAGAAGGAATTATTTTTTTCATAGTTACTAATATAATACTAAATTATCCTATGATTAAGAGAACTTTTCTATTAAAAATTTGCGCAATATTGTAAAATAAGGCTACGGGTTAATTATGAGTGAAAAATTATTATGTATCGTAACGCCGGCAGACCGCACGTATTACCGCGTGAGCGAACTGGCCAAAGAATTTTTAGATAAAGACGGCAACGTGGTGCACGCCACCGGCACGTTGCCCGAAGGGGAATTTACCGAATATTCCGCTTCTACCGCTGCGGTAAAACATTTTCAAAAAGGAAAACTTAACGGGAAAGTGCAAATTATCAATTTAGCCGATAACACCATTACATTTAGCGAAGAATACCTCAACGGCAAACTTGTACGGGTGGCCGAAGAACATCTACCCAAGAAGAAGGAAGAAGAAAAACGGGTTCCGCTCTATGCCGGCACGATTGTTAAAACGAACCAAGGCACGCGCTCTTTCTACATTAACGGCCAACAGGTGGCCGAACAAAATCTTTCCAAAGACGGGGTGTTAGAACTGCTCGGCACCATCCCCGACGGGGAAGTAAAAGAATTTAACGACAAACGCCAACTCGTCAGCGAGGCGCACTACCAAGCCAATAAATTGCACGGCTTATTTGTGCATTACGACGAACGCGGGAAAATCCGCTCGCGCGAAAATTATAAACAGGGCCTGCTGCACGGCCCAGCGGAATATTATTACACCCGCGAAGGAAAGATATTTTGCGCCTCGTGCAATTATCAAGACAATTTGCTGCAAGGCGCTTTTATCGTCAAAGAAATGGATACCGACCTCATCCGCGAAACAGCCCATTTTATCCGCGGCTTACGCCATGGGGAACGTTGCTATTACTACCCCAACGGGAAAAAAGAATCACAGGAAAATTTTATTAACGGGGTACTGCACGGGGAGCGTAAAATCTTCTATCCCGACGGCGAACTTTGGTTTGTGGAAAACTACGCCAATGGTAAACCCGACGGAGAGCGGATCGGTTATTGGCCCAATGGCGAAAAATTTTTAGAAGAACTCTATGCCGACGGCGTGTTGCACGGGGAACGCAAGACGTTCTCTAAAGACGGCTCGCTCATCGTGCAGGAAGAATACCATTGGGGTAAAATTGTGCACAATACCGAAACGCCCGCCAAAAAATTATGAAAGTAACGCGTTTTTGTCCGGCAAAAATCAATTTATTTTTGGAAGTTACGGGTAAACTCCCTAGCGGATACCACGAACTCGCCACGCTGTTTGCCAAAATCAACTTGGGCGATACCTTATCGGTAGATGCCTGCTCGGCCCCCGATACCCGCATCACCCTTGCGCTTACGGGTCCTGTCGGTAAGTTTTTGCAAGCTGATCAAACTAATTTAGTTTGGCGCGCCGCGCAAGCGTTTTTAGATTATTTTAATATGCACGCGCATATTGCCCTTGCGCTGGATAAACACACCCCCACCGGGGCCGGACTCGGGGGCGGTTCTTCCGACGCGGCAGGCGTACTGCTGGCGCTGTGTGAAATTTTCGGCAAAGATAAAAACGAACTTCTGGCGGTGGCAGCCAAACTCGGCGCCGACGTGCCGCTGTTTATGTACGAAGATACTTTTTTGAAAGGGGAAGGAATCGGCGAAAAGCTAACGCCCATCCCTTACCGCGGGAAACTGCCTTTTATCGTGCTGATTTACCCGCATTTGCCGGTGCCCACCAAGGGTGTTTTTGCGCGGCTTAAATTACCTAACCGAGAAGAAGTCTTGACACGCCTTTCACAATTAAATAAAATAATATTAAATTTGGAACAAGGGGCTCCTTTACCCTTGTATAAGCAGTTGCTCTTTAACAGATTAGAGGAAAGTGTAGTTCCGTTTGAGTGTGCTATCCGCGAAGTGTTAACCGATTTAGCGAATACGGGTACGGAAGTGTATCGTATGTCCGGTTCCGGGTCAACATTATTTGCATTAGTTGAAAATGAGCATCAAGTGCAGGATCTTGTAGCGGCGTTGAGCCGTCCTGAACGTGATATATACGTTACAAAATTCCTGGAGAGTAAGCATGCAAATAACGGAAATCAGAATACATCTGATGAATGAAGATCGCCTTAAAGCGTTTGCAAGCGTAACCTTTGATAATTGTTTCGTGGTGCGCAATATGAAAATCGTACAAGGCGATAAAGGGTTATTTTTATGTATGCCTTCACGTAAGATGCCGGATGGAACGTATAAAGATATGGTTCATCCCGTCCATCAAGATTTTAGAAGTTATTTAGAATCTAACATTATGAAAGCATACCAAGATGCCCTGACCGGCAGTGTGTCCGTTCCCCCACCGACAACGGGTGTATCGGCCACCGCTGTAGTATAATAGATTTGCACGGCATTTTATCTTGCTCAGACTTACTTTGGGCTGTGTAAAATTTAATTCCGGATGGTGAAATGGTATCACTACTGGTTTTGGTCCAGTCATTCTAGGTTCGAGTCCTAGTCCGGAAACCATTTAGGCTCCCTTTTGGGGGCCTAAATTTTTATATGATTAATTTACTTTTACAAACCCCCCCTTTAGACGTTTACGAGCACATGGCTTTAGACGAAACTATCGTCCGCCTGCGCCCGAATGAAGTTACCCTGCGCTTTTATAATTGGACCGCTTCCCCCGCCGTTACGTTCGGCTACGCCCAATTTATCGGCCAAGTGCGCCGCACGCTGGCGTCTTGCGCGTTTAGCGGCGACTTTTGCCGCCGCCCGACAGGGGGCGGAGTGGTGTTTCACACCGGCGATTTAACCTTTTCGCTCGTTTTTCAATCCTCCCAAAAACCGAGCGCCATTTACGAAGAACTGCACACCATTATAGCCCATACGCTGGGCAGCCGCGTGCAATTAGTGGCGGATAGAACCCCCGCAAGCGCGTACGCGCCGAGCACGCAAGGCAGGGCCAATGCGTGTTTTACTAATCCCGTGCAAAATGATTTATTAAACGATAGCGGGCACAAAGTATTAGGCGGGGCCATACGGCGTTTTGGGCAAACGATTCTCTATCAGGGGTCCTTACAACTGCCTAATGCGCGCACAAGTGTATCTTGTAAGCAAGCCCTTATAGAAGCGGTGCGCTATTTTACCGGACAGACACTCTTTGCCCGCAGAGCAGAAAATTCCCTATTAGAACAAGCCAAAACACTAGCGACTACACAATACCGCACAAGCGAATGGACCGAAAAATTTTAAGTGTTAACGAAATAAGGTAAATAAAATACCCTTCAGCACGAGTCTAGGATCCGAAGCTGAAGAACTCTTAAAGGATGCGTCCGCATCAATAATGCGGTTTAAGGTTTGCTCAAATGTTTTAACCGACGGAAATTTGTAAGCACCCGAGACCAAACGGCTTTCCCAAAACATGAGCCCCGCCGCTTTAGCCACATCTCCCGCGCTCATACCGCCTTGTACCAAGCGTTTAATGCGGGCCATTTTTTCAATAGGATACGTCATTTTGGCAAGCACTGCTATCGGATCCTCGCCGTCTTCCAAAAGTTTATCCACCAGTTGAAGGGCTCGGTCTTTTTGGCACGAGGTAATGGCGTTAGCCAGTTCAAACGGGTTTTGCTCTTTACTAAACCCCACGCAATCAAGTACGTCTGTTTGCGAAATCGTTTTATCGGCGCGATCCAACACATAGAGCGCTAATTTTTCCAATTCGTTTTCCAGCGCGCCCAAATCACTGCCGACTAAATTGCACAACATATCTACCGCATCAAAAGAAAGGTCTATTTTCTTCTCGGCGGCTTGCGCACGCACCCATGAGGAAAGGTCATCATTTTTAAGTTCGTCAAAATTACACAACATCCCCGCGTCTGCGCCATATTGCGCCAACGTTTTTTCCGTTTTCATCTTTTTGCTGTCGTTATGAGTAAGTACCAATATCGTGGTATCCAGCGGGTTTTGCAAGTAATTCAACAGGGCTTCTTTAGGTTCTTTACGCAATTTTTCAATTCCCAAAAGCACCACTAATCGTTTATCGCTAAATACCGGCGGCGTATTGACCAGCGCAAGCACTTCGCCGATATCCGCTTTTTCGCTGTATTCTTGGAAATAGTTAAATTCGTCGGGGTTGACAACTTTGCGGATTTGCTCAACAATCAAACTTTTGCGGTAAATATCTTCCCCCGTCAGCAAATAGACGGGGCAAAGTTTACCTTTAGCCAGTTGGGCGGTTAATTTATCCGTGGTGGTTTTGGGCATATTATTCCGTAATGGTGGTATATTCGGGGTTATTCATGACTTTCTTTTTGTTTTCGCTGCGCACCGAGCCGAACCCGTCCACCGTGCGTTTGACAATATCTTTGGATAATTTTTCAAAAATAACATCCCGCGCTTGGACTTCGGTCATCCCGCCGGGGAGCGTGGACGCCGCATAAATCTGCGTACCGAGTAACGCCGGTTCGCGCCAGACGGGGGTATCGGTCGTTTTATCCATAAAAACCACGTCTAACCAAATATCCATGCGGTACACGGTGGGAATTAACTGGCTGTCGTATTGGATAGGAACGTTTAAGTAGCGCGAAATCGTCGTGACCACCACCCCTTCCGCGCCGTTATTTTCCGTAACGATTTGATAGGTGCCGTTACGCAAGAACGAATCGTAAAGTTCGTTATAGAATTTATCTTCCAGCGCAAATACTTCGGTGCGGTTCAAAATGGAGCGTATCGCAATTTTTTTAATATGTTGGGGCATAATTTGCGCTTGCGGGGTATAGGTTACCCCTTCGCCCGCACAACCCCAAAGCAAAAGTATACCGCTTAAACCCAACCATATTTTTTTCATAATCACTCCTTATTTTTTAGGCGCGGCCACTATGCTGACCATACGACCGGGGACAACGATTGTTTTTTTGATTTCCAACCCCTGCAAAAAGCGTTGTACTTTTTCGCTAGCCAGCGCGATTTGTTCAATGTCTTCTTTCGGGGCGTTTTGCGGCACGGCTACGCGGTCGCGCACTTTGCCGTTAACCTGTACGCCGATTTCAAGCGTATCATCTTGCATAAGGGACTTATCGGCTTGCGGCCATGCTTGTTGCAATACAAAATCCGTATGCCCGTGATTTTGCCAAATTTCTTCGGTCAAATGCGGCGCAAACGGGTGCAAAAGTTTGATAAACGCATCAAATGCGCTCTGGGTTACCACGGGCAATTTGGACAAATCGTTAAACAATACCATGAGCGCGGAAATGGCGGTATTGAAACGCAAGTTTTCAATATCGTCGCTCACCTTGGCGATGGTTTGGTTAAGCAAAATAACGCTCTTGCGCGGGTCGGCGGTATCGGTGAATTTTACGGTTTCACTCCACGCCCCCACCCGTTTTAAGAAGCGGTTAATGCCTTCAATGCCTTTCATATCCCAAGGCTTGCTTGCGTCAAACGGACCCATAAACATTTCATACATACGCAGTGCGTCCGCGCCGTATTCGTTCAAAATGTCATCGGGGTTGATGACGTTTTTCTTAGATTTAGACATTTTTTCCACTTGCGGGGCGAGTTCTTCGCCCGTTGCGCGCAAGTAGGCTTTGCCATCCTTGAAATCAATTTCTTCGTAGGTGTGATAGTTGCCCATTTTATCGCGGTAAGAAAACGCCAAAATCATCCCTTGGTGGCGTAATTTCTTAAAAGGCTCTTTGTGGCTCACTACCCCTAAATCGTAGAGTACGCGGTGCCAAAAACGCGCATACAACAAGTGCAATACGGCATGTTCCGCCCCGCCGATATAACAATCTACCGGTCCCCACGCTTTTTCAATAGCGGGGTCAATAAGCGCTTTATCGTTATGCGCGTCGGCATAGCGCAAGTAATACCAGCACGAGCCTGCCCATTGGGGCATGGTGTTGGTTTCGCGTTTGGCCGGAGCACCGCAATGCGGGCACGTGGTTTTTACCCACTCGCTTACCGCCGCAAGCGGCGATTCGCCTGTTCCCGAGGGCTCAAATTTTTCCACTTCCGGCAAACGCAAAGGCAGTTCGCTCTCGGGCAGCGGTACGACACCGCATTTTTCACAATGTACCACCGGTATCGGTTCGCCCCAATAGCGTTGGCGGGCAAACACCCAATCGCGCAGTTTATAGGTCGTTTTGGCGTTGCCGCAGTGGTGTTCTTCAAGCCACGCAATCATTTTGGCTTTGGATTCTTTGACGTGCAAGCCGTTCAAAAAACCGCTGTTGACCAGTTCCCCATCGCCGGTGAAGGCTTCTTGGGCCACGCCTTGCTCGCTTTTAATGACTTCAATAATACCCAAACCGAATTTTTTAGCAAACGCATAATCGCGCTCGTCATGTGCGGGAACGGCCATAATGGCCCCCGTGCCGTAGCCCATCAGCACATAGTCCGACGTCCATACCGGAATTTTTTTGCCGTTGACGGGGTTTATCGCGTACGCGCCCGTAAATACGCCGGTTTTTTCTTTGTTAAGTTCCCCGCGTTCCAAATCGCTCTTTTTGGCGGCTTCGCGTTGATACGCGCTCACCGCTTCTTTTTGCGCGGGGGTAACGATTTTTTCCAAAATGGGATGTTCGGGCGATACCACCATATAGGTCGCGCCGAAAAGCGTGTCGGGGCGGGTGGTAAATACCATTAGGGTATCGTCGTGCCCGTCTAATTTGAAAATCACGTTGGCCCCTTGCGATTTGCCGATCCAGTTGCGTTGCATGGCGAGCGTACTTTCCGGCCAGTCCAACTCGTCTAATCCTTCCAATAATTGCTCCGCGTAATCGGTAATTTTAAGAATCCACTGGCGCAAGGCTTTGCGTTCAATTTCGTGGCCGCAGCGTTCGCACTTGCCGTTGAAAACTTCTTCGTTGGCAAGGCCCGTTTTACACGAAGGGCACCAGTTTATCGGGATTTTACTTTCGTACGCGAGCCCCTTTTTGAAAAGTTGCAGAAAAATCCACTGCGTCCATTTATAATAGTTCGGGTCGGTGGTGTCAATTTCGCGGTCCCAATCGTAGGCAAGCCCGATAGATTTAATTTGGCGGCGGAAGTTATCTATATTTTTTTGCGTAGTAATACGCGGGTGCACACCCGTAGCGATAGCGTAATTTTCCGCAGGCAACCCAAATGCGTCCCACCCCATGGGGTGGAGCACATCATAGCCGTTCATCCGTTTATAGCGGATTAAAATGTCCGACGCGGTATATCCTTCCGGATGGCCGACGTGCAACCCCGCCCCCGAAGGATACGGGAACATATCCAAACAATAAAACTTTTTGGCGGACGGCATTTTGGGGCTGGCAAAAAGGTGTGCTTCTTCCCAGCGTTTTTGTTGTTTCTTATCTATTTGCGGAAAATTTGTAATAGTCATATTAAGATAATTTTAATAATTTTGCGGGCGTGTTATCAATGGGAAAAATAAGGGCAGTTGTTTTTTAGGGTTATCTTTTTTATAATAAAAAGTAACGGAGAATAACTTATGACCCAACCTTCTTTCAACCCCGACGCTCAAAAAGTGACCGATACACCGCCGGTTCCTTACGCTTCGGTACCTGAACGCTTTGCGGCCATTCTGATTGACTATGGCCTGATATTTATCATACTGCAGTTTATTTTGTGGGCGTTGTTGGGGTTAATCGGTAAACGCTACGACGCGGCTTATGTTCTTTTTGCGTTTATACTGCTTAACGCGGTATTTGTTCTCTACGAAACGATTTTTTCCTGCGGGGACCGCACCACATTGGGTAAGGCGCTGGTAGGTATCGGCGTTATGCGAAGCGACTTGAGCGGCCCCTTGCCGTGGTACCGCGCTTTTTTGCGCGCCATAGGTTATTACATCAGTGCATTGTTGTTCTTCTGCGGATTTTTATGGGCATTTATAGATAATAAAAACCGCGCGTTGCACGATTTTATCAGCGGCAGCGCGGTGGTGGAAGTGCGCCAACGCTCCGCAACGGAAAAACTGCTCGTGCGCGTGGCGGGCGGGGTGATTTTAGCCGCGTTTTTAGCCATTTTCTATTTCCAATATTTCGGCGGAAAATCGTGGATGCAAAAATACAAAGTCAACCAAGCCGAAAAAATGCTCCAAAATGTGGCCGTTTTGGAAGAAGGGCATTACAGAAACTACGGCTATTATACCAACGATTTACTGCGTTTGGCGCTCTTATCGGGCGACCCCGTACAATTCCAGCGCGATTTGCAGTACTATTTACAACCGAAAGGTTTTTATATCGGCGTTAAGGGTAATTCCTATAAAATAACCGCCTATGCCACGGACAACAAAAAAACGCAAGTCGTTTGGCCGAAACAGAAGCAGTAAAAAATAAGTTGCGTTTAGGCGCAAAAACTGATATACTATTTATGTAACGGGCCTGTAGCTCAGCTGGGAGAGCGCCTGCATGGCATGCAGGAGGTCGCAAGTTCGATCCTTGTCAGGTCCAAAATTTAAGCCCCGCGCAAAGCGGGGTTTTATTTTGGCCGACAGGCGCTAGGCAACGCCAAATGGCCAGTGTCGCAAGTTCGATCCTTGTCAGGTCCAAAATTTAAGCCCCGCGCAAAGCGGGGTTTTATTTTGACCGGCAGGCGCTAGGCAACGCCAAATGGCCAGTGTCGCAAGTTCGATCCTTGTCAGGTCCAAAATTTAAGCCCCGCGCAAAGCGGGGTTTTATTTTGGCCGGCAGGCGCTAGGCAACGCCAAATGGCCAGTGTCGCAAATCGGGTCCGGTCAGATCCAAAATTTGAAAACCCTACACGAAAGCGTGGGGTTTTAATTTTTATACCCTGCACAGAAAAAGTGCGGCCCGCAGGGTGCGGGGTAACAGAGGAAAGCAAGCGCGACATGGTGTTAGGTAAGATGATTTTTCAAAACCGCTCCGTATTGCACGGGCTAGTGCCCCGCATAGGCGTACCTTAATGGTACGTCAAGGGGCAGGGACGCGCAAGACGGCAGGTTTTGGAAAATTGTATCGCAGAAAAGCAACAAAACGCAAAAGAATTTCTCTTTTGCGTTTTGTGCGTAAATTGTTCAAGCGCGCCACGTCGTTAAAAAACAAGCGCGAAAGCCGTTACAAAACTTTACGCGTCGGCAAGTGCCTCTATTTCGGCTCTTTTCTTCTCGGTTTCCGCATTATTGCGCTCGGCCAAATTGACCGACATCACTTTAGACACCCCGCTCTCTTCCATCGTAATGCCGTAGAGCATTTGGGCCGCTTCCATGGTGCGTTTATTGTGCGTTACCACGATAAACTGCGTGGTTTTGGAAAATTCTTTAATCAGGTTAACTACGCGCTCCACATTGGCTTCGTCCAAAGCGGCTTCGGCTTCGTCGAGCATACAGAACGGCGACGGGTGGTGCGAGAAGAACGCAAAAAGCAGGGCCAGTGCCGTCATGGTCTTTTCGCCGCCGGACATAGAAGCAATGTGCAATTTTTTACCGAAAGGCTGGGCGTAAATATCTATCCCCGTTTCCAGCAGATTATCGGGGTTTGTCAGCACCAAGTCGCACTCGCCGCCGCGGAAAAGCAACCCGAAAATGCGTTTGAAGTGCATACGCACCTGTTCAAAGGTATATTTGAAACTTTCGCGCGTGGTCTGGTTGATTTTGTTGATGGCGGATTTCAGGTCCTTTTTGGCTTCTTCCAAATCGGCCGTTTGCGTTTTTAAGAAGTTATTGCGCTCGGTCAGCGCGTCGTATTCTTCGGGCGCGGTCATATTGACGGCCCCCATATTTTCAATACGCTTGCGCATCATTTTCACGCGTTCGTAATCCACTTCTTTATCCCCGTAGTGCAGTTGAGCTTCTTCGGGCGTGATGTTCCACGATTCAAACAAATTGTTTATGACCGCGGTGCGTTGGCGGCGTGCGTTGGCAAGGGCGTTTTCCAAATTATTTTGCTGCAGGGAAAGGTCCGCCATTTCCTTTTTGCACGCGTTTAGGGCGGAAGTCTTTTCGCTGTAATCTTTCTTTAAGGCTTCCAAATCAGCGCGCATTTGGTGTTCGGTCAGTTCCAACTTCGCCAGATTGTCGCGCTCGGCCGATAGTTTAGCCTGCGTGGCGAGTTTTTCGTCCGCCAAACTTTTTAAGCGTAAATTGGCCGAAGAAATTTGCGCGTTGCGTTTGCCTTCGTTTTCACTTAAGGTGTTAAATTCGTACTCGGTGGATTTAAGGTCCAACTCTACATTATTTTTCTTGATTTTTACTTCGTATAACGACGCGTTTAAGCGGCCGATTTCGGTTTTTAAGCCGTCGGCTTGGGCGCGCAAATCGCGGTGGCGGTTTTTAAGTTCGCCGTCGCGCGCGGTGCATGCGCTGTGGCGCGTTTTTAACGTTTCCGAGTCGTTTTCAAAAGTTTTAATTTGCGTTTCGCGTGCGGACACACGTTGCATAATTTGCGCTTTGCGCTCCTCGGCACGGGCGACTTCCTTGCGTAAATTTTCCAGTTCGCGCTCTTGGTTGGCGTGTTCGTTTTTAACCGCACTTAAAGCAAGGGCCGTTTCCTGCGTTTTGGCGCGCAAGGTTTTAAGTTCGGCTTCGGCTTTGGTTAGCGCTTCGTAGCCGTCAATCATCTGTTTGGAAATTTTTTCTTCTTCGCGCGTTTGGGCAGCGATTTCTTCCTTGACGTCTTCTTCGTCCCCCCAGTATGATTCGGGCGTGCGGATTTTTTCGTCTCCGCCGCCTACAAAAAACGAACCTTTAAGCGTGCCGTTTTGATAATCGTATTCGCCGATAATAAAATCAATTAAATCGTTTAACCGCGCGGGGTAAGTGATTTTTTCGGCCAACGTGCCGGTTGCTTTTTTGCGCGCGGCGGGCACTTGCGAAAGCACAATAAATTTAGCGCGCGCGTTTTTATGTGCACCGAGCACCGCTAACGCCTGTTCCAAATCGTCGGACGTTTCGCACAGCAGTGCGTCCAAATATTTACCGAACGCTTCTTCCGCCGCCACTTTGAGTGCAGCGGGATATTTTATCGCCTTGCGCAGCGTGCCCGTAATGCCTTTAATGCCGGCTTTTTGTACCGCCTGAACGCCCACCCAATAGGGGTCGTTTTTGCCTTGCGTTTGAATCATCTCCAGTTTGGCACCCAAGGCGGCGCGGACGGATTTAACCGCGGATAATTTTTCCCCCAGTGCGGCGCGCTCCTGTTGCAAGGTGCGCCAATTTTCTTCGGCGGTATTTACCGCCCGTTGCGACGCTTCCTCTTGCTCGCGCGCACTCGTTACGCGCAAGGTAACTTGCTGTAAATTCTGCTCCAACTCCGTTACGCGCTTTGTCTGCGCTTCGCGCGCCTGTTCGGCCGCAATTAAATCTTCCCGTTCGCGTTGCAGGTTGGCTTTTTCCAAGGAAATGCGGTTTTGCACTTCCATTTGTTTTTGCACAATGCTCATCAGTTCTTGGGAAACGCGCTGTAAATCGGTTTCCGCAGCGCGGATATCCTCTTCCAACTTTTGGGCGGCGGCGGTTTTGGTGTTAAAATCGGTTTGCAGGGGGAGCAGTTCCTTGTCGGCGGCGGCTAATTGCTCTTTTAAGCGGGTTAGTGCGGGGATAAGTTCGGCCAAACGGGTCTGCCCGCGTTTGGCTTCTTCCCCCGAAGATGCCACCTGTGCGGTTAATTCCGCACTTAAATTGTCACAATTTTTGATAGCCCCTTCCAACAGGCCCACTTGGTATTTGCTGGCCGCGATTTTTTCGTTAAATTCGGCGGCATCCTTTTCTTTATGCGTTAAATTGAGCGCCAACGCTGCCGCGGAGCCTTCTTGGGCGGAAATGCGGTTTTCCAAATCGGTTATTTTTTGCGCTACGGGGGCTAATTCGGCACTACGCTGGGAAATTTGCCCGTCGGCTTCTTTTAAGGAACAGAGCGAAATGGCAATTTCGCTCCCTTTAAGTTCTTCGCGGTATTTTTGGTAAAGACGCGCTTTTTTGGCTTCGCTGTCCAATTTCTTAATCTGCTCGGCAATCAATGCCACCGTATCGGCCAAGCGCGCCAAATCCAAATCTACGCGCTCCAACCGGCGGATACACTCTTCGCGTTTAGCCTTGTATTTAGAGACGCCCGCCACTTCTTCAAACATCTCCCTGCGCTCTTCGGCAGAAGCCGCCAATACGCTGTCCACCCCGCCTTGGTCAATAATGGCGTAACCGCCACCGCCGATACCCGTATCCAAAAACAAATCGCGGATATCGCGCAGGCGGCACTGCACTTTATTTAAGAAGTACTCACTCTCGCCGGAGCGGAAGATTTTGCGGGTAACCACAATTTCGTTAAAATCTAAAGGTAGACGGCGCGACGCGTTATCAAAAATCATGCTCACCTGCGCCATATTTAAGGGGGCTCGCGTGGCGGTTCCGTTGAAAATAATATCTATCATAGAGGCCGAGCGCAACGACTTCCAACTCATTTCCCCTATACTCCAACGTACGGAGTCTATAACGTTGGATTTACCGCATCCGTTGGGCCCTACCACGCACGTGATACCCGGCTCAAAATCCAAACGCGCTTTATCCGCAAACGACTTAAAACCGACAATTTCTATTGCTTTTAAGTACATAAAAACTCCTTACGCCGCTATACTTTGATTATACCATTTCCCCCCATAGGAAAGGTAGTAGCGTTTTTAACGTCGTACGCGTAAGGGGAAACGCGCTCTACGGAGCCCCGAGATAAAAAAACACTTGCAAAATCTCGTTTTATTTATTACACTTTTCTTGTAGTTATTAATAACACAGCAGTATCCTTATAAGGAGGAGTTTCAACATGGCAGAAAGAGTACAGAAAGTAGGATTGGAACGCGAAGAAGGCTTCCTCTACTACATTGACAAAGACGGCGATATTGCCCGCGTGCAAATGGCCCGCGGCGGCAAAAAAGGCGGCAAAGCCAAAAAAGTGCAGAAATGCGGTATCAAAAAAGAAAAAGGATATCTTTATTTCTTAGACAAAAAAGGCGATGTTTCCAGAGCCAAAATGGTAAACGCCAAATAATTTAGCCGTAAAAAAACCCGCTTGAAAAAGCGGGTTTTTTATTGGTTGCAGACTTACAGAATTACTTGCGATTTGCCGTCTATGGACATATCCAACGCAGTCGCATCTTCCACGTAAAACATCATCAGTTTGTGCCCCGTTTTGCTATTGTAGATTTCCTTTAAGTAGGGCGACATTTCCAGTGCCTTTTGTGCGTATTTTTGGTCCATGGCAAACACCACTTTGCCCGAGTAACGCAACCAGTGGTTATCTTTTTTAAGCGCCACGATTTCCACCAACGGATTTTTTTTGAGTTGCTTGTAAACTTCTTTCTGGTCCCCCACGCCGAACCACAATTTGCCGTCCATAATAAAATGCATCCCCAGCGGGCGCAAATGCGGCTGTTTATCCAACGCGGTCGCCAAAAAGAAAACACCCGTTTCGGTTAAATAGTCATTGATTTTTTCTTCCGCTTTTTGTTCGGCTTGCGCAAGGATATTTTCTTCCGCTTGCACGCTCACTCCCATCAAACACACCAGACTTAAGAGTAATATTATTTTTTTCATGTGATGCTCCTATTTTAATTTATTTTGTTTTTCCTGCAAGCGGGATGCCAAACTGTATTTGCACCCGCAATAATCCTGCCGATACAACTTAAATTCTTCCGCCAGTGCGCGGCGCAAGTTTTCTATGCCGTCTTTGCGCCAATTACGCGCCCAATAGGGCATACCGGTTTCTATCCACACCTGCCGCGCGGCGGTGTTGACTTGCGCCAAATCTTTATAGCGCGACACACCCAGCACCGAAGCGAAAATATCAAACTGATGTTCGCGCGCGTACTGCGCCGCACGCAACAAGCGCATATAAAAACACACCGCACACCGTTTGCCGCGCTCGGGCTCGCACTCCAAACCGGCCACGGCCTTATCCCACACCCGCGGCTCGTAGGGTAACTCGGCAAACGCTACCCCCAGCGACGCGCACACGCGTTTTTGTTCGTCGCGCCGTTTGTCATATTCCGCCTGCGGATAAATGTTGGGGTTGTAAAATAACACTGTTATGTTTTCCCCTTCGTCCGCCAGCGTTTTGAGTGCCCCGCAAGAACAGGGCGCACAACACGAAAGTACTAAAATTTTTCCGTACGTTGCCATATCTTATAGTCTAGCAAAAAAAATATTTTCCGTGTAGGGTTGCAAAATACTTTTTACTTTGCTAAACTAAACACACAGCATAAACGAATAAAACGTGCTTAAAATTTACCAGATAAAGGATTGCGTATGTCTACTAAAAAAATAACCAAGAAAAAAGTAACCGCCAAAAAACCGGTCAAGAAAGCGGCCCCGAAAAAAGCGGTTAAAAAAGTTACTAAAAAAGCAACTCCTAAAAAAGCAGTTAAAAAAGTGATTAAAAAAGCCGCCGTCAAAAAGGCGGTTAAAAAAGCGGCTCCGAAAAAAGCCATTAAAAAATCGGTCAAAAAGGCAGCCCCGAAAAAAGTTACAAAAAAAGTAACGCCCAAAAAGGTTGCTAAAAAAGTGACTAAAAAAGCCTCTCCGAAAAAGGCTATTAAAAAAGTTATTGCTAAGAAACCGGTCAAAAAAGTTGCCCCGAAAAAGGCCGTCAAAAAAGTAGCACTCAAAAAAGCGGCTCCCAAAAAGGCTATTAAAAAAATCGTTAAAAAACCGGTCGTCCAAAAACCGGTTGCCAAGAAGGTAGCCCCGAAAAAAGTTATCCAAAAAGTAACGCCCCAAAAGGCTGTGCTTAAAAAACCGGTTAAGCCGGAAATCAAAAACGTTACCAAAATCGCGCTTCCCCGTACGGCACCCACTAAAAAAGAATCGGACACGCTGACGGCAAAAGAAATTCAGGAAATTAAAGAAAAATTGCTTGCCGAACGCGAAGACGCCCAACAACGCTTGAAAAATACCAAAAATATGGATATGCCCGAGGGCGAAGTCGGCGACGAGATAGACAACGCCAATAATAGCGTGGATAAAGAAATTTTATTTGAACTTTCCGGCAATGCACACAATAACGTGGAGCAGATAGAAGCCGCTTTGCGCAAAATTGATAAAGGCATTTACGGCATTTGCGAATATTGCCGCCGCCCGATATCCAAGGAGCGCATCAAGGCCAAACCGGCCGCGCGCTATTGCATTAACTGCCAACACACTAACGAGCACCACCGCTCCTAATGCGTTTTTCGCGCAGTCCTATCCCCCGCTTACGGCGGGGGATATTTTTTGGTATAGCCGGTATTTTATATCCATAAAAAATGGTAAAATATAAGATATCAAATACCAAACAGGAGAACCGATAAAGATGCACGTAAAACAACTGATTGCATGCGGGGTATGCGCCTCAGCGCTCTTACTGACCGCGTGTGCGAAAAATGATACCGCCGCTTTAGTCAACGGCAACAAAATATTAAAAAGCACCTATGAAGGCACCTTGCAAAACATGGCTGCGCCTTATGTTAAGCAGGACCCCGCCTTCTTGGAAAAAGGCCAAAACAAACACGTCTTGGGTGCGATGGCCTTGCAAGAGTTAATCACACAGGAAGTGTTGGCGCAAGAAGCCGTCAAACAAAATTTAAGTGTTGACGATAAAGTTATCGCCCAGCAGGTGGAAAATCTCAAACATCTTTTTGCCGTAGACGAAAACGGCAAGCCCACTGATGATAAAGCGGTGATGGAACGCAATTTCCAAGAAAAATTGAAACAGGATAATATCACCCAAAAACAATTGGAAAAGAACATCCGCCGCGAACTTTTATCCAAAACGCTCTTAAACGATATGGCCGCCAAACAAAAAATTGAATTGCAAGAAGAAACCTTGCAAAAATTCTACAACGGCGTAGTGGCCGCCTTAAACAACGATAAAACCGCTTGGGCCGCGTTCCCCAAAGAAGACCAAGCGCTCATTTTACCCTTTGCCGCGCAAGCCCAAAAAGTAAGCGCGGAGCGCGCGAAAGTGTCGGCGATATTTTTAGCCACCCCCAAAGGGACGCCCGAAAAAGACGTTACCGCCAAAAAGAATAAAGCCAAAGATATCGTCAAAGAATTAAAGGCCAAAAAAATCACGTTTGTGGATGCCATACAAAAATATTCCGACGATAAAGCCGCCCTTCAAACCGGCGGGGAACAGTTGGTACTCAAGGGCACGCTCCCCGAAAAGTTGGATAAGCAAGTCTTTAGCGCGACGCTGGGCGAAGTCAAAGACCCCATTGTGCAAGACGACGGCATTTATATTATCCGCGTGAACGAAAAACGCGCCCAAACGATACCGGCTTATGCGCAACTCAAAAACGATATCGTCAAGTATTTAGCAGCGATAAAGAGCAAAGCGCAACTCCAACAAAGTGTGCAAAACTTAGTCGCTCAGGCCAAGGTAGAAATTTTATTACCCGAATTTGCCAAAGCCGAAAACGAACAACCGCAAGAAGAAAAATAATTGCTTGTTTTTCTTTTCACAATCCCCCGCCCGTTGCGGGGGATTTTTTTGTGTAACGGGGTGCGGCTTGCAGGGTGCGGGGTAACGATTCTTTTTAATTGCCGTTTTTATTAGGGTCATCCCGTACTTGATACGGGATCTTCCACGCACCGCCGTTTGCCGTTACGTTACGTAACTACCGGCGTGGAAGACCCTGAATCAAGTTTAGGGTGACTTTATAAATTAAAATTGTATCCCGTAAAAGCAACAAAACGCAAAAGAATTTCTCTTTTGCGTTTTGTGCGTAAACTCTATAAGCGCGATAGTTGTTAAAAACTTTGCGCTTTCTCTTACAATGCGCCTTTTACCACGGAATATTGCGCCGTATCCACTCCTCTAATTCTTCGGCGCTCATGCGCCCGCGCGCATTTTCCACTTCCTGCTCCCACGCGCGGCGTTGGCGATTTTCTTCGTCAATGCGTTCTTGCTCCAACCGCTCGCGCTCGCGCCGTTCTTCATACTCGCGCTGTTCCTGTTCAATGCGGCGCTGGCGTTCCTGTTCTTCGCGCTCCCACTCGGCTTCCTGCTGGCGGCGGCGCGCTTCTTCTTCGCGTTCTTCGCGCTCGCGTTGAATGCGCCGTTGGCGTTCTTCTTCTTCGCGTTCTTCGCGCGCCCACTGCATTTCCTGCTCGCGCTGCCGGTTCCATTCTTCGTTTCGGCGGCGGATTTCTTCGTCTTGGCGCGCTATGCGCGCGCGTTCTTCTTCTTCGCGTGCTATGCGCTCGCGTTTTTGCGCGAAAGTTTCCCACGAGCACAGACAATTATTGTGTTGCACTTTGCCGTAGCGCATTTCGTGCTGATGCGGGTCAAACCCTTTAGGGTACAAGGACGCGTCGCCGCGGGCCAAATCGTCGCAACACGTCGTGCATGCTTGGTCGGAAGACGTGCTCACGCTCGTATCGCAAGAGGACGGGCGTTTGGCTTCCCAATAGCACCAGCACACTTTATTATCGCCTTCGCCGCCGAGTTGCCCCTTGACCATGGTAAAGTATTCGGGGTTAAAGCCGCCGGGTTGGCCGTTGGGGCCGAAATCGGTGGCGCGCACTTTGCAGCATTTTTCGCACGCGATATCGCTGGAGAGTTGCACGGACCGGCTGCACTCGTAGCGGGTGTTGCCGTATTTATCCACGTCAAAATCATACGCGTTACTGATCCCCGCGTGATTCCATTTGAGATAATCTTCATGCAAACTCTGGCGGCGTTGTTCTTCGCGCTGTTTCCGTTCGCGCAAATCGCGCTCGTACAGCCCGATAGCGTCGCGCAAGATATTTTGGGGGATGAAAAATCCGCTCAGTTCGGGTTCTTTTTCGGGCGTGTAGGACGCTTGTATATAGTTATTGTAATCAATCGCCGCCATCGGCCCCAACTGCTCCGCAATAAACCGGCTGAGGTATTCCGGATCGGAAGTGCCCACCCAAATGGGCTCGTAGGTGGTATGCGGCAAAGTGGGCTCCTCTTTGGGTTGCTCGGCGGGGCGCGGACCGGTGCTCTTGGGCGTGCGCCGCGCGATTTTGCGCTTGTTGGACTTAATTTGCGGTTGCGGTTGCTCGGCAGGCTGTTGCGCTTGCTCTTCTTGTTCCGGCTCGGACGCGGCGAGTTGTTGCTCTTGCGGTTCTTCGGTTGGCAGGTAAAAAAGGCCGCCCCCGTGCACGGGTGGGTGGTATCCGTCGTCGTCATCTTTGCGTTTGAGTTTTTTGCGCTCCTGTTGTTTTTTTAAGAACTCTTCGCGCGCGCGTTGTATTTTGTCTTCCTCAACGGAATAATCTTTCAGGTGCGTTTTGCGTTTGCGCGCGTAGCGGTCCTCATCTTCGTTGGTGGCGTCTACCGCTTCGCTGACCTTGGGGATTTGTCCGCCCATAATGAGCATCGTTTCCCGCCCTTTTTTATTGTAGATATATGCGTTGACGTTGCCTTGAGCGTTGACTTGGGTGGGGCTGGCGGTATCAAAACCGAAAGCGGCTTCGCGGCGCATTTGGGCGGCTTCGTCGTTGATGTTGACGCGGACCGTTTCGCCCCTGTCCTGCCCGAGCGGTTTGCCCACTTTAATTTCGCGGTAATCTTTCGGCTCAGCGGGGTGGGTTTCTTTGTAATACTGCCCGGCGGCAAGCCCGTCCACGTTGGCGGTGTGCGCGTCTTTAAGCGCGCTTTTCTCGCCGTAGGCAAGCACACTACTTGCTAATAAAAAGCATAAAATAAGTGTTTTTTTCATATCAGTACCCCTTTTGCTTAAATTGGTCGGCGGTGACGTCCTTGGTGGCAAGATCGCCGTAATAGATCGGTGCCTTAATTAACTTATACTGCACATGCGTCACGATGCCGCGGTCAAGCGTGTAGATGTAGTCCGCCACTTTGTAATTGATCACATCGCGCTTAAGCATGCGGCGGTAAGTAAAAATTTCCCGAAAATCGTAGGGGTGTTCGTAGAACGTGGGGTTGCCGTGGGTGCTGATTAACTGCTCGCGCGACGTGCCGATTTCATACACAAGGTCAAAGAAATCTTTTTCATTGCTCCAATCGTCCGGCTTGGTCCACGCGTCGGACAACCACGTTATCCCCAGCTCGCTGGTATTATTATAATTTTTTTTCTCCACATACTTGCCCGCGCGTTTAATCTTGCTCACCGAGCAACCCGCATTGCGCCAAAAATCGGCAGACCGCCCGTAACTGGTGTCGTTGGGTTGGTCCGCCTGCATTTGCGTAAGGGCTATGGTGCACTTATCCATTTTGGGCAGCAGCGTGCGCAACGCTTGGGGGTTGCCCGCTTTCAAATGCGTTAGCGGGGTAACGAGTTCAAAGGAAATAATGTCTGTTTTGGGGTCTTGTTTCTCGGCGATAGCAAACACGTCGCTCCCTTGCTGCAAATCTAAAAGCAGGTTTAAGATTTTTTCGTTTTTCGCTTTGTCGCACTTGGTCCACATAGACGGAAAACTCCCGCTATCGGTATTGTGGATGAGCGAGGTGGCCTTGGGGTGGCACACCTCGGCGGCAATCCAAAAAAAGTGGTTGAGGTGATTTTTTTGATCTGCCGGCACCTTCTTGATAAGCGGCGCGGCTTTATCAAAATCACTTTCCAAAATATAACTCGCTATCTTATATTCGCTATATTCGTCGTTTCCCGCCGCTAGGGGCGAAAGTGCGCACCCGAGCGCGGCTAAAAAAAGAATTAGTTTTTTCATAAAATCTCCCTTAAAATAGTATAGCGTATTTTACCGCTCTTTCAAGTTGCTTCTATCCCTATTATAATAAAAAAAATCCCCGCCGAAACGGGGATTTTCAAAAGCGGAAGGGTTATTTGCAAAGCGTGGCTAACGCATTTTCGTAGAGCACTTCCATGCCTTTCCAAATGGCATCTTCCCGAAAATGCGGGTCCCACTTGTAATCATACAGGCAGTCGCTGATGACGTAGGAAGACACGGCGCGCACCTTACGTCTTTGGCACACCGCATAGAGTGCGGCGGTTTCCATTTCCACGCTGAGTACGTCATGCTTTTGGTAGTGGATAACTTCTTCCTTCGTTTCGCGGAAAATCGCGTCCGTAGACCAGTTGCGCCCAACGTGGAAATCCACTTTATTCTTTTTGAGCGTACGCGCAAATTTATTCAAAAGCGTTTTGTTGGCAAAAGATGTTTCTTTATCGGTGTAGCACGGAGACGTGCCGTCGTCGCAAAGGGCTTCGTCACACAGCACGATATCGGCCGGTTGCACTTCTTCTTGCAAGGACCCCGCAAGCCCGATAAAAATCATTTCTTTTACGCCCAGCGCAATTAACGATTCCATCGCCATGGTAAACCAGGGTGCCCCGTAGCCGGTGTTGCTCACGTAGCACAGGTCTTTACCTTCCAATACATAAATATCGGCCACGCAGTTATATTTTTTATATTTAGCATGGGAAATCACATATTTAGTCAGAAACGCGATAGGGCAAACAATGGCTCTGGACGGGAGTTTTAAGCCGGCGGCCACTTTTTTAACATAAGCGGCCGGCGTGGAAATTTCTTTCAAAAAAGGTTTTTTTGATTTCGGGAACAGAATTTTTTTCATAACACCATTGTATCAAAATAAAACGCTTTACAACGTTCTTTTTAGGTGGTATCATTTAATAAACAGGTTTTTTGAGGCGTAAAAATGCTTAAAACGTATCAAATCGTAAACAAGAAACTGCAAGAATGCGCGGATAACGCGCAAGTGTTTGTGTATGCCAACCCGACGAGCGAAGAGCAACGCTTTCTAGTGGAAAAATATCAGTTGGACGAACACACCCTTGCCAGCGCGTTAGACCCCGACGAACAACCCCGCTTGGAGTTTGAGCCGGAGCACGCCGTTATGATTTACAAACGCCCCAAAAATTACTCCGGCAAAGACCAGTTGGAATTTAAGGTAGCCTCGGTGGGGATGTTTTTATTCAAAGATAAACTCGTTATCGTACTCGCCGAAGATATCCCGCTATTTGTGGGCAAACGCTTCCAGCAGGTAGCCACCATCAAAGAAGTATTTTTGAAATTGATTTATAACTCTATTTCGCATTATGTGGAACACTTGCGTATTATTCATTTAATTTCGGAAGAAATAGAGGACAAAATCACCGAGTCCATGGATAATACGTATTTGCTTAATTTATTTAGTTTGGTTAAAAGTTTGGTCTATTACGCCGAGGCCATTACGTCAAACGGATTTGTGTTTGAAAAAGCCCGCAGTTCGGCCGCGCGTATTGGCTTAGACGAGCGTGATGTGGAACTTTTGGATGATATTATTATTGAAAACCGCCAATGTAAAACGCAAGCCGATATTTACTCCAACATTTTGGCACAACTCTTGGACGCGCGCGCCTCTATCGTCAATAACAACCTCAATTTACTGATTAAAAAATTAAACGTCATTACCATTTGGATGATGGTGCCCACCTTTGTGGTGAGCGCGTACGGCATGAACGTGGCGCTGCCCATGTCGCAACACCCGCACGCGTTTTGGATGCTCATGGGCGTGTGTTTGGTGCTGGTGTGGCTCGTTATGTGGTGGTGGCGGCACAAAAACTGGTAAATTTCCCCTTATTCTAACCCTTTTTTACCCCTTTGCTTTGGTGCTAAATATGATGTAATGAAATTATCTTTTATCAAGGAGAAAGATAATGCAAAAAACACGTTATTTAGCACTGCTGGGCTTACTTTGTGCAGCCTTACTCTGCCCCCCGCCGGGCGCATACGCGTGCACCGGTATTGCCATTAACGCGGCCGACGGAACCCGCCTGTTAGCGCGCACCATTGAGTGGAAAGGCGGCAACCTAAACAGCAAACTCATTATTATGCCGCGCGGACACAAAAACACCGCCCTTACCCCCAAAGGGGAAAACGGCAAAGTGTGGCATAATAAGTACGGCGCCGTCGGCGCAAGCACCGTGGAGCCCCGTTTCGTAACCGAAGGCGTCAACGAAAAAGGGCTCAACGCGGGGATTTTTTACTTCTCGCACTACGGCAGCCTGACCCCCTACAACCCCGCCTACACCAAAAAATCGGTGAGCGACGGCGAACTCGTGCGCTACATCTTAACTAACTTCGCCAATGTAGAGGAAACCCTGCAAGGGCTTAAAAAAATTGAAATTATCCCTATCGGCAAGCCCGACGCCACCGGCCATTACGCCACCGGCCACTGGCGCATCAGCGACGCTACGGGCAGAAGCATTATTCTGGAAATTACCGATGACGGGAAACGCCACTTCTACGAGAACGATTTGGGCGTATTTACCAACTCGCCCGATTTCCCGTGGCACCGCTCCAACTTAAACAACTATATCCACCTCTCCGGCGGAGAAACGCCCGATAAAACCATCGGCGGCGTGCAGTTATTTTCACTCGGCGGCGGCACAAATTTGACGGGTCTGCCGGGCGATTTAACGCCCCCGTCGCGCTTAGTCCGCGCGTTTTTCTACCTGCACACGGCTCCCACGCCCAAAGACACTTACGGCGCGGTTACGCAGGCATTTCACCTCTTAAACAATTTTGATTTGCCTATCGGCGCGGAATATGCCCCCGGCCAACCGATTCCCGATATGCCCAGTGCCACCCAATGGACCGCGGTTTCCGACGTTACCCACCCCGCTTTTTACTACCGCACCATGTATAACTCGGCCATCCGCAAAGTGGACTTAACCAAAATTGATTTTGACAAAGTCCCCTATCAGGCGGTGGATATGGACGAGAATCCGCAAGAAACTTTCTACGAGCGGAAATTCTAACACGTAGAACATCAATTCCCCCTAAAACTAGGGGGAATTTTAATAAAATTTACTTGTTTCGTTAGATTTAGTATAATAATAATAGATTTAAGTAAATTGTAGTAAATTTGAGTAGATTTAAGCCCGGTTGGCGCAGCGCTAGACAAAATCAATTAGTTCGTTCCCGCAGGGAACGCGCCAACGAGGCAAAGCAGTAACCGAAGTTTTATAATTTGAGTAGTAAGTAAAGATTTATAGCCCAGTTGGCGCAGCGGTAGCGCGTTCCCTTGACATGGGAAAGGTCATAGGTTCAATCCCTATACTGGGCAGTTTTTAGAATCCTCGTTCTCCGACGAGGATTTTTCATTTTTATATGTTTTTTGGCTTTTTTGACCCAAGCGTTAAAAGAGCCGTTTTTTGCGCGTTTTTGCGGGTTTTTGTAGTTTTATTGTCAATATTTTGGCAATGTGTTTTACAATACAAACAGCCCTTTTTCGCGCTTTTTGTTGGCAATTTGCAAAAATCATCTCGCCGGAGAGGGCCAACCGCCACGGGAAAGGCGAAGAAATGAAGGGATTTGAGACCTAAAAGAGCTACTTATTGATGGGAGAATCAAAAAGGAATTAGCTCTTCAAATTGCTCATCCGTAATGGTCATATTTTTTAATCCATTTTGAATGAGTTCAGCATCTAATTCGTGTTTCTTATCTACTGAACCGTAGCAACCATATTCATAGATATCTCGTATTAATTGAGGTAAAGAAGTAGAATCTTTAATATTTTTATCTTCCAATACAAATTTTTTGATTCCGTCAATATCTGTTTCCTCTAAAGACGCGAAGAAAGGATGCAATAACTTCCGTACAATAAGATTATTAGCATCCCAATTGTCCACTGTCTTATAGAGATATATAATACGCGACTTAAATAATTCAAATAAAGGTTGTGTAGCAGATGTTGTAGTAAAGATTTGAACCAAATCTTTAACTTTTACAGAATATATGTATTTTAGAATCGGCAATTTTAACTCCTCAATGTGTATTCCTTCTGTCAAAGTCCATGCTACTTGTAAAACATCTCCTGTATTTATGAAATTTTTTATCGTATTCTGTTGTACTGAAGAAATATTGTGCCATAAGTCAAGATTGGAAATTTTGGTAAATAATCCTACGAATAAATAGAATTTGTCTTTTGTTTGAATCTGAGGGTACAATTTCGGCAAAATATTTAGCATTTCTCCTAATGTATCTATCGGATATAAGTGACTGATAACGTTTAAAATCTTATATTGCCTTCTTTTATAAATATTTTTTTCAAATATATCATACACGAGCGCTCCTACTAATGCTTTTATGAGCGCAAGCGAAGGTTTTGCAAAGGGAGTCATTTTCAATGCTTCTTCAATTTGCCTTGGCTCAAGTGGCAAAAACTCTGATGTTAAAACATTATTAATCGCCTGTAAAGCAGATTTTCCTTGCAGTGGCGGCTGTGAAAGTAAAAATTCCACCGCATTTCGGATATGCGTACGCGTCAATTCAGGCGAAGGATTAAAAGGGGCCCAATCTTTCTGAAAAGTTGGATGCGCACATTTGTGTCTATCTTCTTGCAATCGTTTCAGTTCTTCGTATTGGTAAATATCAATAAATTCAAAGGTATTATGTGCTAATCCTAAAATATCTCGTTCATAACCCAATAAATCTTTTAGGACTTGTCCATTACCGTCCTGTAATTGCACCTGCCAAGTTTCAATCTTTTGGAATTCCTGTTGTGCCGTTCCATCCCCCATCATAGATAAATCGTGAATTTTTTCATATATGTCATACACCACGGCAATCCACGCAGCAACGATGGCAGATTTATAAGCTGCGGCATTATAGCAGGCAATAGCTTCTTGGATATATTTTTTTGCTTTTTGTGAACGACATTTAAGGATTAAATCATCTAAACTTGTTAACATTGAGAGTCCTCTATATCAAATCTTATTTAAATTGTATTCCCAAAATAGTATATCAAATAAGGAATACAGCCTTTGTTCTTTTTCTTAACCTGAAGCCACAAGATAACGGCTACAAGCGGCTATGTTCCGCTTGCCAAAAATAAGGTTGGCGGACGATAGCGGTAAAAACAGGCCCATAACTTTGCAAAAATAAAATTTTGTATTTAGGAAAAGAAGGCAGGGCTAAAATTTTTTTGGAAAAATTCCCAGAAGTTACTCCTGTCAAAATTTTACAGAAATTTTAAGGGGGTTTTCATATCCAATCTTCGCCATATTATAATAGGTTTATAGTATAGCAAATTGTTTATTTTCCCCACCTAATTAGCCAATTTCCCGTGAATCTTATCCTTTATGTAAGTGTCGTACCATTGCTTAGGGGCAGGGATATCATTGGCAAGATATGCTGTTTGGAAAATCTTATATAACTCTTTATAAGTCATCCCGTTTCGTACTAATTCTTTTAATTCTTGTGTATGTAGAGGTAGAATCTTCATGGTTTCTACATACTCCGTATCGTTACGATAAAAGCGAGCATTTCTACGCATTCTAAAATCAGACATTACAGAGGCATGCAAATTATTAGATACAAATGCACAATAAGCATTTTTATCATTATCTAACATATAGTTGGCCAAGTGACGAGAAACTGGCTCCATTTCGCCCCTTCTCTGAGTTGTCCCTTCCATTAGAGTACATTCTATTAGCAAAGTATGTGTAGGATAATCGGGCGTTTGATTATATTGATAAACGATATCAGACTCTCCGCCGCCAGCATGAGTCCTAGGCAAGAGATTGGCATCCAATGACAAATTCATATATTCTAGAATCTTTCCCTTGCACTCACTTAGACGATACCAAATAATTCCAACGATATACTCAAAGATAGTGGGGACATCAGCTTCGCTTCCCACATAGTCAATAATCTCACTATCTGCTTCTCTAGATTCAAAGCGATTCAGCATATCCAACACAATATGAGAAGGGAATTTTCTATCTATTAATACCTTAAATTGCTCATATCGCTTCTGTTCCAAGTTATCATATAATTCAGAGATAGAAGAAATTGTTGTGTTATTTGTGGCATTAAAAGCCGTAATAACAGCTCGTTCATCAAAAGTTAAACTCGGATGAATCTCTTCTAGAGAAGCATCCGTTTCGAAATCTGTACGGGAAGCGGTGAAAGCGTCACTAAACAATGTTCGTGCTTCTGTTTTAAAGAAACTTTGAAATAGAGGGGTAAAGTGAACTTTTCCATCAGAAAATAAAATGGCATCCGTGTTTTGTAAATAGCGCCTGTTAAGGTCCTTGTAGTCCCCTAAAGTCGATTTAATTTTGTAGAGATGAAGATATTTAAAGAATGTCCTCTTTAAATCCTGATCCGACTGGACAGACGAAAATTCATTTGTCGCTAAATCATTTAAGTTATTAATATTACGGGCAGTAAATAATAATTTTCTCCATAAAGTCCCTGCTCTATGTTCAATAGCTCCTGCCGCCTGTGCTAATGATTGTATGGCTCCTTCTCTTTGCTCGACGAAAACGGCCTTTAATGCTTGATATAAAGGAACATAGCAAGTATCATATTGCGGACTTTTCCGATTCATACCAATTTTCAGGATGTCAGTTTCGGTAGCGTTAGACTCTAGAAAATATTTCAATGCGGCAGGGTAAGAATAGCGAGATAGAACTACGTTTTCAATTATATCGTCAATAGAACCAGTATTATTCCTACAGCTAAGAATTTTGCTTACAACATAACGTGTAATTTCCTCATTTACACACAACGGCGCTAAATAAGTAAACTCGTCATCTGTTAAATAATCATTACATTCTTGTATGAGTTTACCTAACACCAAAAACGGTCTCACAATTCCCCATTCGGTTTGGCTCATCTTTAATAATTGCTTGAAATAAATGAAACTATCTCGGGGAAGTAAAAATTTATTATCAGTTGAGAAATCCTTATTTAACGCAATTCTTAATAATCGATTGCCTACGGGAGTAAGATGGCGCCCATTATTAATTAAGCCAATATCTACAAGCCCCGAAGTTTTTTGACGAGCTGTTTTGGCCTGTTTACCTATATTATTCCCTAGGTTTCCACTTACAAACTCTCTATCAAGTAGGAACTGGTAATATTTGCTTTGTGTTTGAGGATTCCATTCTTGATTTGTATTGGCGGGGTTATGCCAAAATTCATCAAGAAGCATCAATTGCTCTTCCACTTTGCGGTGAAAATCAGCCATACGAAAACTCGTAGTACCAATGCTCCAAGCGTAAGATTTGTAAGGGAAAAGTGAAGGCATGAAATCTCCTAATAGTTAGTAATTAATACTTCTTGAGTATCTTGTACCTCATCTTTAGAATGATAATTCGCGTTGTGATAGTTAAAATCCAAATAGTGTATTTTGTATTTTTGTGCCCACTTCTTTAATAAGTTGTTTTGTTTACCTTTATGGGCTAAGACATTCGAGAGTGCGAATTTGATGCCTTTTGCATTTAACTTGTCTAGAAAAGTCAACAAGTCCTTTTCATCTCGTTCTGTCCATTGTTTTTGTTCATTGTAAGTAGCACAAGTAATTAAATAAGGAGGGTCGCAATAAACAAAACTTTGTTTATTTAACTTTTTAATATCAAACGTTCGAAAGTCTTGATTTTTAAATTCATAATTCCCTGCTTGTAATTTATCAATAAAAGCCTCTAATTTCCGTCTCATTTTAAGGTTAAAATCTCGCTTGCCAACGGGCAAATTAAATTTTCCTTCTTTGTTGAATCGAATCTGATTATTAAAAGAATACACAATCAAAACATATAATAACACATAATAATAGTAATCTAATGGAGTATGATAATTAAAATCCTCTCGCATTTTCAGAAATTTTTCTCTATTGTATTCCCCTAGGCCTGCGGAACTATTTGTTACATATTCTTCATAGCCGTGTTGACTGGATTTAGATAAGCCATACTTGTTGATAATTTTATCTATAAATTTGAAAGTTTCTTCTTTTTCTAGATTCTTAAACGTATTATATAGTGATAATAACGCAGGCTCTTTGTCATTTAAAACAATCCTTTTTGCTTCTACATTGATGCCAACATTACATCCTCCACAAAATAAATCTACAAAGGTATCAATTTGTTGTGGAAATAGAGGTAAAATTTGCGATAATAATTTATATTTCCCTCCGATATAATTTAGAGGGGAAGGAATCAACTTACTCTTTGAATTAGTATCACATACACATAAGAATAGACGCTCTTCGTTGTCCTCAATATCTGACTTTCCTGCTGAAAATGCTTTATATTTCTGAGTAAAAATGGAAACCTTGCCTTTTTGTGATAAAATACGCATTATGTCTTCATCCGCAATTCTAGCATTAGAGCGTTCATTACCTTTGTTTGCCATATTGTTATAAGACAATAAAATATATTTTGCTTGGATGTTATTTATTAAATCCTCAAAAGCCTGTGTCGCTTGAGCGGTGCAGTATCTACTTTTCAGATTATCACGTTCCATTTTTTTGGCAATGCCAAATACCCTAGGTTTCTCCCATCGTGCTACATTCTCTAGCAAATGATAAATATCGCAATATTGGCGTGAATTGTAAGGTGGGTCAATGTATACCAAATCAGCTTTGAGATCTTTAACCAGTTCATTAGCGTCCGCGTTATAACATTGATTGGATACGTTCAAATGGTTTGATACAGAAGGGACGGCTAGTTCTAAAGAAGCAGATAAATCTCCATTTTTGCGATAGGCATCATAATGGCCACATGTATTGGCTATTTTATCCATCCCATACAACAAGGCAGTAATTAAAACGGCACGTTCTCTTTGATTTATTTTCCGTTTTTTATATATTTCCTCTATATCTTCCCGAATAAAACCTATTTTGCGACATACCTGTTTATTAAAATATGTATTGGCAAAATTTAACGACATGTAATTATCGCGAGATGGATTGGCTTGATTATAGGATAAGATATATTTTTTAATTTTATCCAAGTCAACTATTTCCGTTCCGAACCATGTCAGATGACAAATATAATTGCTATACATGATGTCGTTAGTAATAAGTCTTTTATTTATAAAAGCCGAAGAGACGGCACCTGTCCCCGCAAAAATGTCAGCCACACTCGTAATATCAGAACAATTATCTTCAACCACCTTTGTAATAAATGGCAATAAACGATATTTGTTTCCAAGATAGCGTCTATTATTAATATTTGTAGTCTTATAACAAGGTTTGTTGACAACGGATTCAATTGGTTTTACAAGAGACTGTTGTAGCGCCTCAATATCTGTGGGCGTCCACAAATACTGATTTGCATATTTTTTGGGAAAAGAAATATCCCCAGCATCGCGCAAATAATATAGCGTGGAGCGAGGAATCCCAATCTTTTTACAAACTTCTACCGTTGTTAATGTGGCTTCTTTCATATATGCAACACTTTTCTATTATTTTTGGACATTCTTTTTTCTATATTATACACAAATTTAGTCGGAATATCTAATATTTTTGATTTTACTAATGAGATTGGATGCTAATTGGCATCCTTTTCAATTTTATTCTTGCTACTTACATTATAAAAATATGTCTTTTAGTCTGGTTTCATGCGTAGTGAATTCGTCTTATGTTTTACTAAAAACAAAACATTCCCGCATAGAACCTCATGAGGCGTAGTTGTGCCCAAAAATGTTTACCTAAGGTTATATTCCCACCTAGCAATTCAAAATAGTTTACATTTCAGTATTACATAGAACAGATGGAAATCTAAAATAGCTCTAATATGCGGGCCAGAAGTGCTAACAAACATAGTATTTGTGAATAGAAATTGCGTTAGGTTTACACTTATGTATTAAGTAGAAGGACAAGATAGAAGGATGCAAGGGAATTAGTGAAAACTAAAACCATTTTATGACAGCAAACGAAATGTAATTGGTCTTAATAATTATCCATCTTTCTGAAGAGAAATTGAAAAAGGTTTACACTTGTATATTTGTTGAACACTAAAAGGTTCCCAGAGTAAAAATTCTGGATTTTAACTAAAGAGGTGTCAACAAATATGATTGACCGAATGAAAGGTGGAATTGAACCACAAGATGTAAAAGAAATATGGACAGGAAGTATAGAGTTATTGAAGGACGATAAAATTATGAATCCAAAAAATAAACCCGTTGTGTCGTTTCATCGTTTAAAGCGGCAGTTTGTGTTTGATGTAGCAGTACCTAGATGTTTATTCGGAAATAACCTAGCGGAAGCAACAGAGGCAGACTTGGATAAAATTGTGCTCAAAATTCAAGAAGCATTCAGATATAAGGGGTTGGAAGTGCCGAAGGAAGCCATCTATAATGCAGGGATTTATTACTTAGAGTATGGCAAGAACATTATTTTACCTATCAATGTGTGCTTGCTTGCCCTGTTTAATCGGCTCGGGAAATGTTTAACCAAAGGATATAACGAACCCGCATTTCACCACTACAGAAAAGGCAGAAGGGATGGTTATAAAGTGGGTGTAAGTAACGAAGGCAAAGATATTGGTTTCTACGATAAAACAAATAAGGAAATTGTAAGCAAGAGTAAGCATAATCATTTAAATAAAGAAATCTATTGCAATTTACTGAAGCATGGGGAACAGGTACTTAGGTTTGAAGTGTCTTTTTATAGTAGCGACTCAATAAAAAACGCTTTGTCCAAGTTTAAAAAATGTGATGGCAAATTTACTTTACGTGATGTGTGGAACAGGCAATTAGCACAGGCAGTTCTTGTGAACGCGTTAAATGAAGTCGTGGAGAATTTACCCCCTGCAGGGCGTTCTAAAGAAATGGAACTCAGACAGATAGCACAGGCAATGGAACACGGCATCTCTGTAAGTGATATTGCCCACTATAAAGGAATGGAGGCATTGGAAAGAAGGCACGGAGCCTATACCATTAAGGAGATTTTTAATCCCATAGAAAAGAGATATGGCGGGCAGAAAGCACAGTATGGTCAATATATCACAGCAAAAGAAAAACAGGCCAAACTGAGTGGATATTTTAAACCTAGGCGGGAATATTTAATCAGAAAAATTATACAAACGGTTAATAATTTCAGACCTATTCGGGTAGATGACAAAACCAATGAAGTAATTGAAGAGTAGCAGAAAGATTTAAAGGAGTAACAATGAAGAACTTAATTAAACAACTAGAAGAATACAGACTTAAAAATAGACTTACACAGGACGAACTAGCAAAATTGTTAGGAGTGTCTTGCGTATCAGTCAACAAATGGTTTAATGGACACACGCATCCCCAAAAGTTGCAAGTTTACCAAATTGAACAACTGATAAAGACACAGACAGTAAATGATAAATGAGGATGTATATTATGTGAGAATAAGTAAGGTTAATAGAAAAGTAATAGTAGTAAGTAAAGAAGATGGAAGTATAAAGTGTCAAGGGTACGAAGTAGACTTGACAAGATTACAGGGTAATCTTTAAACAGAAACTTTTAAAAAGAATTTAGGATGTAACCCGAAGATGAATGGAAAGAATTGAAAGAAAATAATTATGGAAAATAGTACAAGTCCTTTAATGGACGTAGAAGAAGTAGCCGCATATTTACATCTTTCCCCTGCGACAGTGTATTCTAAAAGAACTCGCAAACAGTTCCCCGACGGAAGCATTGTTAAGGTGGGAGGAAGATTGTTATTTAAGCGGGAAAAAATAGAGCAAATGGTGGAAGATTCTACAGAATCTTCTTTTGGACATGCTTAGACGTTCTTGGTTATTTGGTTTGCTCGGATTCTAACAAGCGTTTTAGAGCCAACCGGATAACCGAGGATAAGTTTCGGTCTTCCCGTTGGGCATACGCCTGCGCAAGGGTCAAAAGTTCAGCGGGAAGCGTGAAACTAATCGTTTTCATTTTTTTATTATCTTGTTCGGACATATATAGATAATAGCAAATTTGATTAGATATGAAAATATAATACTTGACAATATAATTAAATATTATATAATATTATATTATAATATTGGAGAATATTAAATATGAAAGTTTATCAAAACAAGAAAGGACTTTACGGAATTGATTATTACGACAAGACAGGAAAAAGACACCGCCAGATTGTTGCCACCAATGAATCGGCGGCGAAAGAAGAATTGGTCAAGAGGACAAATGCATTTTACAAAGCAAAAAATGACCCACACTTAATGCAAGAAAGCCAACTCTTTAGGAACATGGCGCCATTATTTATTGAACATCACATTAAGTTATTGCCGTCAAAAAAGACATATTTGGCGATGTTTGAGAAGATTGTGGGGTATTTTGGCGACTATACATTGAAAGAAGTAACTCCGTTGGCGGTACAAACTTTTTACCATAAAAAGGCCCAAGAAACTTCATACTCTAACGCTAACCGCTATTTCGGTATTATCAGCAAGTTCTTTAATTGCCTAATCGACTGGGATCAATACAGCGGGCCCAATCCGTGCCGGAAAGTGAAAAAACAACCGGAAGAGCCGTTCCAACCACATCCGATTAGTGAACAAGAGATTCAACAACTCCTACCGTTTATTAGCAATGAGGTACGACCTTGCGTGGCAATTGGGTTTTATACCGGATTAAGACGGCAAGAGCTATTGGGATTACGTTGGGAAAATATTGATTTTACCCGCAAAACGATTTACATTCCCAAAACCAAAACAGAACAGCCACGGACACTGGGATTAACAACAGATATTGAACGTATCTTGCAAGGTTTAAAACCACAACCCAGCGGACTTGTGTTTAGTGTCACGGAGCAACAGCTAAAGTATCAACTTAACAAAGCATCTACCAAATCAGGTCTTGGGCACGTCCGGCCACACGACATGAGGCATTCGTTTTCTGTTAATTTCTTAAACCGTGGTGGTGCTCTGGAACACCTGCAAAGATTGCTCGGACACAGTAAAATCACCACCACACAACGCTATTTACGATTCAAAACAAACGAAATCGCGAGCAAGATGACGGTAATGGATGGCATGATCCCGTTGAATATTGTGAAGGGCAATCCGTAATCTACGCATAAACTACGCATTTTTTGCGTACTTTGTGCGTAGTTTATGCTATAATGATAATACAGGAGCGAATTATGTATATTTATCAAAATGAGAATTGGCCACACTTTACATGGGATGAAAAAAAGATTTTAACGCTACTTGCACAGGTTAAACTGGCGCAAGGATTGTTGCTTGGGAAAATGCAAAATATTGGTTTCGCATTACAGGATAATGCCCTGTTGCAGACCCTTACGGAAGAAATCTTAAAATCCAACCAAATTGAAGGGCAAGTCTTAGACATTGAGCAAATTCGCTCCTCTATAGCCAGACGACTCGGATTACCCAACGAAAATATCCCTGTTTCGCGGGATGTGGAAGGCACTGTGGATATGATGTTAGATGCTATCCAACATTATAAGTCCCCTGTTACCAAAACCCGTTTGTGCGCGTGGCATAAAAATATGTTCCCTGATGGCAAAAGTGGTTTTTATACCATTAAGGCGGGAGATTACCGTGATGATGTGCTCGGCCCCATGCAGGTAGTGTCTGGGCCGATGGGAAACGAAAAAGTACACTATCAAGCCCCTGCCGCCCCTGTACTTAATAGTGAGATGAATAAACTTTTTGAATTTATTGATGTGGATAAGACCGATAACGTACTCAAAGCCGCTATCGTGCACCTGTGGTTTGTTATCTTACATCCTTTTGACGATGGGAACGGACGGATTGCCCGTGCTTTATCGGAACTACTGCTTGCGAGGAGCGAGTCTTCGGCGAATCGGTTTTATTCTATGTCCTCACAAATAGCCAAAGAACGCAAAGAGTACTATAAACAACTGGAAATTACACAGCAAGGCGATTTAGATATTACCGATTGGCTAGAGTGGTTTTTGGTAGCATTAGAACACGCTATCCAAAACTCGGATGAATTGCTTAAAACGGTGCTTGCCAAGGCAACATTCTGGAAACAGCATACAGGCGAAACCTTTAATGACCGCCAAAGCAAGATGCTCAATATGCTTTTTGACGGCTTTAAGGGCAATTTAACCAGTACCAAATGGGCGAAAATCTGCAAATGCTCCCACGACACTGCCAGCCGTGATATAGCCGACCTACAACAACGCGGTATTTTAGAGCAGATTGGTGCAGGCAGAACAACACATTATAAATTGAATAAATAGAGGTTTTTATGAGTGATACTTTTGAATGTCCTTTTTGTCATGAAAGACACCCAAATAATGGAGAAAATGTTTGGTTTCCTTGCCTTGGAGGGTTTTTTCTAAATTGGCAAAAATGTAATGACTACATTCAACATCATTCGGAAGGAAATAAAGATAGAAAACGATACTACTGGTCCGTGCTTGCCTATCATATTGCTCATAAATTTGGACTTAAGCCATATCAACATGACCTGAACGGCAATAAACATCGAATCATTGATTTTGAAAAAGTATTAGAAGAAAATATTTTGCCAACTCCGATGGAACAAGTTGATAATATGATTCTGTTCATAGCAAATCACTCTGCCTATTTAGGACATAAACTGCTTCTTACTCCTTCTCTATCTTATCAATTAGAAGCTTGGATTGGAGTAATTACTGATGAAAATTTTTGTGCCATAACAGAAACTTCACAATCTTTAGGATTTATTAAAGCGTTAATTGCAGATAGCGGTGTCGTCATTCAGGTCGAATTACTAATTGACGGATGGCAACATTTTAGAGCATTGCAAGAGCGTAATCCTGAAAGCAAACAAATATTCATGGCTATGGCATTTAACGAAGAGGCCACAAATTTTGTTAACACTCATCTTAAACCTTTAGCAAAAGAGTTAGGATTTAACCTAACATTATTGAGTGAAATAGTGAGTGAAAAAAATTTAATCGACGATAAACTGCGTGTAGAAATTAAAAGGAGTCGCATCCTTATTTGTGATTTAACTCATGGGAACCGAGGAGCATACTGGGAGGCAGGTTATGCGGAAGGTTTAGGGATACCAGTAATATACATTTGTCGTAAAGAAATATTAGATTTGTCAGAAACCAAACCGCATTTTGATGTAAATCACCAGGAAATTTTTACTTGGAAAGATGATGAAGACAGCATTACCACTTTCAAAAGACAATTAGAAGCCAAAATTGCTCTTTTGACCCAGTAAGAACGCTGCTAAATAACCGCTGTTGGCAATATTTTGGCAATGCACCAAAAAGGCAAACGCAGAAGCCATTTTCTCGACGAGAAAATTCTAAGCAAAAATGCATTTCGCCTTTGACTTGGGAAAGGTCATAGGTTCAATCCCTATACTGGGCACCATTTAGAAAACCCACCTTCCGGTGGGTTTTTTAATGCTTAGTAGTATGCCAACTAAAAATTCCATTGTTCATCTACCGCAAAATCGCGAAAACGGGGGGTGTGGGAAGAGTAACTATACTCAAAAGGCCAAGGCTGCACATCACTGGTAAAACCTTCGCGGTCCTTCCAAGATGTCCCTGCAAAATGACGGCATTTAGGCAATTTTTCGGCCGATAGAGTCCCCGATTCGTGTTGTACGCGGTCTTGCCGGAAATATACATAGCGAAAATCTTTTTGGTGATTGGGGTTAATGCTATTGGCAATAGTAGCATAACGCCACGCCACTACTGCTTTTTCCACCATTAAAATCCCGTCAAAATTTTCACACTCATTGTAAATGCGCAAATTCCACGGGTTGTTTTGCCCGTATCTTTCGGCGATATCGTCGGAAAATCCCGCCGCTTTAAGCGCGGCCGTACGCTTGGCAGATAACTGCTTATACGATTTCACATTTTGGCAATAGGGCATTAAATCCACTTCATAGCGCGGCGAGATTACGGCGCAAATGGCTTTCCCGTTTTTTGCGCCTTGCACAAGCAGTGTAGGTTCGCGGCGGATCTCCGCAAACGGCACATGGCGGCGCTCGGGCTCATCCGAAGCGATTTTGGCTTTCCGGACTCCGTTTATGGGGTCCGTGATGGGCGTAGTGTCCGAAACATAATAGATGCCTTCCGGATAAAAAATAGATTTTTCAAACACAATTCCGACCGGTCGGAACGCGTATTCGGGATGGTATTGATCAAAGCCGGCTTGACGCATGGCTTCTTCCACGCGCTCGGGGATAAAATAGCGCGAGCCGTCTTGCCCCAACAATTCATTCCATGCGTTTTCTCGGTACAGGCGGTATATAGTTTCCAATTCTTCAAATCGTTGGGCCAGTTTGTCTTCTATATAAGTCGCTAGGGCTTTTTTATCGGCTACGGCTTGTGTTTTCCGTGCGCCGAACCGGTTGCGCGGGGAGTATTTTTGTGAAAAAACATGCTGACAAAACGCATTACTCCACCCGATTAACGATAACAGAAAAACGAAAAAAACCTTGACGGAAAATTTCATTTTTTATTTTCTAAAACTCCTTGTGAAATATTCAAAACGCACAATTAATTATTTTAGAAAAAATAAAAATAAAAAACAATAATTTTTTTGAAAAAATTCCGCGCTTACATCCGACGCGGCAAATTATTTACTTTTCTGCCGTTACGCATTAAAATATTTCCGCGTCGCGCGGAGTTTTTCGGGTGGGACACGTTCGGTTAATTTGCTTAAACAGGACGCAGTCCGCGCTGTGGTCGTTAATAATGCCGCACGCTTGCAAATGCGAATAAATCGTTACGGGCCCCACAAAAGTAAAACCGCGTTTTTTCAAGGCGAGGCTGATACGCGCCGAGAGTCCGTTAGATGCAGGCACTTTGCCCGTTGCATGGCCGGTGTATAAGAGTGTTTTTCCGCCCGTGAAACTCCACAAAAACGCACTAAACGAGCCGAACTCTTTGCGTACCGCCAAGAATGCGTTTGCGTTGCGAATAACGGCCTTTATCTTACGCTCCGATTTTATCATCTCGGGCGTATGTAAGATACGCGCAATATCCTTTTTGGTATAACGGGCCACTTTATTAAAATCAAAATCAGCAAAACAACCGCGCATAATTTCGCGTTTTTTTAACATCAGTTGCCATGAAAGCCCGCATTGCATCACTTCCAGCATTAAAAATTCAAATTGTTTGCGGTCGTCGTGCAACGGCCGTCCCCACTCGGTATCGTGGTAAATTTTATCGGCGGGTGTTTTCCACCAACTGTTACAATACCCCATGATACACTCCTTGCGCCTGAAGTAAAACGTATTTCATCTTTTTCATTGTAGCACATCGCGTTGCATTATTTCTCGCAATATGCTACATTCTAAATACAGGTTATATAGCATAACTTGAAAATCCATAGAGAGTGTACGAGGGACAAGCCCGACGACTACACAGCAACCTGCCTCGGGTAAGGTGCTAATGCTTGAACGATGGGAAATGCCGTCTTTGTGTGTGGCCCATCGGTTGATGGGTTTGTTTTTTATACCTCTCTTGGAAATTTCCGGAGAGGTATTTTTTACGGATAAAAAGGAGAAAAAAATGTTTAATCGCAAAGGAAGTTTTGAACCTTGGAAAATAGAAAATCGGGTGTATGACATCAGTCATTGTTTTTTTACGTTCGGGGCGCATAACCCGGGATATATCGGTATGATGGCGCAGGGAAGTTTGAAAAATTACGCTAAGTTTACGCGCCAAGCGGATTATTACGGCGGCGGAATAATCGTGTTGCCGGCTTCGTTCAAATTGGGTTTGCGCGACTTGTCGTTTGCGGATAAGTACGGCGTTGCGTACGCGTGGGGCAGAGCGTTTGGCGGTCTTTTCCCGCATAACGGGCAAGTGTATGATGTAACATCGATTACGCTCGATATCGGCAACGTGAGTGAAGCGCGTATGTTGGAAATTGCCCAAGATATCGCACACAATCACTTTCAAACGGATGTTGTCTTAAAAATTTATCCGGATGAGCAGAAACTTTTTTGGGTGAAATATTGAGAAGTGTTCATTTTAAGAAAAGGAGATAAATAATGTATCAGTCAAATGCGGAGTTTTTCAGAAAACACAATGGTCCTTTTGAAATAGACGGGGACGTTTTAGAAGTAACCAACTGCTTTATGCGCCACGGCGTACACTGGGTGGGAACCTTCGGGATGATGGGCTCGGAAATAGAAACCAACCCGCTCAAATTTTTCCGCAAACAGGGTTTTTTCGGCGGCGGGATGATTGTTTTTCCCAATACAATTAAACTGGGCTTGCGGGACTTATCGTTTGTGGATAAATATAACGTACACTACGCATGGGACAGGGCTTTTAGCGGTACATTCCCCTACCGCGGGCATGTTTATAATTTGGAGTCGCTCACGCTCGACATTCACAATATGTCCATAGACCGCGTCATGGAAATTGCCAAGGATATTGCGCATAACCAATGGGATACGGACCTGATTGTTAAAATGTTCCCTACCAAGCGTATTTTTGTGGTAAAAAGACGGGACCCGTTTTGGCGCGTAGTGGCGTGGATGCCACATACCAATACTTATTTGCCCCATGTGCCCGGCACTCCCAAGTTTGATGATTTGCAACGAGATACGGCCATCTTGGCAGATGAGCAGGTGGATAAATTATATCCCTTTCTGCCCAATAAGATTACGAGCGATTTTTCCCGCTTTGCGGTAGATTTGGAACGCTACGCCGACGACGCACAAGAACCGATGGCGCAAAAGGGAATGGGGTATTTGTATAACCGCCTGATTAGCGGTTTGCCGTTTGACCGGTCCGTTTTTGTGGGTGGGGATGACTTTTTCAAGCGGTATTACGCGCAAAAACACGACGAGTTGAAGCAAGCGGTGGAGCGAATCGGGGACGGCGCGATTTTGCTTGATTTGCATAGTTTTAACCCCGAGCCGCTTGCGTGTGATACAGATAAAAACCCCGACAGGCCCGATATATGTTTAGGGTTTAATAACGACGACACAAAACCGGCGGATGAGGTTTTGCACGCCCTCAAAACGCATTTTGAACAGAACGGCTTGCGAGTGGCTTTTAACACACCTTTTAGCGGAGCGATGACGACGAATACGCGCACCAAATACACGTCGTTAATGCTGGAAATTAACAAGCGGTGTTATTTAGCAAATCATACGCTTAGCCCAAATGCAAATAGGCTCTCTGCTATTTTACGGGAAGCAATTTTACTGCTGTAAATGCGCCACACTGAGTATATTAGGAGTGCCAACAATACAAAAAACCGCCCCGAAAGGCGGTTTTTTGCAAATTACCTAAATTACGCCAGTAACTTTTGCGCTTCGCTGATGAGTTCGTGCAAATGCGCTTCGCTTTCAAAAGTTTCCGCGTAGATTTTTAAGATATTTTCCGTACCGGACGGACGCACCAAAAACCACGATTTTTCCAAATACACTTTAATGCCGTCCGTATCGCGCACGCCGGTTACTTTTTCGCCCGCCACGTGCGTGGCTTTGATATCAGCGGCTTTCATGGCTTTTACGCGCGCTTTGGTTTGCTCGTCGGTAGGGGTGTCCACACGCGTATAGAACGGCGCGCCGTACTGCTCGGTTAACCCCTTATACAATGCGGCAATATCGCCTTCTTTGGCGGTAATTTCCATCAGTAAACACACCGCAAAAATGCCGTCTTTTTCCGTCGTCCAATGGCTGACCGACATCCCCGCGCTTTCTTCACCGGCCAGTACATATTTGCCGTTAAATAAGCCGTTTACAAAGTACTTGAACCCTACGTTCACTTCGTCAAGTTCCAGTTTATGCGCAGCGGCGATTTTATCCAATAACGACGTCGTGCCGAGCGTGCGCCCGATCGCCGTTGCCCCTTTGATTTTGCCGTGGCGGAACAGGTAATCTGCCATCACACACAACGCGTGATTGGGCGAAATTAACTGCCCTTTTGCCGTAGCGCAACCGAAGCGGTCCGCGTCCGGATCACTGGCCCCCGCAAATTGATAGGTCCCTTTATTGACAAAATCAATTAAGGGCGACATGGGGTATTTAGACGACGGGTCCATGCGGATTTTGCCGTCGTGGTCTATCGGGATAAAATAAAAAGTCGGGTCCACTTCCGTACTGACGATATCCACGTTACTGAGATTATATTTTTCTTTAATGGCCTCATAAAAGGCTAAACTCGTCCCGCCCAGCGGATGCACCGCAAAACGCACAGGAGCGGCACCAATCGCCTTAAAATCAATTTTTTCGCCAAGTGCGGTTACATAAGGGGTGATAACGTCCGCATTTGTTACAAACCCCTTCTCACGGGCGTCAACAAGTGGCATTTCCGCAATTTTTGACGGGTCCTGCATATATTCGTTGGCGTATTTTTCAATAAGCGCAGTTAATTTTCCGTCCGCCGGTCCGCCGTTGGACGGGTTATATTTCAACCCCATATCTTGCGGCGGGTTATGGCTGGCCGTACCGTTCAAGCACGCACACGCGCGGCCGCTTAAAATTTCAAAAGAAAAAACAGGCGTCGGCACCGGTACGTCGGGCAAAATAACTTTTAAGCCGTTTGCCGCCAACACTTGCGCGCATAAATCGGCCGTATCGCGCGACATTAAACGCGTATCCCCCCCTACCAAAATGGGGCCCGTAATGTTATTTTCTTTATGAATACGCGCAACGGCTTGCGCGATGGCTTTGGCGTGCAACGCACAAAAGCCGGCACCGAGCATACCGCGGTGACCCGAAGTGCCGAATTTTACCGCTACAGGAGCGGTTTTAGGGTTAAAAAACGCTTCGCGCAAGGCTTTTGTGTCTATGCGCTGGGTAGTTAAGGTTCCTGCTAATGCACTTACCATATAATTTCCTCTACTTAAAAATTTTTTGGCCCGTGTATTGCCAAGTGGTCCTTCTTTTTCTATCATATTATATATACATTACTTTTGCAAACGGAGAACTATGAAAAAATTATTACTCAGTTTAGTCGTTTTGGGCTTGTTCGGCGCACATGCGCACGCGGGGAATATCGCAGATAATTTCCGCAACCATTATTCTGCCAGTGCGAATATATCGGCTTACAATACCGATATGAACACCCTTTTGGGCGTAGCCGATTTTCACACCGGCAAAGGGGCCACTTTCCCCGGCGTAGATATGGGCGTTACCATGAGTGCCGTTAAACCGGCCGCAAGCAGTTTGTTTGGGGATGATGATATCGTTTTTATGCCGGTAGTTTATGCCGAAACTGCTATCCCTTATATCAATACCGGCGTCGTGTTACGCGGGACTTCGTTTAACGGCTTTCACGCCACCGGTGCCGGTTTGAAATACCCGTTTGATCTCTTGGACATCATCCATGTGTCCACTGCTTTCTTTTATGACCACGGCTGGACAGATTACTATAAGACGGACCATTTTTCCACTTCGGCGGTGATTTCCGCCAATTTACTCGTAGTTACCCCGTTTGTAGGGGTAGGGTACGATTTCGGCCGCTTGCAAACGAAAAAATTGGAGCCGGCGCGCTCTACCAGAGACGGCTCTTGGCGTGCCACGGTGGGGGTCAACTTTTCCCCCTTGCCTTTGTTGCACGGTTACATATCTTACACCAAAACCGAGCACAACGAAGGGTTCAACGGCGGCGTAGGCCTTAGTTTTTAATATGGACTATAAAAAAGAACTGCAAACCTTCTTCGGTGAGCGGTGCAAACTCGGCGAACTTTTAGAAACGCACACCACCTACCGCGTTGGCGGACCAGCGGAAGTGTTGATTTCCCCGCAAACCCGCGAAGAGTGGAATTTCGTGTTAAAAATTGCCAAAACGGAAAATATCCCCTTGCGCGTGTTAGGGTTTGGGTCCAATTTGTTAGTAAGCGATAAAGGCGTAGGCGGAATACTTTGTTCCACCCGTTTAATGGACCGCATTTTGATAGAAGACAATACCATCAAAGCCGAAGCGGGTGCCAGTTTGGACAAAGTGTGTAAAACAGCCGTTTTAGCGGGGTTGGCCGGCATGGAAAAACTTTCCGGCATACCGGGAAGTATCGGCGGCGCGGTACGCATGAATGCCGGTGCCTTCGGGCAAGAAACGTTTGATTGCTTGGAATATTTTGATGTGATTGATTTTGAAGGACGGCCCGCCACTTTACTCAAAAAAGATATTTCCTATGGTTACCGTAAAGTAGAAGGCATAGAAAATTATATTGTTCTTTCGGCAGGTTTCACCTTAAAAAAAGGAAAAGAAACAGAACTTTTATCCGCACGCAATCAGGTTTTGCGCAGCCGCGTAGAAAAACAACCACTGGAATATCCGTCTGCAGGCAGTGTATTCAAACGCCCCACAGGAGATTATGCTTCGCGCCTGATTGATGAAGCGGGGTTACGCGGGTTATCCGTAGGCGGAGCCAAGGTATCTGAAAAGCACGCCGGTTTTATTGTTAATTATAATAACGCCAGTGCCGAAGATATTAAGATTTTAATAGACGAAGTACGTGCCCGCGTGGCACAAAAATTCGGGATTGTACTGGAATTGGAGCAAATTTTGTGGGGACAATTTGATTAAGACATTAAAATCCTCCCAAAGATATTGACGAGTTCCCAAAAATTAAAGTATAATATAAATGTCGTAATAAGGAGTCGTGGTGTAGCCTGGTTAACACGCTGCCCTGTCAAGGCAGAGACCGCGAGTTCGAATCTCGTCGACTCCGTATGAATTTGAAAACCCGCCGATAAGGCGGGTTTAAAATTAAAAGAGTAATTTGGACGCATGGAATTAGATGTTTCTTATTCCCCAAATTACGAAATTTTATTTGAAAGCTAACCAAAGAATAAATAAGGGTAATATTGTAAGATAAAATAACATAAACACCAACTATTGATGAAACAACTGGCGTCTTTCTTGTTCACCGGTTTATCATGGAGTCTATATGGGAAAATCATTGACATTGAATGCTATCGTTCAACAAATTCTTATCAATAAATCTCATTCTTCACTGACGGCCCGAGATTTAGCAGAACAAGTCTATATCCAATACCCAGAATATTGTCAGAAAAAGATGCAAAAAAATAATAGGACGGCAGACAAAAAATCTGTATGTTCCCAACTAGCCGCTGAAATTAATGCGCGAGTTATTTCATTAGAAAAATACAATATTTTTTCTACAACTGATCGTCCCAGAAAATTTTATTATGACCGCGTCGAAAATACTCAAATA